>Ga0049102_10000175_pt1 | contig 14855 bp, 10 predicted proteins | sample WorMetmaBAHAMAS2_FD_55017 | JGI IMG/M metagenome (GOLD analysis project Ga0049102, IMG submission 55017) | Marine gutless worms symbiont microbial communities from Max Planck institute for Marine Microbiology, Germany - Inanidrilus... | ecosystem: Host-associated > Annelida > Digestive system >...
GCCGCTCGTAGGCGTCCGGGCTGCGGGTTTCGTGGGCCGCCTCCAGGCTGAGATCGAGATGCACGGGCTTCAGCCGCATGCCATGTCCGGGCACCTTGGTCTTGATCAGCAGCCGCACCGATTCGTCGGGCTGCAGGCGCAGGATCAGCCGGTTGGCCGGCACCCCCGAGGATGCGGCGCCGAACAGGTGGAACGGCACCGGCTTGAATTGGATGACGATCTCGGAGACGCGGGACTGCAGGCGCTTGCCGGTGCGCAGGTAGAACGGCGTCCCGGCCCAGCGCCAGTTGTCGATCTCGGCCTTGAGGGCGACGAAGGTCTCGGTGGTGCTCGCCGGATCGACGCCGTCTTCCTCGAGATACCCGGGCACCGAGACGCCGGCGACGGCGCCAGCGGTGTACTGACCGCGAACGGTCTTTTCGGTGAGATCGGCCGGGCCGATGGGGCGCAGCGCGCGCAGCACCTTGAGCTTTTCGTCTTGCACGGCGCCGGGCTTGAACGCCGATGGCGGCTCCATGGCGACCAGGCAGAGAAGCTGCAGCATGTGGTTCTGCACCATGTCGCGGAGCGCCCCGGCATGGTCGTAGTAGCCGCCGCGGCCCTCGACGCCGAGTTCCTCGGCGACGGTGATCTGCACGTGGTCGATCATGCTGGCCCGCCACTGCGGCTCGAGGAGCACGTTGGCGAAGCGAAGCGCCATCAGGTTCTGGACCGTTTCCTTGCCGAGATAGTGGTCGATGCGGAACACCTGGCGTTCCTCGAAGGCCTCGCTGACCGTCGCATTGACCGCCTGGGCCGAGGCCAGATCGTGGCCGATCGGCTTTTCCAGCACGACCCGGCTTTGGTGCGTGATCAAACCGGCGTCCCGGAGGTTGCGCGAGATCGGCCCGAACAGTTTCGGCGAAGTGGCGAGATAGAACACCCGGGCGCGCTCCTCCCCGCCGGCCAGCCGCTCGGCCAGGGCGCCGTAGGAGGCGCCGTCGACGGCATCGACCGAGACGAAATCGAGCCGCTCGGCGAATCCCGCCCATTCGTCGTTCGAACAGGTGCCGCCTTCGGGCGTCCGGCAGCCCGGTTCCAGCGCCGCTACGTAGGTATCGCGGTCCATCGTTCGCCGCGAGGCGCCGATGATCGCACCCGGCGGAAGCACGCCGTCGCGATGACGCCAGAACAGCGCCGGAACCAGCTTGCGCGTGGTCAGATCGCCAGCGCCGCCGAACACCACGAGGTCGAATGCCGTGTCAGTCGTTTCGGTCATCGTCAGGTCTCAAGTCTGGGGAGCGATTCGCCATCATCTTGCCTCGCCGAACCGGCGACGGCAAACGCCCAGCGACGGCGACGCCCCTTCTTCTGGCGAGCGACAAGGGCGCGGTTACTACCGTTATTCGTGTTTAACATCAGTCAAAAAACAATCACTGTTTTCCATGGAAGTACTGTGGTTAAGGGTGCTATAGTTGGTGTCGGCGCGTTGTCCGGAGCGAGGGCCGGCGGGGGGACCGGCCATGGCCACAGCACACCCGCAGTCGCGGCTTCACGACGATTTCGCTTTTAACGCTCCGCCTCAGCGGGACGTTCGCGCGTCGATTGCACCGATTCCAATGCCGCCGTGGGCGCGCCGCCTCATTCTCTCCATGTCCCTGGTTCATGCGGTGACGATCATCGCCGGATTGGTGCTCGGCGGCAGCGCCGCGCTGCTCTATGCCTACCGGGATCGCGGCGGAAAGACAGGGGATCCGTCCGACTCCGGACCCGCCTAGGCCGGGCGTCGACACCTCAGGCCGTGCCGCCCGACTCGTCGCTTGACCCGCCGGCGAGAATGCGCGAACTTTGATGGAAATCGTTCGTATACGAACGGTGCCGGACGGAAGGGAACCACGCCATGACAGCCGGACAAGGCACTAAGCTCGTCATCCGTAACATCGGCCTCATGCTTTCGGGCGACATCGCCAATCCAATCCTCGATGCCGACACCATTGTCGCCGTCGACGGTCGCATCGCCGCGGTCGGCCGCGCCGCCGACGTCGATGCCGAGGGCGCCGCCAGGACCGTCGATGCGAAAGGAACGACGGTCGCGCCGGGGTTGATCGACAGCCACGTGCATCCGGTGTTCGGCGACTGGACGCCGCGCCAGTCGCAGCTCAACTGGATCGACAGTTTCCTGCACGGCGGCGTGACGACGATGATCTCCGCCGGCGAGGTCCACCTGCCCGGCCGGCCCAAGGACATCGTCGGGCTGAAGGCGCTGGCGGTGACCGCCCAGCGGGCCTTCGACAACATGCGCCCGGCCGGCGTCAAGGTCCATGCCGGCGCCCCGGTGATCGAGAACGGCATGGTCGAGAGCGACTTCAAGGATCTCGCCAACTCTGGGGTCAAGCTTCTGGGCGAGGTGGGCCTCGGCAGCGTCAAGGCCGGCGACACCGCCAAGCAGATGGTCGCCTGGGCCCGCAAGTACGGCATCCAGAGCACCATCCACACCGGCGGCCCGTCGATCCCCGGCTCCGGGCTGATCGACAAGGACGTCGTTTTGGAGGCCGACGCCGACATCATCGGCCACATCAACGGCGGCCACACCGCCCTTCCAGACGCGCAGATCACCTGCCTCTGCGAGCAGTGCCAGCGGGGCATCGAGATCGTCCACAACGGCAACGAGCGCGCCGCACTGCTGGCCGTCCGCACCGCCCGCGAGTTGGGTCAAATGAAGCGCGTCATCCTCGGCACCGACTCGCCCGCCGGCTCCGGCGTGCAGCCCCTCGGCATCCTCCGCACGATCGCCATGCTGTCGTCGCTGGGCGATGTGCCGGCCGAGGTCGCCTTCTGCTTCGCCACCGGCAACACCGCGCGCATGCGCGATCTCGACTGCGGGCTGATCGAGGTCGGCCGCGCCGCCGACCTCGTCATCATGGACCGCGCCCAGCACACCGCTGGCGCGACGATTCTGGAAAGCGTCCAGGCCGGCGACCTCCCCGGCGTCGGCATGACCATCATCGACGGCGTGGTGCGGAGCGAGCGCAGCCGCAATACGCCGCCGGCAACGACATTGCCGGAGGTGGTGTGACAAGCCCAAGTGCCGCAGGGCGTCGACGATCAGAGCGCGGTCTACCGTCGTTTTGTCAACCTTTCCGGTAGTAGATGCGCCCCCAGTTCGAGCTGAGCCTTTGGTTCGCCAGCGAGTGGTGTTCGACCATGGCGATGCCGCCGTTGAGGAGGTCTTCCCATTGGCCGTTTTCGGTGTACGGGATCGTCACCCACTGGTCGAAGTCCGAGTAGTTGATCGCGACGATGAACCGTTCGAACTGGCCGTCGGCGGCCTGACCGTAGCGGTGAAACACGGTGACATCCTGGTCCGGAAACACGCCGTACAAACCGTCGTTGAACAGGTGCGGGAAAAAGTTGGTGGACCTCAGCGCGAGGTGCTCCTTCCGAATGCTGATCAGGTGGGCATACAGGCCGTACAGGCGGGTGCCCACGAAGTCGCCTGATTCGCTCCACCGAAGCGGCCGGGGCACGACCCGACCATCGCCGCTTCCCGGCAGCCACTCGTCCTGGCCGAATTCCTGGCCGTTGTGAATCATCACCGCTCCCGGCGACGTCAGGAGGGCAATGGCGCCGGGCTGGGTCTTGAACCAGCGGTGGCGGCCGCCAGCTTCGTGGACATAGGACGAGTGATCATGGTTCTGCACGTAGGTCACCGGACCCTTGCCGGACGCGTAGTCCAGGTTGGCATCGAGAATCCTTAGGAGGTGTCCGTCGATGTTGCCGTCCCGGGCAAAGTCGAAGTGCTTGAACATGAACGGATCGAACCAGTTGCCATTCGCGCAGGCCTCGTTGGTGTCGTCGATCGACTGGTACCGGTTGTCGGTCAGGTGCTCGAGGATCAGGGCGATGTTGGGGGTTCCCGAGGAAGCCAGGTGTGCCTTCACGTCGGTGACCACCTTGGTGATGCCGACATCTGGATCGCCCTTGCGGAAAAAGCCGAGCGTGTAGTCGAAACGGATGCCATCGATCTTGAAGGTATCGATCCAGTAGAGGCAGACGTCGCGAACGAACTCCTGAACGCACTTGTTGTTGTGATCGAATTCCTCGAAGAAGCCGCCTCCGGCGAACGGACCGATGAACGGTGAGTCGTCCGGGTCGCGGTAGAGCCAGCGATAGGCGAAGCCCCGGTCCGACATCCGCCCGGCACGGACGTGATTGAAGACCCCGTCCATGAGCACGTGTATGTCGCGGGCATGGCATGCATTGATTAGTTCGCGAAGTTTGTGGAGTTTGTCCAGATTCGCACTCGGGTCGTGGATGTAACGGTATTCGACGGCGAAAAAGTCCTTCGGGTCGTACCCCCAGCTGAAATCGCCTCCCGGCCAAGGCGTCCACGGCATGAACTCGATGGCGTTGACGCCGAGCGTCTGCAGGTAGTCGAGCTTGTCTTGAACGGCGTCGACGGGCGCGCGGTTGCCGCGGAACTCGGCCGTGAAGTCGTCGATCATCATCTCGTAGATGATGAGATCACGCAGCGGCAGCCGGTTGCTGATCGGAACGGCGTCCGCCAGATTGCCGCCGACCACAAAGGCGGAGTTCTCGCTGGCTTGGTCGTTCCCTCCGTACTTGGCGCAGGGATCGGACACGTATCGGGCCGGCCCGCCGCCTTCGAATGTGACGTAGAATTTGTACTGGTAGAAACCGTCCGGGAGATCCACAGGGGTTTTGAAGCTGTAGAGGACGCCGTTCGGATGCGGGCTCTCGGTCAATGTCGGGGCGGTATTGTGGTCCCAATCGGCCCCGCCGAGAGCAGACTGGAAATCACCGACGACCCGAACCTCCTCGATGTGCGGCTCTCCGCCGCGGGAATACTGGCTGGGATCCACCGTGCGGTCGGGCAGGAACAGTTGAAACTCGACCTTCTTGCCGTCTAGGCGAGGACCGAAGTGCTCGTACATGCTCCCCTCCATCGGTAAGTCGGAATGTGTCGGACGGGCCCGGCAGCGACCATGCGGCCTTCTCTCACGGCAACCGGTGATTGCGTGCACTGCCCATATCATACTATTAAAAATAGTATGACGTTTGAAGATATTGTTTCGGTTTCCGGATGCGCCCAGTCAGGCCGCCGCCTTGCTGGCGCGCCTCACACCGCCAGGTACGCGTCCCGGACCTCGGTGTTGGTCATCAGTTCGGCCATCGGGCCGTCGTAGCGGATGCGGCCTTTCTCGATGACGTAGGCGCGGTCGGAGATCAGCGCGGCGAAGTGCAGGTTCTGCTCGGAGATCAGCACGCGCAGCCCTTCGGCCTTCATCGTGCCGATGGCGGCGGCCATCTGCTCGACGATCTTCGGCGCCAGGCCCTCCGACGGCTCGTCGAGCATGATCAGCGACGGGTTGCCCATCAGCGTCCGCGCGATAGTCAGCATCTGCTGCTCGCCCCCGGAGATGTAGCCGGCGCGGCGGTCCTGCAGCTCGGCGAGGTTGGGGAACAGCTCGAACAGCATCTCGCGGGTCCACGTCGGCGCGCCACCGCGGGCCGGCTGCAGACCGACGTCGAGATTCTCTGAGACGGTGAGGCCGGTGAAAATGCGCCGGTCCTCGGGTACGTAGCCGAGCCCGGCGCGGACGATGCGGTGGGTCGGCTGGCGCGAGATGTCGGCGCCATCGAAGTGCACCGTGCCACGGCGGTTCTCGACCAGGCCGAGAATCGCGTTCAGCGTCGTCGACTTGCCGACGCCGTTACGCCCCATCAGCGCCACCACCTCGCCGGCGCCGACGCTCAACGCCACGTCGAACAGGATATGGGCTCGGCCATAGAAGGCGTTCAGGCCCTCGACCTCGAGCCGTCCGCCGTTCATCGTCTGCTCGCCGCTCATGCCACCCCCTGTCCTTCCGCCGCCGGGCCTTTTTCCGCGCTGGTGTCGTAAACCGCACCGGTGCCCAGGTAGATGGCCTTGACGTCCTCGTCGGCGCGCACCTCGTCGGGCAGCCCCTCGGCGACGAGCATTCCGCGGTTGAGCACAATGATGCGGTTGGCGTGGGCGAACACCACGTCCATGTCGTGCTCTGTGAACAGCACCGCCATGTTGCGCTCGGCGACGATGCCGGCGGTGAGCTGCATCAGGTCGATGCGTTCCTTCGGCGCCATGCCGGCGGTGGGTTCGTCCATCAACAGGAGCTTCGGATCGTTGGCCAGCGCCACCGCCAGCTCGACCCGCTTGAGGTCGCCATAGGCGAGGAACCCGCAGGGCCGCTCGGCCTGATCGTCCATGCCGACCAGGGTCAACAGCGCGTGAGCCTCGTCGCGATACAGTTGCCCCGCCACCGGCAACAGCGCCCGCAGCCGGTGGTGGTGGGAGATCAGCGCCATCTGCACGTTCTCGATCACCGTCATCGACGGGAACGTCGCGGTGATCTGGAAGGTGCGCCCGACGCCGAGCCGCCAGATGCGCCGGGGCGGCAGGCCGACGATCTCGCGGCCATCGAAGGTCACCGAACCTTGATCGGGCGGAAGCTGTCCGTTGATGGCGTTGAAGGCGGTGCTCTTGCCGGCGCCGTTGGGGCCGATCAGCGCCAACAGCTCGCCGGCGGCAACATCGAAGCTGACGTCGTTCAGCGCGACGACGCCGCCGAAGCTCTTGGTCAGGTTGCGGACGGAAAGGACGCTCATGCCGCCGCCTCCGCCTTGGCACCGATACGGCCCTGGAAGAAGCCGGCCAGCCCGCGCGGCATGGCAACGACGATGACGATGATGACCACACCGAGGATGATCTTCCAATAGTCGGTGTAGGTGACCATGACCACGTGCAGGGTCTTGTAGACCGCCGCACCGACGATGGGACCGGTCAGGGTTTGTATCCCGCCCAGCAGCACCATCACCAGCCCGTCGACCGAGATGGGGATGGAGATGTTGTCGGGGAACACGCTGCCCTTCAGGAAGGCGAACAGCGAGCCGGCGATGCCGGCGAAGAACCCGGCGACGATGAAGCCGGCCCACTGGAAGCTCTTGATGTCGATGCCGATGACAGCGGCGCGCATGGGTGCGTCACGGCAGCCGCGCACGGCGTAGCCGAAGGGCGAGAAGGTGACCTTGCGGATCGCAAGAATTCCGAGCCCGCAGACGACCAGCGAGAGGTAGTAGAATGCCGTCGCGGACGACGCCCATTCCGCCGGCCACACGCCGAGGATGCCGTTGTCGCCGCCGGTGAAGTCGTACCACTGGAAGGCCACCGACCAGGCGATCTGGGCAAACGCCAGGGTCAGCATAGCGAGATAGACGCCCGACAACCGGACACAGAACCAGCCGAACACCACAGCGCCGGCCCCTGCCAAGGCGAAGCCGACGCCGAGCGCCGGCAGCATGGAAAACCCGAGGTATTTGACCGCCAGGGCCGCTCCGTAGGCGCCGAGGCCGAAATAGGCGGCGTGGCCGAACGAGACCATGCCGCCGGTGCCCATCATGAAATGCAGACTGGCGGCAAAGAGCGCGAAGATCAGGATCTCGCTGCCGACACTGAGTGCGTAGTCGCCGGCGACGACGGGCAGTAGCGCCAGCAGGGCGACCAGGGCCGCGACGCCGATGCGCACCCCCCGCGACCATGGGCGGATCGGCAGCTCGGCGCCGCCGCCGCCGCGGATCGGCCCCTCCGGCTTGCCCAACAGGCCCCAGGGGCGAATGACCAGGATCACCGCCATCACCAGGAACGCCAGCACCAGGGTGATCTCGGGGAAGACGAGGATGCCGAAGGCGTTGAGCTCGGAGATGATCACCGCCGCCAGATAGGCGCCGGCGACGCTTCCGAGCCCGCCGATGACGACGACGACGAAGGTCTCGACGATGATCTGCAGGTCCATGGCGTGGTGGATGGCCTCGCGGGGAAGCTGCAACGCACCGCCGAGCCCGGCGAGGAAGGCGCCGAGGGCGAACACCGAGGTGAACAGCATCGCCTGATTGACGCCGAGTGCCGCGACCATGCGCCGGTCTTGCGTGGCTGCACGGACCAACACGCCCCAGCGGGTGCGGTGAAAGACCAGCCACAGGATGCCGAGCACCGCCGGGCCGAAAAAGATCAGAAACAGCTCGTACTCGGGAAACGCCTGGCCGAAGATCTGGACCGCGCCCTCGAGACCGGGGACGCGCGGGCCGAGCAGGTCCTCGGCACCCCAGATCACCAGCACCAGATCCTGAACTACCAGCACCACGCCGAAAGTGGCAAGAAGCTGGAACAGTTCGGGCGCGTGGTAGATGCGCCTGAGCAAGGTGACTTCCAGGGCGAGGCCGATGACCGCCACCGCCACCGCGGCGATGACCACGCTGACCCAGAAACCGACGACGCCGCCCAACACGTTCTCGACCAGGGTGTAGGCGATGTAACCGCCCAGCATGTAGAACGAGCCGTGGGCGAAATTGACGATACGGGTGACGCCGAAGATGATCGACAGACCGGCGGCGACGAGGAACAGGGACGACGCGCTGGAGAGGCCGTTGAGGAACTGAATGGCCAGAAAATCCACGGTTCTATCCCTTCGTCTTTACGGGCGCGCGCAGGCGGGTGGTGCCGGCGGACGGCGTTGGCCGCCCGCCTTGACACCCTTGGGGTTCGAGCGCCGGCTTAGTTGCTCGGACGCAGGTTCTTCACTTCTTCCGGCGTCGGCAGGTAGTCGGCGCCGTCGGCATAGCGCCAATCGACCATGACGCCACGACCGTCCCTGACGGCAGTCTTGCCGACGTAAGCGCCGAGGGTCGCCTGATGGTCAGCGGCACGGAAGGTGATCGGGCCGAACGGCGTATCGACCTTAACGCCCTTGGCCGCGTCGACCATTTTCTCGGTGTCCGTGGTGCCGGCGGCGGCGATGATCGCGGCCATGGATTTCATGGTGACGTACCCGACAATCGATCCCAGCCGCGGGTAGTCGCCGACCTTGGCCTGATAGGCTTTCAGGAAGGCGTTGTGCTCCGGGGTGTCGATGTCGGCCCAGGGATAGCCGGTGACGATCCAGCCCTCGGGCGTTTCGTCCTTCAGGGGATCGATGTATTCCGGCTCGCCGGTGAGCAGGCTGACCACCGAGCGGTTGGTGAACAGGCCGCGGGTGTTGCCCTCGCGGATGAACTTTGTCAGGTCCGAACCGAAGGTCACGTTGTAGATGGCGTCGGGCTGGGCGCGGGCCAGCGCCTGCACGGTCGAGCCGGCGTCGATCTTGAACAGCGCCGGCCACTGCTCCTCGACCCATTCGATGTCCGGACGCGCCGCCGACATCACCTTCTTGAACGCAGCCACCGCCGACTTGCCGTACTCGTAGTTCGGCGCCACGGTTGCCCACCGCTTGGCCGGCAGCTTCGCCGCCTCTTCGGCCAGCATCGCCGCCTGCATGTAGACCGACGGGCGAAGCCGAAAGGCATATCGGTGCCCCTTCGCCCAGGTCACCGCATCGCTCAGCGGCTCGGCGGCGACGAACAGTACCTTCTTCTGCCTGGCGAAGTCGGAGACGGCGAGGCCGATGTGCGAGAAGAACGTACCCATCAGGGCGACGACGTTTTCTTTCGAGACCAGCTCATTGGCGGCGGTCACCGCGTCTCCGGGCTTGCCGCCGTCGTCGCGCGAGATGACCTCGATCTGCTTGCCGAGCACGCCGCCGGACTTGTTGATCTCCTCCAGCGCCAGCTGCCAACCCTCGCGGTACGGCAACGTGAACGCCGGCAGCCGCGAATAGCTGTTGATCTCGCCGATCTTGATGGTATCCGCCGCCGCGGGCGCCGGAGCCCACCAAGCTGCGGCGACCGCCGCCGCGATGGCGCTGAGAACAATCCTTCGATGAATCATATCCTGCCTCCCCTGGCTCAAAGACTGCTGCGAGTTGTTTCCCATATCGGGCGGCGCGTCAACGCAGCCCGTCTTCTCCCTTCACTTCGTCCTTGGTCAGTCCGCCGACGCGCGGCAGTGGTCGTCCCGAGTCGGTCACCGCGACGGCAACGACGATCTCGCCGGCCTTGGGCGCGTCGGATACACGCACTTCCATGGCATCGAAGTGCGTGCGCACATAAGCGGCGTCCTTGTGTCCCAAGGGCACGTCGATGGCGGCGCCGATGCCGCCCATTTTCTTCGATGACGGCACCAGCGCGGCGCCCTTCTCGACCGCGTTGCGCAGCGGCGCGCCCAGCTTCGGATGGAGGATCGCCGCGGCGTGTTCCAGCTCGCCGGCCTCGCCGACAATGGCGGCCTTGCCGTAGCTCTCGATATCGGCGGGCGCGACGCCGAGCGCCGCGACGGCGCGTTCGCCCAACAGCGCGCCCATCTCCTCGCCGACGGTCATCAGGTCCGAGAGGTCCTCGGTGTAGCCGCCGGCGAACGGGTTCTCGATCACCGCCAGCGCCGCGGCCTTGCGGGTCGGCGGAGCGATGGTCTTGCCTATTTCGACGGCGGTTTCCTCGACGACGACGACGATTTTTCGAATCTTCGCGACCGACATGGTGCTGAGTCCCCCTTCCCTGGTCTCTATCCCGCGCGGCGGCGCTCGATCACCGCCGGCCCGCCGACGGCGCTGAACCGGCCGCGCAGGCCCATCACCGCGCCCTCGATGAGTCCGGCGCTACGCATCCGCCCGGCTTCCATACGACCTGCCGCGAGGGCGGCATCGATCTCCGAATCAGTCAAGGTGCCGACGTCGACGACCACCGGCAGGTCGCCGAGATCGGTGTCTTCGCGCACGTCGCGCGCCGGGGCGCGGGTTATGGCAGCGCTGTCGACGTCGACGGCGTTGGCGATCAGCGTCGCCGCGACGTCGGCGGTAGCCGCGTCGGCGGCCAGCACGGTCACCGAATCGGCGATGCCCAGCGACAGGCTGCGCCCGCCCCGGCCGCTGGTGGCGATGCCGCGCACCGGCATGGCCCAGTTGATGGCGGCGGCGCCGTCGAGGGCCGGGGCGTCGACGTCAGAGACCAAGCCAACATCGAACCGATGGCCGGACTCGAGATGGATGGCGATGTCGCCGCCGTCGTTGACGTAGGCGCGGTCGAGCACCCGCCCTTCGATCATTGCCGCCAGGACCTCGTCGGCAACGGCGCCGGCGACGGCGGCCATCGGCGTCACGTAGACGGCGCGGTGGCGATGCACGGAGCGGACCATGCGCCGCGCTACCGGGCCGCCGACGAAGGGCGGCACATCGCCGATGGGCGTGCGCAGGACGTCAAGCTCGTCGACCAGGCGCTGCAGCAGCCCGTCGAACGCCCGCGCCGCCTGGCGATAGGCCTCGACCACCTCGGCGGTTGGCCCGAACGCCTCGACGATCAGGTCGATGGGGCCGTGGTGCATGTGAAGCCGTCGTCCGTCGGCGAGCATGGCCACCTGCGCACCCGAGGTCATTCGCCGCTCTCCCACCGATAATGCTTGGTGGCGTAGGGCCAGGGATTGTCGGGGCGCCATTCCACCTGCCGCAGGCGATCCTGGGTCGTCGCCACATCGTCGAGATGGACAACGCTGTCCATGTGACCGCCCATGGCCCGGTAGTCGTCGAGCCGGAGGGTGAACTCGATCGGCGCGACGATGGCCGGCGTCGGCACGCTGCCGAACGAATTGTCGGGCATGCGCAGCACGTCGACCATGTAGGTGATGCCGCCGCCAGGCCAGACGAACACCGGCGCGCCCCCCGACGACACGTAGGTCAGCGAATCCTTCACCGAGCGGGTCAGCCTGACCGGGTTCTCGGTGACACCGGCCCGGAGCGATCCTCCGGCGCCGGCAATGAACAGCACCGAGGTCATCGCCGGTTCGCAGTTCTCGCGGATCAGTTCGACCGACTTGGCGAGATTACCGGGCATCTCGGCGGCGACCGGTTTCAGGTCGTCGTCGAGCACGAAGTAGGCGGCATCCTCGCCCGTCGTGCTGACCATCATCAGCGTCATGCCGGGGCGAGCCTCGGCCGGCTTGAAAGGCTCGAGGATGGCGAGCGGATCGGTGATGTCGGTCCCACCCCAGCCGGTCCCGGGCTCGGCGACCTGGAAATAGCGCCCCGGTGTCGACTTGCGTCCGCGTAGGCGGATGCCGGTCGGCTGGACGTCGATGTATTTGCCCGCCTTGTGCTCGGACAGCACGCCGGTGATGTGGTCGTCGACCACCACCACGTCGTCGACCCGTCCCTGCCACTGCTTGGCGAACATGCCGATGGTCGCCGAGCCGCAGCCGACCCGCATGCGTTCTTCCTGGACGCCGTTGACGATCGGCGGCGAGCCGGCCTGGACAACGACCTCGGAACCGCCGTCGATGGTCAGCGTCACCGCCTCCTTGTTGCCCAGCTCCAGCAGCGTCTGGCAGGTCATCACGCCTTCGCGCTTGCTGCCGCCGGTCAGGTGGTTGACGCCGCCCAGGGACAGCATCTGCGAGCCGTATTCGCCGGTGGTGACGTGGCCGACGGCTTCGCCGTCGCGGCGCACGTTCGCCTGTTCCGGGCCGAGATGGCGGTCGGTGTCGATCTTCAACTTGATGCCGCAGTAGCTGAAGATGCCCTCGGTCACGACCGTGACCATGTCGACTCCCTCGTGCTCGCTGGCGACGATGAAGGGTGCCGGCTTGTAGTCGGGATAGGTGGTGCCGGCACCGATGCCGGTGACAAAGTTGGCGCTGTCTTTGAGCAAAGAGCCATCCCACTCGCGATCGGACAGGAACGGCACCATGGCGGTGTTGCGCTCGCTCGCCAGCTGGGCGACGGCCAGCGGATCGACGCGGGCGAGGACGCCGTCGACGTTGGCGTAGCGGTCACAGGCGCCGGTGGCGCCCGGCGAAATCCGGCACAGCACCGGACAGGCGTCGCAGGAAATCTTCTCCGCCTTGGCGGTTGTCTGCTCAGCCATCTCTCGCTCCTTGCGCCTCGCGGATGGCCTGCCGGACCCGATCGGGCGTCGCCGGCACCCGGCGGACCCGCGCCCCGGTGGCGTGGCGGATGGCGTTGAGGATCGCCGGTGCCGTCGGAATCAGCGTGTGCTCGCCGATACCCTTGGCACCGAACGGGCCCAAGGGCTCGGCGTCCTCGACGATGATCGTCTCGACCTCGGGCATGTCGCCGGCGGTCGGGATCAGGTAGTCGTGGAAGTTCTCGGTGCGGCCCTGGACATATTCCTCCATCAGTGCCAGTCCCAGACCCTGGGCGACGCCACCCTCCACCTGTCCCTCGACCAGTGTCGGATTGATGGCCCGGCCGACGTCGTGGGCGGCGGTGATGCGCAAGACCTTCACCGTGCCCAGCTCGGTATCGACGGCGACCTCGGCAACCTGGGCGCCGAACCCGAAGGTGGCGTAGGGATCGCCCTGGCCGTGAGCGTCCTGGGGGGTGATCGGCGGATCGAAGGTGCCGACCCCGTCGAGGACCAGACCGTCCTCGTCGGCGGCGAGGTTGGACAGTGCGATCTCGTGGACGACCTCGCCCTCGATGACCCGCATCATGCCGTCGTCGATCTTGATCAGCGCGTCCGGGCCAGCATTGGCGGTCCTGAGAATGTTGGCCCGGAGCGCCTCGCCGGCGAGCTGCGCGGCGCGGCCCGAGACGAAGGTCTGCCGCGAGGCCGAGGTCTTGCCGGCGTCGGCTGTGAGGTCGGTGTCGGCGGGGACGAGGGTGAACAGCTCCATGCCGACGCCGACGGCATCGGCGCAGATCTGGGTCATCACCGTGTCTGCACCCTGGCCGATGTCGACCGCGCCCTGGAACAGCACCAGCGTGCCATCGCCCTTCAACGCCGCGCGCATGGTCGACGGATTGGGCAGCGAGGTGTTGCCGCAGCCGCACCACACGCTGGCGACACCGACGCCGCGTCGGACCGAGCCGCTATTGTCACGGTTAAACGCATCCGCGTCGGCCAGAGCCCGCTCCCAGGCCGGGCGCAGGGCGTCCAGGCACGCCGCCATGCCGACGCTGGTCTCCAGCACCTGACCTGTCGCTGTCTGCTGCCCGGCGCGCAGCGCATTGGTGACGCGGAACTGCAGGCGGTCATGACCGAGGCTGTCGGCGATCTCGTCGAACAGCCCCTCCTGGGCGATCGCTGACTGAGGCACGTCGAAGCCGCGGAACGCGCCTGACGGCGGATTGTGGGTGTACATGGCGCGGCTGCGCAGGCGCAGCGCCGGGTAGAAATACGGCCCCGATGCGTGGACCGGCACGCGGTTGGCCACCGTCGGCCCCCACGAGGCATAGGCACCGGTATTGAAGGCACCGAAGAAATCGATCGCCAACAGCGTGCCATCGGCCTTCGCCGCAACCCGCGCGGTGATCCGCGCCGGATGGCGCTTGGTCGTCGAGGCCATGGATTCGGTCCGCGTGTAGACGCAGCGAACCGGCTGGTCCAGCGTCCACGCGGCGAGCGCGATGTAGGGCTGCAATGACAGGTCGAGCTTGCCGCCGAAGCCGCCGCCGACGGCGGTCGGGATGACCCTCACCTGCTCCTGCTCCAGGCCGAGGATCGCGGCGACGTCGTCACGGTCCACGTATGGGGCCTGGGTACACGCCTGAATCTCGATGCGATCGCCGATTCGCCGCGCGAACCCGGCCTCCAGTTCGATGTAGGCGTGTTCGACGAACGCCGTCTCGAAGGTGCCCTCGGCGCTGACCGCAGCGCCGGCGAACGCGTCGTCGAGGTCGCCTCGTTCGACGATGCCATCGAGCAGGACATTGCCGGGGTTCTTCTCATGCAGGCGGGGCGCGCCCTCCGCCGCGGCCTCGTCGAGAGTATCGACGGCAGGCAGCACTTCCCAGGAGATGGGGAAATCCGAATCCTCGAACGCCTCGATGGTGGCGTGATCCCCGACCACCGCCGCCACCGCCTCGCCGCGGTAGCGGACAGCACCCTCGGCGAATACCGGCTGGTCCTTTGCCACGGGAATGACCCCGAAGCGGTTG
>Ga0049102_10000214_pt1 | contig 13621 bp, 8 predicted proteins | sample WorMetmaBAHAMAS2_FD_55017 | JGI IMG/M metagenome (GOLD analysis project Ga0049102, IMG submission 55017) | Marine gutless worms symbiont microbial communities from Max Planck institute for Marine Microbiology, Germany - Inanidrilus... | ecosystem: Host-associated > Annelida > Digestive system >...
GAAGACGACTACCTACTCAATGCCCTCGCCCAAATGCGATAGCCCTGCCTCAGTGGGGAGGGGCTTTTGGTCCCTTCTCCCCCGGGGGGGGAGAAGGTGGCCCGAAGGGTCGGATGAGGGGGTTCCGGTGCTGGCCGGCCCTATTCCGCGGCGTCCGGCGCCTCGGTGGATTCCGGAGCCGTGTGTTCCAGGGCCGCGGGCTGTTCTTCGGCCTGCATGGCCTGAATCTCGCGGTCCTTGGCAGCGGCCACCTGGCGCAGCCGCTTCATCACCGCGCCGGTCCCGGCCGGGATCAGGCGACCGACGATCACGTTCTCCTTCAGACCCTGGAGGCTGTCCACCTTTCCATTGACCGCCGCCTCGGTGAGGACCCGGGTGGTCTCCTGGAAAGAGGCCGCCGAGATAAAGGACTTGGTCTGCAGCGACGCCTTGGTGATGCCCTGCAGAACCGGCCGCAGCCGCGCTGGCCGCTTGTTCTCGGCCATCGCCTTCTCGTTGATCTCCAAAGCCTCTTCGCGGTCGATCTGCTCGCCCGCCAGGAGGATGGTGTCGCCGGGATCAGCCACCTCCACCTTCTGCAGCATCTGGCGGACGATCACTTCAATGTGCTTGTCGTTGATCTTCACGCCCTGCAGCCGATAGACGTCCTGGATCTCCTTGCTGAGATACTCGGACAGCGCCTCGACGCCCATCACCTCGAGGATGTCGTGCGGAACCGGGTTGCCGTCCATCAACATCTCGCCCTGGCTGACGAAATCGCCCTCCTGAACGGTGATGTGCTTGCCTTTCGGAACCAGGTATTCCGTCGCCTCCTCGCCCTCTTCCGTCGGCTGGACGATGATCCGGCGCTTGGACTTGTAATCCTTGCCGAACTCAACCCGCCCGTCGGATTCGGAGATGATGGCATAGTCCTTGGGCCGCCGGGCCTCGAACAGCTCGGCCACCCGCGGCAGACCGCCGGTAATGTCGCGGGTCTTCGAGCTTTCGAGCGGAATACGCGCGAGCACGTCGCCCGCCTTCACCGGCTGGCCGTTCTCTACCGAGAGAATGGCGTCCACCGACATGAAGTACCGCGCCTCCAGACCGTTCGGCAGGTTGATGACCTCGCCGGCCTCGTCGCGCAGAGTGATGCGCGGCTTCAGCTCGGCGCCCTTGGCCTGCTGTTTCCAGTCCACGACGACCTTGTTGGAGATGCCGGTCGCCTCATCCATCACCTCGCGCATCGACACGCCTTCGACCAGGTCGACATAGTGCGCGATGCCTTCTTTCTCGGTGATGATGGGCTTCGTGTAGGGATCCCAGTCGGCGATCGACTCGCCCTTCTTGACCGGCGATTCCTCGTCCATGCGCAGGCGCGCGCCGTACGGTACCCTGTGGCGCGCCCGCTCGCGGCCGGCATCGTCGATGATGACCAGCTCGGTGTTGCGGCCCATCACCACAGGGCGGCCCTCGGAATCGATGACCACGTTGCGGTTGTGGATCCTGAGCGTTCCGTCCACCGAGCTTTCGACCGAGTTCTGCTCGGCACCGCGCTGGGCGGCACCGCCGATGTGGAAGGTCCGCATGGTGAGCTGGGTGCCCGGCTCGCCGATCGACTGGGCTGCGATGACGCCGATCGCCTCGCCGGAGTTGACCATCGTGCCCCGGGCCAGATCACGGCCGTAGCAGGTGGCGCAGGCGCCACCCTTGGACTCACAGGTCAGAACCGAGCGGATCTTGACGGCATCGATACCGGCGGTTTCGATCCGGTCGGCCACTTCCTCCTCGATCAGCTCGCCGGCCTTGACGATCACCTCGCCCGACAGGGGGTCGAGAACGTCGTCGGATGCGCAGCGGCCGAGAATCCGCTCATTGAGGGATTCGATCACGTCACCGCCCTCGATGACCGCCCGATGGGTCAGGCCCTCGGTCGTGCCGCAATCGTGCTCGACGATGATGCAGTCCTGCGCCACGTCGACCAGCCGCCGGGTCAGATAGCCGGAGTTGGCCGTCTTCAGCGCGGTGTCGGCCAGGCCCTTACGGGCGCCGTGTGTGGAGTTGAAGTACTCCAGCACGCCCAGGCCTTCCTTGAAGTTGGAAATGATCGGCGTCTCGATGATCTCGCCCGACGGCTTGGCCATGAGGCCGCGCATACCGGCAAGCTGCTTGATCTGCGCTGCCGAGCCACGGGCGCCGGAGTGGGCCATCATGTAGACCGAGTTCACCGCCCCGTCCTTGCCCCGCTCCATCACCTTCATCATCTCGTCGGCCACCTTGTCGGTGCAGGACGACCAGACGTCGACGACCTTGTTGTACTTCTCACCCTGGGTGATCAGGCCGTCGAGATACTGCAGTTCGTATTCCTTGACCTGGGCCTGGGCGGTGTGGATCAGGTCGTGCTTGGAATCCGGCACCATCAGATCGTCCTTGCCGAACGAGATGCCGGCCCGGCAGGCCCAGCCGAAGCCGAGCGCCATCAGCCGGTCGCAGAAGATCACCGTCTCCTTCTGACCGGTATGGCGGTAGACCAGGTCGATGATGTTGGTGACTTCTTTCTTGGTCAGAAGCCGGTTCACCATCTCGAACGGCACGCGCGGGCTTTTCGGCAGGATCTGGGCCAGCATCATGCGGCCCGGCGTGGTGACCACCTTGCGGGACATCGGTTCGCCGTTCTCGTCGACGCCGTTGTAGATCGCCTTGATCCTGGTCTGCAGCGTGACCGCGCCCGTGTTCAGCGCATATTCAAGTTCGCCGGCACTGGCGTACATGGGGATCCGGTGGGCCTTCAGCTTGCCCGCCTTGACCGCCTTGAAGGCAACGGCCGGATCGCGTTCCTCGATCTCGGCCACCATGTCCTTCGGATCTTTCAGAAGCACGTCGCGCCGCTCCAGCGCCGCGGCCATCGCCTCTTCGGAATCGATCCCCACCTCGGGGCCGACCGCATCGGGCCGCTCGTCGCTGAGATAGTACAGGCCCAGAATGATGTCCTGGGACGGCACGATGATCGGCTTGCCGTTGGCGGGCGACAGGATGTTGTTGGTGGACATCATCAGGACGCGCGCCTCGAGCTGGGCTTCCAGCGACAGCGGCACGTGCACCGCCATCTGGTCGCCGTCGAAGTCGGCGTTGAAGGCCGCACAAACCAGCGGGTGCAGCTGAATCGCCTTGCCTTCGATCAGCTTCGGCTCGAAGGCCTGGATGCCGAGCCGGTGCAGGGTCGGCGCCCGGTTCAACAGCACCGGATGCTCGCGGATCACCTCTTCCAGGATATCCCAGACCTCGGGCCGCTCCTTCTCGACCATGCGCTTGGCCGCCTTGATGGTCGACGCCATGCCATAGAGTTCGAGCTTCGAATAGATGAATGGCTTGAACAGCTCGAGCGCCATCTTCTTGGGCAGGCCGCACTGGTGCAGAAGCAGCTCCGGCCCGACCACGATGACGGAACGGCCGGAATAGTCGACGCGCTTGCCCAGCAGGTTCTGGCGGAACCGGCCCTGCTTGCCCTTCAGCATGTCGGACAACGACTTCAGCGGACGCTTGTTGGCGCCGGTGATGACCCGGCCGCGCCGGCCGTTGTCGAACAGGGCGTCGACGGCCTCCTGCAGCATGCGCTTCTCGTTACGCACGATGATGTCGGGCGCCCGCAGCTCGATCAGCCGCTTCAGCCGGTTGTTCCGGTTGATGACGCGGCGATAGAGGTCGTTCAGGTCCGAGGTCGCGAACCGGCCGCCATCCAGCGGCACCAGCGGACGCAGCTCGGGCGGGATCACCGGGACGACCTCCAGGATCATCCATTCCGGCCGGGTGTTGGACTCCTTGAACGCCTCCAGCAGCTTCAAACGCTTGACCAGCTTCTTGCGCTTGGCCTCCGAGCCGGTCTCCTGCAGCTCCTCGCGGGTGGTCTCGATCTCGACGTCGAGATCGATCTCCTCCAGCATCGACTTCAGCGCTTCCGCCCCGATCATCGCGGTGAAGGCTTCCTCGCCGAACTCGTCCTGGAAGTCGTAGTATTCTTCCTCGCTCAAGAGCTTGAACTGGCTGAGCGCCGTGAGACCCGGCTCGGTCACCACGTAGTTCTCGAAGTACAGGACCCGCTCCAGATCCTTCAGCGTCATGTCCAGAAGCAGACCGATGCGGCTGGGCAGCGACTTCAGGAACCAGATATGCGCCACCGGCGAGGCCAGCTCGATGTGGCCCATGCGCTCGCGCCGCACCTTCGACAGGGTGACCTCGACGCCGCACTTCTCGCAGATGATGCCACGGTACTTCATGCGCTTGTACTTGCCGCACAGGCACTCGTAGTCCTTGATCGGACCGAAGATCCGGGCGCAGAACAGGCCATCCCGCTCGGGCTTGAAGGTCCGGTAGTTGATCGTCTCCGGCTTTTTGATTTCGCCGAACGACCAGGACCGGATCCGCTCGGGGCTCGCGATAGAGATCCGAATGTTGTCGAAACTCTGCGGGCCCTGCGGCTGACCAAAGATCTGCATCACATCTTGCATCGAAGCTCTCCTCGCTTCTTCCGTCCTGCCCCGCCCGGCCGGCGGACGTGAAAGGAACGGCAATCTCCATCAAAAAACGGCACCGGTCCGTCGCCGGCTAAGCTGCCGGCGACGGCACGCAACTCACTCAGTAGTCCTCTGACTGCAATTCGACGTTGAGGCCCAGCGACCGCAGCTCCTTGACCAGCACGTTGAAGCTTTCGGGAATGCCCGCCTCGAAGTTGTCGTCGCCGCGCACGATCGCCTCGTAGACCTTGGTACGGCCCGAAACGTCGTCCGACTTCACGGTCAACATCTCTTGCAGCGTGTAGGCGGCCCCGTAGGCCTCCAACGCCCAGACCTCCATCTCGCCGAAGCGCTGGCCGCCGAACTGCGCCTTACCGCCCAGCGGCTGCTGGGTGACCAGGCTGTAGGGGCCGATGGACCGGGCGTGGATCTTGTCGTCCACCAGGTGGTGCAGCTTCAGCATGTAGATGTAGCCCACCGTCACCTTGCGGTCGAACGGCTCGCCCGTGCGCCCGTCGATCAGGGTCACCTGGCCGCTGTCAGCGAGGCCCGCCCGTTCCAGCATGGCGTTGATGTCAATCTCGTGGGCACCGTCGAACACCGGCGTCGCCACCGGGATGCCGGGCTCCAGATTGTGGGCCAGTTCGACGATATCGCCGTCATCCATGGACTTGATGGCCTTGGCCTCGCTCGGATCGTCGTAGATCTCGACCAGCTTCTTGCGCAGGTCACCAACCTTGCCGCCATTGTTCAGGGACGCTAGCGCGTCGCCCACCTGCCGGCCAAGACCGGCGCAGGCCCAGCCCAGATGGGTCTCCAGGATCTGGCCGACATTCATACGGCTCGGCACGCCCAGCGGGTTGAGCACGATGTCGATCGGCTCGCCGTTCTCCAGGTAGGGCATGTCCTCGGCCGGCACGATGCGGCTGATGACGCCCTTGTTGCCATGACGGCCGGCCATCTTGTCGCCCGGCTGCAGCTTGCGCTTCACCGCGACGAAGACCTTGACCATCTTCATGACGCCCGGCGGCAGCTCGTCGCCGCGCTGCAGCTTCTCGACCTTGTCCTCGAAGCGCGCCTGCAGCCGGCCGATGGAATCGTCGAGCTGCTTGGACAGCGCCTCAAGATCGTCGTTCACCTGGTCGTTGGTGGTCACGATCTGACGCCACTGCCCCGGCGTGAACTCCGCCAACAGGGACTCGGTCGCCCGCCCGCCGGACTTCATGCCCTTGGGACCCGATTTGACGGTCTTGCCCAGGACAAGTTCCTTGATACGGGTTGCAAAGGAATTCTCCAGGATGGCCCGTTCGTCGTCCCGGTCCTTGGCAAGCCGCTCGATCTCGGACCGCTCGATCGCAAGCGCACGTTCGTCCTTGTAGACACCACGGCGCGAGAACACGCGGACCTCGACGACCGTGCCCTGGACGCCCGGCGACACCTTCAGCGAAGTGTCGCGCACGTCCGAAGCCTTTTCGCCGAAGATCGCCCGGAGCAGCTTCTCTTCCGGTGTCATAGGCGATTCGCCCTTCGGCGTCACCTTGCCCACCAGGATGTCTCCGGCCTTCACTTCGGCGCCGATATAGACGATGCCTGCCTCGTCCAGGTCTTTCAGCGCCTCTTCGCCCACGTTCGGGATGTCGCGGGTGATTTCCTCCTGGCCCAGCTTGGTGTCGCGGGCCATCACATCGAACTCCTCGATATGGATCGAGGTGAAGACGTCCTCCTTCACGATCCGCTCGGAGATCAGGATGGAGTCCTCGAAGTTGTAACCCTGCCAGGGCATGAAGGCGACCAGCACGTTCCGCCCCAGCGCCAGCTCGCCGAGCTGGGTGGAAGGACCGTCGGCGATGATGTCGCCGGCCGTGACCTGATCACCCACCTTCACCAGCGGCCGCTGGTTGATGCAGGTGTTCTGGTTCGAACGCTGGAACTTCAACAGGTTGTAGATGTCGACGCCGGACTCGGAGCTTTCCGTCGCCTGGGTGACGCGCACGACCACGCGGGTCGCGTCCACCTGGTCGATCACGCCAGACCGCCTAGCGACGATCGCCACGCGGGAATCCCGGGCCACCCGCTCTTCCATGCCGGTGCCGACAAGCGGCGCCTGGGCCTGGATCAGCGGCACGGCCTGGCGCTGCATGTTCGAGCCCATCAGCGCCCGGTTCGCGTCGTCGTTCTCCAGGAACGGAATCAGCGCCGCGGCCACCGAAACAATTTGCTTCGGCGAGACGTCCATGAACTCGATGTCCTCCGGTCGCGCGACGATGTACTCGCCACCCTTGCGGCAGGAGACCAGTTCTTCGACCAGGGTGCCTTTGGCGTCCAGCTCGGCATTGGCCTGGGCCACGGTATAGCGGCCCTCGTCCATCGCCGACATGTAGGTCACCTCGTCGGTCACCTTGCCGTTCTTGACCACCCTGTACGGAGTCTCGATGAAGCCGTACTGGTTGACCCGGGCATAGGTGGCCAGCGAGTTGATCAGGCCGATGTTCGGGCCTTCCGGCGTCTCGATCGGGCAGATCCGGCCGTAATGGGTCGGATGCACGTCGCGCACCTCGAAGCCAGCCCGTTCGCGGGTCAGACCGCCCGGGCCCAGGGCCGACAGGCGCCGCTTGTGGGTGATTTCCGACAAGGGATTGGTCTGGTCCATGAACTGGCTGAGCTGCGAGGAACCGAAGAACTCGCGCACCGCCGCCGCGGCCGGCTTGGCGTTGATCAGGTCGTGCGGCATGACGCTGTCGATGTCGACCGAGCTCATGCGCTCGCGGATCGCGCGTTCCATGCGCAACAGACCGACCCGATACTGGTTCTCCAACAGCTCACCCACCGAACGGACGCGGCGGTTGCCCAGGTGGTCGATGTCGTCGATCTCGCCCTTGCCGTCCTTCAGGTCCATCAGCACCTTCAGGATTGCCAGGATGTCATCCTTGCGCAGCACCCGGACGGTGTCCGCCACCGCGGTATCGCCGGTGAAACCCAGGCGCGAGTTCATCTTGACCCGGCCGACCGCGGAAAGGTCGTAACGTTCGGAATCGAAGAACAGGCTCTTAAACAGGGCCTCTGCCGTTTCCAGCGTCGGCGGCTCGCCCGGGCGCATGACCCGGTAGATGTCGATCAGCGCATCCTCGCGGGACTCGTTCTTGTCCGCCGCCAGGGTGTTGCGCATGCAAGGGCCGATCGCGATGTAGTCGATGTGAAGCGTCGGGATGTCCTTGTGCCCCGCCTCGCTGAGCGCAGTCACGATCTCCTCGGTCAGCTCGTCACCGGCCTCGGCCAGCACCTCGCCGGTTTCCGGATTGATCATGTCCTCGGCCACGAACCGTCCGCACAGCTCCTCGATCTCGACGCGGACCTCCTTCAAGCCGCCATCGACCAGCTTCTTGGACAGGCGCGGCGTGATCTTGGTGCCGGCCTCTGCCAGCACCTTGCCGGAGGCGGCGTTCACCAGGTCGTGGCGCAGCTTGACGCCGCGCAGGCGATGGGGATCGAAGGTGGTCTTCCAGCCGTTCTTGGTCAGCGTGTAAGCGACCTTGTCGTAGAAGACCGCCAGGATCTCTTCCTTTGACATGCCGACCGCCTCGCCCGGCTCCAGCTCCTTGCCATCGGCTTCGAGCTGGGCGCGCCTCTCGGCAGTCGCGGCACTGTCCAGCGCCATCAACAGGGTGGTTGCCGGCAGCTTGCGGCGCCGGTCGATGCGCACATAGGCCAGGTCCTTGGCGTCGAACTCGAAATCCAGCCACGAGCCGCGATAGGGGATCACCCGGGCGGCGAACAGGAACTTGCCGCTGGAATGGGTCTTGCCCTTGTCGTGGTCGAAGAAGACGCCCGGCGAACGGTGCATCTGCGAGACGATGACGCGCTCGGTGCCGTTGACGATGAAAGTGCCGTTGTCCGTCATCAACGGCATGTCGCCCATATAGACGTCCTGCTCCTTGATGTCGCGGATCGATCGCGCGCCGGTGTCCTCGTCCACGTCCCAGACGACCAGGCGCAAGGTCACCTTCAGCGGCGCGGCATAGGTGATGCCCCGCTGCTGGCATTCCTCGGTGTCGTACTTGGGCACCTCCAGCTCGTACTTGACGTATTCAAGCTGGGCGCACTCGGAGAAATCTTTGATCGGGAAGACGGAGATGAACACCTCTTCCAGACCGAACGCCGTGCGATCCGGGGCCGCGACGCCCTTCTGCAGGAAGGCGTCGTAGGAGGTCTTCTGGACCTCGATCAGGTTCGGCATCGGGGCGACTTCGGCGATGCGGCCGAAGCTCTTGCGAATGCGTTTGCGTTCGGTGAACGACTTGGCCATGTTCATCCTCGTGCGACAGTACGTGTTTCAGTCAATTGCTTCGACCGCCCAGGCCGCGACGTTTTGGCGCGTGCCCGGAGGGCCGGTTCAGCGCAGCTAGGGGCATCGGCCCGAAACCGGGCCGACACCCCTCCCAAACCGCGCTGTTGCGTGCCGACGGCAAGTCAACCGTGCTACTTCAGCTCCACGGTCGCGCCGGCTTCCTCGAGCTTCTTCTTGAGCTCTTCGGCTTCGTCCTTGGCCGCGGCTTCCTTGACGGCCTTCGGTGCGCTTTCGACCAGTTCCTTCGCCTCTTTCAGGCCAAGGCCCGTGATCGCGCGCACTTCCTTAATGACGTTGATCTTCTTTTCACCGGCTGCGGCCAGCACGACGTCGAAGGAGTCCTTCTCCTCCTCCGCCGCGGCACCCGCATCGGCGGCACCGGGCGCGGCGGCAACCGCAACCGGCGCTGCAGCCGAAACGCCCCATTTCTCTTCCAGAAGCTTGGAAAGCTCCGCCGCTTCCAGAACGGTGAGCTGGGACAGCTCGTCCGCGATCTTTTGAATATCAGCCATTGTCTTCGTTTCTCCCGGGCTTTCGCCCAACTTGATGTTTGCCGATCTGCACTATTCCGAGGACCCGTAGGCACTGAAGACCCGGGCCAGCTGTCCGCCCGGCGCCTGCAGGACGCCTACGATCTTGCCGGCCGGGGCCTGCAGCAGGCCGACCAGCTTGCCGCGTAGCTCGTCAAGCGACGGCAGAGTTGCCAACGCATTGACACCGGCGGCGTCCAGAGCCTTGTCATCGAGACCCCCGGCAAGGATCGTGAGCTTGTCGTTCTTGTTCGCGAACGCGACCGACACCTTGGCCGCCGCGATCGGATCAGACGAAAAGGCCACTGCCGTGGGCCCGGTGAAATGCTCATCCAGGTACTCGAACTTAGTGCCCTTCAGCGCCAGCTTTGCGAGGCGGTTCTTGGTCACCTTGAACCCAGCGCCCGCTTCGCGCATCTGTTGCCGAAGTTCCGAAACCTCCGCCACCGACAGCCCCGTCTGGTGCGTCAGCACCACCAGGCTGGCGTCGGAGAAGGTCTCGTGCAGCTCGGCGACCAGGGCTTCCTTCTTGGATCGGTCCACTGATCTGCTCCGCTGTTGAACCAGACGGCCCGAAGACCGTGTCGGTCGTTGGCATTTGAACCCGGGCGGCTCATCCGCACCAGATCCGGCTCTCCTGCCCGGGAGGTCCGAACCCTGCGACGCGCCCCGAAGGACCGCCGCAAAACCCTTTCCCACCTATCTCTTGGAGGCTGGTTTCCCGCTTAAGGACGACAGAACCGGCCACCTCCAGTCTCGGACAGGTTCGTGAAGACGACCCCTACCGCACCCGGGCCCCTTCACTGCACCGCCGAACCGCAAAGCCCGGCGGAAACTCTTACAATCCAGCGCCCGCCTATACCGTCTGCGGCAGCACGCTGGTCGGCTCGATCTTCACGCCCGGCCCCATCGACGAGGAAATCGCCACCTTCTTGACGAAGGTGCCTTTCGCGCCCGAGGGCTTGGCGTTGACGATCGCCGCCACGAAGGCCCGCGCGTTTTCCGCGATCTGGTCTTCGCTAAAGCTAGCCTTGCCGATCCCGGCATGGATGATGCCCGCCTTCTCGGCCCGGAACTGCACCTCGCCGCCCTTGGCCGCCTGCACCGCGTCCGCCACGTTCGGCGTCACGGTGCCCAGCTTGGGGTTCGGCATCAGGCCGCGCGGGCCCAGGATCTTGCCCAGCTTGCCGACGACGCCCATCATGTCGGGCGTGGCAATGACACGGTCGAAGTTCATTTCGCCGGCCTGCACCTTCTCGGCCAGGTCGTCGGCGCCCACGATGTCGGCGCCGGCCGCCTTGGCTTCCTCGGCCTTGGCGTCCTTCGCGAAAACCGCGACCCGCACCGTCTTGCCGGTGCCGTTGGGCAGGCTGACCACGCCGCGGACCTGCTGGTCGGCATGGCGCGGATCAATGCCTAAGTTCATCGCAATCTCGATGGTCTCGTCGAACTTGGCCGTGGCCCCCGATTTGATCAGTTTGACCGCGGCGTCCAGTTCGACCAGTGCGTTCATGTCGATGCCCTCATAGGCGGTGCGCAGGCGTTTTCCGTTATTCGGCATCGCGATTACTCCACCACCTCGAAGCCCATCGACCGGGCCGACCCGGCGATGGTGTTCATCGCCGCTTCGACGTCGTTGGCGTTCATATCCACCAGCTTGGCCTCCGCGATCTCGCGGATCTGGGACTTGGTCACCTTGCCGGTGATGTCCCGGCCCGGAGTGCTGGAACCCTTGTTCAGCTTCGCCGCCTTGCGCAGGTAGTAGCTGGCCGGCGCCGTCTTGGTGACGAAACTGAAGCTGCGATCCTCGAACGCGGTGATCACCACCGGCGTCGGGGTACCAGGCTCGATCGACTGGGTCGCCGCATTGAACGCCTTGCAGAACTCCTTAATGTTGATCCCGCGCTGTCCCAGCGCGGGGCCCACCGGCGGCGAGGGGTTGGCCTGCCCCGCCGGTATTTCGAGCTTGATATAGCCCGCGATCTTCTTCGCCATGTTCTATCCCTTCAACTGGCCGGCGGTCGCCGGCGTGCCGCCCGTCCGGCGGCTGGGTGTCGTGGTGCGGCCCCCGTGGTCTTCCGGGGACAGCCTCCCACATGACTGCTTCGGCCTAGGCTTTCTCGACCTGGCTGTATTCCAGTTCGACCGGTGTCGCGCGGCCGAAAATCGACACCGTGACCTTCAGGCGAGCCTTCTCCTCGTCGACCTCTTCGACCATGCCGTTGAACGAAGTAAACGGCCCGTCGCAGACCCGCACCTGCTCGCCCACCTCGAAGATGATCGACGGGCGGGGACGCTCGACCCCCTCCTTGACCTGGTAGAGAATCCGCTCCGCCTCTTTCGACGAGATCGGCGACGGCTTGTTGCCGGTGCCCAGGAAGCCGGTCACCTTCGGTGTGTTTTTCACCAGATGCCAGGATTCGTCGGTCATCTCCATCTGGGCCAAGACATAGCCCGGGAAGAACTTGCGCTCGCTGGACACCTTCGAGCCGCGGCGCATCTCCACCACTTCCTCGGTGGGCACCAGGACGTCCTCGATCAGATCCTCCATGCCCAGGGTCTTGACCTGTTCTTTGATCGACTCGGCGACCTTCTTCTCGAAGCCCGAATAGACATGAACGACGTACCAGCGCTTGGTCACGCAAACTCTCCGTATCCGGCCGCTTACCAGCCGAGAATGAAACTGACGCCCGTGGACAGGATCCAGTCGATCAACAGGAAGAACAGGGCCATGATCGTGACCATGACGAACACCATCACCGTCGAGATGCCGGTCTCGCGCCGCGTCGGCCAGGTCACCTTGCTGGCCTCCTGGCGGACCTGGCGAACGAACTGTGCCGGTGAGGTCTTGACCATGGATCCTTCCACTTTCCTTCTAACGCGTTCGGGCCGCGCCCTTATATGGGGCGTCCGGCCCGGTATTTCGACCGTATGGCAGGGGCACTAGGATTCGAACCCAGGACCTTCGGTTTTGGAGACCGACGCTCTACCAACTGAGCTATACCCCTTCACCACGATGCCGCGACCTCGCCCCGACTGATGCCAGGGCGAGGGTCGTTTCACCCCGGTCAGTCGATGATGCCGGAGACGACGCCGGCGCCGACGGTGCGGCCGCCTTCGCGGATCGCGAAGCGCAGGCCTTCGTCCATCGCGATCGGGGCGATCAGCTCCACCTCCATCGCGATGTTGTCGCCCGGCATCACCATCTCCGTGCCTTCCGGAAGCTTCACAGAACCCGTCACATCAGTCGTCCGGAAGTAGAACTGCGGCCGGTAGTTCGAGAAGAACGGCGTGTGACGACCACCCTCGTCCTTCGTCAGAATGTAGGCCTCGCACTTGAACTTCGTGTGCGGCGTGATCGACCCCGGCGTTGCCAGAACCTGGCCACGCTCAACCTCGTCGCGCCCGACACCGCGCAGCAGCACGCCGACATTGTCGCCAGCCTCGCCGCTGTCCAAGAGCTTCCGGAACATCTCAACGCCCGTGCAGGTCGTCTTCGACGTCTCCTTCAGACCAACGATCTCGATCTCGTCGCCAACATGCACCTTGCCCGCCTCAACGCGGCCCGTCACAACCGTGCCCCGGCCGGAAATCGAAAACACATCCTCGATCGGCATCAGGAACGGACGGTCAACCGGACGGTCAGGCTGCGGAATGTAGTCGTCCACAGCCTTCATCAGCTCCATGACCTTCTCAGCGCCAATCGAAGGGCCCTTGCCCTCAAGCGCTGCAAGCGCTGAACCCGCGATGATCGGAATGTCGTCGCCCGGGAAGTCGTAGACCGACAGAAGCTCGCGAACCTCAAGCTCGACCAGCTCCAGAAGCTCCTCGTCGTCCACCTGGTCGACCTTGTTCAGGAAAACAACGATCGCAGGAACACCGACCTGCCGCGCCAAGAGAATGTGCTCGCGCGTCTGCGGCATCGGACCGTCGGCCGCCGAAACAACCAGAACCGCGCCGTCCATCTGCGCCGCGCCTGTGATCATGTTCTTCACGTAGTCCGCATGGCCCGGGCAGTCCACGTGCGCATAGTGACGACCCTCGGTCTCGTACTCCACATGCGCCGTGTTGATCGTGATCCCGCGCGCCTTCTCTTCAGGCGCCTTGTCGATGTTCTCGTAGTCCATGAAATCCGCACCGCCGGATTCCGCCAACACCTTCGTGATCGCGGCCGTCAACGTCGTCTTCCCATGGTCAACGTGACCAATCGTTCCAATGTTGCAGTGCGGCTTTGTCCGCTCGAATTTCTCTTTGCCCAT
>Ga0049102_10000226_pt1 | contig 13405 bp, 15 predicted proteins | sample WorMetmaBAHAMAS2_FD_55017 | JGI IMG/M metagenome (GOLD analysis project Ga0049102, IMG submission 55017) | Marine gutless worms symbiont microbial communities from Max Planck institute for Marine Microbiology, Germany - Inanidrilus... | ecosystem: Host-associated > Annelida > Digestive system >...
TACCTCCGTGAACGGCATCCCTTCCTCCTGCGAGAAACGATGCCAAAAGTGTCAACCATGTCCCCGGACGGGTGTGAACTTTGTATCCGGTCTGTACAGGTGGAGGGGGAGAGGGAGCAGGAGCCTCCGCGGGCGCGGTCGTGGCGTTCGGCGTCGGTGTCGGGGTTGGCGTTGGCGTTGGCGACTCAGGCGGCGTCTCGGCGGCCGCCGGCCGAGGCGCGAGGACATCGATAACGATACGGGTGCCCAGTCTGGCCGTCCGCAGACCGACATCCTCGGGAACGGTCAGCGTAACGGCGGTTTCGCCCGCCTCCACACGTGACGCCGCCCCGCTCACGTAACGCATCCGCCGCCCACGCAGCCCTCCAAGATCGATGCGGGCGGGCCGGTCGAACTGGACCGTTACGCGATCGCCTTCCTTGCCGGCACGGAAGCCGACGTTGCGCGACCAGTCGAACACCAGCCGGCTGTAGCCCTCGTGTTCGCCGGTACGGACGCCTACCGATTCGGCCGGCGAATCGGTGGGCTCGACGCCCTCGGACCCGGCGTCAGCGCCTCCGGTGCCGGGTTCGATCAGATCGACGACGACGGCGCTGCCGAGATCAAAGCTGCGGACGGCAAAGGGGCGGCGCAGCGTGAACGTGACCGAACGGCCGTCGGCGCCCGGCTGGGCCGCTGCGACGTAACGCGACAGCAGCCGGACGGCAGCGGAGTAATCCGCCTCGATGGGCCTGGCGAAGCGCACGACCAGTTGGCCGTCGGCGGTTTCGGTCTCGAACCGTACCGGCGACGACCAGTTGAACACCATCCGGCCGTAGCCATCATGTGGCGCCGCACGGACCCGCACCGGTTCGGCCGACGCCGGACCCGTCATCCCAAGCAGCATCAATCCGACCGCCGCGATCATAGCGAACCCGGCAAGCGGGGAGCGGCCGGCCGACGACACGATTACTCGTCCGCCACGTCGGGCAACACGACCACATCGACCCGGCGCGCCATCGCCCGGCGGGCCGACGCATCGAGGTTCGGCAGTTGCTGATAACGGCTGTCGGCGAAACCGAAGGTGACGATGCTCTGGTTGTAGCCCGCCGCCTTGAGCGCGTTCGCGACGGCAGTGGCGCGGGCCAGCGACAGCTCCCAGTTTGACGGATATGCCTCACCGGCCGGTGGTTGAGGATCGGTGTGCCCATCAACGCCGATCTGGTTGCCGATATTCCGCAGCAAACCTCCGAGACCCGAAAGCGCCTGGCGCGCCTCGTCCGACAGTTCGGCCCGGGCGGGTTCGAACAGCAGATCGCCTGGCAGCGAAACGATCAGCCGGTCTTCCAGCGTCATGATCTGGGCTTCGGCCAGCAGTGGCTCTTCGCGAATGGTCTCGTCTAGGACGGCGGCGAGATAGTCGAGATTGATCGCCCGGCGCCGAAAGATGGTGCCGATGTTGAACTGTGCCGTCGCCGGAGAGACCGTTTGCACGCGCGACGGGTTGAGGGTCTGCGATAGCGAGTCGATGGTCGACTCCCAGCGGTCGACCTTCACGCTGGACATGGCGAACAGCATGACGAAGAACGTCAGCATCAACGATACCAGGTCGGTGAACGTGATCAGCCACGCCCGGCTGGTGATCGCCGGCGGGGTCGCCTGATTGTCGTCGCCGGTCACCATCAGATGTGTCGCCCACCCCCCATCTGTGCTACTGCGGCTGCGCCGCCGCCGGGTCCGGCGGGACGTCCGATGCAAGGCCCTCCTGGGCTTGTTCCTCGAGGAGCCGGAACCGCAGGCGAGTCTCTTCGACCGTGCGCACGTAGAACCGGATGACGACGCTTTCGGCGTCACCGGGCCTCAGCGCGACGGCGAGGCTGTCGAGCGGCGCACCGCGGCCGTGCATCTCCCGCGCAAAGGTCCCGGCCCGGGCGATTTCCAGCGTTTGCCCCTCCGGAACCGGTTCGGCCGGAGCCGCCGACGTGCCGATCAGGAACTCGACGTCAAACCGCAATCCCGGCGGCCGGGCACTGACCGCGGCGACAATCCGGTCGAGCAGTTCATATCGTGCTTCACGGATCCGCGCCTCGCCGACGTGGAACAGCGAGTCGGCGGGGATCAGCACCCGCATAAGCCGTCCGGGCTGTACGACCTCGACTTTCGCAACCCGAAGCAGCGTCGCAAAAATGCCGGTCACTTCCTCCTGGAACACCTGGCCGGCGATGACGTCGCCTTCCTTGGCCGCGAAGGGAGTCAGGTCGGTGCTCGGCGGCATGACCGATGCGAAGGTCGAGGTCAGGCTGTCCATCACCGCATTGGACTTGACCTGCTCGACCGACGAAATGGTGACCAGAAGGATGAAGAACGCCAGGACGACAAGGAACAAGGAGAGGTAGACGGCAATAGTGCTGCCGCCGCGGGCTTGCTCCTGTGGAGGAATGTGCACGCTTTCCATGGCACGCTAGGACAAGGCGAATGGATTTGAGGCGCTTATTGTACGTTGTCCTCTCCATTGCGCGGCAGCTGCCGCAGCTTCGCCAGCTCGACGGTCATTTCCTTGGCTTTTTCCGGGTTCATCTGCGCCATTAGCGGAGCCAGCTTGCGCTCCTTCATCCGCTCGGCGACGAGCAGAAGGGTATCCATGTCCAGTTCCTCGAAGATCCGTGCGGCATCCTTCGGCTTCATGTTCTCGTAAATCTTGACCAGCGAACCGATCTTGGCTTCTTGCTGATCGTCGTAGGTCTTGATCAGCTGCTCGATGGTCGCCTGCAGCGCCCGCAACTCGATGACTTTCTCGTTGATTCGTACTTCGGCTGCCTGAAGCAGGCCTTCCCGCTGCTCGATCTCGCGTTCACGGTTGTCCAGCGTCTCGCGGCGTTCCGCCAACTGTTGCAGAAGTTCGATCTCCGATTGAGTCAGCAGGGTCGGATCGTCGATGGCCCGCCGGTCCGCGGTGTCGTCCGCCATCGTGTCGTCAGTCTGTTCGCCCCCCTCGCCGCCTTCCATGGCCTTCTCGGCGTCTGAACTCTCGGAACCGGCGGCAGCATCCTCGGTCGTCGGCTGGGTTTGCTGGGCTTGGGCTTCGGCGACCGAGAGGGTTCCGCTCAGCAACCCGTCCACACCCTCCCAAATGTCGCCGATCCGAAACGACAGCATCAGCACCGCGGCAAAAATCGTCGCGGGGAGAAATCGGAACCGGGTGAGGAACCGCTTCATCGTCGTCAGCGCGCCGCCTGCAGAGCGCGCAACAACTCCCGTTCGGCGTCCGACCGCGCTTCAGTCGTCGCCGGTTTCGGCGGTTCGGCGCGCAGCACGGGCGCCGGACGGTCGGTCGAAGCCACCACCCTGGGTGCCGCCGCCGGACGCGCCGGAGCCGGCGGAGCTGTCTCCTCGGTCGCCGCGGGCGCGGCTTCGATGTCCCGGCGGGCGACGCGGACCTTCTCCTCGAGCTTGTCAGCCGCAGCGTTTCCGCGATCGATCAGGAAGGCCAGGTCGTCGGAAAGCCCCTGTGCCTTGTCGATCCGCTCCTGCAACGCCTCGGTGGTGACCTTCAACTTGCCGATACTGTCCTCCGCCCGCACCGTTGCCTGCTGGAACGAAGCGGCCATCTTTTCGAGCTCCGAGCGATCGCGACGGAGATTGCCAAGCCGGCGGTTGAGGGTAATCGCATAGGAGATCGTCACCACAAGGAGCACGGCCACGACCGAGTCGACAATCAGGGTCCAAGGCATGGCTATCCCCTTTGTTTTGTCTGGTCGCACCGGTTCTGGACCTGGATCGACACGCGGTCGCCCTTGCGGCCCATCTTGCCGGTGTACATGGGAATGTCCCCGCAACGCATCTCGACCGGCGAGTCGGGGTTGGCGTTGAACATGATCCGGCTGCCGACCCGCAGATCGAAGACGTCCTTAAGGCGCATCGTCTGCTCGTCCATCACCGCCGTCAGTTCGATTTCGGTCATCCAGAGCTCCTCGGCGAGGTGGGTTTCCCAGATCGAGTCACGGCCGGATTTCTCGCCCATGAACATCTGCAGCAGAAGTTCGCGAACCGGTTCGAGGGTGGCATAGGGCAGCAGAAGCTCGAGCCGGCCGCCGCGATCTTCCATGTCGATGCGCAGACGGGCGACGATCGCCGCGTTCGAAGGCCGCGAAATGGTGGCGAAACGCGGATTGGTCTCCAGCCGGTCGAACCGGAAGGTGACCGGGCTCAGGGGTTCGAACGCCGCCGACAGGTCGCCCAGCATGACCTGGATCATGCGCTCGACCAGGCTGCGCTCGATGGTCGTGTAGGGCCGGCCTTCGATGCGCATCGCCGCGGTGCCGCGCCGTCCGCCGAGCAGCACGTCGACGATGGAATAGATCAGCGAGGAATCGACGGTGATCAGCCCAAAATGGTCCCACTCCTCGGCCTTGATCACGCTGAGCATCGCCGGCAACGGGATCGAGTTCAGGTAGTCGCCGAACCGGATCGAGGCGATGTTGTCGAGCGACACTTCGACGTTGTCGGAGGTGAGGTTGCGCAAGGATGTCGACATCAACCGCACCAGACGGTCGAACACCACCTCCAGCAATGGCAGGCGTTCGTACGACACCAGTGCGCTGTTGAGGATCGCCTGGATTCCGGACCGCTCGCCGGCATCCTCCATCTCCTCGTCGAAGCCGAGGAGGCTGTCGATCTCGTCCTGATTGAGGACGCGGGTGGACTCCCGCATCGGCTGGGCACTGACGTCGCCGTCGCCGTCGCCCTCATCCTCGCCCTCACCCTCCATCGCCGCCTCCCATTCGGAAGCGAGGTCGTCCTGGTCGTCGCCGCCTTCCCCGCCTTCGGGAACGTCGGCTTCCGTGTCGTCATCGGCTGGAACGGTCATCGTTCCGCGGCTCCCTGATCCTCGTTTCCCCGTGATCCACGGTACCGGCTATTGGACGAGCATTTCCTTGAACAGAATGTCGTTCACCCGCGCCGGCGCGACCGCGGCACTGACCCTGGCGAGCAATTCCTCGCGCAGCCGATAGAGGCCCGCCGATCCCTTGAGATCGTCGACGCGAAGCTCGCGCAGATAGACCTGAAAGTTGTCGACGATCCTCGGCATCATCTGTTCCACCCTCGGCACGTCGCCGGCCTGCTCCAATTCCAGGCTGACGCGGATCTTCAGGAACGTCGACTTGCGTCCACCGGTGTTCAGGTTCACCAAGAACTCCGGCAGGTCGTAAAAGACGACGTTCGTCGCCAACGGCGCCGCCTCCTCCTCGGGCGCCTCCTCGCCGCCGGCGATCATCGCCACCAGCGGATCGAGCAGGCCCGTGAAGTAGGCCCCGGCACCGCCAGCAGGATGATCAGGAGCTTTTTCTTGCCACCCTTTTTTGGTGCGCCTTCACCCTCTTCGTCTTCGTCGAGCTCGTCGCCGTCTTCTTCGAGATCGTCGTCGGCCATGACACACCCTCGGGCGCGCGCCCAATCACCACCACCGGCTGTCGCCGGACCACCACCTCAACGGTAGGCGCGCTTGGTTAAGAACTGGTTGAGAGGCGGTATGCCCGATCCCGTGTCCACGACAGGGGGTTTGCGAGCCGGCGCAACGCAAAGCGTATCAAATCGCCCGCCGAGGCGGCAATAACTGCCGGGGCAGGTCGGACTCCGACCCACCGCTACATTCCGCTGCATCCCCCCAACGGACTGATTCTCCTGATTTTTCGAGTCTGGCACGCGCCGTGCAGCGGCGAATTCGGGTGTGTGGATTTAACTGGTGGGACGAAACGGTCATGGAAAAAACCATCACCATAGGGCTTACGCGCCAAGGCACGTTGCAGCGACAGATGGACATCATCGCCAACAATATCGCCAACATGAACACCAACGGCTACAAGGCCGAACGCATGATGTTTGTCGAGCATCTTGTCCGCAGCCGCGACGGTGAACGCATTCTCGGCGAGAAATTGGCCTACGTGCGCGACGTGGCCAGTTGGCGCGATACCGCCGAAGGGGCGCTGGAGCCGACAGGCAAGCCCCTCGACGTGGCCATTCACGGCGAGGGTTTCTTCGCCGTCGAGACGCCGGCGGGCGAGCGCTATACGCGCAGCGGCCGTTTCACCGTCAACGAAGCAGGCCAGTTGGTGACCAACGACGGCTACGGGGTGATGGCCGAGGGCGGCGCACCAATCTTTTTCAGCCCCGCCGACAAGAGGATCAGCATTGCCGGTGATGGCACCATTTCAACCGAGAACGGGCCGCTGGGCCGACTTCGGGTCGTCAACTTCCCGAGACAGCAGAACATGGAGATGGTTGCCGGCGGCCTGTTGGCCACGGACGAGCCGCCCGAAGACGTTGCTTCGCCCCGCATTGTTCAGGGCATGGTCGAGGGGTCCAACGTCCAAGCCGTCGTCGAGATGACTCGCATGATCCACGTGCATCGGGCCTACGAAGGGGCACGGCGGCTGATCCAGGGCGAACACGACCGCATCCGCAAGATGGTCGAGGAGTACGCGCGATAACGTCGCGGCGCCCGGCGTGCGGGGCCGCAAAATCGATCCAAAAAAACAACGAACGGATTGAACCGAAAGGACGGGACAGATGAGAGCATTGGACATCGGGGCGACGGGAATGCTCGCCCAGCAACAGAACGTCGAGGTGGTCGCCAACAACCTCGCCAACATGAACACCACGGGCTTCCTGCGGCGGCGGACGGAGTTTCACGACCTACTGTACCAGAACCTTCGGCGGGTCGGCTCGACATCGTCGGATGCCGGAACGGTCGTTCCGTCGGGCGTGCAGCTCGGTCTCGGCGTCAAGCTGGCTGCGGTCTATCGCATCCACGACCAGGGCAACCTGGCGGCCACCGACAACACGTTCGACCTGGCAATCCAGGGCGAAGGCTTCTTCCAGATCCAGTTGCCCGACGGCGAGACGTCTTACACTCGCGACGGCACATTTCAGCTCAACGCCGACGGTGAGATCGTCACCCACGACGGTTACACGGTGCTGCCCGGCATCACCGTTCCCAACAACGCGGTCGACGTGACCATCAATCAGGCGGGCGAAGTTCTGGTCAAGCTGCAGGGCCAGGTGGCCTTGCAGAACGTCGGCCAGCTGCAGATCGCCACATTCCCCAACGAACCGGGCCTCGAGGCCATCGGCAGCAACCTCTATCTGGAGACGCCGGCATCGGGGGCAGCAACCACCGGCAGCCCTCAGGACACCGGGTTTGGGACCATCCTTCAGGGCTTTCTCGAGACGTCCAACGTCAATGCCGTGGAAGAGATCACCAATCTGATCTCGGCGCAGCGCGCCTACGAAATGAACTCCAAGGTGATCCAGACATCCGACGAGATGATGGGCACCCTGACCAACCTGAGGTAGGGAGGTGGCGATGAAATCCCCAATCATCGGGGCCATCCTGGCCAGCCTCCTGGTGGCGATGGCGGTCACCGGCGCCGACGCCGGGACCGACGACGGCCTCGCCGAACCGCCGCGCGCCGTCCTGTTGCGCGAGAAGGTGATCGTGAACTCAAACGTCATTCGCCTCGGCGACCTGTTCGCCAACATTGGCGAATTGGCCAACGCCCGCGTGGCCTACGCACCGGCGCCGGGAAGGCGGGCGGTGTTCGACGCCCGATGGCTGTACTACGTCGCCCGCCGGCATGGTCTGAAGTGGCGTCCAATGACGCTGCAAGATCAAGCCGTCGTCGAACGGGACAGCATCGCCATCGAAAGATCCGAGATCGAGGATCACATCCTCGCGGCGCTGGTCGAGCGCGGAGTGGATGCCCGCCGCAACGAGATCCAGCTCGGCAACCGGAACTTCAGGCTGCATGTGGCCGCCGATGAGGCGCCAACCGTGGGCGTCGACGATGTCGTCTATGATCCGCGGACACGCCGGTTCTCGGCGGTCATCGCCGCCCCGGCCAACGACTCCTCGGCGCCTCGTGTCCATGTGACCGGACGGGTGCACAGGGTCGCCGAAGTGCCCGTCCTGGCACGGCGCATCTTGCGCGGTGACGTCATCGGCCCCGCCGATATCGAATGGGTGCGGTTCCGCTCGGGGCGCCTTCCGCGCGACACAATTCTCGACGCAGAGGACTTGCTCGGCCGCACGCCTGTTCGGGGCATGCGCGCCGGCGCTCCGGTTCGCACCGCCGAAGTTCGCTGGCCAATTCTGGTCCCAAAGGGAAGCCTCGTAACGATGATGCTCAAGGTCTGCAACATGACTCTGACGGCCCAGGGCAAGTCGATGCAGGACGGCGCGCGCGGCGATGTCATTCGCATCTCCAACGCCGACAGCAGCACCATCGTCGAAGCTGTCGTGACCGGACCAGGATGGGCCGAAGTGAAGCCCACCGGCCACTTGGCGATGAACTAGGAGACCGATCATGAAGACGACAATCAGACGCCACGCGGTGACCCTGGCAACGGCGAGCACCCTGGTTCTCGGCATTACCGGCTGCAATACCATCACACGCCTCTCGGAAGTGGGTGATGGTCCGGAACTGAGCAAAATCACCAACCCAGTTGCCCAACCGGATTACCGTCCGGTCAGCCTGCCGATGCCGGCGCCCGTGAGCCCCGAAGACAACCCCAACTCGCTCTGGCGGCCCGGTGCCAAAGTTTTCTTCAAAGACATCCGCGCCAAGGAAGTCGGCGACATCCTGACCGTGCGGCTGACCATCGACGACAAAGCCGAACTGGAGAACAAGACCGAACGTGCCCGCGACGACGGAGAGACTCAGAACATCGACACACTGCTCGGTCTCGAAGCGGAGTTCGCGAAGAAATTGCCGCAGGCGATCAACCCCGGCGGCGAGCTGTTCAGCTTCTCCACCGATCACGAGACGAGTGGCGACGGAGAGATCGACCGCAGCGAATCCATCGAGCTGACCTTCGCCGCCGTCGTTACCCAGGTGCTGCCGAACGGCGCGTTGGCGATCATGGGCCGCCAAGAAGTGCGCGTGAACGCCGAGCTCCGCGAGCTGATGGTCACCGGGGTGATCCGGCCACAGGACATCAGCACCGACAACTCGATCACCCACGAGCGCATCGCCGAGATGCGCGTCGCCTACGGCGGCCGCGGCATGCTCAGCGAGCTTCAGCAACCCCGCTGGGGAACCCAGGTCTGGGATATCGTGTTCCCGTTCTAGGTTCGATTGGAGCCTGGACAACTCGACGGCCGGTGCGTCGCACCGGCCGTTCCTTTCTGGTGAGATTCAAAACCCGCCTAGTACGCGATGTCTAATCGTCGCTGTGGGTCCGCTCCATCCGTTCGTGACGCTCCTGGGCCTCGATGCTCAGCGTGGCGATCGGCCTTGCCTCCAGCCTCGACAAGCTGATCGGCTCGTGGGTTTCTTCGCAGTAGCCGTAGCTGCCGTTCTCGATGCGTCCGAGCGCCTCGTCGATCTTGGCGATCAGCTTGCGCGCACGGTCGCGGGTGCGGAGTTCGAGTGTGCGGTTTGTCTCGGTGGACGCGCGGTCGGCAATATCCGGTTCGGACAAACCGCCTTCCTGAAGGCTGTGCAGAGTTTCGTTGGACTCAACGACGAGTTCCGCGCGCCACGCCAGCAGCTTCTGCCGGAAGTATTCCAGCATGACCGGATTCATGAACGGCTCGTCGTCGGAGGGCCGATAGTCGGGCGGCAAGGTGACGTTCATTCCTCTCAAACCTCTCGGCGAACCGCCGACGGAAGGGCTGCCGCGATGTGCGGGTCGGTTTGCGACGCCGCGGAATATAGTTGCGCGCGCCAACGGTCGCAAGCGCTTTTTCTCTCGCGCATTTACGCACAACATATTGAAAAAAGCGGATAAAATGGTTCCCAACCCGATTGGGTCATGAACCGCGTGCGACCGCTAGCGGTCGCGGGAAAACTTCGCAATCTCTACCTGAGCGCGAAGTTCAATCTCATCGATAATCGCATTTAGTTCCGGATCGGAACTTGCCTGGCGGCGTACGCCCAGAACTTGTGCTATTCGAGCCAACCGATCCTCAGGAATTCGCCCGGCCAAAAGGGCAAGCCTCAACTCTTCAAGCTGCTCGAGGATATCATCGGCGTAGCGCCTGGCAGCGCCGCGGCCGCCCTCCTCCGCCGCATCGTCGGCCTGATGGGCGAGAAATGCCGCGCTCACCCCTTGTGCCGCCGGCGCCTGCGCGACCTCGCCGGCACCTCGTGCCGCCGCCTCGCGGAGGGTATCGGCGAACTCGGCCCCGTGGCCACCGGACACCTTTTTGCGCCGGGCCGCGTCCGAGGTTCCGCCCCGTGTGACCGCGGGTACCTTCATGGGCCTATCGGCCTCGCTCGACGTGCCTGCACGTTCCCAGACTATATGGTGACTCCTGGGCAGTTAACAGGTGGTTGAGGCGGGAGCGCACGCGTTACCCCGCGCCGCCGCGTGGACGCCCGTACTGCGAACGAGAATGATTTGCATTTTCACTAATGCAGCGCTATCGTCGGCTAGAAGACATTACCGCGCCTTGCCAGACGCGTCTGGCGAAAAAGCCCGTGGACGGGGCCTGTGGCCGAAACGAAGGTGCGGACAACGACAGAAGGATCACGACAATGCGAAACATGTTGCGGGCGGGCCTGCTGGCACTGTTCGGTGCCTCGGTGTTTGCCACATCGGCAACGGCGGCAGGGGAGGTCAATCTCTACTCCTATCGGCAACCGTTCCTGATTCAGCCTCTTCTCGACGCGTTCACCTCCGAGACCGGGATCAAGGTCAATGTCGTCTACGCGAAGAAGGGCATGCTCGAGAGGCTCAAGGCCGAGGGCATGAACAGCCCGGCCGACGCGGTGCTGACCGTCGACATCGGCCGGCTGCACGACATGGTCGAGGCCGACGTTTTGCAGCCCGTCCGCTCCAACGTTCTCGAAAGCACGATCCCCGCACAGTACCGCCACCCCGAGGGCCTGTGGTACGGATTGACGACGCGCGGCCGCGTGTTCTTCGTCAGCAAAGACCGGGTCAAGCCCGGCGAGGCCGAAACCTATGAGGACCTCGCCAAGCCGGCGCTCAAGAGTCGCGTATGCACCCGTTCGGGCAAGCACGTCTACATGGTGTCGCTGATCGCCTCGATGATCGCCCACCACGGCGAAGCGGCCACCGAAAAATGGTTGAGTTCGGTCAAGGACAACCTCGCCCGCAAGCCGCAGGGCAACGATCGGGCGCAGGCCAAGGCCATCTACGAAGGCGTGTGCGATATCGCCGTCGCCAACACCTATTACATGGGTAAGATGGCGACCAACCAGAAAAACCCCGAGCAGAAGGACTGGGCGAAAGCCGTGCGCATCGTCTTCCCCAACCAGGGTGACCGGGGCAGCCACGTCAATATCAGCGGCGCGGCGGTCACCAAGAGCGCCAAGAACCGCGAGAATGCCGTACGGCTCCTGGAATTCCTGGCCGGTGACTTCGCCCAGAAACTCTATGCCGAGCAGAACCTCGAGTATCCGGTCAAGGATGGCACGCCGCTGCACCCGATGGTGGCGTCCTGGGGATCGTTCAAGGCGGACACCGTCGGCCTCGCCGAAGTCGCCAAGTGGCGCAAAGCGGCGTCCAAGCTCGTCGACCGCGTTGCCTACGACCTGGCATCCGGGTCATAACCCTCCACATCGCTTCGACCCGTATCGGGGCTGCGGCGGCGACGCCGCAGCCCCATGCGTTTTCGGAACCCGCTCGTCCTGACCGGCGAGGATTGACGTGGACGCCGTTGCTCCTTCCGCTCCGCCGCACGCCGGCCCGCCGGCACACGGATTGATCCGCAATCTTCGCGCCAACGCCTGGTCCGTTGGCGCGCTGGCGGTTGCGTCGCTGCTCGCGGCACCCCTCATTGCCATCTTTTACCTCGCGATGTCGCCGAGCGACGACATCTGGTCGCACCTCGTCTCGACGGTTCTGGGGCACTACGTCCGTACCACCATCCTGCTGATGATCGGGGTCGGCGTCGGGACCCTGGTCATCGGCGCCGGCACGGCCTGGTTGGTGACCATGTACCGGTTTCCCGGCCGGCGCGTTTTCGAATGGGCGTTGCTCCTGCCCCTCGCCGTTCCCGCCTATGTCATCGCCTACGTCTACACCGACCTTTTGGAGTACGCGGGACCGGTCCAAGGGATGCTCCGCGACGTCTTCGGATGGACCCGGCCCCAGGATTACTGGTTCCCCGAGATCCGCTCTCTGGGCGGCGCCATCTCGATGATGACGCTGGTTCTCTATCCCTATGTCTACCTGCTGGGGCGCGCCAGCCTGACGGAACAGTCGGTGTGCGTGCTGGAAGTCAGCCGCACCCTCGGCAGCGGCCCGTGGGCGACGGCGATGCGCGTGGCACTGCCGCTGGCGCGGCCGGCCCTGGTCGTCGGCGTATCGCTGGCCTTGATGGAGGCACTGAACGACTTCGGAACCGTCAACTATTTCGCCGTCGCCACGTTCACCGCTGGCATCTACGACGTGTGGCTGAACATGAACAGCACGGCCGGCGCGGCCCAACTCGCCGTTGTCTTGCTGATGTTCGTCCTCGTGCTGATCGCCGCCGAGCGGCTGGCACGGCGCGGACAACGCTATCACCATACGACCAGCCGTTACCGGGCTTTGCCGAACCGCCGACTGCGCGGCCTTCAAGGCTGGCTTGCAACGCTTGCCTGCCTCGCACCCGTGGGCCTCGGATTTCTTCTTCCAGCGGGCATGCTCGCCATCTACTCGGCGAGCGATCCGACCGCCGTCACCAACCCAGATTTCCTGTCCTACGCACTCAACAGCATCGGATTGGCGACTGCGGCGGCGGTACTGGCGCTTGCACTGGGGATCATACTGGCCTACGGCATGCGCCTTGATGGGGGCCGGGTCCTTAAAGCCGCAGCACGTTTCGCCGGTGCCGGCTATGCCGTCCCGGGGGCCGTGCTCGCGGTCGGCGTGATGATTCCGCTGACCGGGCTCGACAATGCCATCGACGGATTCCTCCGCCGGACTGTGGGGATTTCGACAGGCCTCCTGTTGAGCGGTACAGTTGCGGCGGTGATCTTCGGTTACGTCATCCGGTTCCTCGCGTTGACGCTGGGCACAATGGAATCCGCCCTCGCCAAGATCACGCCCGCTATCGACGGAGCGGCTCGTACGCTGGGCGCCGGGCCGGGCCGGACGCTGAAGACCGTGCATTTGCCCATGCTTCGCGGCAGTCTGCTGACGGCGGGGCTTCTCGTCTTCGTCGACTGCATGAAGGAACTGCCGATGACCATGTTGCTGCGGCCGTTCAATTTCGAAACCCTGGCGACGTATGTCCATCAGCTCGCCTCCGACGAACTCCTGGAACAAGCCGCACCCGGAGCGCTGGCCATCGTCCTTGCCGGGATTGTGCCGGTGATCCTGCTGAGCAGTGCGATCCGGCGGGCGCGGCCGGGCCAATCGGCGCCGCGCTAATGAACGACCTGCGGTTCGAAGAGGTCTCGCACGCTTACGG
>Ga0049102_10000241_pt1 | contig 12877 bp, 13 predicted proteins | sample WorMetmaBAHAMAS2_FD_55017 | JGI IMG/M metagenome (GOLD analysis project Ga0049102, IMG submission 55017) | Marine gutless worms symbiont microbial communities from Max Planck institute for Marine Microbiology, Germany - Inanidrilus... | ecosystem: Host-associated > Annelida > Digestive system >...
GCCCAGGCGCACCGCCACCTCGGCGCGCAGGTTACGGTCCTGGAGATGTTCCGGATCATGCCCAAGGACGATCCGGAGCTGGTCGGCGTGGTGCGCAACCGTTTCGCTGCCGAGGGCATCGACATCCGCGAGGGCGTCAAGGTCGTCGGCGCTTCCAAGAACGGGGACGGCATCGCCGTCACCGTCGCCGAGAATGGTCAGCAAAGCCAGGTCGTTGGCTCGCACGTCCTCGTCGCCGCCGGTCGCCGGCCGACCGTCGACGGCCTCGACCTCGAAAAGGCGGGGATCGCCTATTCGCCGAAGGGCATCGAGGTCGATGCCCGGCTGCGCACGACCAACCGCAACGTGTTCGCCATCGGCGATGTCGCCGGCGGCTATCAGTTCACCCACGTCGCCGGCTATCACGCCGGCATCGTCATCAAGAACGCGCTGTTCCGAATCCCGGCGAAGCAGGACATGCGGGCCATTCCGTGGGTCACCTACACCTCGCCGGAAGTGGCACAGGTCGGGCTCACCGAGGAAGAGGCGCGCAAGACCGAGCCGGAGATTCGGGTGCTGCGCTGGTCGTTCCACGAGAACGACCGCGCCCAGGCGGAACGGCAAACCGACGGCCTGATCAAGGCGGTGACCACGCCCAGGGGCCGCATCCTCGGCGCGGGCATCGCCGGTCCCGCCGCCGGCGAGCTGATCCAGACCTGGGTGCTGGCGATGAGCCAGAAGATGAAGGTCGGCGCGCTGGCGACCATGGTCGCCCCCTATCCGACCCTCGGCGAGGTCAGCAAGCGGGCGGCCGGCACCTTCTACGCGCCGTCGCTGTTCAGCGAGCGCACGCGCAAGATCGTCCGCTTCCTCAACAAGCTCTGGTAGTCGTCCTCGGGCGACAACCCCGCTTGCCGCGTGTCGTAATTCACGCATGTCGGAGTCACGGCCCAGCCGGCCCAAGATCGGCCTCAGCCTGTCGGCGCGCCTCCTGGTGCTGACGGTGATCTTCGTGATGATCGCCGAAGTGCTGATCTACGCGCCGTCGATCTCGCGGTTCCGCAAGGCCTACCTGGAAGACACGGTGGCCAAGGGCCATCTCGCCATCCTCGCCCTCGAGGCCACCCCCGACAACATGGTCAGCGAGGAGCTGGAACGGGACCTGCTGCTCCACGCCGCCGCCCACGGCATCATGCTGAAGAAGCCGGACCGACGGATGCTGATGTTGAGCAGCGACATGCCGCCCAATGTCGATGCCACGTTTGATGTGCGGTTCGGTACCTTCTTCGGCTGGATTCAGGACGCCTTCATGGCGCTGGCCGAACACGAGAACCGCGTGCTCCGGGTGATCGGCGGCGTGCCCCGCGCGCCGGATACCCTTGTCGAGGTGATCATCGACGAGACGCTGATGCGCGAGGAGATGTATGCCTTCTCGACGCGCATTCTGACGCTGTCGATCTTCATCTCGCTGATCACCGCCGGGCTCGTCTACTTCAGCCTGCAATGGATGATGGTGCGGCCGATCCGCCAGATCACCGAGACCATGATGCACTTCCGCGAGAACCCGGAGGACGAGTCCGGTGCCGCCCAGCCCAGCGACCGCAGCGACGAGATCGGCATCGCCCAGCGCGAGTTGGCGGTGATGCAGAGCGACCTGCGAACGGCCCTGCGCCAGAAGACGCGGCTGGCGACCCTCGGCGCCGCCGTCGCCAAGATCAACCACGATCTCCGCAACACCCTGGCGACGGCGATGCTGGCCTCGGACGGCCTCGCCGACATCGACAACCCGGACGTCAAGCGGCTGACGCCGCGGCTCTATACCGCCATCGACCGCGCCGTCGATCTGTGCAGCCAGACCCTGAACTACGTCCGCGACGCCAAGCCGAAGATGAACCCCTCGACGTTCCCGCTGAACGACCTGTTCGCCGACGTCGAGACGGCTGTCGCCGAAGCGGAGGCAACCAACGGTGCGCACCTGGACCTCACCGACTTGGGCGGCGACATCGAGATCGACGGCGACCGCGAGCAGCTGTTCCGGGCGCTCGCCAACCTCGCCGTCAACGCCGCCCAGGCCAGCGCCACGGCGGTGCGCATCGACGCCCGCCGCGAGAAGGGCTCGACCGTCGTCGACGTCGCCGACGACGGACCCGGCCTCGCACCCCGGGCGCGCGAGCGGCTGTTCCAGCCGTTCGTCGGTTCGACCCGCAAGGACGGCACCGGCCTTGGCCTGGTCATCGCCCGCGACATCGTCGCCGCCCACGGCGGCGACCTCAGCCTCGTCGACACCGGCGATGCCGGCACGACGTTCCGAATCCGGTTGCCGGCGCGGGGGGCGTGAGAGGCGGGCGTCGTCGGGGATAGGGCGCGGTCCCTAGTCCGCTTGCCAGACAACCTTGCTTTCGTTGTCAGCGATGATGTCGGAAATCCGCCGAAGGCCTTGCCGATCGGCGATGGCGGAAGCGCGGGCGAGCGCTGATCTTGCGAGACCTGAAAGTTCCGGCCGAATCGCGGTTAGACCGTCAATGACGTCGCGCATCGCCTCTATCGCGGCCGATTGGTCGTTCAGTTTCCAGTGAACGAACCCGAGCAAATGGAGCGCGATGAGCTTTTCCGTCTTGCCTTCGGCATCGGACGGCGTGGGGCCGTGCACGATTTCCGTCAGCAAGTCGCGCGCGGTCCCGTATCGCTTCTTAAACGCGTGCATTCTCGCGATCTCGGTCTGCGCTCGGATTCGAAACGCGGCGTAGCCGTCGTGCCTGGACATAATCTGCAGGGCGTATCGGAACCTAACAAGCGCGTCCTCCGTATAGCCGCGTCGCTGTTGGTGCCAACCGAGGTACATATGCATCCGCGCTCGGGCAACGCTGTCCCGAGGGTGAACAACGTCGGATGTCCTCTCCAGCTCACCGCAATGTAGGCCCGATCGCCGGATGTGGGTGATATAGGTCAAGTGATCGCAGACGAGGTCCAGCATCCAAGGCACGCGTTCCTCGACCGGGATGCGGGCCAGCCAGTGCCCGAAATCTTCCACCGCGCTACCGGATTCGTCGCCCCACGTTTGTGCGGCCATCGCAATCGCCGCAGCAATCAGCGCCTCATGTTCAGCGGTCCCAGCATCCTTCAGATGACGGACATATCGGTCCAACTGGAGAACCGCCTGGGCGCGTTGTGTCAGAAGCTCCGCGAGTTCCTTTGAGAAGGCATAGTGGACTTTCGGTTCCTGTTCTGTATTTTCTATAATACTGTTTAATTCTCGATAATTTTTTTCAGCTTCAGGATATTTCTTCAGATCAATGTTGTTAACACCTAACAAATGATTCAGTAATGCTAAACGATTTTTGTCGCTTATCCGATGTTGATTGGATATTCTTATTGCTTCTTTAATTACTTCTATGGATTCGTATATATTCCCAAGGGATTTTTGTTTTCTCGCCTCCGAATACAACTCGTCCACACGCGCTTCCGCCTCCGCTTGCATTTGGCCAACCGCCGCCGACGGCCACAACGCTAGGCAGATCAGCGCCGCCCCCAGCCATTTGGCCTTGATTGACCTCATCGATGCCGCTCCCCGACCTCCGCGCGTAAGCGTTGAGCGTGAGAGAGGATTTTATTCGATCGCGGTTGTGCGGTCATCCTGGTGCGGTGGCCGAGGATTTCGCCAGATTGGTTTCCCGGCACGGCGATTTGCTCTACGACAGCACCATGACACCCGCCGCCGAACGCCTGCGTGTGCTGCTCGCCGAGCCGGGCCTGATCGTCATGCCGTGCTGCTTCGATGCGCTGTCGGCGCGGCTGATCGAGCGGGCCGGGTTTCCGCTGACCTTCATGAGCGGCTTCGCCGTCGCCACGGCGCGCTACGGGCTTCCCGATACCGGCCTTGCCGGCTACGGCGAGATGGTGGCGGCCGGCCGCGACATCTGCGCCGCGGTGCCGATCCCGGTGATCGGCGATGGCGACACCGGCTACGGCAACGCGGTCAACGTCCGGCGTACTGTCGAGGGCTACGCGGCGGCCGGGTTCGCCGGGGTGATGATCGAGGACCAGGTGTCGCCGAAACGCTGCGGCCATACCCCGGGCAAGCAGGTGGTCGACCGCGCCCAGGCCGTGGCGCGCATCCGCGCCGCCTGTGATGCCCGCGGCGAGGGTGTTGGCATCGCCGTCGTCGCCCGCACCGACGCCCGCGCCAACCATGGGCTCGACGAGGCGCTTTGGCGGGCGCGGGCTTTCGCCGATCTCAGCGCCGACGTGGTGTTCGTCGAGGCCCCCGAGAGCGAGGCCGAGATGGCCCGAATATGCGAGGAGGNGCCGGCNCCTCNNCGCATGGCCAACATGGTCGACGGAGGCACCACGCCGGTGCTGCCACCGGCCGAATTGGAGGCGCTGGGCTTCAAGCTCGCCGCCTATCCGCTGACCCTGGTCTCGGCGGCCGCCGGGGCGATGCAACGCGCGCTGGCGGCCCTCCGCGACGGCCGCGCCGCCGAAGGGACGGTGTCCTTCGCCGAGCTCCAGGACCTCGCCGGCTTCCCGGCCTACGATGCCATGCAAAGCCGTTACGCGGACGACGACTAGAGGTCGGCGCCTTGGCAGCGTGGGATCCCTCGGCCTACCTCGCCTTCGCCGGCCCGCGCCTGCAGCCGGCTTTGGACCTTCTTGCCGCCGTCGATCTCGACGGTCCGGGCAACATTGTCGATCTCGGCTGCGGCGCCGGCAACGTCACCGGCCTGCTCGCCGAGCGCTGGCCGGAGGCCCGCATCACCGGGATCGATTCGTCGCCCGAGATGCTGGCCGAGGCCCGCGCCGCGCACCCCGAGATCATCTGGATCGAGGCCGACATCGGCGCCTGGTCCGCCGAGACACCCCCGGACCTGATCTTCTCGACCGCGGCGCTGCATTGGCTCCCCGACCACGCGCGGCTGTTTCCGCGCTTGGTCGAAAGCGTGCGTCCGGATGGGGTTCTGGCGGTGCAGATGCCGCGAAACTTCGACGAGCCTTCCCACACCGCCATTACCGAGGCCATTGATGCCGGACCCTGGCGCGACCGCCTGGCCGATCGACGCCACCGGCGCCCGGTCGCCGAACCCGACGTTTATCGGGCGATGCTGGCGCCGCTCACTGACCGCATCGACGTCTGGGAGACGGTCTATGAGCATGTCCTCGAAGGCGACGACCCGGTCGTGCGTTGGACGCGGAGCACCGCGTTACGCCCGGTGCTCGACCAGCTCGACGCGGACGAACAGACAGCGTTCCTCGTCGACTACGCGGCCCGCGTCGGCGCCGCCTACCCGCGCCGCGCGGACGGCACCACGCTGTTCCCGTTCCGCCGGCTGTTCATCATCGCCCGGCGATACACCGGACCGGGCTCGCGGTCCCGTGATGAGGGTTGAACGCTGATGCGGTTTTCACCGCGGTATCCGGCGACTACGTTAAGTGCCATGAAACGCCTCTTTGCTCTGCTGGTTCTCGTCCTCGCGCTGCCCGCCACGCCCGTAGCAGCGCTTGGCCCACCGACCCCTGACCTCTGGGAACATTGGACCACCCATGACCCGGCTTCGACGACGAAGGTCGATCATTCGGCATGGGACTCGTTCCTGTCCCGCTACCTTGTCGTCAGTGCAGACGGCGTCAATCGCGTCGCCTACGGCCGGGTCAACGGCGCCGACCGCGATGCCCTCGCCGCCTATGTCGACCGGATGGCGGCGGTGCCGGTCAGCACGCTCGCCCGGCCCGAGCAGATGGCGTACTGGATCAACCTCTATAACGCGCTGACGGTAAAGGTGATCCTCGACCATTATCCCGTCGACAGCATCCTAGATGTCGACATCTCGCCGGGGCTGTTCTCCGACGGTCCCTGGGGACGGGAGCTGGTCGAGATCGAGGGCGAGGGAGTCAGCCTCGACGATATCGAGCACCGCATCCTCCGCCCCATCTGGGCCGATCCGCGCATCCACTACGCGGTCAATTGCGCCTCCATCGGTTGCCCCAACCTGGCGCCGACGGCCTACACCGCCGCCAGCCTGGAGGCGATGCTGGACGCCGGTGCCCGGGCCTACGTCAACCACCCGCGGGGAGTCACCATTGCCGATGACGGTCTGCTCACCGTCTCCAGCGTCTACGCTTGGTTCGACGAGGACTTCGGCGTTCGCGACGCGAACGTCATCGCGCACCTCAAGGCCTACGCCGAGCCGGCATTGAAGACACGGCTGGAGACGGTCGAAAACATTTCCGGGCGGCAGTACGACTGGTCGCTGAACGACGCGAAGTAGCGCCCGTGGAGCTGCGCGCCCGCCCGCCCTACGACTGGCCAGGGCTGCACCGCTTCTTCTGCCAGCGCGCCATTCCCGGTGTCGAGGCGTGCGCGGATGGTCGCTGCCAGCGAACAATCGAAGTCGGCGGACGCGCCGGCACGGTCACCGTCGGCGGCGATGTCGAGCGATCCATCCTTGTGGTCGGCATCGATGTTGGAGGTACGGGGCCATCCGAGATGGTCACCCGGCGGCTCCGTACCATGTTCGATGTCGATGCCGACCCGGCGGCGATCGGCGAGACACCTGCTGCCGACCCAGCCCTTGCACCTCTGGTCGCGGCGAGGCCCGGGTTGCGGGTACCCGGCTGCTGGGATCCGTTCGAACTGGTCGTCCGCGCCGTGCTCGGCCAGCAGATCACCGTCGCCGCGGCGCGCACCCTAGCAGGACGCCTGGTCGCAAGGTTCGGCCGGGAGCTCGATCCGGACGGCGGGCGCTTTCTGTTTCCGTCCCCGGCGGCCCTCGCCGACGCCGACGTCGGCGCTATCGGCCTCCCTCGCCGTCGCGCGGGCTGTCGCGACGGGAGGACTCGTTCTCGATCCCGGCGCCGACCGGGACACCACGCGGGCCCAGTTGCTGGCCATCCCCGGGATCGGCGAATGGACGGCCGACTATGTTGCGCTCCGCGCGCTGAGGGACGCGGACGCGTTTCCGGCCGGCGATCTCGGACTGGTGCGGGCGGCGAAACGGCTGGGTATCGCCGAGACGCCGGCCGACCTGCGCACCGCCTCCCAAGCCTGGAGGCCGTGGCGGGCCTACGCCGCCCTGCACCTCTGGCAGAGCCTCGGCGACACAACCGTCAGCCGCGATGATAGGGGTGGCCGGTGATGATGGTCTGGGCGCGGTAGAGCTGTTCGCAGAGCATGGCGCGGACCAGGAGATGGGGCCAGGTCATGGCGCCCAGAGACAGGACGAGATCGGCGCATTTCTTCACCGCCGCATCATGGCCGTCGGCGCCGCCGATCAGAAAGGCGACATCCCGCGTTCCGCCTTCGCGCCAGCCGACCAATTGAGCCGCCAAACCGGGGCTATCCAGCGCCTTGCCCCGTTCGTCGAGCGCAACTACGGCGGCACCGTCGGGAACGCAGGCGAGCAGTTTCCTGCCTTCGCTTCGGCGCCGTTCGGCGACCGGCAACTGTCGCTTCTCCTCGACCTCGCACACCGTGATCGACGTGGTCAAACGGCGGGCGAAATGGTCGAAAAGCGCCGCTTCCGGGCCCGGCCGGGCGCGGCCGACGGCGGCGATAAGGATGCGCACGGGCGGATCAGGCGAGGGCGCCGGCGTGCGGCGAGGGCGCGGCGGCATCGCCTGGCAACGGCGCCATCCACATCTTCTCCAGCGCGTAGAAAGCGCGAACCTCGGGGCGGAACAGATGGACAACCACGTCTCCGGCGTCGATCAGCACCCAGTCGCACTGGCTCGCGCCCTCAATGGCGAGTCCCTTGACGCCGGCCGCCTTGATGCGCTCGCGCAGGTGCTCGGCCATGGCCCCGACATGGCGCTGCGAGGCGCCCGTCGCGATGACCATGAAATCGGCGATGCTGGTTTTGCCGGTGAGATCGATGACGACGATGTCTTCGGCCTTGTCGTCATCGAGCGATGATTCCACCAGGGTCACGAGGTCGGACACTGGCAGTGCTTCCGTCGTCGACGCTATGGTTCGAGTCCCTCTTTCGTTGTGGCCGATCCGCGCCTTCGGAGTTTCAGCCATCCGGCTTCCGCCCTTCGCGGATCCGCGTTGCCGACGCTCCATGCGGCCTCGTTCGCAGGAAAACCCAGGCCGGAGGCCGCATGTCCGCCAGCATCGGCGCCTGCGATTCGCGGACTCTTTTTCCGGCGAACCGCCGCGCCGCCGTGCCGAACAACGCCCTTGAAGAATAGGTCGGGCGCGGAAAAACCGCAATGGGAACACTGGCGAACAGGCGGCGCCACCGGCGCCACCGGGGCATCTGGATGAGGATGTCCGCCCCTATCAGCCAGACGAACCGATGGTGCCGAAAGCGCTGCTTCAAGGCGTCGACGGAATCGACGGTGAAGACGGTGCCGAGATCTCTTTCGATATCGGTTACGATGAGCCGCGGATCATCGGCAACGGCGCGGGCGGCCTCCATGCGCTCGGCAAGCGGCGCCATACCATCCGCTGTTTTCAGCGGATTCTGCGGCGACACCATCCACCAGACCTCGTCGAGGGCGAGCCGGTCGAGGGCGACACGGGAGATGTGCCGGTGGCCGTCGTGGGCGGGATTGAACGAGCCGCCGAGCAACCCGACGCGCGGGCCCCATTCGCCCACGCCCGATTGAGGGGCCGCGTCAGACACGGAACGCAATCGCTGGCGCTGTCATCCTTCGGCGGTTATAGCGGTCCCGCCGACTCCCGTCCATCCGCCCCAGCGCCGACCACCGGACCGGCGCTCAACCGACAAAACCCAGCGAGGACCCCGATGACCGAGACCAAGGCCACCGCCATCGATGCCACAACGATCACGCCGCGAGTCGGGAGTGCCTATCCGGCTCCGTATGATTCCCCGTGTGCCGGTCGCGAGCGTCAAGTGTTGGGCAATCCGTTCGGGCTCAGCGATTTCGGCGTCAATCTCCTGACCTTGCCGCCGGGCGCCTGGTCGTCACAGCGGCATTGGCACACCGAAGAGGACGAATTCGTCTACGTGCTTGACGGCCACCCGACGCTGGTCACCGACGCCGGCCGCACGCCCCTGTCGCCGGTCATGTGCGCGGGCTTCCCCGCCGGAACGGGAGACGGCCACCACCTGGTCAACGAAACGGACCGGCCGGTGACCTGCCTGGAAGTGGGCAGCCGCAAGGCCGACGACGACGCCTACTACTCGGATATCGACCTGCAGATCGTCGGCCGCGCTGGCGGCGGCGGGTTCAGCCGCAAGGACGGCACACCCTACGACCAGGAGTAATCCATGGTCAGGGCCGGCACTGGCCGGTGCCGCGGACAACGTACTTGAAGCTGGTGAGTTGCTCGACGCCGACGGGACCGCGGGCATGCAGCTTTCCAGTCGATATACCGATCTCGGCGCCCATGCCGAATTCGCCGCCGTCGGCGTATTGGGTCGATGCGTTGACCATGACGATGGCGCTGTCGAGGCGGTTCAGAAACGCCTCCGCTGCCTCTGCTTCTTCGGTGACGATGGCCTCGGTGTGGTTCGACGAATGCCGGGTGACGTGATCGATCGCCTCGTCCAATCCGTCGACGACGCGGACCGAGAGGATGGCGTCCAGGTATTCGGTATCCCAGTCCTCCTCGGTCGCCGCGACGACCCGGCCGTCGAGGGCGCGGGTTTCATCGTCGCCCCGCACCTCGCATCCGGCGGCGGCAAGGTCGTCGAGGATCGCCGGCAGCACCGTCCCGGCAATGCCTCGATCGACGAGCAACGTCTCGGTGGCCCCGCAGATGCCGGTGCGCCGCATCTTTGCGTTGATCGTCAGGGCCCGCGCCATGGCCGGATCGGCCGCCGCATGGATATACGTGTGGCAGATGCCTTCCAGGTGCTTGAACAGCGGGATGCGGCTTTCATCCGTGACCCGTTCGATCAGCGAGCGGCCGCCGCGCGGAACAATGACGTCGATGAACTCGCTCAGCCGCAGCATCTCGCCGACGGCGGCGCGGTCGGTTGTAGGGACGAGCTGAATGGCGCCCTCGGGAAATCCAGCCATGGATAAACCGGCGGATAGGCAGTCCATGATTGCCGACGACGAATGGAAGCTCTCCGAGCCGCCCCGCAGGATCGCCGCGTTGCCGGCCTTGAGGCAGAGCCCGCCGGCGTCCGCGGTGACGTTGGGCCGGGATTCGTAAATGACTCCGATGACGCCGAGCGGCGCGCGCACGCGGGCGATCTTGAGGCCGTTGGGACGGTCCCAGGCGGCCATCTCGGCGCCAACGGGATCGTCGAGGCCGGCGATGTCCTCGAGCCCCCGGGCCATCCCTTCGATGCGGCCCGAATCCAATGCCAGGCGGTCGAGGAGCGCGCCGCTCAGTTCTTTCTCCTCGCCTGCCGCCATGTCCTTGGCATTGGCCGAAATGATGTCACTGGTCCGGTTGCGCAATTCCGCGGCCATGTGGCGGAGCGCCGCGTCCTTGGCCTCCCGCGGCGCCGTCGCCAGGACCGCAGCGGCAGCGCGGGCGTCGGCGCCGATGCGGCGCATCATGTGGGGGACGTCTTCGTTTCGGAGCGCGGTCTCAGCCGTCATCGCACAGTCCTTCGGGTGTCCCTTATCCCAGCGCGAGGTCGTCCCTGTGGATCATCTCGTCGCGGCCACGGTAGCCGAGGCGGTTTTCGATGTCTTTGGTTTTGTGGCCCATGATTCGCCGCGCATCCTCGGCCGAATAGGAGCAGAGCCCACGGCCCAATTCACGGCCGTCGGCCGTCTTGACGATGACGGCCTCGCCCCGTCCGAAGGTGCCTTCGACGCCGACGACCCCGGCCGGCAGCAGACTCTTGCCGGCGGCCAGCGCGGCGACCGCGCCGGCGTCGACGACGATCGCTCCGGCGGGCTTCAACGTGCCGGCGATCCAGCGCTTGCGCGCCGCGCCGGGGCTCGCCGGCGGCAGGAACCAGGTGCACGGTGCGCCGTCGGCGATGCGCGCCAATGGACGCAACGGCTTGCCGTCGGCGATCACCATGCGGCAGCCGGCACCCATGGCGACCTTGGCCGCCGCCAGCTTTGTGACCATGCCACCGGTGCCATGGCCGACGCGGGCAAGGCCGGCCATGTCCTCGATCGCGGGCGTGATCTCGCGCACCTCGGGGACCAGGGTGGCCGCGGAGTCCCGTCCGGGATCGGCCGTGTAGAGGCCGTCCACGTCCGAGAGCAGGACCAGGGTATCTGCGCTGATCATCGCCGCGACCCGGGCACCGAGCCGGTCGTTGTCGCCGAAACGGATCTCATCGGTGGCGACGGTATCGTTCTCGTTGATCAGCGGCACGGCGCCGGCCCGGAGCAGCGTGGTCAGCGTGTTGCGGGCGTTGATGTAGCGCCGCCGGTCCTCGCTGTCGTCGAGGGTCAGCAGCACCTGCGCGACGGTCATCCCATGGCGGGCCAGCGCCTCCTCGTAGGCATGGGCGAGCCGGATCATCCCCGTCGCCGCCGCCGCCTGCTTTTCCTCCAACTTGAGCACGCGGGCACCGAAGCCGAGCGGACCGCGCCCTACGGCAATGGCGCCCGAGGACACCAAAAGCACCTCGGCGCCCCTTGTCCGGAGGTCGGCGATGTCCTCGGCCAGGGCCGCCAGCCACTCGCGATGGATGGCCCCCTGCTCCTCGTCGACCAGCAACACCGAACCGACCTTGACGACGATGCGCCGGCCGGCGGCGAGGTCGGTGCCCTGACGGTGGGGACTCATGGCGCAAACGCTGCGTTTGGGGGGCGTTCGGCGGCGCGGGCTTCGCCTATCACCGCGTAGAGGCCGGCGATGGCTTCCGCGACGCCCTGACCGCTGACGCCCGAGAGGGCGAGGACGGGCCGGCCACAAGCCTCGGCCAGCTCAGACCGCCGCGACTCGACATCGTCCACGCTCAACGCATCGGCCTTGTTGAGCGCCACCACTTCGGGCTTGAGGTCGAGGCCGCCGCCGTAGGCGGCGAGTTCGTCGCGCACCGTGCGATAGGCGGCGGCGACATCGCCATCCGTGCCGTCGACGAGATGCAGCAGCACCCGGCAGCGCTCCACATGGCCGAGGAACCGGTCGCCGAGCCCGGCACCGGTATGCGCGCCCTCGATCAGCCCCGGGATATCGGCGAGCACGAAGGTGTCACCGCCCGTTTCGACGACGCCGAGATTGGGGTACAGGGTGGTGAACGGATAGCCGGCGATCTTCGGCCGCGCCGCCGACACCGCGGCGAGGAACGTCGATTTCCCGGCGTTGGGCAGCCCGATCAGCCCGGCGTCGGCGATCAGCTTGAGCCTCAGCCAAACCCAGGACTCCTCGCCCTCTCCGCCGGGATCGGCGCGGCGCGGCGCGCGGTTTGTCGACGACTTGAACTGGGTGTTGCCACGCCCGCCGCGCCCCCCCCGGGCAATGACCATGCGTACGCCGGGCTGGGTGAGGTCGGCAAGCACGGTCTCTTTGTCGTCGGCCAGGACCTGGGTCCCGGCGGGGACTCGCAGCACCACGTCGGCGCCGCCGGCGCCGGCGCGGTTCTTGCCCATGCCGTGACCGCCGCGCTTGGCCTTGAAGTGCTGGCGATAGCGGAAGTCGATGAGCGTGTTGAGGGACTCCGCGCACTCGACGACCACGTCGCCGCCTCGGCCGCCATCGCCGCCGTCGGGGCCGCCGAACTCGACATACTTCTCGCGGCGAAACGATACGCACCCGGCGCCACCGTCACCGGCTTTCACGTAGACCTTGGCTTCGTCGAGAAACTTCATCCGCCGGTCCCCGGCTCACCTCCCCCGGAATCGAAAACGGGGGAATGGCCGGGATCAAATCAGTTCGGCGGCTCCACCGCGACGAACGTGCGCCCGCCGCTCTTGTGGTGGAACTTCACACGCCCCTCCGAGAGGGCGAACAGCGTGTGGTCCTTGCCGATGCCGACGTTCTCGCCGGGGTGGAACTTGGTGCCCCGCTGGC
>Ga0049102_10000243_pt1 | contig 12838 bp, 10 predicted proteins | sample WorMetmaBAHAMAS2_FD_55017 | JGI IMG/M metagenome (GOLD analysis project Ga0049102, IMG submission 55017) | Marine gutless worms symbiont microbial communities from Max Planck institute for Marine Microbiology, Germany - Inanidrilus... | ecosystem: Host-associated > Annelida > Digestive system >...
GTGGACAATAACAACACATTTTGTGGACAAAAATATCCACATTTTTGTGGACTTTATGTACACAATTTCCTACACATTTTTGTGGACAATGCCTACATATTTTGTGGACAAAAAAGTAAACAAAACACACATTTTTGTAGTATTTTATACAACAATAAATCCAAACCGTGTGCACTTTGCACGAACGTCCACATTTTATAACATTTTATTTATACAGGTATTATAGAAGTGGTACATTTTCTTACAGACTTTCTGAACCAGTATTACACACAAGTTAAAATGCTGTTTTTTGTGTTCAGCTACTTAATGTTGTGTTGCTACTCACTGGCATGGAATAGATTGCAAGAGGTTAACTCCATAATCCATAGTGTCAAAGTTTTTCATTCCACAATCAGCATCTTCCATTCCATTCAATACAAATTTAACAATCGCTCACATAAACAAATGCTGCATTAAAAATTGGCATTAAAAATCGACGTAATGTGAAAATCCTCCAACAGCACCATCAGATTACAATTAATGATATTAGTAAAACTGCACAACATACAATAACTGTTCTAACAGCGCTCAAACCAGCAACCAGAGACACCCAAAAACACTTGCATAAACCAGCAACATGCAAATACTCGTCTCTAGCTTTTCGTTTTTCTCATCAGTCTACCACTGTTTTAATGCTGAACTTCTAATAAACACACACACTTAATACGGACTAGAAGTGAAACTGTATTAATTGTTTGAGGTTTAACGTCCCACACGACACAATATAGGTCATATTGGAGACGCTCTTTCCAGCCAATTTCTTGGCCAGTACTGAGATAACTAAAAATAAAGCCAGAAAAAAACCATAATAAACCATAAACTTAGCCAAATACAAAACTAAACCTATCATTACTAAATCAACCAAATGTAACACATTAAACAGAAAATACAACAATGCAAAATTGAACCCAAAAAACTATAATCCAGATTTAGTCGCCTTCTACGACATCTGGTCTGGAAATGGAGCAGGGCTGTTCTGAAGGAAAAGACACAGGAGAAGTGAATAAGAAAGGAAAATATAAGCAAGAAAAACAGGAAGCAAGTTACAAGAAGCAAAAGGAAGCAAGTAATAAGGGAAACACACATATAAAAAACAATCTATATAGTGCCTAATTTACAATGTCTTCTAGGGCGCATTAGGCTCTGGTGCCCGCATAGGGTATTAACTGTATTAAGCACCAGCACAAACAACAGAGTACAGAATGAAATAAATTCTGAAACACACACACAAGACCAAATACATCACTGAACCGCAGTAGAAAAACATTACAAAAACAATGTCAGTAGGACATTTAAAGTGAACATGTATGAAACAAACTATAAACAAGAAAGCTCAGCGAATGCTGAGATTGGCCCGTGGAAATCGTCAGAAATCTAACAGTCTTAATACTGATCTTCTAATAAAAAACACTGAATATGGACTAGAAGTGAAACTTCAAGCACAAATTTACAATGGGTATAAAACTGAATACCCCTCTTCAACTTTTCCCAGCAGCTATGTTTAGAAAGAAGTCCCCACCAGTATCAGTTATTAATTTTACGCAAAAGGTCCCGAACCATGGGCGTCTGTTTACTGCCGCCAATTCCCATCACTGCTTCCAGGAAATTATAAAAGACCCGGAGACTCTCAGGATAATGAATTGAGAACACAAAAAAGACCATGAAAAGACGCTCCACAGCCTCCACAAACCCACCCACACCCGGCAACATTAGTGCTGTGTTGTCTGCTTTGATGCAGTACTGTTGCTGCGACAGGAACAGCACAGGCTGTGTGACCTGTGTCTCCCTCAGCTGAAGAAGACAGTCATCGACAGTAGCTTCCTGTCAACAAACCAACCACGTATTTCTTACTATACCGTGAAATGTGATTAGTTATTACAAGAATAATGCTTACTGTATTACTAAGTTGGTGCAGCGACCAACAGGTCACAGTGTTGGATCCGACAGATCAGAGTGAAATAAAAACATTTTGTGACAGCCTCATCAACCAGTCCTCAGACTAAGCTCAGCACTTCGGTTGAAGGAGAATACGAAATTGAGGTCCCTAAGACTGGTTCCACCATCCAATTCCAAGCAGAAGTAGCTGCTGGCCAGAAATACTTTCCATCTCATGTGGGCAAGACCATGTTATTATTACTATTACTATTAGTATTATTATAATTAATAAACACAGCAAATGGCCTATGCATGCATGAAGAGATGCAGTAAGCATTTTAGAACTATAACGTACTTGAAAGTCTACAAAGAAATCACTGCTGCGGATCTGTGGTGTTGTTTTCGGCCTCTTGATGCCACGCTTTGGTGGCGTTGGCAGCATTGCAAGCAGACACAGAAACGCCATCTTACTTCTCATATCTTGGTGCAATCACATAAACAAATAATTTAAAAAAATACCATCCCATGTTTATATAGCAGCAAACAAGTAATAAAACAAATCGCATAATGAAAGACTGCAGAGCAAAAACTTAAATCGCAAACTGATACTGAAACAAGATAAAAAGAAGGCAAGTGCACAGTCAGAGTATGGTATGGTAGGATTTAACGTCCCACTCGACACATTATAAATCATTTTGGAGACGATTTTATGGGTAAGATGACCCAACCAACAGTGTCGTAGCACTGAAGGACAATAGTTAGTCCACCAGGTCAAGGGCCAATCTCACCAGGCTCAGCACACGGAAAGGTAAAGAAAAGGATGTAATCAAAAAAATTCTACATATAGCAACAAGTAGACCAAAGACACAGAGGCACTTGGAAGACAGCTAAGCCAAGCAAGATCAAAGCCTAATCCAGTCAACCATGTATGAACTGCTCATTATATAGGTGTGCATATGATGTGCATAATTATGATGCACAACAGCACACAGCAGGTCTTATAATCTCCCTTCTTACCCTCCAGACAATCACCATATTTCAGATATTGTCTGTTGGAGGAGGAGAAATGCACAGTCACAGATAGTGACGATTTTCCAGCAGCAATATATATGCAAGTTATAACTTAGCAATAGTGAACAGCAGTTTAAGCAGCAGTTTAAGGACTGCAGTAAGATGTAATCACATTCAGCCGGTCTTGTAATCCTGCTGAGGTTAGGAGGCTGTTTCCAGTCACTATCACAATACACCCAGATAAAAATATGCAGAAGTCCAGTAAAGCTGTAGGGAAAAACATACAAAATTATATGATTACAGGATCTGACTTTCAATATATTACAGATAACACATACCATCGTCACTCTGTTCGTCCACTTGTTCCAAATACGGCAAGGTTGTTGTATACGACTCCGCAGCCTCAAGGATCCTGTCCTTGTAGGCTTGCCATTCACTCAACATCACTTTGGAATCTGGATGTAAAGCCCGGAATTCCTCCACAATCTGTGCATCACGCAAGTATTGCAACTTAATGGAAACATTTTACAACACTTCTACATCATATCCTTGTAGATGTCTCACAGTGCCAACACTGGCATCAGACACAAAACCCTGGGCATACAGTACAATGTCTATATTGTAAGTTTCAATTATGTCGCCTTTACTGAAAGTGACATGCAACAGTGAGTCACATGGTACAGGCCCATTCCAACAATATACTTGCTAACATTACTACCAATAACAAGAATCATTTTGTTTTGAAAAGGCAAAAAAATGAAACAAATAATAGTGCTGTTACGACTACCGAAACCGAAACCGCGATTTTTGGCGGAAACCGAATTAAACCAAAACTGCTGTTTTGGTTTTAGTCAGCATTATTAGTTGTTAATGAGTCAAAAACACTCAAAAAATTGTCAGTTGTAGCACGGTTTTGGCTTACTAATAACCAAAACAGTAGTTGTTATCACCGAAGTCATTTCTGCTTATCACCAAAACCGAAACAGAGGTTTGCGACCGAAACCGAACAGAATCGAACCGTTTTAGAAATTTTGGAACCATAACAACACTAACGAATACTGAGTCAATACCGCATCATCCATATCCTGGAATCGTGGATATTTGTGCAGTATGTCAGTGATCGTCGGATGACATTTATCGATCCATGATCTTCGACCGAGTCGCGTCTTCTCCATCAGCTCCAGCAGTTCACATCGATTTGCTGCATTTGGTCGACGCTCACGCATCATCCTCACATCATCGCCCTCTTCATGGGTAGCATACTGCCTGTGAACATGTTATTAGCATATCATCATATCACACAAGTAAAATATTTCAAATGTTATCCATCTCTGCAAGTTCACTTACAAATCACCGCATTAGGAAACAAATTTTTCAACAATAACATTTTTCATCTTTTTCTTCATGAAGACCAAGCTATTTATACTCACATTGCATTGTCTTTCTTTTTTCGACTTGGTGTCTCAATGTGCACGTTCCTTGAACGTCTGCATCTGATATAATATTCCAGATGTCCCGTATGTGACTTTGGATCATAAAATTCTCCCTGTCAGTAGTGCACAAACAAGACATGCAGGCATGTGTGTGCATTTGTCACTGACTTCCTCGCTCTACAGTAGATAACGGCGTTCGTGGCGCGTGATAACAAATACCTGACAGTTAGGGAGCAAATGAATACACGGGATGTCCACAAATTAAATCGGTACAAAAAATTTTGGAAAGTGAACAAAGTTCAAAGCCAAGACAGACTATAACAGCACATCACAGCAAATAAAACATGAAAACTGTATGCTTACAAAGCCAGCAGAAGCATCCTTCAATACTGGAAACACTGTAACGATCGACTGTGCCATATCAGCCTTTTCTTCTTTGGATGGCTTATCAGGTCTACAAGCAGGCAGCACAGGTATGTTGTAGTGCATAATTTAACAAAGCTGTCATCAAAACACAAATGCTTTACACCATCACACTCAATAATCACTTTATATGTTAAGCTGAACATGAATGACATTTCTTTTTAGTTTCATTACCAAGTTTCAGGAAGAGACCAACTGAAAGTGGTTTTTCCAGTTACAGCAGTAAACAAAAGTGACACTGTAAGTGAATAATTACTTTCGGCCGAAACCGAAACTGTGCTGTATCCAAGACCATTAAGGAAGACTGTCTCACTAGCATGCAACGTGTAACACCACACACACATCCCAGTAAGATTAAACTCAGAGATATTTACATTCGGCAGTGGCTCATTAGGTATTTGCCCACAGTCTTCACCAGGAAAATTCTTTCCTGTCTTGTATATATTTCGCCATTCTTCAGTTTTGAGACAAGCGCCTCGCCACTGACCACACCTTTAACTTGCGACACGAGATTGTCCACACCAAAATTCTGAAACATGGCAAAGTAAAAAATTCAGTGCACTCATTGGTATCAATTCAACCTATTATCCCTGCCAAGGACACCATATAAATCATTTGCAGGTTTTATGGCTCATATGACCCAACCAACAGTGGCCACAGTGCATGTGTGCTTCAACCCACCAACCCAACCAACCAACCACTGAGCCATATGTGTGTAGGAATAGGTGCAGGTATGCAATACTGTGCAGTGTTTAACTACTGAAAGCTACTCAGTAACAAGGAGCAGTTGTACTGATATTCCCTCTAACTCCAGTCCAGACCAACTTCACTGACCAGACGTGGCTGGGGAGACGAGGGGAATATAATCATGTTGTCTGCTTGTCTAGGCATGACAATTTCATTAGCACTACTACACACAAAACTTTNAACAAATCTCATATCCTTCTAATATTCTGGGAAATTATCAGCTATGGCAAGTGAACCAACTGATCAGAGTTTGGTGATTATACAGACCAGTTTCTGTATCCAGCACTCAAGTACCTGTCACCACTGTGAAATACAACGTTGGCCACTGTACATGCTCTTGGACTAACCTCTTTTATAATGTTGTAAAGCAAAACAATACATAGGTACGTATGTTACTAGGCCTAACCTGGAAGTTTGTAGATGTCAGTGGAACCTGTGCTGATGGATTCACAGCAGTTGTATTCATAGAAATAGTTGGTGCTGCTGGACTGACAGCTTGAGAGCTTGACCATGCCAACAACTGTTTGCGTGGCCCCATCAAAAAGCCCAGCTCACGCAAATCAGCATCATCCAGAAATTTCAGATTCTGCAGTGTTATTCCCTCGTCTGAAACAATCACAACAGTCACTATTTAAGACTGAATATTGCAAATCTCAAGGTCAAAATCATACAAATTGCAGACACACACTGCCAGATTGTCTGTTTTTTATTTACCACCACACATGGTTTCAGTAGGCGTCATCTAAAATCAGGGCTGTTTTTATCTTGTTAAGTAAGTAAGCAAGCCAAATTTGTAAAAAGTGCACAAAAAACACTGTCACTCGGTGCTGTAGCTGTCAGTGACAAAAAAAGATGCATTTTGAGTGATCACCTAAACTGTGGAAGTGTTATGTCCGACTCTCCCAGCTGGGTTGGNAGACTGTTTCAGAGAGAGGGAGAGCAAAAATTTATCAACCACTCAGCAATAAATAATGTAGTATATACATAGAATGAACTTGTGGCAGGCTGTCAGGGAGGTACCCATCTAAATGATCGCCTATGCAAATTTAACTGTGCAATATACTGTATCATATTCCTATACAAAATACCACATAGAAAATACAACAATACATAATAGAAAAACACAGACAATACTAATTAACAAATGTCAGAGTACGATTATGAAGGTATAAAGTTGCAGATATCATTATCAAACACAACTATCGATTCCATAAACAGATTATTAAGCAATCACTCAGTACTGCATATCAAAGTCAAATGACTTTTAGCCAGCTGTTTAAACTTTTTATAGTTGTACAAAGTTTAAGATGATCAGGTAGATTCCACAATGTACTACACTTGTATTTAACACTTCTCTTAACAAATGAACTGATCGGCACCAAAATATGCAAGTTATTACTTACTCTTGTGCTATAACGATGTACATCATGGTTATGCACAAAATAACTTTAAAAGATAGATGTCACCAAATGATTACGAAACAAACATTTAAATACAAAGATAAGTAACTGCTAATGTAGGCCTACATATAGTCTACAGGCAGCAGATTAAACTCAGTTCTATACTCAAAACAGCTATTGCCAAACATGTGTTAGTTTACTGCACTGGACACATGAGCCAAAAGTGAGCAAAAATGACTTGTAACTGAGCAAACCCTTACCTTTCAGGTTGGTCATGACTTCGTCTGAGAGGCTTTCAATCCCCAAGACAGACAGGATTTTTGTCACCATTTCATCAAACGAAGTGGCCATAATCAATGCTAAAACACTGTACACTGACTGCATAAAACATTTGTACAATAATACAACAACTAAATACAATTACAATCACAAATGTACACCAGTTCAGTGTCTAAAAACATGATACGGCAATCGAATGTAATCTCGGCCAACACCATTTGGAACAGTTACTGTATGACAGTGCAGAGGATGGTGATCCAGCAGTGACGACACTTCAACTAGTACAAACTTCGCTGGTGCAGACTTGGATACACAGAAAGCATGCACGTGTTTACAAAATTCAATTGTAACCCAATACTCAACAACCATGTGCCATGCATTACTGTTGATGCAAGACACGAAACTGTGAATCTTGCCAAACTGCGGCAGGCCGAAAATGTCTTCATCGACAACAACAAAATGTCCTTCATTATATTGAATGCTCGCAATGTTGATTTTTGTTGCAACAGCAACATCATCTGTTGCTTCAACAGAAAACTGCTCACACAATAAGTCACTGATTGTCAGTGTACAGACAGGCAGAATGCGATGTGTGGTCACAACAAGAACATTACGCAAATAGTCCTTAGCCAACAAAGAATACAAAAAACGCTGCTGGTGACGATATGCCAGAGTCTTGCACACGTCCGTAAAATTGCACATGATGTGTGCAGATCGTTTGAAGAATGCATTTTTCAGTTCGTAGCGCATACAGCTCATTCCAACTAGTGGTCCACATTTCAAAATAATGCCTGGAAAGTGGACAAGCAAATGATGCTTTGGACGCAGTCGGACTCTTCCACCATCACTATACAGATTAACAAACATGTTCAGATGATCACTGATCACTGTTTTCAAGTACATAACCATCCCAATTGTAAAGGAAGGTGCAAAAAGCAAATCGACAAGGTGCGAGAGATGTAACAAAAACTCCCAGTGATCACTGCCACTAACACGATTGCCCAAAATCAGTGGCAAGTATTTCAGTAGTGACCAGTATTGAACAGCTTTCATTGCTGGAGATATACACTGGCCGGAATGATCCAGCTTATTCATTTCAAGTGGTCTGTGTGCCTTATCGACAGTTATCTTTCCCCAGAATATTCGAACTGCACGATTGATAGTATCCATATCCAACTCACTCACATCTTGACACAATCCGTACAGGATACATCCTAGTTCATATGGCACAATGCCTTCAAGGATCACATGCATAATGTCTAGACTGTAGTTTTTAGTGACATGATAACCGTCAATTTCGTTCAATTTACAGCGGTGTTTAACCCCTCTGCAATGAAGCTTGTTCCTTCCCTTACCCCCACAGAGCCTGTTAAGATCACGGTCATATGAGGAGGGTGTTCGCATTTCAAACAAATCTTCACAAAATGTAGTTTGAATTTGTTCCTGGGTGGCATAACAAAGAGTGCAAAAATAGTCACATGAGAACGATTCGATAAAGCCTAAAATACCATTCAGTGCAAGATTGTCACACGAAACATGACAAAGACTAGCATATACAGTGCAGTGCCCAATTATAGGAAAAGTGCCTTCAAACCCATGCTTGCTTAAGGCATTCATTTCACACACAAACTTCTCAATGATTGGATCAAATCCATATTTCTTTAGGTCTTGAGAATAACACAGAGCAAGCAAGTGAACATTAGCAAAGCAGGAGTTATACTGCTGTGACAAATTCTTTATGGTGTAAAAGAAAACACCTATGTTGTGCAACACACTGCTTCCACGCAAAGGATTCGTAACACCTAATCCATCATAGAAAAGTTGGATTGCCAGAGAAAATTTACTTGAGTCACTAAACAACGGGTGATGCTTGAATTGAGACCCATCGGCATAACTTTGCAACAGCTCACAATCATGCTTGTTGTTAAGCAGCAGGGCAACATAGTCCTTATTCTGAAAAAGTGCACGTAATGTCTGCTCGACTGGTACATATTGAAAACATTCATAATTGAGGGAGCTGTTTCCACTAATGCTTTCCACAGTCATTCCCAGTGCAATGGATTCGGGCCTCACAGCCATAGGATGGTTGTCAAAGTATTTGTCTTGTTTGTATCTGGAATTCAAAAATTTCAATGGTGTACGAAAGCGTTGAAGGTTTGTTTCTAATTTTTCTTTAAAAATGTCAGCGGTTTCTGGACTCACACAACTTGCCACGATATCAAGTGCCTCTGCTTGTATCACCGAAGTCAACGATCCACACATAACATTCACTGAATCTACCACGTTAGGTACCACACTATAAGGCACACTACTAGCACGCAAACTAGCGACCAACGAAACACCTTCACTAGTCACATCCTCAAACAAGTCCCCGACACTCCTAACATCAGCAGCACAGAGATCGCCTGCTGTAGCTGTATAGACATCAGTCTCATCATCACGCATATCAGTCTCACACACAACTGTACCATCTGCACTGGGTGTATTAGAGTCGTGATATGTTTTCAGGTGACGAATGAAATTATACAATTTATTGTAGGAACTGTTACAAACATGACACAACAATGGCAGCTGTAGCTCTCCTACATCACTATGTCGTTGCAAATGCAGCTTTAGTTTGTCTACAGAATCCTCTAATTTGTCACACACATCACACACAAACATTGTGCCACCAACTTACATGAATCACTCAAATGACAGTAGAAAAAAAAACCACGCAACCAATATATAGCTGTCAGTCAGAAGAAATCAGTGAATAGCCAGATCTACCAGACAACCAGATGAGTGAAGATATCTACAGACAAACGTCCATACGATCACTGCTTATTACACTTTGATCCATCAAAGCAGTTATAAACCGTGCTAGTAAAAGCTGATATTTCAAGGAAGCATAAAACCCAGCCTTGCCTGTTGGAAATTTTTTGGAAATATGGCTAGACCATAACAGTTGTTTATCTGTGTCTGTCCATCCGTCTGTTACATGCTAGTGTCCTATCAAAATGGCTTTGCTTGTCGTCACAGTTTCTTCACCATACGGTAAGCCCATGATTCTAGTTTTTGAGTACTAAACCGCTTTCTGAAATTCCAATGGCACTACCCCCTATGAGGAATTAAATACAGGTGGGGTATAAAAATTTTGTGATTTTTGACCATCAGGTCGCTGTATCTCAAATAGAATACTGCCATAGTTGCTATGAAACACTAATAGGAAATATTACCACAGCTTCCGAATGGTACCAATAACCTTGAGTGACCCCTGACCCAGATTTCAAGGTCGTGATATTTTAAACATCAAATAAGTGGATAATGGCACAAGATAAAGCTATATGTACCAGCAGCGTAGCCAGAAATTTTTGAATGGGGGACAGAGGTTCCCTTCCAACATCAATTTTAATAATTTTCACGAGAATCGACTGACCAAATTTCATGCGTTTTAAAGGCAAATCGGAACCAAATTTTTGTCAGTATCATGATGTCATCCAGCCATAACTTCGTGCCTCTGCTTTCTGGTCCTCCAGAAGTTTGNCACGCTGCAGCATCATTACTAAAATACAATCAAGACTGAAGCAAAGAGACTCGAATCAGTGACACCGTTGATTTTCACTAATGATTACGAATTTATTATGATACTATTTGTATGATTTTTTTCACAAAATAATTCCTCAAAAATCTGAAGTCATTGAGGGTACCCAACCCCACCCTCTCGTCGACTTATCATCGGACTTTGGGTGAATCCAAAAACCAGTTCCTACGCATAAGTGGGGGACTCGTGCACCCTCAGTCTCAATTTTAACCCCGTGCTAATACTGACAAAACCAATGTTGAATGGATCATATTGCAATTATTAGCATGCATTGCGCTGTTTATGAAATATTGTGTATACCATTATGGTAAATGACAAAACTACACCTAGACCACCTTGTGCAGGATACCTGAGTTTCAATCGGCATGCACCGAATTACCACCGTATGAAAAAACACCATTGATAGCGTAGTGATACCGAGAGTTGTTGCTCCAGTTTTTTTTTATCTCAGTGGTACTGAGTGCAGTGGAGTGGGGACGTTATTGTTACGGGCGATTTCACGATTGGCAATCTCGAGATTGTCCGAATCCCGAAATCGCCCACTACAGTAGTACAGTAGTAGTAGTATTAGTCCCTGTACCTTTCAGTGTAACCGAGTCATTAGTGCTAGCCTACAGCAGGTTGTGAATGTAGCGGCGAAAGCCTATATTCGTACTGTTGTATTAAGTTATTCGGTGGTGCGGGTCACCGGCCGACAGGCCGCCAGGGCTAGTATGTGAAATAGCAGCCCATGGTTTAGAGTTGGAACGATCCACCAAAAAACTGGACCAGACCGATTCAGTAATTTATGTGACTTGGACCGGCTGATTCAGTACCTGGTCCAGTAGTGGCAAATGGCAATGACATGTGCAAGGTTTCCTGCAGCTGGTGGTGGTAATTAGCTGGTAATCCAATCCCTCAGTAGTGTGAATGATGGTATCAGCACTGGTTCATTTCGGTATTGATCAAACTCAGCATGTACAGCAACCATCTATGTTGATAACAATGAGCCAATATCAAAGGAGACATGCTGCAAACACTAATTACTGGTATCGCTGGACAGTGCCGATCTAGAAAAACAGACCGGTACCGATTCAATCTACTGTGGAGCAGATGTGGTTCAGCATCAGTACCAAGATCTGTTCTAACTCTACCATGGTTATAGTACGGTAAGCGTTAAATTCGTCTTATAAAAAAAATTTCTGAGGGTGGAGACTGGCGGTGGGCTGTGCCAGTGTAAAAATTTAATTGAATAGAATACGGCAACGTAAAATGATGAACTACTTCCGTGTTTCTGGTACCGGCTAGCAATCTAACTAAAAGCCGACCGCACCTGGCTATTACAACCNCACACATACCGGTACACCATGTACCTGTCGACCATCCAGCCACGATCGCACAGTCCACACAAGCTTTGAATTTCTATTTGATTTCATTAACATTTAATTTACACATTTTACTTTTTACTGTTCTGAAATTTAATTAAATCTCAATCTACGTCTTTTGGATACTGCATCTACATTTACCCGTTGTCACAGCATGGTCGCGCTGTCTGTGCGATCGTTGTGCTGTCGTGCAGTCGTGCGGTCGGCTTTTAGTGAGACCCCCGGCTAGTATTCTACTTATGTCCCGGCCGCCGGCGCAGTGCTCACCTGACAGTACAGTTCGCAACTTCTACTTGTATACTATTACTCTCTGATGTTACGTTACGTCAAAAGTCGCCAAAATATGACGCAATTTACTGAAAAAGAAGTTTACCAATCTACTTTGTGTTTATTTTCACCGCCAAAGTGAACGTAGGTACGATCCACTATTTAATCGAAGGTGGTACTCCTCGCTGTATCCACATTATTGTATAGAAAATGCTGTCCACATTTCTTGTGGCCTTTTTTATCCACATCACTTTACAGAGTGTAGGGTTGATTGGGCAGGCGCCGACGTACATTGCTGACATGTTGACACCTGTCATCAATGTTCAGTCACTGAGCACTCAGCGCTCAGCCACCAACGGCGACTACATTGTGCCGCGTACACATCGCAAGCTTGGCGAGAGGGCTTTTTCAGTCGCC
>Ga0049102_10000255_pt1 | contig 12552 bp, 10 predicted proteins | sample WorMetmaBAHAMAS2_FD_55017 | JGI IMG/M metagenome (GOLD analysis project Ga0049102, IMG submission 55017) | Marine gutless worms symbiont microbial communities from Max Planck institute for Marine Microbiology, Germany - Inanidrilus... | ecosystem: Host-associated > Annelida > Digestive system >...
TCGGTTGTTGCCACCACCACTTCTGTTGCCTTTGGTTAAGTAATAACTCAGAATGGTAACTTGGCATTATGGAACTGCCTTTCCCAATATTCTGGACATTGTCACATAACTGAGTGTGCAGTTTTATTTTCTATTAGTAAAGGAATTGCTTTTTCAGTGTAGTAAAGATTGCATGTCAGAATATTATGCAGATGATAGTAACATCTTTTGGTTGTGGACTGTTTTCAGGTTATGGTGTAGTAGCAGAAAAGGAGTTCAGAAAAGGTGATTTTATTGCCGAATACAGAGGAGAGTTTATCGACTATGATGAAGCGATGACTAGAGAAAAGGTGTATGACAAACAGAATTCAGGCTGTTTTATGTTCTACTTCAAGCATAATGAAAAGACAATGTGGTGAGTTCAGATATTATCATTATTTGCCGCATCGCTATGCAAAGCAAAAGATGTGGCTTATTGTTACACCTGCTGTGGCAGGGACTTTCTGTTTGTCTGTCTGTCAGTCCATGTGCATGTGTGTGTCTTTTGGAATTGACTGTGAATCCTACAAAAACGGAAACAGCTGAACCGATTAAGATGCTGATGGGCATGTTGACCTGTGAGGGCACAAGGAACCGTTTATTAGATGGGGGCTAGGTCTTCCCTCCACAGAAAGGGTCACTTTTGGGGATTTCCCGCCCACTGTAAAGCATTGGGATTGCCTGCTGCTCAGTGTGCAGCTACACAGAGATCATTCAGCCATCAACGATGTACACGTCATATAACGTGTTTCTGAGCAAGGGGGTGTCGCATACGGCAGAGATGAGATAACTCCCTATTCAGGTGGTCAAAAACTCCAATTCTGGGGCATGAATAGGGAATTTCAAGCCCAAACGTGTACAGTGTTACAACTTCAATATTACAGAAATCACGGCACCGATTCTAACCAAATTTTGCACAGTGATAAAGACCACCTTGCAGAAGCCGTGCTAGCATAGTGTTGCACGGTAAAGTTGATAAATTTTGATATCTCCTCTATGACATAACCGATCTGGTCAAAATTTGGCACGGTGACGCATACGGCCTCACGGGTCAATATTGGTATCGGCGCAAAAAATTGGCAGCAGTCATGTGGCCTTTTATCAAAATTCTGTGATTAAGCAGTGTCTCGGTAGCCTAGTGGTTAGGGCGTCGGGCCTGTGACTCAGTGGTCTCAGGTTTGAGCCTTGGCCGGTTCGTTTGTGCTGTTGAAAAGTGACCTTGGGCAAGTCATTCACACTTATTTGCCTACGCAGGGCACAGTGGCCTAGCACTGGCACCTAGCTACGGCGTGCTAGAACCCAGGTTCGAACCACGCTGCCGGCATTGGTGTGTACCGCGACAGCCATTGTGATACGCAGTTTTGGGCACGGGCTGCTGCACCTTTCCTGCAGTGCCTAGGTCGACTCAGCCTTCTACCCTCTGTGGGATGGTAAAATGAGTATCAGCCTTCGGGCTGAGTAATAATACATGGCGAATTGGCGATGGTGATTGTGAGATGGTAGCAGCCTAACGGCGGACTCACAGCCCAAGTCAGTTGCTTGGTCTGAGTGTCGGAGGCTACCCGGCGCTCTCTTCGTCCATCAGATTAACCGGGCGTGCGCCCTTGTAAGAGCTTTGTGCCCTGTTACCCCTGTTACGGTGTGTTAGAAATTGTCCAGGTATTATTATTATTATTATTATTATTATTATTATTTTATTTTATTTTTTTTACCCTCGGTAGCATATGATCCCGAGGGATTTCAAAAATTAGATCGATTACAAAACATTACAAAAGCGTTTTAGCTGGAATGACCTACCGCCTCAATGACCTCATCAGCAAAGCAGACTGAGTTCTAGATTGCATTATGGTGAGCAGCCTACTTCTAAACCAATAGCTGCCAGCCACATGCAGTTGCCCATCATCAACTGCAGCTATCCAGTTCTCCACTGGCTTAGCATAGCGAAGCGAGATGGATGTTTTCAGAGAAATCTGTTTGTGGGTTTGTTTGTTAACATGATAACTTCTGAAGCGTGTAAACATAGGATAATGAAAATTTGGGTGGTAGGTGCATAGTACAAAATCTCAGCCGAGTTCAAATTTGGTGGTCATACCCCTCTCCCTACACACCTGCACAAAATGTGGTATTTTGCTTAGTCATTATGCAATGTAAACAAACGAATGGGNNATGCNCATACTGTCCATCAGTAAATGACTAAAATGTGACCACTATGTCGGTGGAAAGTTAGTGCATGCTGTCTAGTTTGTAATTTGTTTTTGATTTGCAGCATTGATGCCACTCATAGTAAGGGATTAGGAAGACTGTGCAATGATGAATGCAGAAAACCAAATGCCGTAATGAAGAAAATTGTGGCAAACAGAGTTTCACTTTGTTTGTTTGCATTGCGTCACATTTCTATTGGAGATGAAATTCGGTATGATTATGGCCCAGACAGTGGTGGAAAAATGTATTGGAGGCAGCCTTCTAAGAACGCTGTGAGCCATCCTGTTGAAAGTGAAGGTGTGGATCATGTTCAGTCACAAAAGTACAACAAAAAAATAGATACAGACACTGATGCTTCATGTGTTGAGCATGAGTCAGTGCAACGTGTTCAATCTATTGAAGATAGTGAGGTCTTAGAGACAGCCACTTTTGTTCCATTTGTTGAATTTGGTACAGTGCAGCATGCTCAGTCTGATATTTGCGATACTGTTGATGAGCCATTAGAGCCAGACACTGTTGTTCCATTTCTCGAATTCAACACAATGCAGCATGTTCAATCTGATGCCGGTGATGAAACTTTAGTGAGAGACAGTGTTGCGATATTTGTCGAAGGTGATTCAGTGCAGCACGTTCAGTCTGATATTTGCGATACTGTTGATGAGCCATTAGAGTCAGACACTGTTACTCCATTTGTAAAATTTGAAGATGAGAACAGTCTCTTTAAGCCATGTTTTGTGCAGCTTGAGCATGCAACCTGTATTGACCTCAGTGGTAACATTACATCAGGAATTTTCACTAGGTTTCCGAGCAAGACTACCAGAAAGGCATTGCCATACTGTGAGTGTTGTGAAACTCATTATAGCAGTCTGCGCAGACATCTATGCAGTTATCAACATAGAATGTTTGTTATTACTCCGTCAAACTACTCAAACCTGGATGGCTTAATAAGTGATATTAATCGTGACTTTGAGTCAGTGACTATTTCTGGAGTGAACGGTGTAGAAGAACGACAAAATGAAGTTGCTTCTCATGAAGTTGGTAGTTCACAGTTTAATATTGAAACATCACTAAAGGCCAATAGAAAACTTGTTGACTACTCTTCCTCAGAGACTGCCAGCTCTATTTTGCATTCAGTGGTAAGACAGCATAATGTTTTTTTTATTGTCCCCACCAAACTCTGTTTGAGGGGGACTATGGGAATGATCAGCGTCCGTGTGTCCCTCTGTCTGTCTGTCCGTGCAAACACTCTCACGCCCACAGTTCTTTTCCGATCCTTTTCAAACTAGGCACACACACTCCCCTTAGACAAGTTCGCTTATGTTTCATTCCATCCGTTCCCTTCCCATCTGATCAGGAAATTGGTCAGGGAATTGTCAGGGGAATGTCAGGGAAAAATGTTGTCAGGGAAAGATTTGGTTTTAATGTACAAACCAGTGTTAGTTGATGGAATACTGTATAGTAAACAAAGCTGATAATCAACTTACTTAATCATTGTGGATGTATTTGTACAGTGAGCACTTACAATAATGTCAGTGTATCTGGTGTGAAAGGTGAAAACATGGTTTGGTGTTAGGGGTGGGTAAGTGCAGCAAAAAGTCAGAGAAATGTCGGGGAATTTTACATTGACTGGAGAGTGGTNACCGTGAATACTATTCTTTTAATGTAAGTTAGATATGGTTATATTCTCTTGGTTGTATTGGTATGGCACTTTAGCTGATGCTTGCATGGGGCTACTGTGTATTATTTATAGTATGTGTAAATTTTTGTGCTTAAGGCTAAAAATGATCTGCAGCCCACACATTTGGCAGTCAATCCAGATGGTAAATTCGTTTTGTTGATTACAGCTGGATGCTGTTGCTTGTTGCAGTTTATGGTAGTTAAGTTATGTAATACTGAGGTTTAATTAATTGTTAGCAGCATAACTTGGTTGTAACTATCAACTGAGTTGTGCTGCATAAGTTTTGAATTTTTGTTATCACGTTTGTCTCTCCCATCACGTTTTTGTTTCTCATGTGGTCTGTACAGAGTTCNAACAGTAACAGTTAAATTTCCCTAAGAAAGTCNACAGTTGGTTGCATTACGGACATGTCTTCTATCAGACTGCTATCTTTTGCCTTTTGTTACTCTGATTGCTTCTTCCATGGACAAGAATGTCCATGTATTGATATATTTGTGCCATACTAGTCCGTGTCTTCCTTTTGTATATTTTCTTCGCTAATGCCTTCAGCCACATCCATTTCCATGCANTTTTCCAACAAACATGGCAAATGTTTGGAACAGTTATATTTATCATGAAGGGCTTGTTGTTAGAGCTGTTCAGGTGTACCCATAGCCACGTGTGTACCTGCCTGTACAAAAAACTATTTATAGTGCAGGGCTAGCGCAGAGCAGTTAGTACTCACGCAGTCCAGGTGTAATTCAAGAAACAAACGAGTTTGTAAATTGCCTTGTAGGCTGTATAACATCATCATTCAACGTCTACATTTTAGCATTTCATGGTGTAATTTATCAGAATCTATTACGCATATGCATTTATTTGCAGTAAGCAACAGGGTTTGTACAGAGCCTAAAAGTCAGGAAAGTTCTGGAATTTATTGTGGAACTTTCAAGGTCTTGAAAAGCCTTGAAAATTATCATAGGTACGGAAAAGTCTGGAAAAAATCTTTGAAAACTGTGATGCTGACCTGGAAAATGAAGCTATTTATTACACTGGTGATTACCCCTGCATTTGTTAATTTTCTTGCATTTCATGAGACTTAATCAGTGGAAGGATAATGTGGAGAATATAGGCATGAGAGTAAATATGAATAAAACTAACTAAATAAGTGGAGAAAGTCAGAAACCAGTGCAGAAGGCTACAAGATGGCCTTGTGGTGTCTGCGGTAAAGGTGTTGGTAGTAATTCAATACAGTGTACCAGATGTCAGAAGTGTGTGCACAAGAAGTGTAGTGGTATAAACGGTAGCATGTTCAAGGTGATGAAGTCATTTATTTGTAGAAGTTGCTTGAAGCCTGCAATCAGTACAGGTCGTACAAGTGTAGATATTGGTGCCAGTGAAAACTTGGGAGATAGTGATAAGTTTTGCTATCTAGGTGACATGTTGAGTGTGGCTGGAGATGCTTACGCAGCGGTGGAGGCCAGAATCCGAATTCGATGGAATAAATTCAGGCAGTTGGTTCCACTACTTACCAATAGGGATATATCATTGATTAGGAGAGGCAGGCTGTATAGCAGTTGTGTGAGAAGTAGTATGTTACATGGGAGTGAGACTTGGCCGGTAAGGAAAGAGAACGAGGAGGTACTTCAGAAGGCGGAGATGAGAATGGTCAGATGGATGTGTGGCGTTAAGATAGAGTTCCAAGTAAAGAGCTGAGAGAGAGACTAGGAGTAGATGATATAAGGTTGGTATTACAGCAAAACAGGTTACGTTGGTTTGGGCATGTGTTGCGTAAAGAAGACACTGATTGGGTGAAGAAATGTATGGAGTTTGAAGTGGAGGGCACCAGACCAAGAGGTAGACCAAAGAGGACTTGGAGTGAGGTCGTGCAAAAAGACTGTCAAGCACGTAATTTGAACAGAGAGGATGCTATGGATCGTAGTAGATGGAAGAAATTGATAAGGCTTGGGTGATGATGGGGATGGGTGAGTGGATGAATGTTCTTCTGGTACCGGCTGACCTGGGTAGTCCCGGATAAAGGACCGTAAAACGGTTGTTGTTGTTGTTGTTCATGAGACAAATCATAAGTTCAAAGTTCAAAAATTTGGGTCACATTCGGTATATAGAAGAATGCAATGGCATTAATGAGCTTCTGCACATATTACCATAAGTCAAATTGCCATTGCTATTTGCTGTGTAGGAAATTTCAACATTTAAAAGCTAAAGCTAATTTTGTAATGTTTTTGTTTACGTCAACATGCAGAAATGCCTTGAAAAGTCTGGAAAAGACGTAATTTTGTCCTGAAAAAGTCTGGAAAACCAGTCAGATTTCTGTACAAACCCTGAAGCAACTAGAAACTACTTTCCATTAATTTTGTGATTGTACCACTGCATATCACCTTTAACAACTGAATTATGGTTGTATTGATGCATGCCCCGTGTGGGCCTGTGGCAAGATGGGAAGGGGAGACGTTCTCTCCTCTTCTCATTCTCTTNCCCGCACTCTGTTGTCTTATCTTTTCACCTTTTCTCTTTCTTATTCCAACACTTTTCTTACTTATCCAGTCCTTCCAGTTTTGTTAGAATACTCCCACTCCGTTTCCAGGCCGGATGTCGTAAGAGGCGTACTAAACCTGGCTTTAGTTTGTTGTGTTTATTCTATGTTATCTGTATTTATTAGTTAAGGGTGCATGCTTGCTTTTGTTGTATTTGATTTAGTTTTGTCTTGCGGTGTGATATTTCGGTCTCCCTTCCCTGTTGTAGGTTTGTCTCTGATATGGCCATATTTTTGCTGAAAAGGGACGTTAAACTCCAACTAACTAACTCCCGGTTGTAGGCACTAGCGTAATAATTTAAATGAGCCTCCTGTGCCTTTCCCTTATTGGGTGGCTGCTGAACAAAAAGGCGGCCATGCAGGAAGTTAATATATCGCTGGCCATCCTTCACTGGGTAAAGATGGCTCTCCACCCCTGACCTTTCGTCTCTGATATGGCCATATTTGTGCTGAAAAGGGACGTTAAACTCCAACTAACTAACTAACTAACTGTATTGATACATTCATTGTTTTGTAACCACTTACTTAATGTTTGTTTTGGAGCTAACATTTTATCTACATGATGCTTAAGGAAATTTTTTTATAGTTGTCGCAAATGTGATTTCAGTACCAATAGTAACTGTAACTAAATTACAATAGCTCCTGTGTGACAAACACCAATTTTTATGATATTCAATTACTGAGTAATGCAAGTATCTGATGAGTATATGTTTTCAGTGTGATAGTCTTCCCATTGTTATCACCGGCCTTCTGACTGGAAGTTGGCTTCAAGTTGGAATCGTCTACATTTGGCTGACTTCCTCAGCTGCTTATTTCATACTCTAGACATGGGATTTTAGCATAATATATCCCAGCTATATTTTGGTTATTTTTATATACACTATGCCCCGTACGGGCCCGNGGCAGTTATGTGCCACGATTNATTTGTTGACTTCGTCGCTATATACATAGTTTACTTATATTATTTACGTCTTGCTTGCTGCCTTACTTGTTCACTTCCTTACTTGCTTCTTTACTTATTTGCTTCCTTACCTATTTCCTCCTTCCAGAACAGGCCCATGCCATTTACAGGCTGGAGGTCGTAAGAGGCGACCGAACCTGGCTTTAGTTTATTGTTTGTTTTATGTTACTGTATGTTTACTACAGTAGCCTAGGCATGTTTGATTTTGTTGTGTTAGATTTTTTTCTGATGGTGGTTATTGTTTTTCCCATGTCGTATGTGCTAGCGTATTAACTTTAATGAGTCTCCCATAACCTTTCCCTTTTTGTGTTGCTGCTGAACAAAATGCAGTTAAGTGGGAGGTTAATATATTGTTGGTCATCCTTCACTGTGAAGAAATAATTCCCAGACGTTGTCCCTGATATGGCCTACTGTGTGCTCAAAGGGGACGTTAAGCCGTAACCAAGCAAACGTATATACTAAATGTATTGGTGACCCACCCAATTTAGTCATACTTTGAACACGCTGCTATCAAACATTGGCACAAGATGTGATATTTTCACATCTTCCATTGAATCAGACTATTGACGTTGCACTCAGTGACAGCACTGCACTGGATGCATACCGTTATAGCAGTTCCACACTCTGCAAGATGACGAAATGTATATCAGCTTTCTGGCTGAGTAAGAATAATAACTAGCATTATTGCGGGTGTGGACAGTAGTAGTGTACAGGTGGACTCGTGGCATGTGTGTGTATTTAGACCCACAGGTATGTGAGTGAATTGTGGTAAAATGGCTGAAGCTTTCAAGATGTTTGGCAGAGTGACACCTCTGATGACAAGTTTTCATTGTTTGATGGGTATATGGATCCCTCCTGCAGGAGAAGTCTGGGATTAGGTTTTGTGTTGGAATAGAGTGACGCATAGTGTACGTACAGCATCCAATAAATGAGGTTGGTTCCAATGAACAGCCACCATTTTTATTTGAGTGTTTTCGGTGATTAATTTTTAATTTTGGATGTTGAATGCTGCTTTAGAAATCATTCATGTTGTTGATGCGATACTGAACGATGTCAGTGCCACTCCTACTAATGCAGGATGCACGTCTTCTGCAGCAGTTGCAGATTGTGAAACTGAGTGTAGGAATGACAATATTGCAGATCCAGACTACACCCAGGCAGAAGAGATGAGTGATGAAGAGTTAGATGACAGTATTGTAGATCCAGATTATACCCAGCCAGATGAGATAAGTGGTGAAGAGTCAGTCACTGAAGCTCCTGAGAATGCAGGACACAGATCTTCTGCAGCGATTGTGGAATCTGAAAATGAGTGTAGGAATGACAATATTGCAGATCCAGACTATACCGAGCCTGTTGATATAAGTGATAAGGTGTCAGATGGACCGGAATCACCTGACGCTTCCCTGTGCACAAGTGTGATTCCAATGTCGTTGCCCAGCTGTGTCACTGAAAACAATGCACTGCCTTCACTGCTTTCATTCCCAGTTGTCTCTCTGGATGAGCGAGGTGTGTATGTGTGTAATCAGTGGTTACTGTCACATGTGAGTTTCACTGCTACCGTCTGTTAATAATTTAGAAGTTCTTCGACAACATTTTGTGTGTGTGATTATGAGTGAGATAATCTAGCTTAAACTATATGCATTATTTAAAGAGGAAGCCACTACTTGTCATTGTAGCCTGCATGGTTGACTGCTCTATTGTGTTTACTCGTGCATTCTGTTTCCAAATTGTATTCAGCGAGACATTGTTCCGGTTAGTCTCCACTCTTTCTGGCCAAATGTCACCTGGTATAGGTTGTATAGACTTATAAAATCTGAAAATTAGTTTTGGAAGACGTGGAAAGAGGGTGTACTGGAGATTATGAGAACTAGAAGGATCAGCCTCAGCGGTGGAAATAATAGGATAATATGGACAGCTGTCATTCATGGGACCCTGTACGACCCATGACACTGGGAAAACAGGATGTAAAACACCTCTGATCATGATGATGATGATAATGATGTCGCTGTACAGTGGCAGCTATCTTTAACAAGATTTTCAGACATTACATTCGTCACTGAGAGGCTGGTGGCTGGTGGCAGTGATGATAAATATTGCTGTTGTAGAGGGTGGCAGCCTCATGTTGGTGCATCCGACAACCAGTATCATGTCGACACAACCTTCTCATCCACCATCCTGCTCTCTAGTTCAAATACATCAGCCAGGCCACATGNTGTCCCAGCCGGTGGAGCTGGAACCATTGAAGACCATCATGCTTGGTCACCATGCAGAGTCAGACCCCCAGTCATTCGTCCTAACTCAGTCTACCCCACAGCCGAGTGCTGTTGTGCTCTCACAGTCAAGCGTTCCTCCTGCTGATCCATTTGTACCGCCACAACCAGTCCTGTCTATAGGCAGTGAGATAGCCCTGGAGTCAAGGCAGACTGCAGTGTCGGATGGCATGCCNATACTGCTGATGGATCAGCAGGCCAGACCGGTGTTTAATCAGGCCGACCAAGGACCGAAGATGGTTGGAGAAACTTGCAGCTCCAGTGCGTCAATCTATCACCTTCCGTCAGGGTCAGCGTTTACCGCCCACCAGTCGACACTTATAAATGTAAATATTTAACTCTGTTAAGACACACATATTCATTTAATNGCTCCACAGTGTCTCAACGTTGAAGGCGTTTTTGTCATTGTAAAATGTTTAAATTTCATTTTTTATTAAAACAGTAATGAACTAAAATACATTTCCTTTAGAAACACTCTGGTTTTTTGTCACCCTGTGTAAGTTGAATTAGATGCAGCACTAGATAAGTGTTGAAGCATTATGGTTATTCACATTTTTGTGGCTGTGAGCTGAACTTATCAGCTGTATAGATAAGTCTGTATTTAGAATCAGTATCTGGAAATAAATTGTGCTTTTAAAATTTATTTAAAGTTATGTTATCTTTAGTACTTTATGCTCATATTGCTTTTTAGGAAGGGCATGCAGCCTGTAAAACACCACAGGTTCACATGTGGTATTGATGATGGTGGTAGTGGTGCCTGTAGCTTCCATCACTTTACACTCATTCATTTTGTTGAACTGGCTTTATTATGGAGTTTCTNAAATTTTGGCTTGAAGTTGTCAGTTATTTGAACCAGTTTTCTTTTCTGTGGTTACTCGATGTTTGACCAGATCAGATTGCATTGCAACTCAAAACCTAACACAAACCAGGTAAAACAACCGACTGGTCTCATCTCTTTTCATGCACCTACCAACTCCTGGTGGGAGGAACATCCCTGTATGCTGCTGAAAAAAATCATTTTGTAATTTACTGGTTGTTAGCTATTATGTAGTTCTATTTCACCATTGACTTCATTGCACAGATATTACATTACTATACAAAGAGACTGCCTGGGAAGAACGTCTCCAAAATGACCTATTTTGTGTCAAGTGGGACGAAAAACCTTAATCAATCAACAGATATTACATTTCTGTTGTAAAAGTGACTGAGACTATATCATGCTAATATCATATTTTGTTTACTATGTTTGACAAGGAGTGAATGTTTTGATAATTTCACAGACAGTGTGTCTGCTGTGATGTGATTATAGAATAGATCAATTCCTGGGGGTATAATTTTTGACCTCACTGTAGTATTTATGTAAGACTTGGAATGTTTGAACTTTAAGTTACCGTGAATTGTTTTTGTTTTCTGATTGTATATTACTAGTGCAATTTATGAGTTAATAAAGTATAATATTTATTTAATGCCGCATTCAACATATAATACAATTACAAGTAATATTGTATTTATCTGGCATGTGTTTGTTATGCAGCATAGTGCCATGGACTTTGTGGAGGACTCGTGCAGTTCTGAATTTTCTGACGTGATTCCATTAATGGGTATTTTATTCAAACTGCACTATATATGTCGTTGATGTATAACTTGGGCATATTTTCACACTATATCATACGTCTAGTTGTGTCTCATTATCAACTGCTTCCAATCTGAACTTGGACGTGGCAAAAATGCCACGGTTATTAGTCAAGAAGTAAAATATCGATAATTAAATTTAGATCTCAGGTCTACTCGGATATTTTTGTTAATGCAGGGTTATGCATTTGTATGTTTCATGTGTGCATTGCGCTGTCATCATTTTTGCTATACAATGCTGTACACAGGGAGGTCACATTTTACATGCATTGCTGATGTTGCAGACAAACTTATCAGTCACAGCAGCAGACCACTTTTTCAATCAAATTTTACTTTATGTTTGTTGCATATTTATTGTTAATGTTGCTGGCCTTTTATTTACATTATCACTTTGTTTTATTAAACACTTTAATGGCACTGTATATCATGTGTTCATGTGGTGTAAAGATACTACTGACACTCAATCTCAGTGTTCCACTGCTTGTTTACTATGCCATTCTCCTTCCTTCTACGTGCTTGACTTCTCACAATCCTCTGTGAACTGATTATCCTCCCACTATTATCACCAGCCTGGTGATTGGAAGTTGTCTTCAGGTCAACATTGTCTACATTCACCCAACGACACGTCAGTCAATTGACTGACAATAAACGAGTATGGTTGCAATGAACAGCCACTATTTTATTTTATTTTTTTTGAGTGTTTTGGGTGATTAATTTTTAATTTTGGATGTTGAATGCTGCTTTAGGAATCATTCATGGTCTTGATGCAATAACGAACGATGTCAGTGCCACTCCTACTAATGCAGGATGCACGTCTTCTGCAGCAGTTGCGGATTGTGAAACTGAGTGTAGGAATGACAATATTGCAAATCCAGACTACACCCAGGCTGAAGAGATGAGTGATGAAGAGTTAGATGACAGTATTGCAGATCCAGATTATACCCAGCCAGATGAGATCAGTGATGAAGAGTCAGTCACTGAAGCTCCCGCTAATGCAGGACGCATATCTTCTGCAGCGATTGTGGAATCTGAAAATGAGTGTACGAATGACAATATTGCAGATGCAGACTACACCCAGGCAGAAGAGATGAGTGATGAAGAGTTAGATGAACCATTAGTGGATGCCCAGAGTGGCATAAAAGTGATCTGCAGTAACAGTGCTGAATACTTCGATAAAAGGCCATACTGTTACTTTTGTGGTGAGTCTCAGACCCAGGTACAAAGACACTGGATGTCAAAGCACAGGAATGAAGCTGAG
>Ga0049102_10000262_pt1 | contig 12271 bp, 9 predicted proteins | sample WorMetmaBAHAMAS2_FD_55017 | JGI IMG/M metagenome (GOLD analysis project Ga0049102, IMG submission 55017) | Marine gutless worms symbiont microbial communities from Max Planck institute for Marine Microbiology, Germany - Inanidrilus... | ecosystem: Host-associated > Annelida > Digestive system >...
CGCAGCATCGGCTCGGGCCTGCGATAGCGACCCGGGCGGGCGAACGGCCACAGGTGCAGCCAGGCGATCCTGTCGCGGCCGCGCAGCGTCAGCGGCATATCGCCCGTCCCGTCCGCGCACAGACGCACGGCGGCGCCGTCGATCTTGCTGAACGGGAAGTTGACCGCCATCGACAGGGCGACGCCGAACCGCATCACCAAGCGGCGGCTTGTGATCGTGTAGATCGTCGTCCGCGCATAGAGTTTGGCAAGACCGGCGAACAGACCAAGGGCCACCGCGGCAAGCAGCAACATGTTGGTCATCGCGCCACCTGCCGCAACGATCCCGGCGTCGTCATAGAGCGCGGTCGCGCCGCGCCAGGCGATGAGGATGGCGAAATAGACCGCGGCCTTCCTGATGTGAAAGACCCGCAACGCCAGCCCCCACCAGTCGGGCCTGCCCTGCCACAGGATCTCCTCGCCTTCGGGCGGGCGCGCCGGCAGGCCGGCGATCGGTTCCATGTCGGGAAGATCGCGGTTCATAGCAGGGGCTCCGCCCGGCGCCAGGTTGCATAGAGCGTTCCGGCGCCGAAATAGCCGTAGATCTTCTCTTCCTCCAGCCGGGTGATCTGCGTCGAACTGGCGACCTGCGGGATATTGGCGAACTGCGTCGACAACAGCGAACGCACCCGGACCACCTTGGGATCACCTTCGATGGTGATCAGGGTGGCGGGGAACAGGGCCGTCCTGCCCTCGCCCACGTCGACTTCCAGGAAACGCATCAGGTGTTCGGGAAGATCCACCCACAGATCCTTGACGGTGCCTCCGACCTCGTTGTCCGCGCCGACCACGCTCATGCCGCGCGGGTCGGGATCGTTTTCGTCCACGTAGTAATCGGGGCCGTTCCGCATCGGCACGATCTTCGGCTTGCCGTCCCAATCCAGGTCCGGCTTGTCGTCGCGCATCGCATAGGCGCCCGGTCCGACTCCGGCCGTCAGCGGATCGCCGTCCGGCTCGATCGGGTGGCCGGCGACGCGCGAAACCGCTTTGGCCCTGAGCCCGGCGCTATCGGCCCGGGACGGGTCCGGCACCAGGACTTTGGACCCGTCCGGCATCAGGAAGGTTTTCGGCGCGGGAACGGCCGTGATGCCGGCCAGCTATCGCCGCTTGCCCGGCTCCAGCTCGTCTGTTTCCAGCGGATAGCCTTCCCATTTGCCCTCAGCGAACAGGTAATACAGCAGGATGAAAAAGAAGACCCAGAAGACGTACAGGACGACCTGCGCGGCATCGACATATCCAGTAATTGCACCGATTTCCATCACTCACCTCCATCGCCGGCCTAGCCGGGTAGTTCGGCCAGTCCAAATTTGGTCTCAGGGGCACCCGCGGGCACGCCGGGCGGACGTACCAGCGGGCCGATCGCCACCAAGGCGCAAAACAGCAGGAGAATCTCCAGGTGATACACAACGGAATACCCGACCGAGGCATCGGTCAGGGCTGACCCCAGCGCGCCTGACGCGGCAAGCCCGCCGACAAAATCCTTGAGCGCGTCGCCCAGCGCGATCGCGCCACCGGTGGCCGTGGCATGCACCGCACCCCAGGCCCCCAGCGCCATGCCGCTGTTGCCGTCGCGCGCCAGCGCCATGGCGGCGGTCAGCGTGCCGACCGCATAAAGCCCGCCGCCGAAACCGATCAGCACGGTCCCGGCCCGGAACAATTCAGGCGACGCCATCGGCGCCGAGAAGACCAGGGCGGAAAACGCGAAGACACCGACGACGGCGCCGTAGCCCGCAAGCCTGTGCGGGTCGGAGCCGCGGCTGAGGTTGCGCGCTGCGAGCCCAAACCCGGCCAGCGTGCCGGCGGCGAACAGCGCCGTCAGCGTCGTGGTCGCCGACACGCTCAGGCCCAGGACCTCGCCGCCATAGGGTTCCAGCAGGATATCCTGCATGCTGAAGGCCGCCGCCCCGAGCCCGACCGCAAACAAGAGACGCGTTGCACGTCCGCCCTGGGCGAAATCCCGCCACATTTCGACGAAGCTGGGGCGCGGCAGATGGTGCGCCGTCCGCTTGGGGGCGCGCGCCTCCTGCTTCCACAGCGCGACGAAGTTCAGCACCATCGTCACGACCGCAGCGCCCTGGATCACCTTGATCAGGCGGATCGCGCTGAAATCCTTCAAGAGCATGCCCAGCACCAGGGCACTCAAGCCCATGCCGACCAACAGCATGAAGTAGAGCAGCGCGACCACCCGTGGCCTGTTCTCGGGCTTCGCCAGGTCGGTCGCCAGTGCCAGGTCGGCGGTCTGGGTGGTGTGCAGCCCCGCCCCCACCATCAGGAAGACCAGTGCCGCGCCGACCTGGCCCCAGACCGGCGAGCCGCCGCGCACGTCGCCGGACAGCACCAACAGCGCGAAGGGCATGATCGCCAGGCCGCCGAACTGCAGCAGCGAGCCGTACCATATATAAGGTACACGCCGCCAACCCAGGTAGGACCGGTAGGTGTCGGACTTGTAGCCGATCAGCGCCCGGAACGGGGCAAAGACCAGCGGGATCGAGACCATCAGGGCGACCAGCCAGGCGGGCACGCCCAGTTCCAGGATCATGACCCGGTTCAACGTCCCGGTCAGCAGCACGACCGCCATCCCGACGGAAACTTGGAACAGCGAAAGCCGCAGCAGCCGGCCCAACGGCAGTTCTTCCGAGGCCGCGTCAGCGAACGGCAGGAAGCGCGGCCCCAGCCGCGTCCAGAATTCCGCGATGACGACGTATTTCTGGCTCACGGCCGGACCAGCTCCTGTGCTTGTGAGAGATAGAAGCCGCTGTCGATCCGCTCGCTGCGGCCGACGCGCCACCCCTCTAGCGCGGGGGTTTTGCGGATCAGGCCGTGCAGTTTCGTCTCGGTCACCGGCACGATGGACGGCGCCCGGTTGCCGCGCGGGAACAGCCGCCCGACCGTGTGCATGGCGGTCAGCGCCGGCGTGCGCGGCGCCACGGTATAGACGATCGAGCTGCCCGCCCGTGCCGCCAGCCGGCCGAGGATCGCGACGATGTCCGGCGTCCGGTAGTGGATCAGCGAGTCCATCGCGACGATGTGGTCGAAGACGCCGAAGTCGGGGTCCAGCATGTCGCCGGCAACGAAAGCCAGTCGGCCGCCGTTCAGGTCTGACGGCTTGCGTTGGCGGGCAAGCCCGATCAGCGTCGGCGAAAGGTCGACCGCGACCACCTCGGCGCCGCGCCGGGCGGCCTCGACCGCCAAGGCACCGGTGCCGCAACCGGCATCGAGCACGCGCCGCCCGTCATGTCAGCGGGCAGACGCTGCAGCAGGGTGGCCCGCATCCGGTCGCGGCCGGCGCGCACGGTCGCCCGGATCTTGCCGACCGGTGCGTCCGAGGTCAGCTTGCGCCAGGCTTCGACCGCGGTTCGGTCGAAATAGGTTTCGATCTCGCTGCGTCGGTTCAGATAGGCTGCTGTCGGCATCAGTCGAATCCCAGAAAGTCGAAAATCTCGCGGTCCTTCATCGGCTCGGCGTCCAGAGGATCGGTACCGTCCCACAGGCACTGCGCAAGCCGCAGGTATTCCTGCTGCACCGCCTCCAGTTCCGGCGTCGGGTCCATCTCGAACAGGGTAGATTTCTTCAGGCGGCTGCGGCGGATCTCGTCGAGGTCGGGGAAATGCGCCAGGGTCTTGAGCCCCACCGCATCGTTGAACCGGTCGATCTCGTCGGTGGCGGCGCTGCGATTGGCAATGACACCACCGACACGGACGACGTAGTTCTTCGATTTCGCCTTGATGGCGGCCACGATCCGGTTCATCGCGAAGATCGAATCGAAATCATTTGCCGACACGATCAACGCGCGTTCCGCATGCTGCAGCGGCGAGGCGAAGCCGCCGCAGACCACGTCGCCCAGGACGTCGAAGATGACGACGTCGGTCTCTTCCAGCAGGTGGTGTTCCTTCAACAGCTTGACGGTCTGGCCGACCACGTAGCCGCCGCACCCCGTTCCCGCCGGCGGACCGCCCGCTTCGACGCACAAGACGCCGTTGTAGCCTTCGTAGACGAAGTCCTCGACGCGCAGCTCCTCGACGTGGAAAGCCACTTCCTGCAGCGCGTCGATGACCGTCGGCACAAGCCGCTTGGTCAGCGTGAATGTGGAATCGTGCTTCGGGTCGCAGCCGATCTGAAGCACCCGCTTGCCCAGCTTGGAAAAGGCCGCGGAGAGGTTCGACGAGGTCGTGCTCTTGCCGACGCCACCCTTGCCATAGACCGAAAACACCTTGGCGGTCTCGATCTCGATGCGTGGGTCCAGTTTGACCTGGACGCTGCCCTCGCCGTTGTCGTCGGTCTTTCCGGACGACGCGTTGTTCCGCGCAAGCGGGCCGGTCATATGGTTCATGCCGCAATTCCTCCGGTAAGACCTTCCAGTCTGTCCTCAAGTTCATCGCCGGCTTGACGCAGGGCTTCCAGCGTCTCTTCATCCGGCGTCCAATAGTCTCTTTCGTGCGCTTCCAGCAGGCGGTTGGCGACCCGCGCCGACGCCTGGGTGTTCAGGGAAGCCAGGCGCTCGCGCATTTCGGGATCCAGCACGAAGGTTTCCGTCAGCTGCCGATAGACCCAGGGATCGACCTGCCCCGTGGTCGCCGACCAGCCGACCGTGTTGGTGATGTGCGCCTCGATCTGGCGCACACCTTCGTAGCCGTGGTTCAGCATTCCCTCGTACCAGACCGGGTTCAGCATCCGGGTCCGTGTCTCCAGCGCGACCTGCTCGCCCAGGGTGCGGATGGTTCCCTCGCTGCGGGTCTAGTCGCTGATATAGACGGGCACCGCACCGCCGCGTGCCTGAGAGGCCGCGCGGGTGATGCCGCCCAGGGAATCGAAATAGTGGTCGATGGTGGTGACGCCGACTTCGACGGATTCCAGGTTCTGGTAGGCCAGATCGACCCCGCCCAACATGGACTTCAGCAGTTCCTCATGCCGGACCGGGGCGCCCGAGCGCGCATGCGCGAAGCACTTGCGCCGCGTGAACATCGCGCCCAGATCGTCCTCGTCGCTCCACTGGCCGCTGTCGACCAGGTGGTTGACGTTCGAGCCGTAGGCGCCGTCGGCATTGCTGAAGACCCTGAGCGCGGCGGTCTCGAAATCGCAGCCGCGTTCCTCCTGCTGCCGCACCGTGTTCCGGCGGACGAAGTTCTGTTCCAGAGGCTCGTCGGCGCTGGCGGCCAGATAGGCGGCTTCCGCCAGCATCCGGGTCTGCAACGGCAACAGGTCGCGGAAGATGCCCGACAGGGTCATCACCACGTCGATGCGCGGCCGGTCCAGCTCTTCCAGGTCGATCAGGCGTGCGCCGGCAAGCCGACCGAAACTGTCATAGCGAGGCCGCGCCCCGATCAGGGCCAGCGCCTGGCCGATCGGACCGCCTTCGGTCTTCAGGTTGTCGGCACCCCACAGGACCAACGCCACGGATTCCGGGAATCCGTTGCCGTCGCGGACGTGGCGGGCAAGCAGGAGCTCGGCCTGGCGGGCTCCGTCCTGGACGGCAAAGGTGCTGGGCAGCCGGAACGGGTCGAAGCCGTGAATGTTCCGGCCCGTCGGCAGGATCTCCGGCGTACGCAGGAGGTCACCGCCGGCCACCGGCCGGATGAAGCGCCCGTCCAGGGCCTGCAGGATGGCAGTGGTTTCGGTATCGCGGCCCAAGTCTGCGTTGAGCTGGTCCAGGCGCCGGTAACACTCTTCCGCGTCGGCACCGGCGCCGGCCGCGGACATCGCCGCCGCCGCGCCGCCGCCAGCAACCAGGGCCGACAGGGCAGGTTCCGGGACCGCATGATCGAAGGCCGCCTCGGCCACCGCGCGCAGGGTGTCCTTGCGGGCATCTTCGCCCGGCGCCACCCCAAGGGTGTGCAGGCCGTGCGGGATCAGCGTTTCTTCGAGTTCCGCGACCCCTGCCGCGACGGCGACAACCTCCGCCTCGCCGGTGCCAGACCAGGCGGGTTCCGCTTCCGCCAGATCGATGCCGGCGGCCTGGGCCTGGATCAGGGCCGCAAGGCCCTCGCGTTCGCAGTCCTGGTCCGGCGGCAAGGCGCGCCAGCGGTCGATTGAAGCCTTCAGGTCAAGCAGCTCCTTGTACAGGCCCGCCTGCTGCAGCGGCGGAGTCAGGTAGCTGATCAGAGTGGCGGCCGAACGGCGCTTCGCGATCATTCCTTCGGGAGGATTGTTCGCGGCATACAGATAGAAGTTCGGCAGGTCGCCGATCAACCGGTCCGGCCAGCAGTCGCCGGACAGGCCAGTCTGCTTGCCGGGCATGAATTCCAGGGCGCCGTGGGTGCCGAAGTGGAGCACCGCATCGGCCTCGAAATCCTCGCGGATGTAACGATAGAAGGCCGAAAAAGCATGCGTCGGGGCGAACCCCTTTTCGAACAACAGACGCATCGGGTCGCCTTCGTAGCCGAAGCCCGGCTGCACAGCGACCATGACGTTGCCGAACCGGGCGCCCGGCACGAAAAGGGAGCGCCCGTCGGTCTGCTGCCTGCCCGGCGCCGCGCCCCACTGCGCCTCGATCTCCTTGAGCCAGGGCTCGCGCCGGACATGATCGTCGACCGGGATCCGCGCGGCGACGTTCGCTTCGGCCCCGAAGCGGTCCGCGTTGCCTTCCAGAACGGTCGATCGCAGAGCGTCCACGTCAACCGGCAGGTCGACCCGGTAGCCCGCCCCGGCCATCGTCTCCAGAACATTGAACAGGGAGTCCCAGACCGCAAGGTGCGCGGCCGTTCCGGTCGCGCCACTGTTTGGCGGAAAGTTGAACAGGGTGACGGCGACCTTGCGGTCCGCCGCTGGCATCTTGCGTAGCGTGATCAACTTGAGCACCCGGTCCGCCAGGTCGGTGACTCGCTCGGGGTCGCCCGTCATCGCGCTGTCGTTCGGGCCGCGCGCGGAACGACCTCCGAAGACGATGGGTCCGGTCGCCCCGTCCAGTTCCGGGATGGCCACCATCATGGTGGACTCCACCGGCATCAGCCCGCGCTCCGACGTCCGCCATTCGTCCAGCGTCTGGAATTCCAGCGCCTGCCCGGAAAGGCAAGGAACGTCCAGCGACGCCAGCATCTCTTCGGCGGCACCGGCATTGTTGTAGGCGGGGCCGCCAACCAGTGAAAAGCCGGTCAGCGAGACCACCGCGTCCACGTGGGGCCTGCCATCGGTGAGGAAGAACCGCTCCACAGCGGGACGGATATCCAGCCCGCAGGCGAAGATCGGGATTGCCTTGAGCCCGCGTGCCTCCAGCGCGGCAATGACAGCGTCGTAATGCCCGGTGTCGCCCGCCAGAACGTAGGCCCGCATCAGGATGATGCCCACCGAGCCACGGCAGTCGCGCGGTGCCGGGATGTCGGCCAGACGTTCGCTGGTGCGGCCCTTGACGGCGGGGTGGTAGAGCCCGGTGTCGGGATAGTCCACCGGCGGCGCCGGCGTGACCGCCGTCCGCAGCGACGCGCGGGGCCCCGCGGCATAACGGCTGACCAGCAGGCGCACCAGATTGGTCAGGTTCTGATCGCTGCAGGCCAGCCAGTACTGCATCGCCAGGAAATAGGCGCGCAGATCCTGGGCCGTGCCCGGAATGAAGCGCAGCACCCGGGGCAGCCTGCGCAGCATCGCCATCTGGCTGGCGCCGTCGCTGGAGCCGTTCTTGCGCGAGCCGCGCAGCCGCTTCAAAAGGCCAATGGCGCCCGCCTCGCCGTCGCCCATCCGGAAACGGCCCATCCGGGTCAGACGGACCACCTCGCCCGCCGACATGCAGGCGACCATGGCATCGCAGTCGTCCCGGCGCGCCTGCAACGCGTCAAAGATCGGCTCGATGTCGTTTTCCATGAACAGCATTGTCGCGATGACGATGTCGCCGCGCGCGATGTCGGCCCGGCACCGCTCAAGCGCATCGGCGTCTTTGTCCCAGTCCGCCGCCACGTGGAAGTCCAGTTCCAGGTTCGGCAGGTTCCGCCGCAGGGTCGGCGACCGTCGCGGCCAGGTGATTGTCCAGCGTGATCAGGACCACGCGGACCGGAGGGGTTCGCTCAGCGTCCGAAGTGCGCCTTGGCATCATACAGGGTCTCAAGCGTGATGGTGCGGACGCCGCGTTCCGCGGCGAACCGTTCGGTGTTGCGGCGCGCCTTGCCGCGAACGAAGAAGGGGATCTTTTTCAGTTCGTTCTCGGCGTCCGCGCTCCAGGCCACATCCTCGTTGGCGGGGTCGACCTGGGGTTGCGGGACCGGGCCGGGCTGCGGCATCGCTTCGCCGCCCAGGTGCGAGGGCGCCTTGCCGTCGGCGAATTCGAAGTCCTCGCGGAACATGCCAAGCAGATGCTCTTCCAGGCCCATCATCAGGGGATGCACCCAGGTGTCGAAGATGACGTTGGCGCCTTCGAAACCCATCTGCGGCGAATATCGCGCCGGGAAGTCCTGCACATGGACCGGCGCGGAGATCACCGCACAGGGGATGCCCAGCCGCTTGGCAATGTGCCGCTCCATCTGGGTGCCCAGCACCAGTTCCGGCTGCAGGGCGGCGATCGCGTCCTCCACCTCCAGGTAGTCGTCGGTGATCAGCGCCTCCAGGTCCAGGCGCCCGGCGGCGGCCCGCAAGTCGCGCGCCTGCTCGCGGCTGTAGCTGCCCAGGCCGACGACGGTGAAACCGAATTCCTCGGCGGCGATGCGCGCTGCGGCAATGGCATGGGTGGCGTCGCCGAAGATGAAGACGCGCTTGCCGGTGAGGTATGTCGAATCGACGGAACGGGAGTACCAGGGCAGACGGGACGGCTCGCCGGCCAGCGCGGGTGCCGGATCGACCCCGGCCAGTTCGGCCACCTCGTGAACGAAATCGCGGCAGGCACCGATCCCGATCGGCACTGTCGTGACCATCGGCTGTCCGAAGGCCCGCTTCAGCCACCGCGCGGCCGTTTCGCCGGTTTCGGGATAAAGCACGACGTTGAAGTCCGCATCGCCCAGCCGCTGCAGGTCGGCCGGCGTCGCATCCATCGGCGCGACCACATTGACGTCGATGCCGAGGAGTGCGAGCAGGCGGGTCACCTCCGTCACGTCGTCGCGATGCCTGAAGCCCAGCGCCGTGGCGCCCAACAGATTGCAGGAAGGCCGCGCCCCTTCCGGACGCGCGGGCCGCTGTTGCCCCGGCGCCGGGGCCAAGGGCGCACACAAGGTCCGGACCAGGTGATAGAAGGTCTCCGACGCGCCCCAGTTCTCCTTGCGCTGATAGGACGGCAACTCCAAAGGGATCACCGGTACCGGCAGGCCGAGCGTCTTCGCCAGGCCGCCGGGGTCGTCCTGGATAAGTTCCGCCGTGCAGGATTCGCCCACAAGCATCGCCTGCGGACGGAACCGCTCGAAAGCCTCGGTGACCGCTGCCTTGAACAACCCGGCGGTGTCTCCGCCCAGGTCACGCGCCTGGAAGGTGGTGTAGGTGACCGGCGGGCGCGCCTGGCGCCGTTCGATCATCGTGAACAACAGGTCGGCGTAGGTGTCGCCCGGGGGCGCGTGCAGCACGTAATGCAGGTCCCGCATGCCGGTGGCGACACGCATCGCGCCGACGTGCGGCGGTCCTTCATATGTCCAGACGGTGAGATGCATCGCCCTAGACCGCCAGCCGTGTCCGCCGCTCCAGCGGCCGGTGGAACAGTTCGGCCAGGTCACCGGCCTGGTCGAAGCCCTGGATCGGCGTGAAGACCAGCTCGATCGACCACTTGGTCGTCACTCCCAAGGCTTCCATCGGGTTCGCCAGGCCCAGACCGCAGACCACGAGATCGGGCGTATCGGCGCGGCACCGGCCCAACTGCCGTTCCACGTCCTGGCCTTCGCTGAGGCGGACGTCTTCAGGCAGCATCTCCAGTTCTTCGGCCAGATGCTGCTTGTGCAGGAACGGTGTCCCCACCTCGACCGGCCGCATGCCCAGTTCCCGGGCCAGGAACCGCGCCAGCGGCGGCTCGAGCTGAGAGTCGGGGAACAGAAACACACGCTTGCCTTCCAAGGCCGGACGATAGCGGGCGAGAGCAAGCCGGGCGCGGTCCCGTCCCGCGGCAATGGCGCGTTCGAAGGCGGTTTCGGCGATACCGAAGGCGTCGGCCGCGGCCTTCAGCCAAAGCGCGGTGCCCTCGGCGCCAAGCGGGAACGGCGTCGGGATTCTCACTGCGCCCCGTTCCTGCAGGGCGCGCGCGGTGTCGCCAAGGAACGGCTGCGCCAGGAGAAACCGCGTTCCCGGCCCCACGGCCGGAAGATCGGTGCTGTGTCGCGGTGGCAGGAAACTGACCGGGCCCAGTCCCATGGCATCGAACAGGCGACGGAACTGGTCTTCGACCACGTCGGCCAGGGTGCCAACGACCATCAGGCCGGATGCGTCGGTCGCCGGAAGTTCCGGCACCAGCGCGGCGAGGCAGGCATCTTCGCCCTGGGTAAACGTCGTTTCGATGCCACTGCCCGAATAGTTGAGGACCCGAACCCGGGGCATGTGCTGGACGGAGAGCCGGGCCGCCGCCCGCGACAGGTCCAGCTTGATCACTTCAGACGGACACGATCCGACCAGGAACAACGTCCGGATGTCCGGCCGCCGCTGCAACAGCCGGTCCACCACACGGTCCAGTTCCTCGTTGGCGTCGGCAAGACCGGCCAGGTCGCGGTCGTCGATGATCGCGGTTGCGAACCTGGGTTCGGCGAAGATCATGACGTCGGCCGCCGACTGGATCAGGTGGGCACAGGTCCGCGAACCGACCACCAGGAAGAAGGCGTCCTGGATCTTGCGGTGCAGCCAGACGATCCCGGTCAGACCGCAAAAGACCTCGCGTTGACCGCGTTCTTTCAGAACCGGGCGGCTGTCGGACGTGGCGCTGCCCTCAGCGCGCGGAAGTGCGGTGACGGTCATCGCCGGACTCCGGGTGATCGCCCTCGGGACGATGCCAGACGCATCACCTCCAAGACTCGTGCGACCAGACCGTTGGTGCACAGTCCGGCCTGGGCGATCTGATCCTGCAGCTTGTCGTGGTCGATGAACATGTCGGGCAGATAGACGGGAACGAGGCGGCCGAAGAGGCCGTGTCGACGCTGCCGCACGAGACTGTCGACCACCTGGGCAGAGAATCCGCCGATCGAACCTTCTTCAACCGTAAGGACGATCGGATGCTCGCGAAACAGCCGCGCGACCAGGGCGTCATCGATGGGCTTCGCAAAACGGGCGTCGGCCACCGTCGCATAGATGCCCTGCTCGGCCAGAACCGCTCTTGCAGCGAGAACGTCCGACAACCGTGCGCCATAGGACAGAATCGCGACATCACAACCCTCCGCGACGATCCGGCCTCGACCGATCTCCAGCGGGGTGCCGCGATCCGGCAGAACGGTCCCTGTCGCCTCGCCGCGCGGATAGCGGATCGCGGACGGCCGGTCGTCAATGACCGCAGCGGTTGCGATCATGTGCATCAGGTCCGCTTCGTCACCCGCCGCCATCAGCACGAAACCGGGCAGACAGCCCAGATAGGCGATGTCGAAGGACCCCTGATGGGTCACGCCGTCGGCACCGACCATGCCCGCCCGGTCGATGGCGAACCGCACGGGAAGCCGCTGGATCGCGACGTCATGCACGATCTGGTCAAAGGCCCGTTGCAGAAAGGTCGAATAGATCGCCGCGAACGGCCGGTACCCTTCCGCGGCCAGGCCGGCACAGAAGGTGACCGCGTGCTGTTCGGCGATACCCACATCGAAACAGCGGTCGGGAAAGGCGGCGGCGAACTTGTCCAACCCCGTGCCCGACGGCATCGCGGCTGTCACGGCGGCGATGCGTTCGTCGGCTTCGGCTTCGGCGATCAGGCCCCTGGCAAAGACACCCGTGTAGCTGGGCCGCGTCGCAGCGGGCTTGTTCTGCTGACCGGTCGCGACATCGAACTTCGCGACACCGTCGTAGCGTCAGTCCGCCTGCTCTGCCGGCAGATAACCTTTGCCCTTTCGGGTCAGGACGTGCAGCACAACGGGGCCGTCTTAGTGGTCGCGCGCCTTCTCCAGGGCGGCGACCATCTCGTCGACATCGTGCCCGTCAAAGGGCCCGGCGTAGCGGACCCCGAGATTGTCGAACAGGGTTTCGCCCTCGACAAAGCGCGGAAGACCCGGACCCTGCAAGGCCCGGCGGCGGTCGGCCCGCGACGGCAACGCGGCGCGCAGCGCAGCCAGGTGCCCTTCCATGGCACCGGCCGGCGGCGCGATCGACATTTCATTGTCGTTCAGGACGATCACCACGCGGCTGCCGCTGGCACCCACGTTGTTCAGCCC
>Ga0049102_10000270_pt1 | contig 11994 bp, 10 predicted proteins | sample WorMetmaBAHAMAS2_FD_55017 | JGI IMG/M metagenome (GOLD analysis project Ga0049102, IMG submission 55017) | Marine gutless worms symbiont microbial communities from Max Planck institute for Marine Microbiology, Germany - Inanidrilus... | ecosystem: Host-associated > Annelida > Digestive system >...
GCCCAAGGTCACGTAGGCCGTGCCATGCAGGACGATATTGACGATCGCGTCCACCGCCCGGGGGCTCAAGGTCTCGGTGCGGGCGATGAAGTTCCCGGCGGCATTGTTGACCAGGCCGTTCAGCGGAGCTTCTGCCCAGACCGCATCCAGCATAGCATCCACCGCCTGGGCGTCCCGGATGTCGCAGGCGTGCCATGTCGTGCGGCCCGGTTGGGTTTCGTCGAAGGCTGCGGCTGTTTCCTGCAGCACGTCTTCGCGCCGCCCACACAGGACGACCGCAGCGCCCAGCGCGAGAAACCGCGCCGCCATCGCGCGGCCCAGTCCCGTCCCGCCGCCCGTCACCAGGATTCTTTTGCCCGTCAGGAGATCGTCCCGAAACATGTGCCGCCCTTTCCGATGTGCCGGTTCGACGGCGAGTGTATCAGGGCGGTTGGGGCAAACGAAATCCGCTGTCCTTTGGTTGTCCCCAACCGCCCTGATACACTCGCGCACAGCATGCTCAGCAAGGCAGACAGTTACGACGCGGTCATCGACGCCTTCCGCTGGTCGGTCCCGGATCGCTACAACATCGGTGTCGATGTCTGCGACCGGCAGGACCCGGCGGCGCTGGCGCTTATCCATCTCGACGAGGCGGACCGGGTAAACCGCTACAGCTTCGGTGATTTGGGCAATCAGGCCGCGCGGCTTGCCAACGCGCTCGCCGGATACGGCCTTGCCCGGGGCGACCGGGTCGCCGTCCTGTTGCCGCAGGCGCCCGAAACGGCGGTCTCGCATATCGCGGTCTACCGGGCCGGCATGATCGCCGTGCCGCTGTTCACGCTGTTCGGCCCCGATGCGTTGGCGTACAGATTGCGGAAGTCGGGCGCGCGTGCGCTGATCACAAGCGCCGCCAACCTGGAAAAGATCGCGGAGATCCGCGATCAACTGCCGGCCCTGGACCTTACGCTGTGTATCGACGGGCCCGCCGCGGGCGCCCTGGGGTTCCATGACACGCTGGCATCGGCGTCGGATCGTTTCGACCCGGTCGACACCCTGGCCGACGATCCGGCCCTGATCATCTTCACCTCGGGAACGACCGGCCCGCCCAAGGGTGCGCTGTTGCCGCATCGGGCCCTTTTGGGTCACCTGCCGGGCGTGGAGTTCCCACACGCCTTCTTCCCGCAGCCCGACGACCTTTTCTGGACACCGGCCGACTGGGCCTGGATCGGCGGGATCCTCGACGTTCTTTTGCCGTCGCTGCACCACGGCCGTCCCGTGCTGGCCCACCGGGCACAGAAGTTCGACCCGGAGCAGGCATTCGACCTGATGGCACGGTTTCAGGTGCGCAACGTCTTCATGCCGCCGACGGCCTTGAAGCTGATGCGGCAGGTCGATGCGCCGCGCACAAGGTTCGACTATGCGCTCAGAACCATCGGCTCGGGCGGCGAGACGCTGGGCACGGAACTCCTGGACTGGGGCCGGGAGACATTTGGCGTCACCATCAACGAGTTCTACGGCCAGACCGAATGCAACCTGGTCGTCGGAAACTGCGCCGAGATCATGCTGGTCCGGCCCGGCTCCATGGGCCGGCCGGTGCCGGGCCACACCGTGGGCATTGTCGACGATGCCGGCATTCCGCTGCCGGCGGGCGAGGTCGGCCACATCGCCGTCAGGCGGCCGGACCCGGTGATGTTCCTGCGCTATTGGGACGACCCGCAGGCAACGGAAGAGAAATTCGCCGGCGACTGGCTGATCACCGGCGATACGGGACGGCAGGACCCGGACGGCTATCTCTGGTTTGTGGCCCGCGCGGACGATGTGATCTCCTCGGCCGGCTATCGCATCGGACCCGGTGAAGTCGAGGACTGCCTTCTGGGGCATCCGGCGGTGGAAATGGCGGCGGTCGTAGGCGTGCCCGATCCGGTGCGCGGCCAGGCAGTGAAGGCTTTCATCGTGCCCGCAGCGGACATCGAACCGTCGGACGCCCTGGCCGCGGAAGTCCAAGCATTCGTGAAGATGCGCCTTGCCGCGCACGAGTATCCGCGCCAAGTGGAATTCATCGACGCCCTGCCGATGACGGCAACCGGAAAGGTCAGACGCAACGAGCTGAGGGAGAGACAATGAGCCTGACCATCACCTACTACGCCTCGCCCAGCTCGCCATGGACCTATCTGGGACATGACCGGTTTATCGCGCTGGCCGCGAAAGCCGGTGCAGAAGTGGATCTCATTCCGTTCGAAGCATCATTGATTTTTCCGCGAACCGGCGGGCTCCCGCTGCCGAAACGGGCGCCCGAGCGACAGGCCTACCGGATGGCGGAACTGCATCGCTGGCGGAATTTCCTGGCAATGCCGATCAATCCCGAGCCGAAATTCTTCCCCGTCAACTCCTGGCAGGCCTGCCGCCTGATGGCCGCGACCAAGGCGGAGGGCGGAGACGTGATCGGGCTGACGGGACGCCTGTTGCGTGCGGTCTGGACAGAAGAACGCAACATCGACGATGCCCAGACCCTTGGCGATATCGCTGGAGAGGCGGGCCTCGAGCCGGCGCTGATGGACAAGGCGGCAACGGACGAGATGAAATCGGCCGTCGAGGCCTACGCCGAACAGGCGATCGCGGCAGGCATCTTCGGGCCGCCTTCCTACGTGGTCAATGGAGAGCCGTTCTGGGGCCAGGATCGTCTGGATCTTCTGGCCTGGCGTCTGGGTGTGAGCTGACGGCATCCCGCCAGCGCCGGACGATGACCGAAAACAGGTCGTCGGCATCAACTTTGAAAGACTGGGCATCGATCGAGAACGGCGCCGCACCGAACACGGCGCGGATATCCATCACCATGCGCCGCCAGGCGTCGGGATCGCGCAGCCTGAGGCACAAGAACCGGCTTTGCTGGACCGCCGACTCCTCGATCGCGGCAATCGCCGTCCACGGCACCAGGCCCACGCCGATGGCGCGGTCCTCCACGCCCTGGCGGGAGATGACCAGCCGGGGGCGCTTGTCGGCGACGGCGCCGACGGCCAAGACGAACAGCACCGCGGATGGAACCAGTCCGGCAAGCCAGAGCAGGTTGCCCCGGCCCAGCGCCAGGTAGAGGCAGAGGCCCCCAAAGACCAGCGCGACCGCAATCAGGGTTTGCTCGCCCTGCCGGTCGCCTTTCAGGCGGATGTCGCGGTCATGGTCGCCCATGCAATGGTCACAGGCGCGCCAGACGTTCTGTCAGAAGGGCAAAGAACCGTTCATGATCGATCTCGTCGATCACATAGGCGTTCGACGGCGCATCGGTGATGTTCCACCAGTCGACCACCGTGCGCCCCATGGTCAGTTCGGACACAATCTCGATGTCCAGCGTTGCCTGTCTGCCCTGAAACAGCGTCGGATCGATCAGGTAGGCGATGACACAGGGATCATGCAGCGGGCCGCCTTCCATCCCGTATCGTTTCATGTCGAACCGGTTGTAGAAGTCCAGCATGCCGGCCACGCACCGGCCCACCGGGGTGTCGATGGCCGACAGGCGCTTGTGACGTTCGGCGGTGGTCAGTGCCTTGTGGGTGACGTCCAGGCCCAGCATCGTCAATTTGACACCGGAATGGACCACGACATGCGCGGCATGGGGGTCGACCAGGATGTTGAACTCCGCCGAAGGGCTGGTATTGCCGGGGTTGAACACCGTGCCGCCCATGAACACCACTTCCGCAATCTTCGGCAGGATCTCGGGCGCCTTGATGATGGCCAACGCCACGTTCGTCATCGGCCCGATCGGGCCGATCGTGACGCTCCCATCCTCGGCCGCAAGGCAGGTCTCGACGATGTAGTCGACGGCATGGCCGGGCTGCAGCGCCATTGTGGTATCTGGCAGGTTCGAACCATCGATGCCAGTCGATCCATGCACCCATTCCGCCGTCATCAGCCGCCGCAGCATCGGCCGCGAACACCCAGCATACACTTCGACGTCGGTCCGCTTCGCGACCTCGCAAATCCTGAGCGCATTCGTTGAGGTCAAAGACAGCGGCACATTGCCGGCGACGGTCGTGATGCCAAGCAGGTCGATCTCGTCCGGCGAAGCCAGCGCCAGGAGGATTGCAACCGCATCGTCTTGTCCGGGATCGCAGTCCAGGATGATCTTTCGTTGTGTCATCGGTTGAGCAAAGCGGGCGCGCAGAAGCCTGTCAAGCGCGACTCATGCACGAACCATCGCCGGTTGCATGTTTGTGAGCGGGTACGATCATGTCGCCAACCCGGCATTGGAGGGTTCCAAGATTGCGCGGCGGAATCCCACCCTGTTCTTTTGCGTCTTATTTCGGTTGCCCTCGGAAAACTCCTTTATTTACGGCGTTTTAAGCACGATACCCTAAGGTACGTCAGGGATATGAAACGGTGCTGCGTGCGCCCTCCCCCACCGTCGCGACGCGGCACCTCCGGAGGAGAAGCACCCATGGGCGTGTTCGCATCGGCCGACTTCGACAGTCACGAACAAGTCGTTTTTTGTCACGACGAGGCCACCGGCCTCAAAGCCATCATCGCGATTCACAACACCAACCGTGGCCCGTCGCTGGGCGGATGCCGCATGTGGCCCTACGCCAGCGAGGACGAGGCGCTGACCGACGTCCTGCGGCTGTCGCGGGGCATGACCTACAAGTCGGCGATGGCAAACCTGGCACTGGGCGGCGGCAAGTCCGTGATCATCGGCGATGCGGGGACACAAAAGACGCCTGCGATGATGCGGGCCATGGGTCGCTTCGTCGACTCGCTGGGCGGGCGCTACATCATCGCCGAAGACGTCGGAACCAAGCCGGCGGACATGAACGAGATCGCCAAGGGAACCGTGCACGTAAAGGGTACCAGCAACGATGTGGGCGATCCGTCGCCCGCCACGGCGCTGGGCGTGTTCGAAGGCCTGAAGGCAACCGTGCGCGAGCGTCTGGGCACCGACAACATCGCCGGCCTCAGGGTCATCGTGCAGGGTCTGGGCGCGGTCGGCTACGACCTGGCCCGCCGCCTGGCCGAGGCCGGTGCAGAGCTGGTCGTCAGCGACATCAATGCCGAAGCCCTGGCCCGCGCCGAGCGGGAACTGCGCGCCCGGATCGTCGCGCCCGATGCAATCTTCAGCGTCGCGGCAGACGTTTACGCGCCCTGCGCCCTCGGGGCGACGCTCAACGACGACAGCATTCCCAAGCTCAGGGTCAAGGCGGTCGCCGGGTCGGCCAACAACCAGCTCGCCGAGGCGCGCCACGGCACCATGCTGGCGGAGCGGGAGATCCTCTACGCGCCCGACTACGTGATCAATGCCGGGGGTGTGATATACATCTCGCACACGGGCCCAGCCTTCGACGAGACCCGCGCCATGGCCCATGTGCGCGGCATCGGCGGCACCCTGACGGAGATCTTCCGCCGCGCCCGCAACGACCGCGTGCCGCCGGGCGACGCCGCAGACCGCATTGCCGAAGAACGCTTCCGCCCTGCGGAGTCAGTGGCGGCCTAGCCGCCGGGTCCTAGTCCGGTCCAGCTTCGCTGCCGTCACCCGACGGTTCAGCAAGGAGTTGGCGGATCAATGCCTCGGCACGCTCAACCCTGCCGACCAGTAGATCGATCGCCTGCCACTGCCCGGCGATGACATCGCTGAGATCCTGCATCTCGGCCTGGTGATGCGCCAGCGCCATCTCCAGGGCCTGGAGGCGCCGTTCCATGTCCTTGTCATCCATCGGCCGGCGACCTGATCAACGCCGTGCGGTCCCGGGCCGCGACCGGCGGATGGCAGAAGCCAGCATGATCACCGGCACAATCCCCGCCGCGACGATCGTCAACGCACCGAGCGCGCTCTGTTCCAAGAGCTCATCTGACGCGTACTGATAGACGTGGGTTGCCAGGGTATCGAAGTTGAACGGCCTCAGGATCAGGGTTGCCGGCAATTCCTTCATGCAGTCGACGAAAACCAACAGGGCGCCGGCGATGACGCCGCTGCGCACCAGCGGCAGATGGACGTTCCGCAGCGTTTGCAGCGGCCCGTGTCCCAGCGTCCGCGAGGCGTCGTCCATGCTGGGCGTCACCTTGGTGAGCGCCGCCTCGACCGACCCCAACCCCACCGCCAGGAACCGGACCACGTAGGCGAACAGGATCGCCACGATGGTGCCCGACAGGATGAGGCCAGTCGAAACACCCAAGGTCTCCCGCATCACCGCGTCGACGGCATTGTCGAATGCGGCAAAGGGGATGATCACGCCGACGGCCAGCACCGCGCCGGGGACGGCATAGCCGATCGCGGCCAGGCGCGTGGCAGACCGAAGCAGGGGCGTGCCGTGCAGACGTTGGGCATAGGCCAGGAAAACACCGACGGCCAAAGCGCAGGCGGCGGCAATGGCGCTGAGGGCAAGGCTGTTGCTCGCGAATCCGAGGAAGGCGGATTTGGCAGACTCCTCGAAATGCACGATCGCCATCCGCAGCAGCACCCCGGCCGGAATGACGAAACCCAAAAGGACCGGCAATGCGCATGCCGTAACCGCTGCCGCCGACCGCCATCCGCCGAGCCGATAGCGCGGCAGCGGGCGGATCCGGGTCGTTGTGTTGTGGTAGCGCTGCCCCCGGCGGGACACCCGTTCCATGCCGACAAGAACCAGGACAAAGCCCAACATCACCAGCGCGATCTGGGCCGCACCGCCCGCGTTGCCCATGCCGTACCAAACCTCGAAGATGCCCGCCGTCAGGGTGTGGATCCCGAAATAGTCAACGGTGCCGAAGTCCGCCAGCGTTTCCATCGATACCAGCGCCAGCCCGACGGCGATGGCCGGTCGCGACAGGGGCAGCGCGGTGCGGAAGAACCCGGTCCAGGGCCCCTGGCCGAGAACGCGGCTGGCCTCCAGAAGGCAGACGCTTTGGGCAAGCAGGGCGGCACGCGCCATCATGTAGACGTAAGGGTAAAGCACGAAGGCCAGGACGAAGATGGCGCCGCCGTGGCTGCGGATCTCCGGGAACCAGTAGTCGTGCGGCGACGTCCAGCCGAACACCTCCCGGAGCAGCTTCTGCACCGGACCCGCGTATTCCAGAAGATCGGTATAGACATAGGCGACCACGTAGGCGGGCGCGGCGAAGGGCAGGATCATCAGCCATTCGAAGACACGCCGCGCAGGGAATTTGCACATGGTGACCAGCCAGGCTGTCCCCACACCGATCACCACGGCAAGCGTCCCGACACCGGCCAGCAGGATCAGCGTGTTCTTCAGATAACGGGGCAGCACCGTGGACAGGAGGTGCGGCCAGATATTCTCGGTCGGAAAAAGCGCGATCCAGACCACAGCCAAAAGCGGCAGGGACACCAGTCCCGCCGCAACGCAGGCGCCCGCAGTCCAGCGCAGCTTCTGGGCGCCAATTCGCCGCTGCGCCAGGGAGACTGGGGCGGTGGATTCGGCAAGACTGGTCAAACCTGGCCCCCTTCAACGCGCGCCGGGAAGGGCGCGGTGCCGCGCCCCTCCCTTTGCCGGCCGTTCATCGGCCTTTTCTTATTCGTTGTAGCCAACTTCGTTGGTGAGCTTGATCGCCGCAGCACGGTTGTCCGCGATGGTCGCCAGGTTGAGCTGGCTCACCTCGAATGTGCCCCATGATTTCAGCATTCCCGCCCAGGGCACATCCGGCTTTGCAGGGTATTCGAAGTTCTGCTCCGCATACATCTGCTGCGCCAGATCCCCGGCCAGGAATTCCATCAGCTTGATGGCATTTTCCCTGTTGGGCGCACTCTTCGTCAGCGCCATGCCGGAGATGTTCACATGGGTGCCGCCGTCTGGCATTTCCGGGAAGATCAGATTGACCGACGCCGCCCAGGCGGATTGCTCCTCATCCTGGAGCATCTTGCCCATATAGTAGCTGTTGCCGAGCGACAGGTCGCAGACGCCTTCCGAAATTGCCTTCACCTGCGCGCGGTCGTTGCCTTCAGGTTTGCGCGCCAGGTTCGCCTTCACCCCGGCCAACCAGTCGCGCGTGCCGTCCTCGCCCAGCTCAGCCAGCAGCGCAGCCGTCAGGCCGATCTGGTAGACGTGGGTGCCGCTGCGGGTGCACACGCGCCCCTTCCATTTGGGGTCCGCAAGGTCGGCATAGGTCGTGATCTCGCCGGGCTTGACTCGCTCCTTCGACGCATAGATCAGCCGCGCCCGGCTGGTCAGGCCGTAATAGTGCCCTTGCGGATGCCGCAGGTTGGTCGGGATATTGCTCTCCAGAATTGCCGTGGTGACCGGCTGGTTGACCTCCGCCTCCACAGCGTCGTTCAAGCGGCCGATATCCACGGTGAAGATGAGGTCTGCCGGACTGTTCCTGCCTTCCCGCTTCAGCCGTTCGACGAGGCCCGTCTTGGCGAAAACCACATTGACCTCGATCCCGCTTTCCCGCGTGAAGGCGTCGAAAATCGGCTGGATGAGAAACGGTTGGCGATAGGAATAGACGTTGACCTCCTGTGCGAGCGCCGATCCGCCCGCCAGTCCCGCGAAGCACGCGACGCCTGCAACGAAGCCGACAATTGCCTTCATGACCCCTTGTCTCCGGTCGCCGCAGCCTCCGGGTGCCGCTGCCCGGACGTGACGACATGCTTTGGTTTTTCTCTCTCGGCCCCTGCCCGCGGCATTCCGGACAGGCTCGAATTGCGAGTTATTCGCAATTGCGACTAGTCCTATCGCCCTATGCCCGCGATTGCAAGTCATTTGCAACTGGTCCGGACGCAATGTCGCAGACCCGCCATAGCGGCCGGCCCGGTCTAGAGAGACCTGAGAAACGCCAGCAGCGCGGCCCGGTCATCTGCGGGCATCGTCCGGAACCGCTCGCGCGCGGCCGCGGCTTCGCCGCCGTGCCACAGGATCGCCTCGGCCAGGGTCCGTGCCCGGCCATCGTGCAAGTAGGCGGCGGGCAGACCCGCCCGGAACTCGCGGCCGATGCCCCAAAGCGGGGCCGTGCGCCATTCCCGGCCCCCCGCCGCCCCTTCCCGGAAGTCGTCAGCCAGGCCGTCGCCCATGTCGTGGAGCAAGAGGTCGGTATAGGCCTGGATCTGGCCACCCGACCCGTCGGACAACGCCGGGACATGGCACCCTGCGCATCCCGCGGACGCGAACAGCGCGGCGGCGCCCGAGCCATCACCATCAACGGCCGGAACCGGCGCGGCGAGGCCGGCAACGAAAGCGGTGACGTCGTCCAGCATTTGCGCCGAAGCGTTGGGACGCGGCCCGGTGGCCGCGGCCTTCACGCAAGCTCTTTGCACCGGCGCGCAGTTCGGCTCCGGAAACAAGGGTGAGGTGATGCCCATGTCGCCATGGAAGGCGATGGCGTTCTGGCGGCGAAGCGTGGGTTGCGCCGCCTTCCAACCGAAACGGCCAAACGTGCCTTCGATCCCATCGCCGGAAAAACGATTGGCGCGGCCAGAGATACCGTCGCCGTCGCGGTCGTGGGGGTCTTCCCGCGCAAGGATCGCCGCCACGGGCACCCGTTCCAGCGCACCGACGCCGTGCAAGGGCTGCGCGATGCGCGGCGAGGCCATTGCGCCCGCCCCCAACGATCCAAAAGCCAGGTCATGGAAGTCCAAGTGCGGCCGCCGCAGGGTGAAGGACTGCCCGTCGCCGTAGGTGCCGGGCTCGGACCGGAACGTCAGGGCCGCCCTGCCCTCCCGCGGGACTTCCGGCACAGACAGCGGCGACAGCTCGCGGCCATAGGCCGGGTGCGGACCGGGGGCGCCATCTGCGCCCACGTGACCCAGAAGGACGACCATGGTCAGCATGGGGTGTTCCGGCGCGTCGGGCGGGCGGCCTCTGCCGCCGCGGGTGTGGCAGCCGGAACAGGAGGCCCTGCTATAGACCGGCCCGAGACCGCCGAACGGGTAGCCGGGTTCGGCCTCAACGCCCCACAGGGCGTTGAAAGCCTGCTCACCAGACGGCGCCTGATCTTCAATGCCGGTTTGTTCCGCAGGGCCGCGACGGCTATACAACCGATTACCCGGACTGAGGTGGCGAGGCCGCGCATGACCGCAGCCTAGCCGGAGGTGTTTGCAGGCGGGAGTGGCCGCGTTGCCGCGGCAGGATTACATCTGCGATTGCAGGTAATTCTGAATGCCGACCTTCTCGATCAGACCGAGCTGGGTTTCCAGCCAATCGACGTGTTCCTCTTCCGAATCGAGGATCGACCGAAACAGGTCGCGCGACACGAAATCCTTCGCCTTTTCCGCTGCGATGACCCCGTCGCGCAGGTCCGGGATCGCAACTTCTTCCAAGGCGAGATCGCATTTGAGAATTTCGTGAACATCCTCGCCGATCCTCAGCTTGCCCAGGTCCTGGTAGTTGGGAACGCCCTCCAGGAAAAGGATCCGCTCGGTCAAGGTATCCGCGTGTTTCATCTCGTCGACGGACTCCTCGTACTCGTGCTTTGCGAGCGTCTCGAAGCCCCAATCCTTCAGCATCTTCGAGTGCAGGAAATACTGATTGATCGCCGTCAGTTCGTTGTAGAGAACCTTGTTCAGGCACTTCAGGACCTGCTTGTCGCCTTTCATTTTCGACCCCTTTGGTAGAGCGGCTGGAATGCGATTGGCACTGACGTGGACCAGCCGTACGGCAATTCAAGTAGTGAATTGGTATATTTTTGCAGAATTCCGGGATTTTCTCAAATCTCGATAGTATAGCGTAAATGAAAATCATTCGCATCTACCGGCTGGACACGGAAATACTGCGAACGACTCTCAATTACAGCGACCGCGTGCGACGCCCCGTCCAGGCGGTGCAAACGAATTGGCATCGATGTGAGTTGCGGCCTGATGCTGCCTAGGATCGGGCCTGACCAGGGGTCCGCCCGGAACCGATGCCACTGGCACCGTGTTCGTTCAGCATGTCCTTGATCTGGGACTTGCAACGGCCGCATTGCGGGGCCGTCTCCAGCGCGCGATAGACCTTGCCGGGGGAACTGGCCCCTTCGGCCACGGCGCGATGGACGTCGCGTTCAGTAAACCCGTTGCACAGACAAACGTACACAACCAAGCCCTGCAATTGAGAATAGTTCGCAATCCTACCCTGGAAGATATTAATAGTCAATAAAGGGAATGGCGCCTTAGGCCTCTTCCATGGACATCAGCGCGGCGTTGCCGCCGGCCGCGGTCGTATCCGTGCTGACCGCCCGCTCGGTCGCGAAACGGTAGAGATAGTGCGGCCCGCCTGCCTTGGGGCCGGTGCCGGACAGACCCTCGCCACCGAACGGCTGGACCCCGACCACCGCGCCGATCTGGTTGCGGTTCACATAGGCGTTGCCAACCTTGAGGCGCCGGAGCAGCCGGGCAACGGTGGCATCGATGCGGCTTTGGACGGCCACGGTCAGGCCGTAGCCGCTGCGGTTGATCTCGTCGACGACCGCGTCCAGGCCGTCTGCCTTCCAACGCACCAGATGCAGGACCGGGCCGAACACCTCGCGTTCAAGCACGTCCATCGACGGGATCTCGAACGCGCGCGGACCGAAAAACGTGCCGTGCGCGGCGGAATCGTCATCCGGGACAGAGACACTGAACAGCGGTGTCGCCTCTTTGGCCATGCGCTCGGCATGGGCCTGCAGGACCGCCAGCGCCTCCTCGTCGATCACCGGTCCCACGTCCGTCGCCAGCAGCGCCGGGTCACCCAGGGCCAGTTCCGCCGTGGCGCCGGCCAGCATCTCGATCAGTCTTTCGGCAATGTCGTCCTGGGCGTAAAGGACCCGCAGGGCGGAACAGCGCTGCCCGGCGCTTTGGAAGGCCGAGGAAAGGACGTCATGCACCACCTGCTCCAGCAAGGCAGAGCTGTCGACGATCATGGCGTTCTGGCCGCCCGTCTCGGCGATCAGGGGCACGATCGGCCCCTCGCGTCCGGCCAGCGCCCGGTTGATCACGCGCGCCGTTTCGGTCGAGCCCGTGAACGCGACACCGCCGATCCCCGGATCGGCCGTCAGCGGGCCCGCCACCGCGGGGCCGTCGCCCGGCAGGAAATGCAACACCTCGGGCGGCACGCCGGCCTCCAGCAACATCGCGATGGCGCGGGCTGCAAT
>Ga0049102_10000273_pt1 | contig 11968 bp, 9 predicted proteins | sample WorMetmaBAHAMAS2_FD_55017 | JGI IMG/M metagenome (GOLD analysis project Ga0049102, IMG submission 55017) | Marine gutless worms symbiont microbial communities from Max Planck institute for Marine Microbiology, Germany - Inanidrilus... | ecosystem: Host-associated > Annelida > Digestive system >...
GGTGCAGGATGCAGCGATTGTCCCAGATCACGGTGTCGCCGGCCTGCCATTGATGTGCATAGACATGTTCGGGCTGCGTCGCGCGGGCCAGCAGGTCGTCCAGCAGGCGGCGGCTGTCGATGCCCGACCAGCCGGGGATCGAGCGGGCGTGGCTGCCGACGTAATAGCTCTTGAGGCCGTTCGCCGGGTTCGTGCGCATCAGCGGGTGCATCCCCGGCGGCAGCGAGGCCGCGTGGTTCGGGTCGACCGGTGCGACCGGGGCCCTTGAGAAGACATAGTCGTGCACCACGAAAAGGGGGTCGATCGTCTCCCGCAAGTCCTCGGGCAGCCCCGCATAGGCCGCGCGCTGGCTTGCGAACGCGGTCGCGCCGCCTTCGCCCGGCACCTCGTAGCCGTGCAGGATAGAGACATAAGACGGCACCTCCCGGAAGGAGGAGTCCGAATGCCACAGTTCGTTGCCCCGCTGGTAGCGGGTGTTGTCCTCGGCATTGCCCAGCTTGAAGCCGTCGTCCCGGACGTTCCCGACCGTGCCGAAATAGACGACCTTGCCCGTCTTGCCGAAGGTGACGTGCTCGACCTCCGGTTCGCCGAGCAGGCGGGTGAAGGCCAGGTGCCTCTCGTCGCTCATCTCCTGGCCGGGGAAGACCAGGACCGAATGGGTGTCGATCAGCGCGTGGAGCTGGGCGATGTCTCGCTCCCCGAGATCACCCGACAGGGCGATCCCGGTGACGCGTGCCCCGATATCCGCATGCAGGGGCTCGATTTCAAACCGGTTCGTCATCGCACACCCTGTCCCAGTCTAACGTGGCCTGCCGGGAAAGAGCCACCCGGCGCTCGCGCGCCGTGCGGTTGAGTGCACTCAGGGAGGTTATGCGGCTAGGGCGTCGGTGCGTCTTCGCGCAGCAGGCCCTTGTGTTTCAGCTCGGCCCAGAAGTCCGGCTCAATTGTGTGCCCAAACCATGACAGGTTCTTGTCCAGCTGTTCCACAGTGCGGGTGCCGGCGCAGAAGGAGGCGACGGCCGGGTGGGCGACCACGAACTGCATCGCGGCCGCGGGCAGGGGCACGCCGTGATCTTGGGCGACGGTCTCGATGTCGCGCACCTTCTCCATGATCTCCGGCGGGGCGGGTGCGTAGTTGTACTTCGCACCTTCGACCGCGCCGGTCGCCAGGATGCCGGAGTTGAACCCGCCGCCGACCACGACCGCCGCGCCCCGTTCCTCGCACAGCGGCAGGAATTCGTTGAGCGACTCCTGCTCCAACAGCGTGTAGCGGCCGGCCAGCAGGAAGCAGTCGAAGTCGCGCCGCTTCAGGGCCTCGTGGCAGACTTCCCACTCGTTGACGCCGACGCCGATCGCCTTGACCATGCCCTGGTCGCGAAGGGTCTCCAGGGCGCGCCAGCAGCCGTCCATCGCCTCTTCGAACACGGCAGGCTGCTCGTCGCCGCGGGTGAAGACGTCGATGTCGTGGATGAAGAGAATATCGACATACTCCAGCGCCATGCGCTGCAGCGAATCCTCGAACGAGCGCATGGTGCCATCGTAGGAATAGTCGAACTGCATGATGTTGGCGCCGGCGTCACACCAGGGCGCAAAGTCGATCTCCGACCGCCGGGCCGGCTTCAAGAGGCGACCCACCTTGGACGACAGCACATAGTCGTCCCGGTTCTTCCAGCGCGGCGAATGCCCCGTGCGCAGTTCCGAAAGCCCGTGGCCGTACATCGGCGCGGTGTCGTAATAGCGGATGCCGGCGTCCCAGGAGCGCTGGAACATCGCGTCCGAGACATCCTCGGGGATCGGTCGAAAGATGTCGCCGACCGGCGCGGTGCCGAACGACATCAGGGTGACGTCCAGATCGAGACGACCGAACTTCTTGGTATCCGATGGCTGCATGGTTGTTTGATCCTCCCAGATGCCCCGTCGTTGCGCGACCGATTCTTGGACCGGATTTTGCCACTGATCAAAGTAACTGTATAGTTACTATTTCCTGTTGCGCCGGACTTAGAGCGAACGATCGTCCCGCGTCGTTTCGTTGTAGATGTTGACAAGTAGTAACTATCTGGCTAGTTGTTTTTTTTGGGCTTCCGGCCGCTCGCAGTCGCCTGCCAGCGCCTTGATCCCGGGAGCACTTTTGAAAACGTGATGATTCGGGGGCTTCCCGTAGGCCTCCATTTGGTGAGTAAAGGCGCGGAAAAACCGTGGCCTCGCCAGGAAAACCGCGCCGCATGAACAAGGCGCAAGGCAGAGCGAGGCTCGAGGGAGGACGTTCGAACGGGGTGCCACACACGGCGATCACGACAATCAAGCCGGCCTGCTTGGCCGGCCACGGTTCCGCGGCGATGGTCTTTTGCGCGGGGCACCCGGCCGCGAAGGCCGGGCCGAACAAAATCGATGAACCTGGGAGGTAGTGAATCCATGAAACTCAAAACCCTGATTATGGCAACGGTGCTGTCGGCCTTTGCGGGCCAGGCATCGGCGGGCGACGTTGAGGTCCTGCACTGGTGGACGTCCGGCGGCGAAGCCGCGGCGCTGAACGTCTTGAAGAAGGACCTGGAAGGTCAGGGCATCGGCTGGCAGGACATGCCGGTCGCCGGTAGCGGCGGCACCCAGGCGATGACCGTGCTGCGCGCGCGTGTGACCGCCGGCAACCCGCCGACCGCCGTGCAGATGCTGTGCTTCGACATTCTCGATTGGGCCGAGCAGGGCGCGCTGGCCGATCTCAACGAACTGGCGGCGAAGGAAGGCTGGGACGAGCTGGTGCCGGCGGCGCTGCAGGGCTTTGCCAAGTATGACGGCAAGTGGGTCTCCGCCCCGGTGAACGTCCATTCCACCAACTGGATCTGGGCCAACAAGGCGGTCCTGGACGAACTGGGTATTGGCGTTCCTGAGACCTGGGACGACCTGGTCGCGGCGATGGAGAAGGTCAAGGCTTCCGGCAAGGTCGCGCTGGCCCATGGCGGGCAGGCCTGGCAGGACGCCACGATCTTTGATGCCGTCGTGATGTCGGTCGGTGGGCCCGAGCTTACAAGGCAGCCTTCATCGACCTGGATGCTGGCGCGCTGGGTTCGGACAAGATGACCGAGGCCTTCCAGCGCATGGAAGTGCTGCGTTCCTACGTGGACGACAACTTCTCGGGCCGCGACTGGAACCTGGCCACCGCCATGGTCATCAACGGCGATGCCGCCTTCCAGATGATGGGCGACTGGGCCAAGGGTGAGTTCCTGAATGCCGGCAAGGTTCCCGGCAAGGACTTCCTGTGCTTCCGTCATCCGGGCACGCAGAGCCAGGTGACCTTCAACGCCGACCAGTTCGCCATGTTCAACCAGGGCGGCACGGTCAGCACGGAACAGGCCGCCCTTGCCACGGCGATCCTGTCGCCGTCGTTCCAGTCGGCCTTCAACGTGGTCAAGGGGCCGGTGCCGGCGCGCACGGACGTGTCCGATGCCGACTTCGACGATTGCGGCAAGAAGGGCATCGCCGACCTGAAGGCGGCGGCGTCTTCCGGAAACCTGTACGGCTCGATGGCGCACGGCCATTCCGCCCCGGCTTCCGTGAAGAACGCGATCTACGACGTCGTGACCGCCCACTTCAACGGCGAGTACGACGCGGCAACGGCCACCCAGGAGCTGGTGGACGCGGTCGAAATCGCGAAGTAGGTCCTTTGTGATCGGGGGAAGCCGGCACGCCCGCCTTCCCCCGTCGCGCCCGGGGAGGAATTCAATGTCGCAATCCGTGCTGGCAACGCGCACGTCGACCGACTGGCTGCGCGAGGCCTTGCCGAAAATCGTGCTGAGCCCCAGCCTGGCGATCGTGCTGGTGTTCGTCTACGGCTTCATCGTCTTCACCTTCTACCTGTCCTTCACGGACAGCCGCATCCTGCCCAGCTTCGGCTGGGTGGGCGCGGAGAACTACGGCAAGCTGTTCGGCCTGCGCGCCTGGGACATTGCCGTCGACAACCTCTTCATCTTCGGCGGGCTCTACATTCTGGTCTGCTGCGTGCTGGGCCTGGCGCTGGCGATCCTCTTGGACCAGAAGATCCGCACCGAAGGCTTCATCCGCACGATCTATCTCTACCCGATGGCGCTGTCCTTCATCGTGACGGGCACGGCCTGGAAGTGGTTCCTCGATCCGGGCATCGGGCTGGAGGCCGTGGTCCAGAGCTGGGGCTGGGAAAGCTTCGAGTTCGGCTGGATCAAGGACCGCGACATGGCGATCTACACCATCGTCATCGCCGCGGTCTGGCAGACCTCGGGCTTCGTCATGGCGATGTTCCTGGCGGGGCTGCGCGGCATCGACAACGAGGTGATGAAGGCCGCGCAGATCGACGGTGCGTCCAACTGGGCGCTATACCGCCGAATCGTGATCCCGCAGCTGCGGCCCGCCTTCATGTCCGCCTTCGTGGTACTGGCGCACATGGCGATCAAGTCCTACGACCTGGTCATCGCGCTGACCGGTGGCGGTCCCGGCCGGGCGACCGAACTGCCGGCCACCTTCATGTACTCCTATACCTTCACCCGGAACCAGATGGGCATCGGCGCGGCGTCCGCGACCATCATGCTGCTGACGATCGCGGCCATCATCGTGCCTTACCTGTGGTCCGAACTGCGGGAGAAGAATTGATGTCCGGCGCTGCTGCAAGCCAGGTGATCCGGACGGGCGGGGGGCACCCGGTTCGTCATCTACACGGTGCTGCTCGTCTTCTGCCTGTACTATCTGTTGCCGCTCTACGTGATGGTGACCAATTCGCTGAAGCCGCTGTCCGAGATCCAGGCGGGCGGCATGATGGCGCTGCCCGACGCCTGGACCCTGGCGCCCTGGGCCAGCGCGTGGTCGACCGCGCAGATCGGCGTCGATCCCACGGGGCTCAGGCCCTATTTCCTGAACTCGATCCTGATGGTGGTGCCGGCGGTGGCGTTGTCCACGGTGCTGGGCGCGCTTAACGGTTATGTGCTGACCAAGTGGTGGTTCCGCTTCGACACGATCATCTTCGGGCTGCTGTTGCTCGGCTGCTTCATTCCGTTCCAGATGGTGCTGATCCCCATGGCCCGGATGCTGAGGCTGATGGGGCTGGCCGGCACCGTGCCGGGGCTGGTCTTCGTGCACCTGGTCTACGGCATCGGTCTTTCGACGCTGTATTTCCGCAACTACTACGCCCAGTTCCCGACCGAGCTGGTCCGGGCGGCGATGATCGACGGGGCCGGGTTCTTCCGGATCTTCTGGCGCATCATGCTGCCGTCGTCGGGCCCGATCGCCGTGGTCTGCATCATCTGGCAGTTCACCAACATCTGGAACGACTTCCTCTTCGGCGCCAGCTTCGCCGACTTCGACAGCCAGCCGATGACCGTCGCGCTGAACAACCTGGTCCAATCTTCGACCGGCGTGAAGGAATACAACGTGCATTTCGCCGGCGCGATCATGGCGGCGCTGCCCACCTTGCTGGTCTATGTGGTTGCCGGCCGGTTTTTCGTGCGCGGCCTGATGGCCGGTTCAGTCAAGGGATAGGAACCATGGGTTTTCTCGACATCGCAAATGGCACCAAGTCCTACGGCACCGTGAAGGTCCTGCACGAGACCAACATCTCGGTCGAGGAGGGCGAGTTCCTGGTCCTGGTGGGGCCGTCGGGCTGCGGCAAGTCCACGTTGCTCAACATGATCGCCGGATTGGAGGAGGTAACGTCGGGCGAGCTCTCCATCAAGGGGCGGCTGATGAATGACGTGCGGTCGTCGGAACGGAATATCGCGATGGTGTTCCAGAGCTACGCGCTTTATCCGAACATGAACGTCGCCCAGAACATGTCCTTCGGCCTGGAAATGAACGGCGTTTCCAAGCCTGAGCGGGAAAAGGCCGTCTCGGATGTTGCGGAACTTCTGCAAATCACGCCGCTCTTGGACCGCAAGCCGAGCCAGCTTTCGGGCGGCCAGCGCCAGCGCGTCGCCATGGGCCGCGCCCTGGTGCGCGACCCGGACGTTTTCCTGTTCGACGAGCCGCTGTCCAACCTGGATGCCAAGCTTCGCGTCGACATGCGGACCGAGATCAAGAAACTGCACCAGAAGCTGGGAACGACGATCGTCTACGTCACCCACGACCAGATCGAGGCGATGACCCTGTCGTCGCGCATCGCGGTGATGTTCGGCGGCTACGTTCAGCAGCTGGGCACGCCGAAGGAGATCTACGATTCCCCGGCGAACATGTTCGTCGCGGGTTTCATGGGCTCGCCGTCGATGAACCTGTTCCCGGCGAAGGTGGCGATCGAGAACGGCGTGCCGGTGGCCGCCTTCGGGCTTTCCGGCGAGGGCACCGGGCGGCTTCCCTTCGCCAACGACGCGATGGCGGCCCACGAGGGGCGCGACATCGTGCTGGGGATCCGGCCCGAGGCGATCACCGACGCCGACGGCGCCGACCGCAAGTCGCATGGGATCCACACGGTCGAGGCACACGTCGAGGTGACCGAGCCCGCGGGGTCGGACACCTTCGTGGTCACCCAGTTCGGTGCGACGGAAGTCACCGGCCGTTTCCGCGCCGACGTGGACGTTGCGGCCGGCATGCGGTTTCCGTTCGCGATCAACATGGAAAAGGCCGTCGCCTTCGATCCCAAGTCGGAGCAACGGATCGGCTGAGCGGCCGTGGAATTCGACTACGTCATCGTCGGCGCGGGACCGGCCGGCTGCGTTCTGGCCGGCCGCCTCTCCGAGGATGCCGGCGTCAGCGTTTGCGTGCTGGAGGCGGGCAAGCGCGACCGCCATCCTTACATCCACATGCCGGCGGGCTTCGCCAAGCTGACCGGCGGTCTGGCGGACTGGGGCTGGTCGACGGTGGCGCAGAGCCATATCGGCGCACGGCCCTATCTCTATCCCCAGGGCAAGATCGTGGGCGGCGGCGCGTCGATCAACGCCCAGCTCTACAATCGCGGCAACGCGCTGGATTTCGACCGCTGGGAAGCCGAGGCGGGCTGCACAGGCTGGGCTTTCCGGGACTGCTTGCCCTACTTCCGCCGTTCCGAAGGAAACGAGGTCTGGGACAACGCCTATCACGGTTCCGACGGTCCCCAGGGCGTCAACTACCCGGTCGATCCGATCGCGATCTCGAAAACCTATATCCGTGCCGGCCAGCAGGCGGGTATCCCCTACAACACCGATTTCAACGGCCCGGCCCAAGCCGGCGTCGGGTTTTATCAGCTGACCCAGCGCAACGCCCGACGCTGTTCAGCCGCGGGCGCCTATCTCAAACCGGCGTTGAAGCGCGGCAACGTCACCTTGCTGGCCCGCACACAGGCGCTGCGGATCGTGGTGGAACGGGCCCGGGCCCGCGGGGTGGAGGTCCGCGACGGCGCGGCGGTGAAAACCGTGCGGGCCCGGCGCGAGGTGATCGTCACATCAGGCGCGATCGGTTAGCCGCGTTTGCTCCTCTTGTCGGGGATCGGACCGGAGGACGAATTGAGGGCGCTGGGCATCGACCCCGTGGCGCATGTGCCCGGCGTCGGCCGGAACCTTCAGGATCACGTGGATGTCTACGTGATGAGCGAGCTCAAAGGCAACCATAGCTACGACCATGTCGCCCGGCCGCACCACACGCTGTTGGCGGGGCTGCAATACGTGCTGTTCCGCAAGGGACCCGTGGCCTCGAACCTGGCCGAGGCGGGGGGCTTCTGATATGCCGACGAAACCGCCGCATCGCCGGACATCCAGTTCCATTTCATGCTGGGCTCGGGCCTGGAACAGGATCTGGAGCGGCTGAAGAACGACGGGGTGACGCTGAACTCTGCCTTTCTCCGGCCCCGGTCGCGCGGAACCGTGCGCCTGGAAAGCGCCGATCCCATGGCGGCGCCGCTGATCGACCCAAACTACTGGGCGGACCCCTATGACAGGGAAATGTCGATCCGCGGCTTCAGGCTGGCCCGGAAGATCATGGCCCAGGACGCGTTCAAGCCGTTCGTGAAGGGCGAGGCGCTGCCGGGCGCGCAAGTCCAGAGCGACGAAGAGGTCGCCGACTATGCGGGCAAGCACGCCAAGACCGACTATCACCCCGTGGCCACCTGCAGCATGGGACCTGTCGACCGCGACGAAACCGTGGTCGACCTGCAGCTTCGCGTGCGCGGTGTCGAAGGCTTGAGGGTCTGCGACAGCTCGGTGATGCCGTTGTTGGTGTCGGCCAACACCAATGCGGCAACGATCATGGTGGCGGAGAAGGCGGCCGATATCCTGCGCGGACGCGAACCGCTGCTGCCGGCGGAGGTGGAGCCGAAAGAGGTGGCGCGGCCCACCTAAAAGCCCCTCAATTACACCCTCATGGCTCGAGGAGCGACGCGTAGCGTCGCGTCTCGAAGCAGGTGGCTGCGTGACGCAAGGCGGTGCCATTTGCTGCCAGACCCTTCGAGACGGCCGCTTCGCGGCCTCCTCAGGGTGAGGGGTGTGTGGGATGAGAGAGGTTGGGATGAGGGTGTTCCGGTGCGTCCTGTTCGGGGCCCGGAAATCCTCTCATCTGGCCCTCCGGGCCACCTTCCCTGCCTTCGCAGAAGCGAAGTTCGGCCCGCAAGCAAGACCTCGAAGGTGATGCCGACAGCGTTTTCGCCCGGGCTCAAACGGCCCCCGCGCACGATGCCTGCGGGGTCGGTGGCGACCGCGTCGATCCGGGCCGCGCCGGGGTCGCCGGCGTGCACCCGGCCGCCGGTCACCAGGGCCTCGGTGATGGGGTCCGGGACGGCCGGCCCGTTGTCGAAGACCCCGCCCACGAAGCTGCCCACGCCGGACAGGATTTCCGCGGTTTCCAGGCCGTGCGCCGCGGCCAGCTCTGAAAGCGCCCCGGCGAAATCGACGTTCGGGGCGACCATGGCCAGGACTCCTGGGCGGGCGCCTGACGGGTCTGCGAGCGTCGGTGCAGCCTGGGGTACGGGCTGGAAGATCGAGAAGTTCGTCTCCGCGTCGGGCAGCACGTCGAAGACCGCGCCGGAGACCCCGTTAAAAGTGACGTCTGCCGGTTCCGGCAGGCGCATCCGATCGAGAAGCAGGTGCCCGCCCGTAGTCGCGCCGTCCGGCGTGCGCCAGGCGGCGTGGCAGTGATGCATCGGCGCCCCACCGTTCAGGCCGATCGTCACACGGCCGGCGGTGATCACCGCTGTGTCGCCGGAAAACGGTCCGGCAAACCAGGCCGCCTTTTCGGGTCCGTCGAAAAGGCTGGGTAGGTTATGGGTCAGTCCCCAAACGGGAAGCTTCTCCAACGCGAACGCGCCCGAGGTAAAACCTGCCGCTGCCGCGGCACCGAACAGCCGCGCGGCCAGGTCGGGTCCCGGCTCCAGCGTCAGGTTGACCGTGCCAACGTGGCAGGCCAGACCGAGCTGGCGAGGTCCGGCCGGCTCGCCCGGCTGTCGAAGCTGGCGCATCGCCCTCTGTCCGTTCTGCCGCTTGCTCCAGGTTCCTACAGTTGCACCCGGGGTGGGCCGCTGCAAGGCGCCGTTACGTCTTGACCGCGTTTCCGGCCGAAACAGAGTTAGGCGATGGTTAGAAAACAACTCTTAAGCGCATACTATAGAGTTCTTAATCTCGCCTTAGCTGCTTGCAACTATTGTCAAATTTGTTTGCCGCCTGTGCGTGGCCGTCGCGCCGCGCGGGGTGTTAGGGATAACAGTAACTTGGCTTCACGGAGCAAAATCAATGATTGCAATGCGTAAGATTCTTTTTGCCGCGATGGTTGTTGTTTTCGGCGCCTGCGGCGTCGCCATGGCGTCTGGCGTCTCCCCGGAGACCATCTCCGGCGCGAACACCGTCAGCCCTGCCGAGGCGAAGGCCCTGTTCGACAAGGGCGTGCTTTTCGTCGATGTCCGCAAGGATGCCGACTGGGATGCCGGCCGGATCCCCGGTGCCGAGCACCTCGATTCCAAGAGCAAGTTCTCGGCCGAGGCCCTGGCGGCTCTCGCAGCCAAGAACGAGGAGATCGTGATCTACTGCAACGGCCCGAAGTGCATGCGCAGTTCCGAATCCTGCGCCAAGGCCGTGGAGTGGGGCTTCACGAAGATCCACTACTACCGCGAGGGTTTCCCCGCATGGAAGAGCGCGGGATATCCCGTCGAGTAAAAAAGAAACGATCCAGGTCCACCCCTGGCCCGCGTACCGGGCCAGGGGTGGAACCATTGGACGATACAGGACGAGCAAGGGGCAGGGCGCATTGGCGCCTTACTCCAAATAGTTAGTTGGGGCGTAGTACAATGCTGTTGAGAACGAAAATCCTGAGCATATCGGCCTTTACCGTCGCGTTGGCGATTGGCGCCGCCGCGATCCAGAAGACGCTGGACGATCATGCGGACGCCGTGCGCTACAGCGACACCGTGGTGACGGCCGACGCGCAGATCTGGCGTGAAATGCTCAACCGGGTCGTCACCTCGATGGAGGGGTCAACCAAGGAAATGACCCGGAACCGGGATCTGGTGAACGCCCTGTTCAACAAGGATCCGGCCGGCGTCGGCGAGGCTGTGATCACCATCTACAACCGCCTCAGCACCGGTGGTGTGCTCTCGAACATTGTAATCGGCGACACCGACGGCCGTATGGTCTATGCGACCGACCCGCAGGACTTCGAATCGCTGGGCGAAAGCCCCTTGATGCGATTGGCGCTGGAAGCCAACGAAAACCAGAGCGGCGTTCGGACCATCGGCAACGACAGGTCCGTCGTCGAGTTCGCCTTCCCGCTGTTTCGGCGGGGCAAGGTTGTCGGCGTTGCACTTTATGCAGAAGACGCGCAACCGGTCGTCGAAGGCATCGCGGCAAGTCTGGGCGCGACCGCCCAGATCGTCGGCAGCGACGGTACCGGGCTTCATGGCAGCGAGGGCGCGCCCACATGGTCTGCCCTGTCGGGTGGCCGAACCCCCCCATGACCCACTGGGAGGAGATTTCTACCGGCGACCGCACGCTGGCAGTGACGATCGGCCCGATCCTGGATGCGGACGATGAGGTCAGGTCCTACCTGGTCACCACGCGCGACGTCACAGAACAAGCGGCGGCGGATCGGCTCAGGACCTTGATCATGCTGGGCAGCGCCGCCGCCATGGTGCTGTTGCTTGGGTTCGGCATGTGGCGGATTCTCGTGATCAGTTTCCGGCCGCTGAACGAAGCCGTTGCCGTTCTGGACAAACTCAGCCAGGGAGAAATCGACGTCGATATCCCCCAGGCCAAGAACGACGAGGTCGGCATGATCAGCGCCGGCCTGGAACGCTTCAAGACGAACCTCATGAAGACCCGCGAGCTTGAGGAGGAACAGCGCTGCCAGCAGGAATAGCAGATGAAACGCGCCGAAAAGCTCGCCTCCCTGACGGCCGATTTCGACAGCAACGTTTCCGTCGTCGTCAACGGCGTCTCCACCGCCGCCACCGAGCTGCAGGCGACCGCGGACAGCATGAAGGAGACGGCGAAACAGACGTCGGACCGTTCGCAGGCCGCCGCATCGGCCTCGCAGGAGACATCCTCCAACGTTCAGACCGTTGCCACCGCGACGGAGGAACTGACGGCGTCCATTGCCGAGATCACCCGCCAGATGAGCCGGTCCACCGAAGCGAGCGGGAAGGCCGTCCATCAGGCCACCGACGTCAACGACAAGGTAGTCAGCCTTGTGGATGCCGCGTCCAAGATAGGCGACGTCGTCCAGTTGATCGACGAGATCGCGGAAAAGACCAACCTCTTGGCCCTGAACGCGACCATCGAGGCCGCCCGCGCGGGCGAGGCCGGCAAGGGCTTTGCGGTCGTTGCGTCCGAGGTCAAGGAACTGGCTAACCAGACGACCCGGGCCATTGAGGAAGTCACCCAAAACGTTGGCAAGATCCAGGCGGTGACGGGCGACGCGGCCAAATCGATCGAAACGATCCAGGAGACCATCTCCAGCGTCAACGAGATGACAACGGCGGTTGCTGCCGCGGTGGAAGAACAGGCCAGCGCGACGAACGAGATCAGGCGCAGTTGCGAGCTGGCGGCAACCGCAACCCAGGACG
>Ga0049102_10000290_pt1 | contig 11511 bp, 7 predicted proteins | sample WorMetmaBAHAMAS2_FD_55017 | JGI IMG/M metagenome (GOLD analysis project Ga0049102, IMG submission 55017) | Marine gutless worms symbiont microbial communities from Max Planck institute for Marine Microbiology, Germany - Inanidrilus... | ecosystem: Host-associated > Annelida > Digestive system >...
GACGACAGAGCCTGCAGGCGCCGGTCCCAGTCCTCGCCCGCCGTGCGCAGGTGGTCGAAACTGCGGCCGGCGACGCCTTCGAGGTCGGCAGTCCGTGCGCGCAAGGCGTCGGCCAGCGCCTGCACTTCTCCGCGGGCGTGTTCGGCGGCCGCTCCCGCCTCCGCCGACTGACGGCAGAGAGCGTCGATAACCAGGTTGATCAGCTTCGCCGCCTTGTCGACGGCGCCCGCAACCTCACCGGCCCGCGCATCCAAGCCCTCGCCTACCGTGCCGAGGCGGGCCGCGGCATCATCGGCGGCCGCGGTGAACGCTGCGGCCTCCTGGTGAAGGGTTTCGGCGAAGGCCCGCATATGGCCGGTCGAGCGGGCGTGCGCGTCACCCAGGTCTTCGGTGCGCTGGCGCAACACCTCGCCAATCTCGGCCAGCCGCCCGGCGGAGCGCTCGAGGGCCGAGTCCAAATCGCCAGCATGACGGCGCAGGGTATCTCCGACCCGTTCAAGCCGATGCGCGGCATCGTCCGTTGCTGCCGTCGCGCCGGTCGCCTCGCGCCGCAGAACCTCGCCGGCCAAGGCAATCCGCGCCGCCTGAGCGTCGGCGGCTTCGTTGACGTCGCGAACGCCGTCGCGAAGCGCGGCGATGGTCGCCTCCACCCGGTCGGCCGCCGCGTCGGATGCCTGGCCGAGCTCGACCGTCCGCGCACGGACGGTGTCACCGAGTTCCTGGGCCCGCTCCCGAAGTGCTTCGGAAACTTCGCGGGCGTGGGCGTCGAGGGCATCGGCAAGCTCGCGCGACTTCGCTCGCAGCTCGTCGGAAAGGCTGTCGGCGTTGCCGCGCAGCAGTGCGCCGGCATCGGCCAGACGGTTTGCGGTCTCGTCGGCCAGATTGCCGAGCGCCCGGGCACGGCGTTCCGTTATTTGCCCGGCGCCGTCGAGACGGTCCGCCGCCTCGCCGGTCGCCGTGCTCAACGACTCGGCTTGGCGCTGCATGGCCGCCGACACCAGCGTCATCAGCTTGGCCGCCCGCTCCGAGGATTGGGCAACCTGGCGGGCCCGGCCGTCGAGGACCTGCCCGGCACGGCCGACGGCATCGGTGGCCGCCTCGCCGGCCTCTCCCAGATCGTCGGCATGCTGGCGGAAGCCGTCGACGGCGGCCCGCAATCGCTCCGCGGCCTGATCCGACGCCGCGACCGTTCCCTCGGCGGCCACGCGGAGCGCGTCGCCGATTCCGCCGAGGCGGGCCTGGATCCGTTCGGCAATGGCGTCGAGACGGGCGCCCTTTGCCTCCAGCGCGGCATCAGCGTCAGCGAGTATTTTTGCCGCCTGGTCCGAGACCCGTGACAGCTCGCCGGCCTCGATGCGCAGCGCCCGGCCGAGGCCCTCGATGCGCACGCCGGCGCTGTCGCTCGCCTCTGCCACCTCGCGGCCACGATCGTGGATGACTTCGGTCAGGTCCCGGATACGCGCCGCGGCGGAATCTGCCGTCTCGGCGGCATCGCGGACGTGGCGGCCGAAGGTGTCAACGGCGTCTTCGCTGCGGGCCGCAATGACGGCGATGTCGTCGGCGCCCGAACGCATGGCCCGGACCACCTGCGCAACACCCGCGGCACCCGACGTGCACGCGGCCGTCGCGTCCCGAGCCACCTGCGCCAGCGCCTCCGACAGGACGTCGACGCCCGCATTGCCACGCTCGATGGCCGCGGACAACGCCGCGCCGCGCCGCCGCAGGGCATCGTCGACAGCCCCAAGACTGCGGAGGCCCTGGCTCGATGCCCGCGCCAGATCATCTGCCCGTCCCTGCAAGGCCTGCGAGGCCGTTCCGAGCCGGTCCATGGCCTCGTCGGAAAGCGCGGTGACTTCGGTCGCCCGCCTGCGCAGCAGTTCGCCCAGCCGTCCCGTCTTGTCGAGAACCGCGTCCGAAACGGTGGAGAGGTCGTGGGACGATTGGCGAAGGAGTTCGCCAACGGACCGCGCCTTGCCTTCGGCGCGATCGGCGGCGTCGGTCATTTCGCGGGCTTGGTCGCGGAAGGCGTCGCCACCGGCTTGAACCCGCCGCACCACCTTTTCGGCGGTCTCGACCAGTTCACGGCCCCGCCCAGCCAGCACCTCGCCGACAGTGGCGACCTTGTCGGTACCGTGGTCCAGCGTCTTCGACAGCACCCGCGTCTGCTGATCGAGCCGGGTCTCGATTTCCGCCGCACGCATGGCGACCAGCTTGCCGGTCGCGCTCAGATCCTCGCCCTGCCGGCGCAGCGTCTCGCGCACACCTTCGGCCTGGTGGGCCAGGCGGTCCGACCGCCGCGACAGGTCTTCGGCGTGGTTCTGCACCAGTTCGGCGGTCGTGCGGATGCGGCCATCGGCCTCACCAAACGCCTTGGTCAATGCGCCAAGACCCGACGTCATCGTCTCGCTGGCTTCGTCGGCGGCGGATCGCATTTCCGCCGACGCCCGATCCAGGGCGCTGGTGCGCTCGCCGATCACCTCCGCCGAGGCCATGGTGCGCTCGTTTGCCTCGTCGGTCACCCGGGCCAGGTCCTCGCCCCGCCGGCGCAACACGTCGCTCAAGTCATCGGCCCGCGCCGATGACCGGTCGGCGACCGCCGCCATTTCGCGGGACCGCTTGTGCAACAGGTCGCCCGCCTCGCGTGCCCGTGCCTGCGCGGCGTCGGCCGAGGTGCGGAGGTCCTCGGTCTGCCGTCGCAAGACCTCGGCGACGGCCTGGGCGCGAAGATCGGCGTCCTCCGACGCCCGCGACAGCTCGGCGATCCGCTGGCGTACGGTTGTGGTCACGACATCGGCCCGGGACGCAGCTTCCTCGGAAGCGCGCGTCAACTCACGGGCCTGGCGGCGCAGCGACTCGGTGATCTCACGAACTCGGGTTTCGGCGCGGTCGGACGGATAGGCGAGCCGGCGGAGCTGCCAGCGCAGGGCCTCGCTTTCGTGGCGTAGCGACCGCCCCCGTTCCAGGTACGCGACCACCATCCACAACAGCGCCAAGGGCGTCAGCGCGCCGGCCGCCATGCCGCCGAGCTCGTGGGGCAACAGCGCGAACAGGTCATCGCCGTTGACATGTTGCAGGATGAAACCGGCGGCGAGCGCAATCCAGGCGACGCTCAGGACCACGCCGGCGATGGTCGGCAGGCGGTAGCGGAGGTGGAAAGGCGGCGTCCACGGATCGGCGACGAACTCGTCGCCGGGGCCGACCAGCGCCCCATCCGAGGCTTCACGTCCGGCCGGCGCGGGGGTTTCAGATGCCGGGGCGTCTTCGCCGGGCTTCCCGGTTTGATATGCGATCTCGACGGGCGGCCGCCCGGCATCGTCCGCATCACCGCGGCGCTTCACCATCTCCGCCTCCCATGTTGCCGCCAAGTCTTGCGCCCGCACGCGGGCGAAACCCGCATCATACACGCTCCATATATTGATGGTAAACGGAGAACCGTTACCAGATGTAGGGCCACGATGGCTTCGGCTCAGGAGTCCCGCATCCGCCCGGATGCGGCGGCCGGGTCGAACCGGCAGAATCCAAGGACATACCTCGATCGCAGATCGGTTTGTGCCCTGGCGGGACGATTCCTGTCGCATTCCGATGAGATCGTTTGATGACCCGATACATATCATCGGGGCTGCTCGACCCCTGTCTTTTCAGTGCAGCGGAGACACTCGGTGCGGGTCCCGGACAACGGAAAGGGTGCCATGGCTCACGACGTGAGCGCGAACCGTTCCGAAGACTCATCCGTGCAGGGCATCGTCTACCTGGTCCTGGGCCTCAGCGTATTTTCCCTCCAGGACGTGATCATGAAAGCCTTCAGCGACGAGATCGCGTTGCAGGAGGTCATCTTCCTGCGCGGCTTCGTGGTCCTGCTGACGATCAGCTCCCTGATGGTTCTCAACGGGGGCCGGAAGGCCTTCGTCACCCGCCAGCCCGTGCTGTGTGTCCTGCGCGGGTTCGCGGAATTCACCTGCTTCACGACCTTTTCGATGGCGCTCGCCGTGTTGCCGCTCGCCGACGCCATGCCCCTCTACTACACCAGTCCGCTGTTCGTTATCGCGCTCTCCATTCCCATCCTCGGCGAAACCGTCGGTATCCGGAGCTGGCTGGCGATCCTGGTCGGATTCGTCGGGGTTGTCCTGATCGCGCAGCCGACCGCCGACGGGATCGACCCGGCCATGATCCTCGCCATCGTCTCGGCGTTGGCCTACAGCGCGCAAAGCCTGCTGGCCCGGAAGCTGGGATCGACGGAAAGCGCCTTGGGCATGACCTTCTATTCCATGCTCACCTTCGTTTTCCTCAGCGGGTTGTCGGGGCTCGTTTTCGGAAACGGATGGCTGGATCAGTTCGGGCACCCCAGCGCCCGCTACCTGTTTCGCTCCTGGTCGGTCCCGACATTCGAGCAAACGGGCCTGATCATCGTCGTCGGTTTTGTCGCAACGGCCAGCTTTTTCTGCATCAGCCAGGCCTACCGACTGGGCCGCGCCGGGATCGTGGCGCCGTTCGAATACAGTTCCCTGCCCTTCGCCGCCCTCTGGGGCTGGGTGTTCTGGAGTTCGATCCCTACGGCAACCACACTTGTCGGCAGCGCCCTTATCGTCGGCAGCGGCATCTATGCCATCCGCCGCGAGTTGGCGACGGGACGCAATCTGATCCGCCGCCGCGGTCTGCGGCGCCAAGTCTAGGGCGTTTTCCGCCCTTTGCACGTATGTGCGGCGATCGCGCTAGAACAGGTGCTGGCCGCCGGTGACCCAGAGCTCGGTGCCGGTGACGTAGCCGGCGTCCTCGGAGCACAGATAGAAGATGGCGTTGGCCACTTCCATGGGCGAGCCCATCCGCTCCATGGGAATGCGGGGGATCAGCACCTCGTATTCCGGCTGGATCATGTCGGTTTCGATCTCGCCCGGAGCGACGGCGTTGACGCGGACGCCGAGGGCGGCGAACTCGCTGGCCATCTCGCGGGTCAGCGCCGACAACGCCGCCTTGGAGACCGAGTACGCTGAACCGGCGAAGGGGTGCAACGCGTGGCCGGCGATCGAGGTCACGTTGACGATGGCGCCTTTCCCCTTGTGCAGGGGCGCGGCAAATCCCCGGCCCAGCTTGAGCGCGGCGAAGAAGTTGATCTCGAAGACCTCGCGCCAGACTTCGATGTCGCCGTTGAGGCAGCCAAGCCGTTCCTTGTAGGGAGTCTTGGGCGACAATCCCGCGTTGTTGACCAGCGCATGCAGCGGCTTGCCATCGAGGACTATGTTCGCCTCTTCGACGAAGGCCGAGAGGCTCTCCGCGCTCGCGAGGTCGGTGGGGATGTGGCTCGTCCAGTTCGGGTCCCGCTTGCACTCCTCCGGAACCTGGTCGCGCGAACAGGTGATGATCTTCCAGCCCCGATCGAGAAACAGACGCGCGGTGGTGTGGCCGATGCCACGGCTGGCGCCGGTGACGATGACGGTCTTGCGGAATTCGGTCTCCGGTTCTGTCATGCCGCGTCCTCAATGCGCCATGAGCACCGGCAGCGTCGCCTCCTGCAGCACGTGTCGGGTCACGCCGCCGAGGATCAGCTGACGCAGGCGGCTGTGGGTGTAGGCGCCCATGACCAGGAGGTCGGCATCGTCTGCCACACAGGTCTCCAGCAGCGCCTTGGCCACCGGTCCATCGCTTTCGGTCAATGAACGCTGTCCGGCCGAGATGCCGTGTCCGGCAAGATAGCCGCTCAGTTCGCCGGCGGCTGTCTCCGGTGTCTTCTCGGTTTCGGTCGTGAAGATGGTCACCGCCTCGGCCGATGCGATCAACGGTAGCGCCCCATGGACAGCACGGGCAGCCTCGGCACTGCCGTTCCAGGCGATCGCCACCCGGCGCCCGAAATCGGTCGGCGGCACCGGCGGCGCAACAAGCACCGGCCGCCCGCTCTCGAAGACGGCGGCGTTCACCGTCAAGATCGATGGTGCTTCGGAGTCCGCCGCCGGCCGGCCGACGACGATGAGATCGGCGAGCCGCCCGCGCCACGCCGCCAGTTCGTCTTCCCGGCCGGTGGTTTCGCGCCACCCCGCCGTCGGTCCGGTGCTGCCGGGTCCGTCCGTTATGGTGACACCGTTTTCCGCGCACAGCGTATCGAACATCGAGCGGGCGCGCTCGCACCGTGCCTCGGCTTCCTTCTCGGTCAGGTCGATCAGTTCCTCGATCATCGCGCCGGACATTCCCTCGCCGAGTAGCGGGACCGCGTCCTTGGGATCGGCGCGTACATGCAGGGCCTCCAGATGGGCGCCGGTTCTTTTCGCCGTGACCAGCGCAAGCTCAAGCGCCGGCCGGGCGGCGTCGCTGCCGTCCAGGGGCACCATGATGATTCGAATGGTCATTGGCTTCCCCAGAGAGTTGAAAGACTTATCATGACAATCAGCGCAATGATTGGAAAGGGCCTACCGGGCGTTAGAGTCCTCGAGTCCCAGGCAGTCGAGGGCTCGACCCACCGATATTTCACGCGGTCCCGAGGTGTCGACCCGGTGCCAGTCGATGGCCCCGAGGTCATACCCGAGTTGAATCCGCACGACCGCGGCGGTGGCATCCGAAACGTTGCGCCGTCGTCGCATCACCCGTTCCTGCATCGTCCCGGCCGGCGCGTCCAGCCACAGCCCGTCGAAGGTCACACCCACCTCGGCGGCGATCCGCGCCATCGCCTCGCGCTCGCCCCGATCGGCAAATACCGCGTCGGCGATCACCGACTGGCCTGTTGCCAGCACCTCGGCGACCTCCTCGTACACCGCCTCGTATGTGCGTTGGGTCATCTCGGGGGTGTAGCCATCGGGACCGAGGCGACTGTCGAGAGGCACGCCGGCGAGCCGCTTCCGCGTGCTGTCCGTGCGGACGATCCGTGCTCCAGGCGCTGAGCCTATCCGCGGTGCAAGTTCCCGTGAGATCCGCGATTTGCCGCTCCCCGACAGGCCACCAATGGCAACCAGGCGCGGCTCATGTGGCTCCAAGTACGCGCGCGCCGCATCGAGATACCGCCGTGCCTCGCCGCGCAGGTGATCTGCCACTTTGGAGTCCGACTGATTGGCCGTGGCGACGGCATCGACAAACGCCCGGATCGCCGCCCGCATCGACAGACACAGCGGCATCACCGCCAGCCCCCCCGAGTCCGCGGTCACATCGAGATAGCGGTTGAGCAGGATGCTGGCGAGCCCACGCAGGTTCTGGTGATCGAGGTCCATGATCAGGAACGCGAGGTCATAGAGCACGTCGATATCGGCGAAGAAATCGCTGAACTCGATGGCATCGAACAGTGTCGCCCGACCGGCGTAGAGGAAGATGTTGCGAAGATGCAGGTCGCCGTGGCAATGGCGGACCCGCCCCTCGTCCCGGCGCGCGTCCAGGATCGGCGCCGACCGCGCCACCACCGCGCGTGCCGCTTCGTTAAGCGCCTCGACCGCGGTGCCGTCGAGGATCCCGGAAGGACACTCGTGGAAACTCGCCGCATTGTTCTCGACGATCGTGGCCATCCCGACCCCGCCGCCGGCCCCCGGGCGATGTTCGGCGGCGGCATGGAAACGGGTGATGGCATCGGCCAGGTCCTCCATGGCGAAACGGTCGAGCGCTCCTTTCTGGGCCAAACGGTCGAACCGCGTTTCTTCGTCGAACCGGTGCATGACGACCAGCCAGTCGACGGCCTCGCCGTCACCGCCGAGCTCCAGTTCGCCGCCGGGCGCGCGGGTCACGGCGAGCACACCCTCATAGAGGTCGGGCGCCGTCCGCCGGTTGACCGCCACTTCGGCCTCGCAGAACCGGTGCCGGCGGTCGACGGTGGAGTAGTCGAGGTAGGGAAACCGAACCGCGCGCTTCAGCTTGTAGGCGTTTTCTTCGGTCAAGAAGACGACGGACGCATGGGTGTCGACGCGGTTCGGCGTCGCCCCGGCACCGAGCGTGCCTGGCGTCGACAGGAAGGAGATGACCTCCGACTGGTCTTCGACGATCATCGCTGCCGACCTCCCGACGCTCCGGCCCTCAGAGTAGAGCGTTGGCCGCCCGAAGCAAGGGCCGAGACTCAGTGATCAGGCCGCCGGCCGGCCGTCGTCTCGCAGCCAGACGTAGAGAGCAGGAATCACGAGCAACGTGAGGGCCGTCGACGAAGCCAGCCCGAACACGAGCGAGATCGCCAATCCTTGAAAAACGGGGTCGGCAAGGATGAAGGCCGCCCCGATCATCGCCGCAGCGGCGGTCAAAACGATCGGCTTGACCCTGATCGCCCCGGCCTCCAACAAAACATCCCGCAACCCGGTTTCCGCAGAACGTCGTTGGCGGATGAAATCGACCAGGAGAATCGAATTGCGGACGATGATCCCGGCGAGCGCGATGAAGCCGATCATTGACGTCGCCGTGAACGGCGCATCGAACAACCAATGTCCCAACACGATACCGATCAGCGTCAACGGAACCGGCGTAAGAATCACCAGCGGCAAGATGAAGCTCCGGAACTGCCCCACCACGAGCAGGTAGATGGCCATCAGCGCGACGCCAAAAGCGGCGCCCATGTCGCGAAACGTGACCCAGGTGATTTCCCACTCGCCATCCCACAACAGCGTGACCTTGGACTCGTCATCGGGCTGTCCGTGAAGGCTGATCCGCGGTGCGCCTGCCGGTCCCCAGTCCCGGTCAGCCAAGGCCTTGCCCACGGCAAGCATCCCGTACACCGGTGCCTCGAACCGGCCGGCGAGTTCGCCGCTAACCATCTCTAAGAAACGGCCGTCGCGGCGATAGATGGAATGACTCGCGCGTTCGCGAACGGCGCGAATGACATCGCCAAGTTCGACGTTGCCCCCCCGGTCGGCGGCCGGACCGGGAGCGGCCACGGGCGTCGCCAGCAGACGCTCGCCGGGCGCCAATGCCGATTTGGGCATCCGGATCGCGATCTCCGCCGGGTTCTTGCCGTCCCCCCGAAAGGAATAGCCGACCGGAACGCCGCCGATCAGCGCCGCCAGAGAGTCGTAGACGGCCTGTTCCTGAACGCCGTGGAATTCGAGGTTCTCTTGGTCGATCTCGAACCTCAGCCTCTCGGCCGGATTGCCAACCGTGTCATCGACATCGACGATGAAATCCACCTCCTCGAACGCCGCCCGAAGCCGCTGCGCAGCTGTGCGACGCGTCTCGGCGTCGGGGCCGTACACCTCGGCGAGGAGCGTCGCCAGGACCGGCGGCCCCGGCGGCACCTCGACCACGGTGATCGCCGTACCCTCGGGCGCCGGCAGGCCAGCCAACCGTCGGCGCGCGTCAAGGGCGATCTGGTGGCTCGCCCGATCCCGTTCGCCCTTCGGCTGCAAGGTGACCTGAAGGTCTCCTTGTTGGGGCTGCTTCCTGAGGAAGGCGTGGCGCACCAGTCCGTTGAAGTTAAACGGGGCTGCGGTGCCGGCGTACGCCTGGACGCCGATGAGTTCGGGAAGATCGGCGAGACGTTTGGCCGCTTCCATTAGAACCCGTTCGGTGGCCTCCAGGCTCGAACCCTCCGGCAGGTCGACGACCACCTGAAACTCCGACTTGTTGTCGAAAGGCAGCAGTTTCACGGTCACGTGCTGCGTATAGAACAGACCACAGACGGCCACAGTCGCCACGGCGACGAGGACCAGGAACACCCGGGAACGCTGGCGCCCGGCCAGCAGCGGGCCGGCGATCCTACGGTAGCCCCGTCCAAGCAGACCCTCGCCGTGAACCTCACCGCTCTCCGGTGGCGCTTTTGGTCCCCGCAGACGCACCAGCAGCCACGGTGTGATCGTCACGGCAACGAAGAACGAAAAAAACATCGCCGCCGAGGCGTTGGCGGGGATCGGGCTCATGTAGGGGCCCATCAGACCCGAGACGAACATCATCGGCAGCAAGGCAGCGACGATGGTCAGGGTAGCGATGATCGTCGGATTGCCGATCTCGGCGACACCGTCGATGGCGGCGGTGACGATGCCGCGACCATCGCCCATGCGCCAATGGCGGATGATGTTCTCGACGACCACGATGGCGTCGTCGACCAGGATGCCGATCGAGAAGATCAGCGCGAACAGGCTGACCCGGTTGATCGTGTACCCCATCATCAGCGCAGCGAACAGGGTCAACAAAATGGTCGTCGGGATGACCACGAGGACGACAATTCCTTCGCGCCAACCGATGGCCATCGTGATCAGCGCGACAATCGAAAGGGTCGCCAGACCGAGATGGAACAACAGCTCGTCCGCCTTCTCGGTCGCCGTTGCGCCATAGTCTCTGGTCAGGTGAACGGCGACGCCCGGAGGCACCAACCTGCCGCGCAAGAGCTCAAGCCGGGCGAGGATGTCGGCGGCCACGTTGACGGCATTGGCCCCCTTGCGCTTGGCAAGGGCGAGCGTGACCGCCGGGCGTCGTTCGAATCCGCCGTTGCCGTCGGGCTCCAGGTGCCACACCCGGTGCTATTCGGGGCGGGCGCCAACGACGATGTCGGCAACATCCTTGACATAGACCGGCCTGCCGTCGCGGCTGGTAATGAGCAGGTGGCCGATGTCCGGGACCCCGTTCAGCGACTGCCCGGCCACCACGGGCATATTCCGACCGGCGTCTCACAGCCGGCCGATCTGCAGGGTCCTGTTGGCGTTGGCCACTTTGTCGACGAGCTGGTTGAGAGTGATGCCGTAACGGGAGAGCCGTTCCGGATCCGGTTCGACCCGTACCTCGTTGGACCGCCCGCCGACAATGAAACTGGCCCCAACATCCGAAACCTTGACGAGTTCGTGCTGCAGTTCCTCCGCAACTTCGTAGAGGGCGTTGTCGTTCCACCGGCCGGCGTCGGCGGCGGTCGGACTCAGTGTTAGGGTGACAATCGGTACGTCGTTGATTCCGCGCCCAACGATGAGCGGTTCGGGGATGCCCAACGGGATACGGTCGAAATTGGCACGGACCTCCTCGTGCACGCGAAGTATGGCCCGGTCCTCGTCAGTCCCGACTTCGAACCTGGCAGTGACGATGACGGCGTCGTCGTCGGTTCGCGAATAGACATGCTCGACGTCCTGGATGCCCTTGACGATGTCCTCAAGCGGTTTGGTCACGAGCTCGACCGCGTCCGCAGCGGCGACACCGTTGGCGGACACTAGAATGTCGACCATCGGCACACTGATCTGCGGCTCCTCTTCGCGCGGCAGCACGACGAGTGCGATGACACCGACCGCAATCGCCGCCAACAGGATCAGCGGCGTCAGCGGCGAACCGATAAATGTCCGCGTCAGAACTCCCGACAGCCCCAGGTTCATCGGCCAGACCCGATAGGCTGCAATGCGTCGCCGGGCTGGAGGCCCGAGAGAATTTCGACACCGCTGCCCCTCGCCTCCCCTCGTTGCACGACGACTTCGCTACCGTCGGCGAGTTGGGCGAACGTCAGCCCGTAGCGTTCGAAGAGATAGCGGTCGGGCACGATGATCGTTTGGCGGCGACCGCTTCTGACCCTGGCTGTGTGAAAACGCGAATACGTTTAGGATTCCCGTGCAGTCTTTGCGGGGGATCGGATGAAGCGTTTTGTAGAAGGGGTGG
>Ga0049102_10000298_pt1 | contig 11345 bp, 10 predicted proteins | sample WorMetmaBAHAMAS2_FD_55017 | JGI IMG/M metagenome (GOLD analysis project Ga0049102, IMG submission 55017) | Marine gutless worms symbiont microbial communities from Max Planck institute for Marine Microbiology, Germany - Inanidrilus... | ecosystem: Host-associated > Annelida > Digestive system >...
GTACCGAGATCCTGCTGGCCACGTCCATGTGCACGACCGAGAAGTCTACCGGTCGGTGTCGTCGTTGGGTCTTGCCGATTATTCGTTTGTCAAGAAATTGGGCGTTCTTGATCCGCTGATCCGGCGCGATTGGGTTATCGGTGCGGAAGAGGTTCCAAATCCCGGGCTGCCGGGTGTTGCGGCGACCGACCTCATTCTCAGACATCCCCGGGTGAGTCCCATCACTTATCCATGGGAGTGGAGTTTCGGCGCCCTCAAGTCCGCGGCCCTATTGCACCTTGATCTTCACTTGGAAGTCTTGAAGAAAGGCGTCACGTTCGTCGATGCGTCTGCATTTAATCTGCAGTTCATTGGCGCTCGTCCCATCTTCATCGACTACCTCTCGTTTCGCGCCTACGCGGGTGGGGAGCCGTGGCGGGCCCACGGCCAGTTTTGTGCGCAGTTCCTGAATCCGCTGGTGCTGCAGGCGAAGTTGGACATGCCGTTCCAACCTTGGTGGCGCGGACGGATTGATGGAATCGACACGGAAAGCCTGGCGAGCCTCCTGAAACCCTGGCACTGGCTGAGCCCTGTGTTGATGAGCCACGTCCTTTTGCCCGCAAGACTGCAGCGACGTCTGGATGCGTCTGCGCTCACCAAATCAAAAGCGACCCGCATTAACAAGCTTCAACCGAACCGGTTCCGAGCCATCCTGCTGCAGTTGCGGAACTACATTGCCGCCCTTGAGCCCGCCCGTGCGGAGGCGACGACTTGGAGCGGCTATCCTGAAAGCGGTGTTTATTCGGACGAGTAGTGGCGCTGCAAAACCGCCTTTGTAAAACGGTTCGTGCAGCAGGTTCGGCCTCGGATGTTGGTCGATATCGGCTGCAACACCGGGGATTTCGCTCAACTTGCATTGGAATCCGGGGCCGAATACGTCGTGGGCTTGGAGCAGGATTTGGGGGCCCTAGAACGAGCGTACGGGCGAGCGATCCTGCTGCGGGATCGGTTCTTGCCATTGCACCAGGACTTGGTCGATCCATCCCCGAATTTGGGATTGCTCGGCAAGGAAAGGCCCGCCTTGGCCCAGCGCTTGGCCAGTGCTGACGGTCTGTTGGCCTTGGCAGTGCTTCATCATATGGCAATCAGGCGAAATGTTCCGCTTTGGCAGGCACTCGACGTCATTTTGGCGGTTGCCCCGACCGGCGTCATAGAATTTGTGCCTAAGGACGATCCGACCATCAAAAAGATGCTGGCATTGCGGGACGACATCTTTCCGGACTACACGCGCGACAATTTCCTCAACGCGCTGTCAGCCCGGGCCTCTGTCGTGACCAGTGACGTCATCACAGAACGCGGCCGCGAGTTGTTTTGGTATAAGCGCAAGATTTGAAGAAGGTGAGTATTGTGTCAGGCTTCATCGTGGCATTTGGTAACCTCTGGAACGCCTCGGGCGGCCGGTCAGCACTGGCACGATTGATCTTGGCTGGCGCCGTCTGGTCGCTTCTTGGTGCCTACTTCCTATTCAACTATCTGGTCGTATCGAGCGGGCATGACGACCCGGTCTACCGTTTGATCGGCGTCCCGCGCACCGATCAGGTTTTGTGGCTCACGGTGGTTCTATTCAACGTGGCCGTTCTATGGAGCCTTCCTTCCCTGTTTTCCCGTAAGAGTGCGCCAGACTTTGGCAGCACCCCGGTGCGGCGCCGGCAAGCGCTCGTCGTTTTCTGCCTGCTTTTTCTTTGCGCTACTGCGTCGTCTCTTCCTAGTGTCGTGCAGACCCTTCACCGGGACATCCTGCCCTCGCTCTACGGCTGGTTGGGGCTCGTTCTTGCCGCCCAATTGATCGTTCTGACAATCGTCCTGCGATTTGCCGAACGACCGTGGGTCCCATTTGCTGTCCTAGCGGGCATGACGGGCTTCAATATCTATGCTGTGTTGCTGGTTTTGATTGCAGACCTTGCCACGTGGTCGTGGGGAATGTTCGCAGTCGGTGCCACTCTATTCGGTTTTCGGCTCTTTGGAGAGGGCATGATCCGTTTTTCTCACGCGGCGTTGGTGCTGGCACTGGTCGGGGTGACGCCCCTGGTGACCTTGCCGTTCGGTTCATCCGGGCAACCGGCCAAAGCGCCGTTGGATGCCTATCATCAGGTTCGATTTGGAGAACGGCCCGATATCCACGTTGTCGCGATTGACTCCCTGCAACCGGCTCTGCTCATCCAAAAGCACCTGGGAATTCCCCGGCCTGCCTATGCGGACATCGTGGAAGAACGAACGACGCTCAGGTTTGAGAACGCGTTCGCCAGTCAAGTGCCGACGAAGAATTCTCTGAACAGCTTCATGCGGCTCGATCACCCGGATTTTGGGCCGGATGTGCTCGGATACTTCGCCGGCCGTACCGCCGGCCCCGTTTCGGCCGTCTTGCGCGCTAACGGTTACTATATCGCAACGGGTTTTAGCACTTTGTACTTTGGCGACAAGGGTCCCCACGTTGACCACTATCGGCCTGACGGGAGCGAGACCGCATCAAACAGCACTCTCTGCGCCCTCGATTCCAGTAACAAGCTTAAGTTCTTCTGGTTCTGTCCGCTCATGGGGTCGGTCTCTGTCGACCGCGAAGAGGCCTTCGCCAGATGGCCTGGTGAAATGATCGAACTGCTTCAGACCAGGGCCGCGGCTCACACTGCACATCCAGTGTTCACCTTTTACCACACGTTCAAGCCCATCAATCACACTGGCAAGGCCTTTGACTACTCCGAACCGACTATGGTCGAGGTCTACGCCGACCAATACCGACGTGCAAGCAGGAAGGCGGCCGACATCATCGAACAGGCCAGAGAGGCGATCCGCTCACATGGCCGGCCATCGATCTTGATTGTATTCGGCGATCACGGAGCGTTCTTGAGCCGTCGGAGCACGGATCAGGAGTTCATTGTTCAAGACCGGCACGGAATTCTGTTGGCCGTGGTCGAAAACGACACAAGATGCACATCGCAAGACCTCAATCACTATCGCAACCGATTCACTACCCCGGGTCGGATGCTTGCTGGGCTGTTTCGGTGCCTGTCAGAGGACCCAGACGCGTTTGACCACTTGGCAAGGTTCGACGAGGCCCTCAACTTCTCAGAATTCCTATACGAGTAGAGCTGCGGACCGAAGACCCGCGTGTCGGCAGTTCGATTCTGTCCCTGGGCACCATTTTCTACTCCCTGCGAACGCACTTGAACTTGTCTGACCAGATTGGGCAGCCATAAAGCTCGTTGCAGATCTCTGGGGTGCGAAACATGGCGAAGGGTGTGTTCGTGCACCGTTCGGATTCGGTATACGACGGCTTTCCCGAAGAGCACTATCAGTTTCCAAAGCGGTATCTCAAACGAGCAAAGGCGTTTGAGGGTGACTGGATCGCCTACTACGAACGCCAAAAGGCCAAAGCGCGTCGTGGCTACTTCGCAGTCGTGCGGATCACGGAGATCGTGCCCGACGTCTCCAAGCCGGACATGTTCCTGGCCCTAATCGAGCCTGGCAGCTACTTGCAGCTCGAGCGTTTTGTGCCTCATCGCGACGCTTTAGGCTTCATGGAGTCCAATCTCCAAAACCCTGACGGATCATTGAACCGGGCGCGCATCCAGTGGACGATACGACCGGTTTCGGATCGCGAATTTGGGAGGATCCTGGCGTTCGGACATCCGAGCGATGATGAAGCATTGCCTCGCAACGACCTCGCGACTCACACTGGTGACACAGCAAGCCTGCTAGGTGATGCTGAGCCCTGCTTCTTCGACGTGCGCCGAGAACGTGTCGCTCAACTTGGATCAAGGATTGTGCGCAATCGGGCCTTCCGACGGCTTGTGCTCGAGGCTTATGATTCGCGCTGTGCAATAACAGGACTGAAACTCATCAACGGACGGGGTCGAGCTGAGGTAGAGGCTGCACATATCAAGCCGGTCAAGCAGCACGGTCCTGACGTTGTTCGCAACGGCATCGCATTGTCGGGTAGAGTGCGCTGGATGTTCGATAGGGGGCTCATCAGCCTGACCGACCAGTTGGAAATCCTCGTGTCACGGCAGGTCAACGATCCGAATCAGGTCTAGAGCCTCATCAATCAATCGGGCATGGCTCGTGTGCCAGACACCCTAGAGCTGCAGCCACTTGCTCGATATCTAGTCTGGCATCGCGAGAAATTCTTCAAGGCATAGGTGCGCGAGCCTGTTTTTGAGCCGAGCCTCCTCTCAAGAGGTTCAGGTAAGTGTCCTCAGGTCTTAGTCCGGATGAGGAGTGGGATGTGTTGCCCCAGTGAAGTTCGAGACCCGACCCAATGTCACGGCAGAGATGCTCCGCAATGCAAACCCAACTGCAGGCTGGACCAAACCAACACGGGGTCGAGAGATGGGTCGCTGTGCCCCTATCTCTCGCTCAGAGCCTGTACGTTCTCATTTATCACCACCAATTCGTCCCTCGAGGTTGAGATCTCACTCTCCAGCCTGGCAACGACTTCGTCGAGCCTAGCATGCACTGCGGCTTCGATGGCCTTAATGGCTTCCGCTTGAAGCACACGTTGATCTAGCTTCCGGAGGCCCTCTTGGATGGAAATGGTGAGTAGCGCAATTTCTTCATCCACGCGGGATTGAAAGGATTCGAGAGCCTTAAGCTGATTGTGATGGTGATTGGTTACGCCGGCAACTGCGTCGACGTCGTATACCTTCACCGCTTTGCCGTCGCATTGTAAGGGCTGGCCGGAGATTTCTGCTCGCGTGAACTCGACGCAATACTGATCTGTAGCAGTTGCGTGTTCAGATGCGAACGAAACCAATAACAATGGCATCGATATCACGGCTAACCGCATTCCAATCTCCTCTTCGTCATTCGTTGGTTACCGGTGCCCGCTCTTCCGCGCTCGGCTGGCCCAACCGAGATCCCTCCAGGAACACGGTTTGTTTCAGAGTTCGCAGAATGGACTCGTCGGGGTCAGCGACGTTCCCAGACAGAACCTCTGGGCCAGGTCGACAGTGCCAGTTCGTTGACAGCTTGAATCAAGTTCGTACCGGGTCTCTCTCTGAGTTGCCTTCGAACGCCCAGATCAGTCAGTGCGCCAAGCACGGTTGCTTTCGTGAAAAGCAGCGCGCATGTCGGTGCCGTACCGCATTGACCCTTCGTGCACCTCAAGCGCCGAGGGCAGGGGGATCTGGAGCGACCCGGAACCGAAATACCAACTTGGAGCTATATCTCCAGTCTTTCCTTCGACTTCTGCAAGTACAACCGGAAGCCCCACCAGAGTACGAAGCGCATCGCCGTGCGCGCTGGTATTCAGATAATAGTCGTAGACTACTAAGCTGTCCGACGACCGAACCAACTGCTGTCGGATAGCAAACTTTAAAAAGTTGTTAGCGAACAAGTTATTAAACCTGAACATACAGACTGCAAGTGGCACAATCCCATCACTGTTTGAGGTCGTGTTCTCCATACAAGCTTTGGGTGTTGCGGGCGAGGGATCCGCTAGAAGCTTCTCGAGTGCTGAAATGAACTGAGCCTTGCTCTTCAGGATTTTCTCATGCAGTGGCTTTATGACCGTTTGGCCTGCAATGAGGTTCTCTTGGGCTATGGCCACATTAAGCCAATAAAGTGCGCTCTCAAGTCGTTGTTCCGTCAAGTCCAGAAAGTAGACGCCGGCATCGTTCGAGACGACCTCATCGAAATCTGTCTCTACTGGATGTGCATGTTGCAATAAGTCGTAAAGCTCCCAGTACGGCCAAACGGCCATTAGCAGCGAAACGAAGCCCATCAATTGCCTATTCGCCAAGGGATCAGAAAGGTCGTCCAAGTCACCTGATGCTTCGGATTGCTTGAGATTTAAGGTGTCAACATGAGTCACCCGGGCTGTTTGTGGTGTTTGTTCCACCCGCAGCAATTCGTGCAGTCGCAGCATGCCGTCATGGATGTATGTTCTATAATCAATGCTCCCTTTGTCAGTGACGTCGCTGTACGTTGCAAGAAGCATCCCCGAACTCTGAGCGCTAAACGTATTGATGAGGCCAGTGCGGCAGCTCTATAGTTGTTCCTTGTATGCGAAGAGCGCCCGCCCAAGGCGATAATGATCACTCGAATAAGCTGCCGCCTTGTCCATGATATCTAGGAAATCTCTGCACTGACTGACCTCCTTATTCAAGAGATTCTTCAGAATCACTCGATTGCGCAGTACATCATTTCTTACTATGTAAACTAACTCGATCAGGGCTGAGTTTTGCACCGCTATTTGTTTCAGCGCATCGAACATTATCTTTTGGTTGTTTTGAGCCTGAGCGAGTTGGTTCATGATCGCTTTCTGTCCATCGAGCAGCTTATCGATCTTACCATCCATTCGATTGAGCATTTGCATCGTCGGGTCCGGTCTGCCGGGTCCAAACAAGGAGGAGATCACGCCTACGGCAGCGAAATAATCGCCGCTGGATATTGCATTAATGAGGCTATTCGCTGAACTTCCATACCCGACAGCCTTGTTGATGACATCAGTGATAAAAGGATCGGCGCCGACAATACGCAAAGCGTCATTCAAAATCTTCGTCTTGCCGAGTACATTTTGAACACTCACAACAAACGCCCTGCGCGCTTCAATTGATTTGATTTCTACCTCTAGGGATTTGCGTGCATCTTCTGATAGACTTCCCAGCATACCCGATTGCAACGCCTCCAATTGTTCACTCGGAGTCAATCGCGCGAAGATCAGTTTGGAGACGATCTCGAGCCTGTTCGTGTTTCTCTCGACCTCGCTCGTCAGAACTGACATTGACCAATTCAGGCCTTGAAGAGAATCGCGCTTTTCCTTCTGAAATGTTGAGAAAGCCCGACCTAGATAAACAAGTTTCTCTGCGTTTTTGCGCGCTAAACCTGTTGCCTGTTGGCTCAGCCTTCCATTTGCTGCGATCTGAGCGGCATTCTCGGTAATGGCGCCGAATGCTGCTGTGAGAAGATGGCTGTCGACATATTGGAGTACGCGATCCTGTTCGTCTGGATCCGTGATTTCCCGTAGGACGCTGGCTCGAATATCTTCGTTGATGATGTTGACAATGGCCTCTTGGACTTCTGTCTTTGTTGCTTTTTCATCGCTTGTATCAAGATAGAGCTCTGCAATCCTTTGAATGTTTTCAGAAATATACTGACCAGCATTTGACCCGGCCAGATAGTCCTCCACCAGTTCATGAGATAGGGCCATTGATTCTGACATGAAGTCCTCTAGGGACTTTGCGTATTCCCACTTTGCATAAAATCCAGCGGCAGCGATTGCGAAATGGGTAGGAATTGCTGCGTACGGCGATATTAGGGACGCACCGGCACCAGCTGTAGCTTGACCCAATTCTACCGTGGCAAGCTTGTACATAGATTCTTCTTGAGCCGCCCCTCGCTCACGGAGTTGTTCGTGGTAAAGTTCGCTTGGTACTCGAAGTCGGTGGCGGACGCGCTCAGCGCTGCTTCCAAACGCGGAATCCCGATATGACCGGTCGTAGGAGAGTGGTTGTGCAAGCCACGAAATCAGCTCGCTCGAGGTGTATTCTGATTGACGACGGCTCTCCCAGTTCTTCTCAAGTTGGCGAGGACTTTCCTGCGACCCCTGAGCCTGGACTGGCCACGAGTTCGTCAATGCACCAGTAGCTAGGCACACCGTGGCTATCGCAGTGGTGCGTATCATGCGAAGGCTCAACGGATCCTCCTGTTTGTTTTGGCCAAGTTCAGTTTTCCGCGTTGAAAAGAAACAAAATATCCTGAAGACCAATGCGGACGCAGTGCCAAATACCAATGGTTAGGTATGGAATGCGGAGTGCTCACTTGGTCCAGTTCAACGCAACCAACAGAAATGAAATCTATCGCGACTGTTTGTCGGAGCTTCAGCCCAAGCGTTTCGCGCTTCTATTTGAGCCCACTGCAACAATACCACAGAAATCCGTGGCGGTTTAGATACCCCTGCCCAGGGGCCAAATACCCGCGTGTCGGCAGTTCGATTCTGTCCCTGGGCACCATTTCTTCCAGAACCGCCCCCCCCGTCGGCGCGCTCACTCCGCCGGCTTCTCCTGCAGCCACTGGATGAAGTACACCAGCTCCAGAACCCGGGCCCGCACCATCGGCTCGCTCCTGAAGGGGCCGTACCTGCCGTCCATCTGCACCCGGTAGCGGTCGCCCCAGACTGGCATGTCCCGGTCGCCGTGGGCGGGGATCTGGGTGCGGCCGTCGATCACGTGGAAGACGGCGAGGAACGGGAACTCCCCGCCGTTGTTCTTGGCAAGCTGGGTCAGGTCGCCCGGCTCGATCCCACGGTAGATGCGGGTCAGGAAGCCCGCGCCGCGCCCGTCGATGCCGTGGCACGAGGCGCAGGAATTGAGGTATTCGTGCGCGTGCGCCATCAGCTCCTCGTCCTGTGCGTGCGCCGTATACGACAGGGCCAGGCCAAGCGTCGCGGCGAGAACGGTACCGAGCCTCTTCATCGCATCCTCCAGGTGTGATTGCGCACGGCTCATACTAGCGACCTGTGCTCACCGGGACTTGACTTGGGATAAGTCGATCCGGGTCGTAACGCTCTGAACGGCCGCGCATTCTGCCGTGCCAGCCGACCTTGACCCATGACAATGCCCCACCGCCGCCCGACGGCTTAAGGTCACGCCTCAGGAGGTGCGCCCTTGGCCATCCGACCCAATGCCCGTCGTCTCTTGTTCGCGCTGGCAGCCCTGCTCGCCGCCGCGGCCACGGGCTGGAGCGCGGCACAGGACACCGCGGGGCCCGTGGCGCTGCTGGCCGCCATCGAGGGGCCGATCGGTCCCGCCACCGTGCATCACGTGGACAACGTGGTCGAGGCCGCCCGCGAACGGAACGCCGAGATCCTGGTGCTGCGGCTGGACACGCCCGGGGGCTGGCCGATGCCATGCGCGAGGTCATCGAGCCGATCCTCGCCTCGCCGGTGCCGGTCGCGGGTTACGTGGCGCCGCCCGGGGCCCATGCGGCTAGCGCCGGAACCTACATTCTCTACGCCACCCACATCGCCGCCATGGCGCCGGGTACCAACCTGGGCGCGGCGACGCCGGTGCAGATCGGCGGCGGCATTCCCGGCCTGCCCCGGCGCGAGGACGGGCCAAAGGACGAGGCGCCCGGCGACGACGCGCCCGCCGACGGCGACGCGGAGGAAGAACCCCCGCGGGTTCCCGCGGGCGGCGAGGCGATGTCGATGAAGGCCGTCAACGACGCCGTCGCCTTCATCCGCAGCCTGGCCGAGCTGCACGGCCGGAACGCCGACTGGGCGGAAGAGGCGGTGCGCGAGGCGGCCAGCCTGTCGGCGCAGCGGGCGCTGGAACTGGGCGTGGTCGACCTGGTCGCCGACGACGTCGCGGCCCTGCTCGCCGCGGTCGACGGCCGCACGGTGACCGCCGGCAACGTCGAACGCACGCTCGCGACAGTGGGCCTGCCGGTCGAGGAGATCGAGGTCGGTGTGGTGACCGAGGTGCTGGCGGTCCTGTCCAACCCGAACGTCGCCTTCATCCTGTTGATGGTGGGCGTCTACGGGCTGATCTTCGAATTCTCCCAGCCCGGCAGTATCGGGCCCGGCGTGGTCGGCGTCATCTGCCTGGTGCTGGGGCTCTACGCGCTGAACCAGCTGCCGCTCAACTATGCGGGGCTGGCGCTCTTGGTGATCGGCATCGCCTTCATGGTGGCCGAGGCGGTAACGCCCACCTTTGGCATCTTAGGGATCGGCGGCTTGATAGCCTTCATCATCGGCGCGGCCATGCTGGTGGACACCGAGGCGCCCGAATACCAGCTCTCCTGGTGGGTGATCGGCGGCACCGCGGCGGTGACCGGCACGGTGCTGGTCCTGGTGCTGGGCTACATCTGGCGCGTCTACTGGCGCATGCCGAAGCGGGATGCCGCGCACATGCTGGGCGCCCACGGCGAGGTCATCGACTGGTCGGGCGAGGAGGGGCATGTCTGGGCGGAAAGCGAACGCTGGCTCGCCCGCGGCGAGAAGGACCTGGCTGCGGGCGATGCCGTACGCGTCCGCGAGATGGAGGGGCTCACCCTGATCGTCGGCCGGGCCGGCGACGAGGCCGCGCCGTCCGAACCGGGGCGCGGCCAGGACCAAGGAGGTTGATCATGGTTTTCGACTGGGTCGTCTACGGTGTCTTGTCGGCGCTGGTGCTTGCGTTCCTCGCCGCGGCGATCAAGATCTTCCGCGAATACGAACGCGGCGTGGTGTTCACGCTCGGCCGCTTCACCCGGGTGGCCGGCCCCGGCTTCGTCATCATCATCCCCATCATCCAGCAGGTGGTGCGCACCGACCTGCGCACCTTCGTGGAGGACGTGCCCACCCAGGACGTGATCAGCCGCGACAACGTCTCGGTCAAGGTGAACGCGGTCATCTACTACCGCATCGTCGACCCGGAACGCGCGATCATCAATGTAGAGAACTACCAGGGCGCGACCAGCCAGCTGGCCCAGACCACGCTGCGCTCGGTGCTGGGCAAGCACGAGCTGGACGAGATGCTGGCCGAGCGGGACAAGCTGAACGCCGACATCCAGGAGATCCTGGACCGGCAGACCGACGCCTGGGGCATCAAGGTGGCCAACGTGGAGATCAAACACGTGGACATCGACGAAAGCATGGTCCGCGCCATCGCCGCGCCCGGATCATCAACGCCGAAGGCGAGCAGCAGGCCGCGCAGAAGCTGGTGGAGGCCGGCGCCATGCTGGCGCGCGAGCCCAATTCCATGCAGCTCCGCTATTTCACCGCGCTGCAGGACGTGTCGATCAACCCCGGCACCACCATCGTCTTCCCGATCCCCATGGACCTGATGCGCCAGGTGATGGGGCGGGAGAACGACGCAGCCTAGGCACGTCAGGGATCGATCGCCGGTTCCGGCCGGCCGTCCAGATAGGCGCGGGCGCCCGGGTGCCAGGGCAGCACGGCTTCGCGGCGGGCCTGCGGGTCAGGCGCAAGGGCGGAGCCGGCAAGCGCGCCGGTCACCAGCCAGGCATGGCGGTCGGGAAAGGCGGCGCCGGCGACCAGCAGCCGGTCGTCGACCGGCGTCAGCAGCCTGAGCGCAACCGGACCGTAGGCGGCGAAGGGGCCGTCGCCCGCCGCCATGGCCGCGGCATCGGCCGGACCCAGAACCGCCACGTCCATCTGCTCGGTGCCCAGAAGACTGGCCAGGCGCCCCGCGTGCGGCGCCCGGGCCACCCGCGCCTTCGCGGCCGGCAGATGCGACGCCAGCGCGGCGACCACGGCCTTGGCCACGTCATAGGTTTCGGGGTCTTTGCGGTGGCAGCCGATCAGGAGGTGCTTCTTGCGGTAGACCACCCACTGTCCGTACGGGGTGTGCCCGCACAGTAGCAGC
>Ga0049102_10000304_pt1 | contig 11262 bp, 9 predicted proteins | sample WorMetmaBAHAMAS2_FD_55017 | JGI IMG/M metagenome (GOLD analysis project Ga0049102, IMG submission 55017) | Marine gutless worms symbiont microbial communities from Max Planck institute for Marine Microbiology, Germany - Inanidrilus... | ecosystem: Host-associated > Annelida > Digestive system >...
GTTCTGGAAACCGTCGACATCCACGCCCCGGTGGTCCCGCTGATCTCGAACGTCACCGCGACCGAAGTGACCGATCCCGCCGACATTCGCCGCCTGCTGGTCGAGCAGCTGACCGGAATGGTGCGCTGGCGCGAAAGCGTCATGACCATGCGGGCACGCAACATCGACACCCTGATCGAACTCGGCACCGGCAAAGTCCTTTCCGGGCTGACACGGCGAATCGACCGGGAAATGGTCGGACGGTCGGTCGGCACGCCCGCCGAGATAGAGGATTTGGTACAGACGCTCTGAGTACTCGTCTTCCGAAAGCGTCTGCGACTCGGGGGCCCCGCGGGGCCCCCACTTTTGTGCCTCGACCTCAACGCCGACAGCCAAAAACCTCTGGAATTCTTTAGCGCGCCGCTTACAGTCGCCGCCCATGATGGACGATACCGCCAATACCCGCGAGAAATGGCTGGCCCAGGCACGGACGCTGTCCGAGGCGCTTCCGTACATGCGCCGCTATGCCGGCGAGACCTTCGTCATCAAGTACGGCGGCCACGCCATGGGCGATCCGGACCTTGCCAAGCTGTTCGCCCGTGACGTCGTGCTGTTGCGCCAGGTCGGCATCAATCCGGTCGTCGTGCACGGCGGCGGGCCGCAAATCGGCCAGATGCTCGAGCGGTTGCGCATCAAGAGCGAGTTCGTCGACGGTCTCCGCGTCACAGACCAGGCCACCGTCGATGTCGTCGAGATGGTTCTCGCCGGCTCGATCAACAAACAGATCGTCAGTGCCATCAACGAGGCCGGAGGCTTTGCCGTCGGCCTCTCGGGAAAGGACGGCAACCTCATCCGGGCCCAGAAGGTACGCCGCACCAAACGGGACCCCGAATCCAATATCGAACGCATCCTCGACCTTGGTCTCGTCGGTGAACCGTCTCGGATCACGCCGCACATTCTGGATTTCTACGAGGAGTCCGATATCACTCCGGTCATCGCGCCGATCGGCATCGGCCCCGCCGGCGAAACTCTCAACATCAATGCCGACACCGTCGCCGGCGCCATTGCCGGAGCGATCGGCGCGCGCCGGCTGCTGATGCTTACGGACGTCGAGGGCGTGCTCGACAAGGATGACCGCCTGATCCCGGACATGACGGCGTCCACCGCCCGATCCGCCATCGCCGACGGGACCATCGTCGGCGGCATGATCCCAAAGATCGAGACTTGCCTTGCCGCCGTCGACGCGGGTGTCGACGGAGCGGTGATCATCGACGGGCGGGTGCCCCACGCGGTCCTTCTGGAGCTGTTCACCGAACACGGTGCGGGCACGCTGGTCCGCGCCGACGAATAGCAGCCAAAGTCGCCCCGTGAGATCTGACAGGAACTCGAGCTGCCACTCCATTTCGTCGTCCCGCAGTGGGAAACCGCCGCCGTCGGTCGGCTTGAGCACCAGAGTCAGCGGAACCTTCGCGACCCGCTTCTGAACGTCAACCGCTAGGAACATCGACAGCCCGGCCTTCCACATGAGGGCGACGATGCCCTTCGCGCTCTTGCTCTCGACCGCTTTCGCTACCGTTTGCGCCGGCAATCCGGCCCTCACCGAAATAGCAGCAGCGACGAAATCATGACTGCCCTTGCGCAGTGATTCGGCGATGACCTTCTCGTTGAGCTTGCGTTCGCGGTGGAGCCGCCGGGCCAGTTGCTCAGGCCCCTCTTCCTCGATCGCTCCTTTCTTGTCGAGGCGCCGATGGACTTCGGTCCTGACCGCCTCGACAGTGCTCGCCGGCAGGTCGTCGCGCTGGCTCAACACGTCGAGCAGGCTTTCCGCGACCATCTGCGCGAGGCGCCGGGCTGCCTTCTCCGGCAACCGCGGACGGCGGACCAGGGGCTCCTGCCAGCTGGGCCGTTCGACCGATTCCTCGATCAACAGGTCGAGCGTACGTTCGCGAATCTGGGCGCTCGGGTTGCCCAACAACTGGGCAACGGCGTCCACATCGTGCGTATCGACGATAGCCTCCGAGACCGGCTCGTTGACGGGATCGCGCCGCGAAATCGCACTGAGCGCCCCGGACGCGGGATGGGAGGCGATGATCTCGATCAGGTCGTCATCGGTCAGCACCGGTGAGAATTCCAGGACCGGCATCGAGACGACCAGTTCGATGTCGCGGGCAAGCCGACGGATCACCTCGGGAGGCGCGTCAGCAACGTCCTTGAGTGCTTCGGCCAACACCTGTCGCACGCGCGTGATCTCGTCCCGGGCGAGCAGTTCCAGGACCTCGTAGGTCATTCGTCCGACCGAGTCGCGCTCGTTAGCGGTCAGCCCGGGAACCAGCCGGGCAATCTTCACCGCGAGTTCGCTCCGCACCTCAGGGTCAGCATCGGAGGCGAGCTTGAGGTCCGCCTTGCGCGGCGACGATGTATTGGTCGCGATCTCGCGACGCACATCGGCCGAGGTATCGTCTGCCAGGAAGTACAAAACCTCGGGCCGAATGTCCGTGCGGCTGGCAAGTTGTCGCCGGACTTCGGAATCGCCGTGGCGAGCGAGTTCCCGAGATTCCTCGTAGGTGACGCCTGTCGTGCTACGCAGGCGACGGCGGAGGTCGTCGAGTACCACGTCAGCTCCGGTTGCCGCCTGCCGTCCGAGTAAAGAATTCGATTTGCCACGACATTTCGTCGTCGCTCAGCGGATAACCCGGTTGATCGCCCGACGTCAACGCATCGCCTGGCGCGATCCGCGCCAGCCGTTGCTGAAGCTGCACCGCCACCGACATCGGAAGCCCCGCCTTCCAGGCCAGGAAGACGACACCCTTGGCATTGCGCGAAGCACACACCCGCTTGACCACGCGCTCACCAAGGCCGGAACGCACGGCAAGAGCGGCAATGACAAACGAGAAATCGGACGCCTGTAACGCTTTAACGATAATTTCGGTGTCCAGCCGTCCAGCTTGCTTTAGCCGACCCGCCAGTTCGACTGGCGCATCCTTGTCCAGGAACTCGGCGCCTGCCCCGATCGCTGGGTCGTCCACGCCCCCCTTCGAGACGCCGGTGCACCTCCTCCTTTACCGCGCTCAGCGTATCGTCGTCGAAATCCTGCCGGCGATGTAGGACGTCGAGCAAACTGTCGGCGACGAACCGTGCCAGTCGGGTAACCCCTCGCGGCGGCAGTTGCGGCCGTTTGACCAGGGGCTCGTGCCATGACTCGTGCTCCGGCGCACGGTCGATGATGGTGTCGAGCGTTTGTTCGCGGATCTGCGCGCTATCGTTGGAGAGAAGCTCAGCGATGGCGCTGACCTGCTCGGTTGCGACGATAGCGTCGGCGACGTCGCCGCCGACGCCCTGGCGGCGTGAGATGGCATCGAGCCCGCCGTCGGCCGGGACGTCGGTAATGATACGCAGCAGGTTGTCATCGGTCAGGACCGGCGAGTGCTCGAGGACCGACCCGGCGACGCCAATGTCCGAGTCCCGCGCCAGCAGGTTGATGACGTCGGCCGGCGCATGGGCGACATCCTTTAGCGTGTCGGCGAGAACCTGCCGGACCCGCGTAATCTGGTCGCGAGCCAGCGTGTCCAAGGCTTCGGCCGTCGATTGTCGTGCTTTCTCGGCGATGTCTCCGGAGGGGTCCGGAACGGAGTCGCCGAGACTCCGCGCGAGGCCGACCCGAACATCGTCGCTTGAATCACGGGCAAGGATCGGATGGGCGTGCGCGGGGGTCGTTTCGTTTTCGGCTATGGCGCGGCGGACGTCTTCAGACGGGTCGTCGGCGAGGTAGTACAGAATCTCGGGACGAATATCGCTGCGGCGTGCAAGCGCGGCCCGCACAGAGGCGTCGTCGTGCGCCGCCAGCTCTCTGGCCTCGCCATAGCTGATCGAAGGGGGCAGTCCTACGCCCCCGCCCAGCTCATCGGACGTACTCACCCCTACCTCCCTAGGCGCGACAGTGCCCGCTTCGGCTCCAGGGTACCGCCGAAGATACCGTCACGCTTGTTCGCCGCCGGCGTTTCCCTCTGCCGGTTCGGCGATGCGATAGCCTCCTTTGCCCGCTCGCTTGACGGCATACATTGCGGCGTCGGCACGGGCAACAAGTTCATCTATGGATTCACCGGTCGCGGGATCATAAAACGCGACGCCGACCGACAGGCCCATGGGCCGGTCGTCGTCGCCAGAGAATTGCTGTAACTCGACACTACGCGCCATCAGGTCGCGGACCCGCTCTTCGGCAGCAGCAGCCGGAATGCGATCGAGCAAGAGCGCGAATTCATCTCCGCCAAGCCGCGCCGCAGCGTCGCGAGGCCGCGTGTGTTCGAGAAGCATGTCACGGAAAAACACTATCGCTTCGTCGCCTCGCTGGTGACCATGGACGTCGTTGACGCGCTTGAGATTGTCAAGGTCGAGGTAGAGGAGGGCGGCGTGCCCGCCGTCGTGATTGAGCCGGCTGATCCGCCGCGGTACTTCGTCCTCGAAGAATGCGCGCCTGTTCAACAGGCCGGTCAGCCCGTCGGTGCGCGAGAGTTTGAGGATACGCTCGTGATTGTTGATCTGCTCGTTGGCGATGCCAAGCTGACCGGCGACATCGGCCAGCAGAGCGCGGTCGTCATCGCTCCACGCCGATCCGCCCGCATCGCGCCACAGAAACACGGCGCCGTTGACCTGTTGGCGGTAGTGCGTGGCAGCAGCGAGCACGGGCCGGCCGCCGACGTCGAGCTCCACCGCACCGGCGTCGCCGTCAAGCCGGCCGATGCGATCGTCCATAGCTTCATCGTCGATGGCGACGCCGTAGGTCGCGGCGACCGTGAATGCCGCTTTGCCGACACGGCGGAAAACGCCGGACCCGCGGGCGCCGAGCGAGCGCGATGTCGCCTCGGCGGCGGTCAGCATGTCCGCCGGCTCGACCTCGTCGCGGATCGTGCCGACGATATAGTTCAGAAGCTGCTCGCGGTGGCGGGCGCGCGCCAGCAGCGCCTCGCGGTCCCGTTCCCCGGTGATGTCCCGGCACACTCCTCGAGCCCCCCGCCATCCGCCGTCGGCGGCGACCAGCGGGAGACAGTTGGTGACCACGCAAGCGCTCGTACCGTCAGCCCTTCGCATCCACATTTCGACCGTTTCCATGGGATGATCGGCGAGGAACGGAAGCGGCGCGTAATCATCGGGCGCGAGACGAATTTCGTCGGCGGCGGCCGTACCGGCGGCGGCGGAAACAAACCCGGCGACCATCAGCGGCAGGAAACGCATGGCAATAAACCCTCTCCAGGTTTTGCGCGGCGGGCGGGAGTTTGCGTTGGCGCCCGGCCTCGTGCAAGGTTGCTTGCGGAGGGGATAGCGATGGAAATGGGCGTCAGTGTGGCAGCCGTTGCGGCCGTGGCGGTCGCCGTCGTCGCGGTGATCATCGCGGTCGTGCTGGGTACCCGCGGACGTGCCGAATCGGCGGCGCAGATGGCTCGTTTCGGCGACGTCGCCGAGCAGCTCGCGGGGCGCCAAGCGGAACTCACCGGCCGTCTCGAACAGACGCAGACGGGCGTCAACGAACGGCTCGATTCGCTCGCCAAGCGTCTTGGCGACGGCCTCGCGCAGCAGACCGAGAAGACCGGAGAAACACTGCGGGTGCTCCACGAACGATTGGCGGTGATCGATGCCGCGCAGAAGAACATCACCGAACTGTCGACCCAGATGGTCGGCCTTCAGGACATTCTCTCCAACAAGCAGGCGCGCGGCGCCTTCGGCGAAGTGCAGTTGCAGGACCTTGTCACCAGTGTGCTGCCGCCGTCGGCGTACATGTTCCAGGCGACACTCGGCAACCGCAACCGCGCCGACTGCCTGTTGAAGCTGCCCAACCCGCCTGGCGCGATCGTCATCGACGCCAAGTTTCCGCTGGAAAGCTACGCCGCGTTGCGCGACGCCGACGACGACGCCGCGCGAGTGCAGGTGGCGCGCGCGTTCTCGGCCGACGTGCTCAACCACGTCAGGTCCATCGCCGAGAAGTACGTGATACCCGGTGAGACCGCCGAGTCGGCGCTGATGTTCCTGCCGTCGGAGGCCGTATACGCCGAACTTCACGCCAACTTCCGGAACGTCATCGAGGAGTCGTACCGCCGGCGTGTCTGGATCGTCTCGCCGACGACCCTGTGGGCGACGCTCAACACCGTGCGCGCGGTGCTCAAGGATGCGCGCATGCGCGAGCAGGCGGGCGTCATCCAGGTCGAAGTGCGGTCGATGGCCGAGGATGTCGGGCGGCTCGACGACCGGGTCGGAAAGCTGCAGCGCCACTTCGACCAGGCCACCGAAGACGTCCGCCAAATCCGCATCTCGACCGAGAAGATTGCCCGGCGCGCCGACCGCATCGATGACATCGAGTTTGGCGATGACTCGGCAGGCGACCTGTCGGCTGCGCCGGCCGATCGCATCGCGGCCAATGAGACCGAGCCATCCTGACGGTTCGTCAAGTTCCGTCAAATTCGCGTGAAAGGAGGCGCCGCGGGGTGGCCGAGGCCAGGACCACACCGTAAGCTGACGCCGCAATCACCCCGAGGGTCTACGGTATGCGGATCGCGGCACTCACTGTTTTGGTCCTGATCGCTTTCGTGGCGCCGTCCCGAGCTGAGAAACCGGTCCCCTTTTCGGGCACGCAGGTGGTCGCCACGGCAAAGCCGTTCAAGCAGTTCGTCAGCGACCTCAAGGCGGCCATCGGCGCCAACAAGATGGGCATAGTCGCCGAAGCCTGCGCCACCTGCGGCGCAAAGTCGATCGGCGTCACCATCCCCGGCAACCGCGTGATCATGATCTACAAGCCGCAGTTCGCGGTGCGCATGCTGGAAGCCAGCGTGCCGGCCGGAATCGAAGCGCCGCTGAGGCTCTACGTCACCGAAGAGCCGGACGGTACCGCCAAGCTCACCTACCGGCTGCCGAGCCACGTGTTCGGCGCCTACGAAGTCGCGGCCCTAGACGAGATGGCCAAGGAACTCGACGTCATCGTCGCCAGGATCGTTAGCGACGCAACCCGCTAGGACCAGACGGTGTCCACCGCCGCCACCATGGCTCTGCCGCGTGTCCAACGGCCCATTTTGGTTCTGTCGGTGGTCGCGGCCGTTTTGCTTTTTGTCCATCTGATGGACTACGGCCTCCGCCACGCCGTGCTGCTGCCCATCGGCATCGGCCTCGGCGTCAGCCTTTATCACGCCGCCTTCGGCTTTTCCGCGGCCTATCGGCGCGCGTTGGTCGAGCGCGATATCTCGGGGATCGCCGCCCAGCTTGTGATGATCGCCATCGCCATCGTGCTGTTCGCGCCGGTGCTCGCCCAGGGCGATGCCTTCGGCCGCGGCATTGCTGGCGCGGTGGCGCCGGTGAGCGTCTCCATGGCGCTCGGCGCCTTCGTCTTCGGCGTCGGCATGCAGCTCGCCGGCGGCTGCGCGTCCGGGACCCTCTATACCGTCGGCGGAGGCAGCACCCGCATGGTCGTCGTGCTGGCGTTCTTTTGCGTCGGCGGCTTCTGGGCCAGCCTGGACCTACACTGGTGGTCGGCGCTGCCCGGCATCGGCGCCGTATCGCTGCCCGAGGCCGCCGGTTGGGAGATCGCGCTGCCGGGCCAGCTCGCGGCACTGGCGCTGATCTACGCGGCGCTTCGCCTCGCCGGCGGGCGCGTCGGTCGGACGCTCGGATGGGAGGACGGCTTTGCGGTCCGGGCGCTGGTCCGTGATCCATGGCCGCTGTTGCTCAGTGCCGCCCTGTTGGCGCTCGGCAATTGGCTCACGTTGCTCGCCGCCGGTCATCCGTGGTCGATCACCTGGGCGTTCGCGCTGTGGCCGGCAAAGATCGCCACCACTCTGGGATGGGACCCGGCGACCAGCCCGTTCTGGTCCCGCGGTTTCCAGCAGGCTGCCCTCGCCCGCCCGGTGCTCGCCGACACCGTCTCGGTGATGAACATCGGCATCGTACTCGGCGCCCTCGCTGCCGCGTCGCTGGCTGGTAAGTGGGCGCCCGCCGCACGAATCCCGGCCGGTTCGCTAATCGCGGCGATCGTCGGCGGGCTGATGCTCGGATACGGCGCCCGGCTGGCCTATGGCTGCAACATCGGCGCGTTCTTCTCCGGTATTGCCTCGGGCAGCCTGCATGGTTGGGTTTGGATCGCCGCCGCCGCGTTCGGCACCGTCGTCGACGTGCGGCTGCGACCCCTGTTTCGATTGGCCAAGTGATGGGCCGAACCGTCGCGTTTGAAGAGAGGAAGGGTCAGGACATGCGAAAGACACTGATCGCCGCACTCGTTGCGGCCGTGGTCGCGGTGGCGGCAGGATCGTCCGCTCAAGCGGCAGCGAAGCGGGTGACGGTGACGGGAGAGATCGTCGACACCTGGTGCTACGTCACCGAGATCATGTTCGCCCAGGGCACCGCCCATCACCAGTGCGCGGTGTGGTGTGCCGTCGGCGGCATCCCGGTCAGCATTCTCGGCGAGGATGGCAACGTCTATGTCGTGCTCAAGGTCGAGGACGACGATTCCAGCGTCGCCAATCCGCGGATCGTTAAAATCCAGACGCACAAGGTCACCGTCGATGGCGACCTCTACGAGCGCGACGGCGTTCGCTATCTGGTCGTCACCCAAGTCGCCGACGACCACGGCATCGTCAACATGACACACGAAGACTACGGCGTCGTGCCGTTCGGGGAGTAAGGGAAGATGCGCAAGATCGTACTGACGACACTGCTGATACTCGGCACGTCCGGCGCCTTCGCCGCCAACGAATGGGGCATCGAGCACGAGAGCAAGGCCCGCTTCGACGCCAAGGTCGTCGACGTGCTGTGCGAACTCACCGGTGACTGCCCGGCGAACTGCGGCGACGGAAAACGCCAACTCGGACTGCTGAAGGACGATGGCAAGCTGGTGCTGGTGCTCAAGAACTTCGAGGCCTTCACCGGCGCGGTGCGCGACCTGCTGCCATTCTGCAACCAGCGGATCACCGCCGACGGCCTGATGATCGACAACCCGAAGATGCCGATGATGGCGCTGCAATTCAAACGTCCGGCGCCCGACGGCAAGTGGAGCCGTGCTAACTGGTTCGGCCGTGACTGGGCGAAGGTGCATGGCGGCGAGCCTGGAAGCGGTCGGGTCAACAACTGGTTCCGGCACGACCCGACGGTCAAGGAGGTCATCGAGACCGACGGCGTGTTCGGTATCCCCGGCCTGAAGCCGGAGGAATAGGGTGCGGTCCATGCGGGCGGTGCGGCGTCTGGCACCGGCGGTGCTGGCCATGCTGTTGGCGGCATCGCCAGGTCATGCAGCCGGACCACCCGCTGCCGCTGGCGACGCGCTGTCCCGCGCCTTCGGCGGCCCCTTCGAGCTGGTCGATCATACCGGCGCGACGCGGACCGATCGTGATTTCCGCGGCCGCTACGTGCTGGTCACTTTCGGATACACTTACTGCCCGGATATCTGTCCGACCAACCTTCAAGCCATGTCGGATGCCATCGACCTCGCCGGCCCGGCCGCCGAACGGATACAGCCATTGTTCGTCAGCGTTGACCCCGAGCGGGACACGGTCGATGTCCTGGGCCCGTATGTCGGGCACTTTCATCCCCGTTTGATCGGTCTGACCGGCACCGAAGCGCAGGTGCGCTTGGCCGCCAAGGCTTATCGCGTTCACCGCAGCAAGGTGCTGATGGACGGCAACGACGACTATCTGGTCAATCATTCGTCGTTGACCTTTCTGATGGGTCCCGAGGGCAACTTCGTCACCCTGTTTCCCCACGGCACACCGGCCGACAAGATGGCCGACGCCATTCGCCGGCACGTTGCGCAGGCGGCATCAGATAACCGGTGATCTCACATCCAGCGCACGTCACCGTGACTTGCTGTTGAACAAGCTGGCGCTCCATATGGGCGGCAACCGTTGATCCGTTCGATGATGGAGTGGACCTCCCATGCGACAGAATTCTGCCCTCGTGCGCCGTGGCCTTCCGGTCCTGACGGCGGTCGCCATCGCCGCAGTGACCAGCAGCTATGCTCGGGCCGAAACGATCATCGAGCTGACCCAGACCGGCTGTCAGTTCGTCGAGTCCGAGAACGGCGTCGACCACATGTACGAGACCGCATCGAAAGCCGACTGCAACGCCATCAACGCCAAGACCGCGTCCGAGCGGCTGGCCAGCGCGAAGGTGCTGGAGCTGAAGCCGGGCCGCTACGTGTTCCGCGTGACCAACAAGAACGTGCCCTACGACCTGGGCTTCTGGCTGCGCGAGGAAGGCTACGACTGGCGAAATCCGCTGCACAAACTGTCGAAGATCTCGGTATCGGGCGGCGGCCTCGGCCTCGGCAAGACCAGGGACTACGAGGTCGAACTGAAACCCGGCGCGTACGTCTATTCGTGCCCGCTCAACCCGACACCTGACTACAAGCTGATCGTCACCGAGGGGTGATTGTGGCGCCGCGCCAACGAAACGACCCTACGGTCATTTCGTGCGCTGACGTTTTCGCTCAGTCGCCGCGCGGGCTTGATCAGCGAACCGCCGACGAGATCGGTCGGTTCGCTTGGTTTAGTCCTCCCGTACGAGTCGAAAGCCGATGAGGATGTGCTTGAGATGTGCCGGCCGGCTGTGACGCGCCGCCGGCCGGCACACCCCGCAGCCCTTGTCGTCCCATGAGCCGCCCTTGACGATGAACCGGCTGCCGCGAGACGGCGTCGCCGTCCATTCGAACACCTGTCCGGCAGCATCGAGAAGGCCGAACGGACTAACACCTTCCGGGAACGAGCCGACAGCGACGGTATCGAACGGTCCCGCGTCGTGGCTGTTCAGACGTCCCGGCTCGAAGGTGTTCCCCCACGGAAACCGCCGGCCGTCGGTGCCGCGCGCCGCTTTCTCCCATTCCGCTTCGGTGGGCAGGCGCCAGCGCCCGCCGGTGACGCTGCCCAACCACTCGGCATAGGCCTGGGCGTCGGCGTGGCTGACCAGCACGACGGGATGATCCCCGCGCCCGGCCGGCGGTCGGCCCGACGACCAAGCGTGCCGGCGGGTCCGTGTATAGGGATGGATCAGCCCGTAGCCTGCCCACGTCTTTGTGTCGACGTCCGGAACCGCATGCCCGGTCGCAGCGACGAAGGCAGCGTACTGGGCGTTGGTAATCGGCGCGCGGGTGATGGTGAACGCCGGCAAATCGACGGACCGGCGTTCTCCCTCGCCCTCGTACCATCGCCCCTCGCGCGTCCGCTTGTGTCCTTGGCCGTGTGAAAACGGTCGGGCGGATGCGCTTGTAGCTTGGTTGGCGTCGCTGGGCCTTGGGTTGCGCTGTTTTGGCGCGAAGTG
>Ga0049102_10000308_pt1 | contig 11168 bp, 11 predicted proteins | sample WorMetmaBAHAMAS2_FD_55017 | JGI IMG/M metagenome (GOLD analysis project Ga0049102, IMG submission 55017) | Marine gutless worms symbiont microbial communities from Max Planck institute for Marine Microbiology, Germany - Inanidrilus... | ecosystem: Host-associated > Annelida > Digestive system >...
TTGGGGAATTATATACAATCTTACCCAAATTCATAAAACCACCTATCCAAAGTAATCCCATTTTTTCTTCGGAGGGGCTTTCATAATAGCCTTTGCAACTGCCTCTGGTGTGTCGTCTATTGGATCGATGATGTTTTCTACTGGACGACCTTTTGTGGCATCTTTAGGCTCAAACAGTGCATCAATTCTGCTTTTCATTTTATGCTCGAATGTTTTGATGATTTCCTTTTGAGATTCTATCATTGCTCTCTCCAATTCTAACTGTTCAACTATTTCCTGTTGAATGTGGAGAGGTGGAAGAGGAATTTGGATGTTTTTTATAGACGGCACATTAAATTGGGGTTGCACAGCTCCTCTTGTTAGCTGTTTCACCTGATCCCAATAATGCTCAGAATCAAAGCAATATCTAAGATATTTAGGGGAAATAATATCTTTATTGAAATGTAATCTTATTAGATATGAAGCGAATATAGATCTTTCTTCCTCATCAAATAGTAGTGACTTGCCTATAGAACCAACCCGTGCGATGACAATGTCATTTTTATGCAAGAGATATCTGGAACTCTCTTCACTAAGATTTATGAAAACTTTATTTTCGCCAAGATTTCCATCTTCCTGTATATCTGTAATTCTAACATATCTAGTATCCCCCGTTTTCTCAGATTTTGATGTGTATCCGTATTCAAATCTTTCACATATATCCTCTAACCTTACCCATTCGTATTGCCCCTTATTCCTACGTGCCTCTCTATAAACACTGCCAGTCAAATTCCAATCGTTAGCCTTGACCTTCTCCAAATCAACAATCTCAAAGCCTACCTCTAAGAGGTTGTCTTGCAAATGCGTATTGCCGTCGTCTATGCGTCTAATATCAGAAGTCTCGATCTTATTAAGATCATTCATGCCTTTGATTTTTCGCTTATGATTATCAAGCGTAAAGCCAGTGTTTTTCACATCAAAGAACCAATAAGATTTTTGGCTGTTATACTTATGAGCATCCTTAAAGTAGAGGATATCCGTTTTCACGCCTGTATAGGGAAGAAAAGCCCCTTGTGGCAATGAAATAACCGTTTGCAATCTTGCTTTTCTGAATAAAAATTCACGTACTTTTGCTGTATCTTTGCGAAACAAAAATCCCTCAGGCACAACCAAAGCCATTCTGCCACCCTCTTTAAGAGCGCGTAGACAATGCAATACACAAGCCGCATCCCCATTATTTTTTGCAATACCGTTATAGTACAAAGGAGAAATTAGGTTTTCGGTTTTTGTCTTACCATTTTCTCCTCGTATTTTTCGCGCGATCTTTTGTGAGAAAGGCATATTGGTAACGATAACGTCATATTGCCCATCAACGGGATTTGCTAAGCTGTCGGTTTGTGAAACACCACTGTGACCATCTCCATGTAATACCATATTCATTTTGGCAATTCTGGCAGTTGTCGTAAGCTCTCCGCCATAGAGCGTGTGCTCTTTTAGAAGTATTTCATCTTTATCATCTTCAAGAATGGTATTTGTCTTTATGTAGTTGAAGGCCTCGGTTAAAGAACCTCCTGTCCCACAAAATGGATCATAAATCTTCTCTTTAAACTTTGGCTCAACGAGATTGATCATCGTCTTTAGGATATGGCGCGGTGTAAAGTATTCGCCAAGATCATTTTGTGTCGATGTGGTCTTTTCAATAAAATACTCGAACGCATCCCCTTTAATATCACTGTCTATGGTAGACAATATAAGAGGGTCGATTGTATCGATAATATGGCGTAATGTTCTTGGATTTTTTATAGATATCGGAGTAAAGACATCGCCACCATATTTGCTCTGTATCTCACTAATAACATATCCGTTGATATAGCCAATAAGATCGTCGTAATTCTGACTTTTAATCGATTCCNACCATGATCTTTCGTTATTCTCGCTCATGAGCTTTAAGAAAAGAATATTGGCAAACTCGCTGAAACGCTCAATTCCTGCACGCAAGCCCTCGCTTCTTAATACGTCATTTAAATCTGCAAAGATGGCAATTAAGTCATTACGGGATACAAGCACCTCTTTTGGTATTGTGCATACCTCGTTTGTGCCTTGCTTAAGAAATTCTAAAGCTTCTGTTTCACGTAATAGTTCTCGAACTTCCTCCTTGTTAAGGATTAGCTCTTTATCATTCGGAACAAAGCGTGTTTCGCAGTAAGAGCCATTCATTGCAAATACAAGAGGGGCATTTAATAAAACGGCATATTCCTTAGCCTGTTCAATAGCAGGTCGCAAATCAATACCGCCTTTCTTTGCCTCAATAATAGCTATGGGGGTATTTGTATGAGTTTGATACAGAATATAATCTGGTCTTTTTCCCTTTAACTTTTTTTGTTGTTCTGGATATGGAGGCTTTTGGTAATAGACATTCTTATCCTTATCATCTCCGCTTATACGCCACCCTTTGTTGGCGAGTATGTTGTTGATCATCCATTCTGTTTGTTGTTCTGCTAACATGGCGACCCCGCTATGAGGTCTTTATAGCGTAGCTGCTTATTCAACATGCCATGCATGATGCATGACATTTGATCAATAGTGTCATATCCTCTTGTGTTATGGCGTCCAGAAAATTCGTTTACATAGCGACCGATATGCTTAGCACTCATATGATGATGCGTGCCGTGGAACCCACGTTTTAGTAAAGCCCAGAATGACTCTATGCCATTGGTATGAGCCATGCCATTGACGTATTCGGCACTATGACAAACAACATGATGATCGTAATTCACCATGCTTAGATAGCCTCTGTGCTCGTCCGTCACGACGGTAGAGCATTCTGCTATATTTGCATCAACAAATCCATGAAGCGTTTCCCGATCTGTTGCTTGTATAGGTTGTGCTATTATATTCCCGCCACGCTCCTTTACGCCAATGACAGCTTGCTTGCCATGACAGCTTGCTTGCCTACGCCACCTCTCCCAGCCCGTAGTTTTTTAGCTGCATGCTTATTGTGTTCCTTTCCACCTATATAAGTTTCATCAACCTCAACCACTCCCGTTAATGGCTCTGTATNGTCGTTGTATGTTTCTCTGATTCTCATGGCTAAATGCCATGCAGTTTTCTGCGTAATACCAAGGTCACTTGCCAGCTTTGTGCTTGCTATGCCCTTCACGCTGGTTGTTATGAGATATATAGCAATAGCCCATACACGAAAGCCAAGATTGCTTCCTTGCATAAGAGTGCCTGTCTTTGTGCTAAAGTCCTTGCGACATTCTTTACAACGCCATGAACGCGTTTTTTGTTTGCGTTTAGAAATATTGCAAGAACCGCAATGTGGACAGTGTATGCCGTCTGCCCACCTTGTTTTGATGAACCACTCCTCTGCTATGGCATCATCTGGAAACATCTGCGTTATCTTCACTAACGAGATTTTCTTTCTGTCTTGCTTCTTACACATTGCCTGCAATCCTTTAACCTAATTATGGGAGAATTTTACCCAAAATATGTTATAGATTGCAATAGCAAAATGGGTAAGATTGTATATAATTCCCGTTTGTTGGGGTACATGTTCAAGAGCTTCCATGAAACGATGGTGGATTTCGGCACCCTGACGGTCCTCGTCGGCACCAACGCCTCCGGCAAGAGCAACCTGAAGGACGCCCTGAAGTTCCTTTACGGGGTACGGGGTCGGTCTCGGCTACCAGTTTTCCGAGATTTTGGGTGGGAAATCCGGTCCCTCATCGGTCTTGGAATGGCAAGGTATTCGGGGTGGGAGCAGTGAGATCGCTTACGATGATTCCGCCGAATTCAAGATCTGCTGAGACATTGTTCCCTCGTCGAAGACTCATCGTACTTACAACTTCTTGAGATATGCCCTGGCGGTCGATGTCTCCGATCGGCGCTTCGGGCCACGTGTCGCTGGTGGGTCAAGACGACTACTTTTGGGACTTCCATGCTGCGGATGATCCTCCGATGCAGAAAGGCCGGCATCAGATACGTATCCGACACCGGCCTGGGGGTAGCTATCGTAGGCACGGAAAGGTCTCCAGGTGTTCTTCTTTCCTACTGGCGATTGCACAGCTCGCGTTCGATCCGGAGGCACCGGTGAGCGCGCGCCGGGCGTGCGCGGCAGTGCTGGAAGAATTGAAAGGCATCTGCTTGCTCGACCTGAATCCGGATGCGATACGTGAACCCGCCCAGCCCGGTCAATCCGTGCTGGGAGATAGAGATAAGGGCGAGAATCTTTCGTCCGTATTCCATGGCATTTGCAAGGATGAACAACTAAAGGAAGCGCTCTTGAACTGGGTACGCGCCTTGACGCCATTGGATGCAGCGGATTTCGATTTCGAGACTACATTCTCCGATCGGGTCTTGGTTTACCTGGTCGAGTCCGGAGGTCAGCGCATCTCCGCCCGGAGTGCGAGTGACGGAACGCTACGCTTTCTTGCGGTAGCGGCTGCCCTATTGAGTCCCGACACTGGGCGTTTCTATTTTTTCGATGAGTTGGACAATGGGATTCATCCCACCCGTCTCCACCTTCTCCTGCAGCTGGCTAGGCAGACCTGCCGCCGGAATCGGATTCAGGTTGTCGGCAGCACCCATAACCCGGCTCTGCTCACCTTCCTCGATGCCGAGGATATGGAGCACGCGCGATTGATTTATCGTAGCGAGGAGATGCCGGAGTCGCGGGTATACAACATACTCGACCTTCCGGACATCAAGCGCCTGCTGGCGAAAAAGGACCTCGGACGCCTGCATGCAACGGGATGGCTGGAGAATGAGGAGTGGGCACCAAAGTTCTTATCCTCCCGGAGGATTTTCGGAAGGATCAGTTCATTCTGCGGCCCCTGATCCGACGCATGTTGAAGGGTATCGGAATGCGTGCCAAAGTGGGTATATGCCGGGAACCACTACTGGCAGGTATCGGTGAGACGCTGAAATGGGATCGAATCCGCGAGATTCTCGACGACAACAGAAGCATGGTCGATTTATTTCTGCTCGTTGTGGACCGGAACTGTAAGGGAAACCGGCGTCGGCGATTGGACAATATCGAAGCGAAGGCGAAGGAGTGTTTAGGTGAAACTCGTTGTTGTCTAATCACGGAAAACGCTTGGCAGGAAATAGAGGCATGGGTCCTTGCGGGAATGCCGGATCTACCGAAGGAATGGGCGCGGGCACGAAATACGTGCGGAATGCAATCCGAAGGAAAGCTATTACAGCTCTTTCACAGAGCAACGTGGTGCCCACTCCGCAGCAGCGGAGGGCCGCGATGTGCTCGGAAAGGTGGCTGCGGCGAACTATAAGCGCGTTCGAAACTCTGTCCCGAAGACGTCCAGAACCTCGAAACCCGCATCCGCGCGGTGCTCGATGCCGGGCGATGTCCATGGCCCCGGATATCAAGAGGCTGTCTGGTTAAAAATAGCTCGTAGGCTGGGTTGAGGTACGAAACCTAGCTTTTGCGGGCAAGGCTGATTTGCTGGGTTTTGGCCGTCCCTGGCCGCAACCCAGCCTACGGCCTCCGGTCCCTTTTTAGACAGTCTCTATTAGACAGTCTCTAAACCTCCCGATAGATCTCCCCTCCCGCTTCCAGGAATTCGGCGGATTTTTCCTTCATCCCCTCTTCCACCGCGACCTTTGGGTCCCCGATCCAGTGGGATGCGGCAAAGTCGCGCACGTCCTGGGTGATCTTCATGGAGCAGAAGCGAGGGCCGCACATGGAGCAGAAGTGGGCAACCTTGTGCGCCTGGTGGGGCATGGTCCGGTCGTGGTACTCGCGGGCGCGCTCGGGGTCGAGGGATAGGTTGAATTGGTCTTCCCACCGAAACTCGAAGCGCGCCTTGGAGAGGGCATTATCCCGCAGCTGGGCACCGGGCAGCCCTTTGGCCAGATCGGCGCCGTGGGCGGCGATCTTGTAGGCGATGATGCCGTCGCGCACGTCGTCCCGGTCGGGCAGGCCCAGGTGTTCCTTGGGCGTGACATAGCAAAGCATAGCAGTGCCGTACCAGCCGATGGTGGCCGCGCCGATACCGGAGGCGATGTGATCGTAGGCGGGGGCGATGTCGGTAATGAGCGGACCGAGGGTATAGAAGGGGGCCTCGAAGCAGTCCTTGAGCTCCTGGTCCATGTTGTCCTTGATCATGTGCAGGGGGACGTGACCTGGACCCTCGATCATGACCTGTACCTCGTGCTCCCAGGCGATCCTGGTCAGCTCGCCGAGGGTCTTCAGCTCCGCGAGCTGGGCCTGGTCATTGGCGTCCGCGATGGAGCCGGGGCGCAGGCCATCGCCCAGGCTGAAGGCAACGTCGTAGGCCCGCATGATCTCGCAGATGTCCTCGAAATGGGTGTAGAGGAAGCTTTCCCGATGGTGGGCGAGGCACCACTTGGCCATGATGGAGCCGCCGCGGGAGACGATGCCGGTAACCCGTTCTGCGGTCAGGGGCACATGGTGCAGCAGCACGCCGGCGTGGATGGTGAAGTAGTCCACGCCCTGTTCCGCCTGCTCGATGAGGGTGTCGCGGAACAGCTCCCAGGTAAGCTCCTCGGGTCTGCCGTCTACCTTCTCCAGAGCCTGGTAGATGGGCACGGTGCCGATGGGCACGGGGGCGTTGCGGAGGATCCACTCCCGGGTCTCGTGGATGTTCTGGCCGGTGGACAGGTCCATGAGGGTGTCGCCGCCCCAGCGGGCGGACCAGATCATCTTTTCCACCTCTTCGGCGATGGATGAGGTCACGGCCGAGTTGCCGATGTTGGTGTTGATTTTTACTCGGAAGTTGCGCCCGATAATCATGGGCTCCAGCTCCGGGTGGTTGATGTTGGCGGGGATGATGGCGCGGCCGGCGGCTACTTCCGAACGGACGAATTCGGGAGTGACCCGCTCGGGCAGGTCGGCCCCAAAGGGTTGGCCGCGGTGCTGGCGCAGGAGCTTCTCGTAGCGAGGGTCAGACCGCAGTTGGTCGAGCTTCATGTCCTCGCGGATGGCGACGTATTCCATCTCCGGGGTGATCATGCCCTGGCGCGCATAGTGCAGCTGGGAAACGCCGACGCCCACCCTGGCCCGGCGCGGGGCGCGGCTCGGTTGGAAACCCAGATGGGCGAGGGTGGGGTCATCCCGGTGCCGGCGGCCGAGCTCGGAGCTGGGGCCTGTCAGCGACTCGGTATCTCTCCGCTCGTCGATCCAGGCGGCGCGCACCTCGGGCAGCCCGGTAAGCAGGTCGATATGGGCGGCCGGGTCCGTGTAGGGACCGGAGGTATCATAGAGGTAGATCGGCGGATTTTCCTCGACTCCCCGCTTGGTGTAGGTAGGGGTCTGGGTCACTTCACGCATGGGTACGCGGATGTCGGGGCGCGAGCCTTCCATGTAGATTTTTCGCGAGGCGGGAAAGGGCTTGATAACCTGGTCCAGGCGGTGTGCGGTCTTACCGACGAGTGTTTCAGGGATGGCGCTCATAGCGCATATGACTTTCTTTTATCGATTACAAGTTGCTTTGGAAATGTAGGTTGGGCGAAGCCGCCGCCACGGACGGCGGCGTGCCCAACACAGTCTCCCTCCCCCCACTCGGATGACAAGGTGTTGGGCACGGGCCATACCAAGATGCGGTTCTCGCGGGGATGGTGTGCACCAACCGGTAAGCTCAGAATCACCGCGCTTACCACATCCTACGTCCATCTTACGGGTGTTGCCCAGCCTGCCGACCCTGGGAGAGTGCTTGCGCCTGGCTTATCCAGTCATCGCGCTTGATGCGTCCCGGAAATCGGATGACATTCTTTTCCAGGTGTTCGATTTCATCATCCGACAGGGTGGCAATCTGCGCATAGCTAAAGATGCCCCCCTCGTTCAGCTTCTTTGCCAGGGCCAGACCGATACCGCCGATTGCCGTCAGATCATCTTGCTGCTTCGGGGCCGTGGGCGACGGCCTTGACGCTGCCCTTGCTGCCTTTGTTTCCTTTGCCTTCTCGGGTATCTCGGCAGCTGCGGGCCTGGTTTCCGGTTTTTCCTCGGTAGCCGTCGTAGGTCGGGAGGCAGCAGGCGGTACCTCTGTCTCCGCACGGACGGATGACAGGTGTTTCTGAACGACTCCTAACGGGGATAGAGTGTAGAGGATCTTGATCGATTCCAGGATTCCACCCAGATAAGCCGTTGTGCCCTCGGACAAGCTGAAGGTATTCCGTTCCACCGTCTTTACGAAGTCTTCCCACTCGGAATGACCCCATACCCCTTGATGCTGCCTGACAAAGGTTACACTATCACTTACGACAACTTTCATGGCCTTCTCCACGCTCTCGGTGGATGCGGCCGCTGCGTAAAACTGCTTCATCGCTTCGAGCAGGCTGCCCAGGTTCGTCTGCATATCCCCGGAAATGCCAAATCCCTTCGCCTGCAGGTTGGACATGAAATCCATCCAGGCCGCATGATCCCACAGGCCTTTTTTCGTGGTGACGAAGTCGATCGCCAATTTCGTCAGCTCCTCGAACCTGGTCGTGTTTCCGGTTGCCATTGAAGTCTCCTCGAGGTGTTAGGCGGGATTCGCTAGATGGTGAGCCTCGACAGCTGCATCGGGGTGCGTTTGCCGTCGATAACGACGATGCCGCTTTCGGTCACAAGGTAGTGTCGTTTGTCTTTCTCATGATCGTAGCCGACCACCGAGCCTTCGGGGATGCGCGCGTTCTTTTGCACGATACACCGGCGCAGCTTGGTGTTGCGACCGATGTCGCAATTATCGAATATGACGCAGGCGCTGATCTCAGACCCGGCATGGACGTAAATATTTCGACCCAGAACGGAACCTCTTACCTGTCCTCCCGAGATGATGCAGCCTTCTGAAATGACTGAATCGATAGCCTGTCCCCGGCGCTCCTCCTCGTCGAATGCGAACTTGGCCGGCGGGTCGGGATAGCTGGCGGTACGCAGCGGCCACTCCCGATTGAACAGATTGAGTTCGGGGGAGATGGCGCGGATATCCATATTGGCTTCGTAAAAGGCGTCGAGGGTGCCGACGTCGCGCCAGTAAGGGGTCTTGCCGGGGTCCTCTCCCGGTATCCGGTTGGTGTTGAAGTTATAGGCGAACATCTCGGCCCGACCGACGGCCTGCGGCAGGATGTCTTTGCCGAAGTCATGCGAGCTTTTGGGATTGCGCCGATCCTCTTCGATCATCTTCACCAGCATATCAGTGTTGAAGGCGTAGTTTCCCATCGAGGCGTAGACCCGATCCGGATCCCCGGGTATGGTGGGGGCATCGGCCCGCTTCTCGTGAAAGCCCATGATACGTCCGCTGTTCGTCGCCTCGATTACACCGAAGTCCTTGGCGAACTTTTTATCCATGGGCAAGGCGGCAATCGTGACATGGGCTCGTTTCTGCTCATGGTACTCGATCATAGCGCGGATATTCATGCGATAGATATGATCCGCGCTGAATACGACCACCACATCAGGTCTCGATTGCTCGATGAGGTTGATGTTCTGATGGATGGCATCGGCGGTTCCCTGATACCATTCCTTGCCTTCGGTGCGCATCTGGGCCGGTACCGGAATCAGGAACTCATTTTTCAGGACGCCCCCGAGCTTCCAGCCGTCGCTCAGGTGCTGCAGCAAGGACTGACTACGAAACTGGATAAGTACATAAATGGAATAGATCCCGGAATTGATCAGGTTACTGAGCACAAAATCGACAATTCTGTACTTGCCGCCGAACGGGACCGCTGGCTTGGCGCGTTCCCGGGTCAGTGGGTAAAGTCGCGTCCCCTCACCCCCGGCGAGAACGAAGGCTAGAACCTTGAGCTGCATGGCGGTCCCCTGTGCTAGCGTGTAGTTTGGATCTGTAAAGAAAAAACCGTGGAGGCTCGAGTTTCTCGGCAACGCCTAATGCGATTACGGGCCTTGGGTTGTTACCAACGCTTGGGTTCGAAATCGGGCCGGTTCTTGACCTCCGCGAACTCGTCGGCCGGCCAGCACCAGAAAGCCCTGTCTCTCCGCGTAGGCGAGCACGCTCTTTTCCACCGCGAGGCTGGCCAAGACCCTACCAGGGGCAAGGCGTCGTGCTTGGGAAAGAAGGTGCGGAAAGCGGCGATGTCGACCCCGAAGCTGTCACGTCGGCAATGCGCAGGGTCGCCTTGGTACTGTTGAGGCAGACGCAATCAGGGGTTATTACCAGGGCGTCGAACTCCTTCACGCGCCCGTCGGGCAACCGGTGTTTGAGCCTTACCATGAGGTCGTAGGCATGCTCGTTCAGGTATTCCTCAATGATGCGGGGTAGACTCGGAGCGACCAGGTCTTCGACCAGGGTACCCAGTTTGTTGGAGATTTCCCCCCACTTTTTGTTCATCTCCCGCTGCTCCCGGCGCGTCTCGTCCTTAAACACGCGCATCTCGTCCTAAAATCACTCATTTCGTCCTTGAATAGGCGCAGCTCCGCTTCCGTTTGCCGTTGCGAGTTGTAGAGTTTGCGGAATTCGACGCCGACACTTCTGACGAAATCCTGCATGGTCTGTTCGAGGCTATCGACGCGTTCGACAACGGCTGTCATAAGCGGGTCCGAAAGGCTACTGGGAAGTTGGAAGGAAAATAGCTCGCCCCCGGTCCGGATGCAAGCGCAGGAAGACACCTTGTTCCAGCTTACCTGCCATTTCCCCGATCAGCCGGTCCCGTTTGCCGTCGATATCGTCCCGCGCCTCGAACAAGGCGCGACGCTTCCGGTTGCGCTGGGATTCCAGGACTCGGGTCTGTTTCCGGACGTGCAGCTTTTCTTCCAGTAGTCGGAGCCGCCGCGGCCTCGCAGTCCTTCGACGGCGGCGACTTTGCCGGGGTGGGTTAGTCAAACAGCAGCCGGCCAGGTTGCGCCGGCGGTCTCTCCTTCGCCCGCGTGAGGACGTAGTGCGCCAAGGGGTGGGAGAGTCGGTAGTAGTGGACCTCTCCACTACGGCCTGGTGCACCTTGCGCCTTTACGGTTTAAGATTAAAGGTAAAAAGACACTAGTGTCCGGGATATTAATTGAATAAATTCAGATGGCTATTTGTTTCGAGATTGCTTAGATCGTAGTCCACAGCGATAACCATCTGATTCAGGAATATTTCCTCGCACATAGTCGGGCTTAAAATCTGGGTAGTGCTTAATCTGTAGTGATCGCAAGTTTGGGGGCAATCTTAGCATTACAATAGTGAATAAAAATCCAGATAGCTCCGAAATGATTTTCGATCTTCTTGGAAAAG
>Ga0049102_10000318_pt1 | contig 10984 bp, 9 predicted proteins | sample WorMetmaBAHAMAS2_FD_55017 | JGI IMG/M metagenome (GOLD analysis project Ga0049102, IMG submission 55017) | Marine gutless worms symbiont microbial communities from Max Planck institute for Marine Microbiology, Germany - Inanidrilus... | ecosystem: Host-associated > Annelida > Digestive system >...
GGTGCAGGGGCTAGGTGGAAATGACTTCCTCAACGGCGGCGCCGGTGCCGACACCCTGACCGCCGGCGACGGCGACGACACGGTCGATGGCGCGGCCGGCGACGATCTCATCATCGGCGGCTCCGGCGCCGGCAACGACACCTACATGGGCGGCCTCGGCATCGACGAGGTGAGCTATGCCAGCACCACCGCCGGCGTCACGGTCGATCTCGGCGCCGGCACCGCGACCGGTCCGGAAATTGGCACGGACACGCTGATCAGCATCGAGGCCGTCGTCGGCGGTGCCGGCCAGGACACGCTGACCGGTGACGGCGGCGCCAACACCCTCGATGGTGGCGCAGCCAACGACAGCCTCCTGGGAGGGGCGGGGGATGACGTCTACGTCTTCGATGCCGCCTACGGCTCGGACACGATCACCGACACGGGCGGCTCGGACGCCGTTCGCACGGCCATCGACGAACGACCCGCCGCCCTCTTCCGCGATGGAGACGACTTCGTCCTCACGTTGGACGACGGCAGTTCGCTCCGGATCGCCGATCATTTCGCCGGGACTGGCCATGCCGTCGAGTTTGTCGAGGTCCTCGGCGATTTCCCGTTCACCCTCAACCTGTTGACCGGTCACGTCGGCACCCCCGACAGCGATATCATCGTCGGCACCACCGGAGCCGACACGCTGATCGGCAACGGCGATTTCGACGTGCTGTTCGGCGATGCCGGCGACGACTCGCTGGATGGCGGCGCCGGCGAGGACGACGTGTCGGGCGGTGCCGGCGATGACCACGTGTTCGGTGGCGACGACGACGATGAGTTGGTCGGCAATGCCGGCGACGACACCCTCGACGGCGGGGACGGCTGGGACGACGTCGACTACGACTCGGACGGGGGTGCTTCGGCCGTAACCGTCGACCTCTCCGCGGGCACCGCCACCGACACGCACGGCGACACCGACACCCTGACCAACATCGAAGCGGTGCTCGGAACGGCGCTCGGCGATCACATGATGGGCGACGCCGGCAAGATCAACTTCCTGGGCCGGGGCGGCGACGACACCCTCGAAGGTGCCGATGGCGATGACGTCCTGGACGGCGGCGCCGGCGGCGACACCTTGGACGGCGGTGCCGGTTGGGACGGCGTTACGTACTACAACGATGAAGAAGACGGCGGCACGTCTGGTGTCGTAGTCAACCTTGAACTCGGAGCCGCGACCGACGGTTTCGGTGATACCGATACTTTGATCGGCATCGAATGGGTGTCCGGCACGGCCCAGGCCGATACGTTGACCGGCGCTGATTCCACGACGGAGGAGGTCGAGTGGTTCGCGCCCCTCGACGGCAACGATACCATCGACGGCGGCACCGGCGGCTTCGACGTCGTCTCCTACACCGACGACGACAACCGAGGCGGCAGTGCGGCAGTCGTGGTCAACCTCTCAACCGGCACCGCGATCGACGGCTTCGGCAGCACCGACACCTTGATCGACATCGAAGCGGTCGACGGCACGCGCTTCGGCGACCACCTGATCGGCGACGGCCTGTGGAACCAGCTTTCTGGACTGGACGGTGACGACACCTTCGACGGCAACGGCAGTGACGTCGTTGGCCAGGGCGGCTTCGTCGACAACCTGGTCGGCGGCGCCGGCAACGACACCTACGTGATCGATGTCGGCGACGAATTCGCCTGGATCAACAACGTCATCGACGCCTCGCTGGGCGAAACCAACACCCTCGCCTTTGGTGCAGGCATCGACGCCTCCCACCTTTCGTTATTCGAGATCGGTGGCGACCTCGAGATCACTTACGCGCCGGGCGACGTCGTTCGTCTTGTCGGCTGGTCCGGGCCGGACTCGGCGCTTGCCCGCCAAGTTGTTTTTTCGTTCGGAGGAGGCGGGAGCACGGCCGTCGTGGTGAGCGGACCGGGAACGGCCGGCGACGACCTGATTTTCGGAACGACGGCCGTCGATACCCTCGACGCCGGTGCCGGCGACGACACCGTCTATGCCGGCAATGCGGACGACATCATCATCGGCGGCTCGGGTGCCGGCGACGACACCTACGACGGCGACGGTGACATCGACATTCTCACATACGAGAGCACGACGATGGGCGTCACCGTCGACCTCGATGCCGGCACGGCATTCGGCTCGGAGATCGGCACCGACGACCTGGCGGCGATCGAGAACGTCGCCGGCGGGTGCCGGCGCCGATACGCTCACCGGCGACTCCGGCGCAAACAAGCTTTTGGGTCTGGGCGGCGGCGACACCCTCGAAGGTGGCGGTGGTGCGGACGTGCTGTTCGGCGACACCGATCCGCCGGCGGTTCCGCTGACCTTCACCGACACCGGTCTGTTCCCGGATGTTAGCGAGCTGGTGGACATCGGAGATCTCCCGGCGCCGGGCGATGATGCGCTGGGCATTGTCGGCGACGACCTGGCGGTGGGGGACCACGCTGTCGCGACGCTGACCTTCGCCGGCGGCACGGCGGGCTACGCCAACTCCGTCGGCCTGTATTCCGTCGCTGCGGACGGAACCATCACCGACGTCTCCCTGGCGTTCGAGGACGTCCATGCCGTCGATCCGGGCGATGCCGCCACCGTCACCCTGCCCGGCGGTCCGGGCAGCGGCTTCGGCCTGTTCCTCATCGTCCACGGCGCTCGCCTGAATAGCGGCTATCAGGGCCTCGACCTGAAAACCGGCACGCTCGCCTTCATCCATGATTTCGGCGGTCCCGGGGAACGCGCCGCGAAGATCACCGATTCCGGTGCCGACATCTCGTTGGTGTTCGACGACGGAGAAACCAAGACGGTGCTGCAGGGGCCCGTGGTCCATTCCACCGAGCGGGGCGGCTCGGCGCTGTTGAATGCCGACGACACCGTGCATGTCGCCGCCGGACGGCTCACCGCCGGCAACGACACCGCGCTCAGGGTCGGCTTCGAGGACATGCCGGGCGGCGGCGATTCCGACTTCAACGACGTCATCATCGACGTTGGGATCACCTTCGGCGAACCTGGAGGCGCGGATACGCTCGTCGGCGGCAGCGGCGACGATACGCTGACCGGCGGTCTCGGCGACGACGTGTTCGTGTTCGGCGCCGGCGGTGGCACCGACCGGATCACCGACTTCGAGGTCGGCAAGGACCTGTTCGATCTCAAGGACGGCGTCACCATCAGCACCATCACCACCGTCGATGCCGATGGCGACTCGTTCATGGACGACACCCTCGTCACTCTCTCCGATGGTGCGGTCGAGCTGATCGGCTTCACCGGCGTGACCGGCAGCGACCTGACCGGTTAGGCAGTTCCGAGCTCGGCGAAACGTGTCACGGGCGGCGGAACACAGCCCGCACGCCGGCGTGGTCACTGGGCAGGATACCGATCGTGGGGTCCGGGCCGTCTAGAACGCGTCCGGCTTCGGCGATCTCGAATGCGGCGGCATCGCCTTTGGCCAGCGCGAACAGATGGTCGATGCATCCGCCGGACAGCGTCGTCCGGTCATCACCGGTGAGGGTTGGCCGCGGGCCGCCGGCAGCGTCCCAGGCATCGGCGACGGCGAGGCCTGACTCGTCCCGTAGCCAATGAATCGGCGCATCTTGGGGCTCGGCGTTCATGTCGCCGCCGATGATCACAGGCACGCCGACCGGGACCGACCCGGCGATGGCGGCGAGCTGCCGGGTTCGCAAATCGTCGGCGTCGGCGAGGTGGGTGAGGTGGGTGTTGATCACCACGAGCGGCCCACCGTTCCAGTCGAGGATCAAGATCTGGGCGACGCGCTCGCCATCGGCCGGGTCCGAGGGGAGGGCGAGAACATCGTTACCGGTGACGGGCAGGCGGGTCAGCACCGACAGCCCCGACGTGGAGTCCAGGTCATGACCGGCGAGCGCCCTTGGCTTTCGCCGTGCCGGCGCATGCACATGCTGGAGCCGCAACCGTTCGCGGATTGCCTCGCCGGTATGAATGGCGCCACCGGCGGTGGAGAACACTTCCTGCAATAGCACGACATCGGCGTCGAGCGCCTTCAACCCCTCGGCAATAGCCTGCACGCGGGCGAAGTAGTCGCCGTCGCACTTCCACGTGTTCAGGGTGACAACCGTGAGGTTGGGGGAGGAGAACGTCGTCACAGCCGATAGGGGATGCGAACGCCCGGATGGTCGGCGGGGAAATCACGCTCGTTGCGGGTCACCAGCAGCGCGTCCCGGGTTTGCGCCGCTGCCCAGATGATCGCGTCCGGAAGCCGGATGCGATGGTGCCGCCGGATGTCCACGGCCGCCTCGGCCACCGCCGAATCGACGGGGACGTGCTCGAAGCCGTCAAGGAAACTGCGCAACGTATCGTCCTCGCCCGGACGTGCCCCGACCATGACTTCGATCCAGGTGATCGTGCTGATCGCTGGCCGTTCGTAAAGCGCCAATTCGGCCTTCGCCGGGGCGCGGCCATTCAGGTAGTCGACGAGGACGTTGGTGTCGACGACCGCCTTCACGGTCGCCACTCGCGCCGGAGGTCGTCCTCGTAGTCAAGGCCATCCACGCCACGGTCCCGCCACAAACCGAAGGCGTTTGCGCTGGATGGGGCCCTGTGGCGGCGGAGGAAAGCGGCGATGGCACGGCGCACCAGCTCGGCGCGCGACAGGCCCTCGCGGCGGCCGATCCGTGCCAGGTCCTCGACCTGCTCGTCGGGGATGTCGACTATGGCACGCATATGATATCACATATCAGCATCATATAGCACTTATCGCACGTTCCCCGATTGGTGCGCAATAGGACTGACCGCACCAATCCCGCGTACGGCTACGGCGGTTGGGAATCTTTGGCGATGCGCTTAGGGTTCTGGAATGGGCGACCGGAACCGCAACAATGCTCTGCTCCTCATCGTCGCCGGCCCGACGGCATGCGGCAAGTCGGCGGTGGCCATGGATGCGGCCGAAACCTTCGATGGCGTCGTCATCAACGCCGACTCCATGCAGGTCTACCGCGACCTCCGCGTATTGACGGCGCGGCCATCAGCGGCCGATGAAGCACGGGTGCCGCACCGGCTGTTCGGCCTGCTGCCGGCGACCGAGCGGTGTTCTGCGGGGCGCTGGCTCGTCATGGCGGCGGAAGAGATCGAAGTGGCCCGCGGCGATGGGCGGTTGCCCATCGTCGTCGGCGGCACTGGCCTCTATCTCGGCGCCCTTACCGGAGGCCTCGCACCCATCCCGCCGATCCCCGAGGGCGTCCGCGCCGAAGCAAAGGCCCTGCACGCCCGTCTCGGCGGCGAGGAGTTTCGGGCGGAGCTTGCCAAACTCGACCTCGAGTCGGCGACGGCACTGCCTGCGGGTGATACACAACGGCTGATCCGCGCCTGGGAGGTGGTGCGGGCGACGAGGCGGACGCTGCCCGACTGGCAGCGAGAGGCGACGCAGCCGAGGTTCGCCGCGCGCACCGCCACCATCGTCTTGACGCCGCCGCGCGAATCCCTCTACGCCGCCATCGACGCCCGATTCGAGGCCATGGTCGCCGAAGGCGCGCTCGACGAGGTGCGGGCGCTCCTCGCCCTTGGTCTCGATCCCGGACTGCCGGCAATGAAGGCGGTCGGCGTCCGAGAACTCGCCGCTCACCTCCGTGGCGAAATGCCCCTCGACGCGGCCATCGCCTCCGCGAGTCGCGCCAGTCGCAACTACGCCAAGCGTCAGATGACCTGGCTCCGCCACCGTGTGGTCCCGTCAGTTGCGATTGACGCGCAATATTCGGAAAGCCTCAGGCCAAAAATCTTTTCATTTATTCGTCAGTTCCTATTGACCCCGGGCGAGTGAATCACTAGGTTCCGAATTCCCGCGCGCGGCCCGGCCTGAAGCCGGGCCGTTTTTCTCCTCTCTCAATGTCGGCCGCCATGGGGGCGGCAAGGGGAGGCAGGTTTGCGAACAGAAAGGCAGGACCGATGGCGGACCAGCAGCTAACCGGAGCTCAGATCCTTCTCAAGGCACTCGTGGATCAGGGCGTCACCGATGTATTCGGTTACCCCGGCGGCGCCATCCTGCCCGTATACGACGAACTGCACATGCAGAACCAGATCCGCCACATCCTGGTCCGCCAGGAAGGTGGCGCCGTGCACGCGGCCGAGGGCTATGCCCGCTCCACGGGCCGGGTCGGTGTGGTGTTCGTGACCTCTGGTCCGGGCGCCACCAACGCGGTGACCGGCCTGACCGACGCGCTGATGGATAGCATTCCCCTGGTCTGCATCTGCGGACAGGTGCCCATCCACCTGATCGGCAACGATGCCTTCCAGGAATGTGACACCACCGGCATCACCCGGCCGTGCACCAAGCACAACTACCTGGTCAAGAGCACCGACGACCTCGCACGGGTGGTCCACGAGGCGTTCCATGTCGCCTCCAGCGGCCGACCGGGTCCGGTGCTGATTGACCTGCCCAAGGACGTCGCATTGGGCGAAGGCGCCTACACGCCGCCCGACGAGGTGACCCACCGGACCTACCGTCCGCAGGTCAAGGGCGATGCCAAGCTGATCGAACGGGCCGTCGAGATGATGGCGCAAGCCAAGAAACCGCTGCTCTACTGCGGCGGCGGCGTCATAAACGCCGGCCCCAAGGCGTCCGAGCTGCTGAGCGAACTGGTGGACCTCAGCGGCTTTCCATTCACCTTGACGCTGATGGGGCTCGGCGCCGCGAGAGCGTCACATCCGAACTATCTCGGCATGGTCGGCATGCACGGCACTTACGAGTCGAACCTGGCAATGCATGATTGCGACCTGATGATCGCAGTCGGTTCGCGGTTCGACGACCGGGTGACCGGGCGGCTCACGGACTTCTCGCCGGGCTCGAAAAAGATCCATATCGACATCGACCGTTCGTCCATCAACAAGAACGTCGCCGTCGATGTCGGCATCGTTGGCGACTGCGCGTCGGTCCTCGAGGACATCGTCGCGGCCTGGAAGGCCCGCAACGTCAAGCCCGATGCCGAGGCTCTGCAACTGTGGTGGCGCCAGATCAACAAGTGGCGTGACCGCGACAGCCTGGCATTCAGGCAAAGTGACACGCTCATCAAGCCCCAATACGCCATCGCGCGGCTGTTCGAGCTGACCAAGGACATGGACGACGTGATCATCACCACCGAGGTCGGTCAGCACCAGATGTGGGCGGCGCAGCTCTATGGCTTCGAGAAGCCCAACAAGTGGCTCACCTCGGGCGGGCTCGGCACCATGGGCTACGGTCTGCCGGCGGCGATGGGTGCGCAAGTCGCCAACCCGGACGCGCTGGTCATCGACGTCGCCGGCGAGGGGTCGATCATGATGAACATCCAGGAGATGTCGACCATCGCCCAGTACAAGCTGCCGGTGAAGGTGTTCATCCTCAACAACGAATACCTCGGCATGGTGCGCCAGTGGCAGGAACTGCTGCACGAGAGCCGGTATTCGCAGACCTACATGGACGGGTTGCCGGACTTCGTAAAGCTGGCCGAGGCCTTCGGCGCCGTAGGCCTGCGCGCCGAGAAGCCCGACGAGGTGGACGACCTGATCCGCGAGATGATCTCCGTCGACAAGGCGGTCATCGCCGACGTCCGCGTCGACAAGGCGGAAAACTGCTTCCCGATGATTCCCTCGGGAGCGGCCCACAACGAGATCCTTTTCGGCCCCGACGATAAGGCCGAGAAGCCCATCTCCGAGGAGGGCATGGTCCTCGTCTGATCGCGTGTCCGGGCGGGACGCCGGTTGCCGGCATTCCGCCCGACCGCCGCCCTTCCATCGATTTCATGCTCGGCCGCGCGTTCGCGCAGGCCGCCCCGGACACGGGAGCGAATACAGTGGTTATTGACCAAACACAGGAACAACACACGATCTCGGTGCTCGTCGACAACGAGCCCGGGGTGCTGGCCCGGGTCGTCGGGCTGTTTTCCGGCCGCGGCTACAACATCGAGAGCCTGACGGTCGCCGAGACCGACCCCCACGGCAACCGTAGCCGCATCACCATCGTTACCTCGGGCACGCCGATGATCATCGAGCAGATCAAGGCCCAGCTCGGCCGCCTGGTGCCCGTGCACAAGGTCTCCGATCTGACCGTCGAGGGGCCGCATGTGGAACGCGAGATGGCGCTGATCAAGGTGGGCGGTACCGGTGACCACCGGGTCGAGGCGCTTCGCATCGCCGACATCTTCCGTGCCCGCGTCGTCGACTCGACCAACGAGTCGTTCGTCTTCGAGATCGTCGGCAAGACCACCAAGCTCGACGCTTTCGTCGGGCTGATGGAACCGCTGGGACTGATCGACGTGGCGCGCACGGGTGTCGTCGCCATCGCTCGCGGACCGGAAGGGATCGAATAGAACCGGGCACCGGCCAAGGAGGCCGTTGTCGCCAAGGGATGGGAGGGACCGATTATGCGCGTCTATTACGACCGGGACGCCGACGTTAACCTGATCAAGTCGAAGAAGGTAGCCGTCGTCGGCTACGGCAGCCAGGGCCATGCCCATGCCTTGAACCTGCGGGACTCCGGCGTTACCGACGTCGCCGTAGCCCTACGTCCCGGCTCGGCGAGCGTCGCCAAGGCCGAGAACGAAGGGATCAAAGTCCTCGATCCGTCTGCCGCCGCGGCCTGGGCCGATGTGGTCATGGTGCTGACCCCGGACGAGCTGCAGGGCGCGCTCTACCGCGACCACCTGGGGCCGAACTTGAAGGAAGGCGCGGCGTTGGCCTTCGCCCACGGCCTCAACATCCACTTCCGGCTGATCGAGCCGCGCGAGGATCTCGACGTGTTCATGGTCGCCCCCAAGGGACCGGGACACACGGTGCGGTCCGAATACCAGCGCGGAGCCGGTGTACCGTCGCTGGTCGCCGTCGGCCAGGACGCCTCGGGCAACGCGCTGGAGGTCGCCCTGTCATACGCTTCGGCCCTCGGCGCCGGGCGGTCGGGGATCATCGAGACCACGTTCCGCGAAGAGTGCGAAACCGACTTGTTCGGCGAGCAGAGCGTGCTCTGCGGCGGGCTAACTTCGCTGATCCTTGCCGGCTACGAGACCCTGATCGAGGCCGGTTACGCGCCGGAAATGGCCTATTTCGAGTGCCTGCACGAGGTCAAGCTGATTGTCGACCTGATCTACGAGGGTGGCATCGCCAACATGCGCTATTCCATCTCCAACACCGCGGAGTACGGTGACTACACCAGCGGCCCGCGGCTGATCGACGCATCGGTGAAGGCGCGCATGAAGGAGGTGCTGGACGACATCCAATCGGGCCGCTTCGCCAAGGAGTGGATGCTGGAGAACAACGCCGGCCAGCCAAGCTTCAAGGCCATGCGTCGGCGCGCCGCCGAGCATCCCATCGAGGAGGTCGGCGAGAAGCTGCGCGCGATGATGCCGTGGATTGCCGAGGGCAAGCTGGTCGACAAGTCGAAGAACTGACCCTGCAGGCCCGTCCGAGGCGCGTCCGTTGGCGCTGAAATACATCGTCGTCGAGGTGCCGGGCGGCGAGGCGCCGGTGGTGTTCTCGCGAGACTTCTTCCACGCCTACGTCGCCGACAGGTTCGCGCCGGCAAAGGTGGTGTCCGCCGGATTCGTTCGCCTGTCCGGCGGCAAGCCGGAATGCTACGGCGGCTCATCCAGCCTCAAGATCAGTTCACGCGGCGACCGCGACACGGCACTGGTCGCCCGACACCTTCTGGACGGTTCTATCGACGAGGAGTCCGACGGATAGCCGACGTTCCCCCCGCCGCATCTCCCTCGGTCAGCGGCGGAAGTAGAAATCGGTGGTCAGCGACGAGGCTTCCCACGGCACCTGCGTTTCGCTCGTCGTCGCCATTACGCTGAGTCGCACCCGCTTCAATACCTGTTCGACTGGTTCCGGGTGCTGGACGATGGCCTGCGCCAGCGCCGCGGTGTACGGGCTGTTGGCTCCGGTCCCGTCGGCAGCGACCTGCCCCGGAGCGGTGGCGTAGGCGATCAAGGTCCCTTGCGGCGCGTCCATGCGGGCGAGACCGGTGGACAGGCTGCGGAACCCGCGGGCGTACGGGTTGTTGCGGCAAGCATCCAGGATCACCAGATTGGTCCGCGTTCGCGCAAAGCTCAGCGTGCCGAGCACCGAGTCGGCGGCGACGGATTCGATGTCGACGTCGCTTTCGCGGGAGATCCGCGCGCCGACCGGGATCAGGTAGTTGCGACCGCCGACCTGGACACCGTGTCCGGCATAGTAGAACAGTGCTATCGCGCGCCCGGCCGTGCGCTCCAACCTCTCGCCGAAGTCGCGGACGGCGCGCTTCATCTGCTTCTGATCGGCGTTGATCAGCTCGGTCACTTCGAACCCGACTGAACGCAGGGTTGCCGCCATCAGGCGGGCGTCATTCTCCGGGTTGGCCAGCGGCATGTTCGCGTAAGTGCTGTTGCCGATGATGAGGGCGATGCGCGGTTCTTCCGCCGGCAAGGCTGAAGGTGCTGCCGGGCGTTCACGGGGCGCCGGCGCCGATCCGACAAACCGGTCAAGCAGCGAGGCGCGGCGAGACTCGTACTCGTCGTCGTCGATCAGGCCCTTCTCGCGTAGATCGCGCAACGTATCGAGCTGGCCGACAAGCGGATCCTGTGGTTCCGCCGCGGGCGCGTTCGCGATTGCCGGCGCTGGGGCCGGTGGCGTTGGAATGGGCGCCGGCCGTGTCGGAATGGGGGCTGGCGCCGTTGGCGGCACGGCGACGATCTGCGGCGGTGGCGGGCCCGCGGCTGGGGGCGGCGGATCGGGGGCGGCGCGCGCAAGCTGGAGTTTCGCCGTGCAGAACCGTCGCGGCACGCCGATGGTCCAGAAGTTGGCCTTCAGAACTCCGCCGGCGACCGTTCCCTTGATCGAAGCCTGTTGCGGTCCGCCGTCCCCGTATCCCGGCCAGGTATGCCAGTGGGTATAGGCCTGGAAGACCGAATTCCCGCCGATGGGAGCCTTGAACGTCCGCTTCTGACCCTGGCTGTGTGAAAACGCGAATACGTTTAGGATTCCCGTGCAGTCTTTGCGGGGGATCGGATGAAGCGT
>Ga0049102_10000320_pt1 | contig 10937 bp, 9 predicted proteins | sample WorMetmaBAHAMAS2_FD_55017 | JGI IMG/M metagenome (GOLD analysis project Ga0049102, IMG submission 55017) | Marine gutless worms symbiont microbial communities from Max Planck institute for Marine Microbiology, Germany - Inanidrilus... | ecosystem: Host-associated > Annelida > Digestive system >...
GGATAACGCAGGGGACTTTGATTTCTTTAGTCCTTGGACGTGGTTTACGATCTTAGGGTGGATAGTGGCTATAGCAGCCCTAGTTTTGGTGATCATGTTGCGCCTCAAAGTGAGACCATTGTTTCTCCTGCTGATGGCTAGAGGCTCACAGGCAGCCTCTCTGAAACTAGCGATACCAAAATACACTTTAGAATCACCTCAGGTCACTCCTCCACCGTTGGATATTTTGGCAGAATGGATCAATCATGTGTCACACGTACCTAATCTTCTGCCTGCCGAAATCTTGATACTGCTTGGCATCATTTTTGCAATTCTCTTTAAGATAGCTTGCATGATCTATAGAGCACAGAAAAAGGAAATGACCAGAACCTGCCTAATCATGGAAATAGGCAATGGGACTGATACAATCATGCTCCTGGTTATGGACCCGACGGGCACAGCATGGTTTAGCGGTAGTTTAGATTTAGTTAAAATGACGTTTAACGATACTTAAACGTTTATATACCAAGATTAAACGTTTACTAAACGTTTTCTATCTGTTGAGAAAGTAACGTTGCGAAAAAAACGGCATGTAAACATATCACAAACGTGAATATCCTTCGATCGTCAACTTAATGAAAAGCTATTTATTTAGGAATTATACTTACTGTACATGTCTATGACGGATATGAGAGCACCTGCTGGCTTATTTCTAATTTTATACCAATTTGACGGGCTGCGTTACTATGTGAATTTCCGTTATATTCTAGACAGTTCAGCGTCAATGCGCAACATTTTACAAACCAGTGTTTGGACGTAAGTACCGATTGTAGCCTAATACTACAAGTTCTTGCGAAAGAGTAGCCTAGCAGGGGCAGGTTACTTTNGGGCGCACAAAAAAAATAATAAGTTTCTTACTTATTAACCTGCGCTAACTGCNTGCTCTTGCTTACTTATTGTTGATGTTTACACATCTAAACCGGAAGTTGTATAATTGNATTGGCGCTAATCGGAGAGCTTGTTGAAAGAGGTATAGTTTTCTTCTGATTTATGTATGTTACTTATCTTTCATCTGTAAATAACAACAATTAATTTGCTAATTGATAGCAGCAAAGGTAATGAACATTTATACGATATATCCGCTCAGTCAGCGGTGTTGTACCTTTCAGGTCAAAATGTTTATCAAAGTGGCTATGTACACAACGAGGCGGTCCTACGAATTACCGCACTGTCCACACCGGCCCCCGATTTTACGCTTTTGTTATGTGTTGTGCAGGTTAGGGTTATGGTTATTTTTAGGCTGTACAATACAACAAAAGCGTAAAATCGGGGGCCGTTGCGGTAATGCGTCGACGTGTAGGCCTACGCAGACCATAAAATGTCTTATGTACAGTGTGCACGCAACACGCTGACCAATGACAGCGCAGCAAGAAGCAACGACCTATAGTGGCATATAGTGGCCGTATGTATTTGGAAGTTTTGTGCGGATTCTGAAATTTCCAACCAGTGAGGCAATCACGTTGTTGTTGCTCAACTTCTTTCATGGCGTTTTCTTGCCCGGTTACTGCCTTGTGATTATAAACACTGCAGTGAAGTTCAAGGTAGAATCAATCACAGCACTGCTTTTCCACAGGGGCGTGGGTAAGGTGCAGAATGCGGAATATTACTGCCGAGCATAACCATCCAACCGAGCAAAGGTCGCTTTCTGCCTGACTTGACATCGACGTGCACCTTTGATCTCTATCTCTACTGGTCGACCACCCTACCCCTCCCCTGCCCCCACTTGCAGGTGTAGTGGCCATATAGTGGCGTGGTTAGGTATAGAGATAGGGTTGTGTTACGGTTAGTGATTAGTGTCATTTGGTTGTGTTTCTTGCAGTATTACGTAACGTTGGACATTTCGAGCAACACAAATGAAATGGCACAGTATATGAAAAAGTATAGGAAAGTCATGAAAGATGTGAGGCAGTGGATGTCTGACGACATTGTGTCATCAGAGTATGTGAGGTTGCCTATTGCCACTGAAGAAGAAAGTACCGATTATAGTGAGGATGTTTGTGTTCAGTGTGATGAACTGTTATGTCAGTCTGGCCATGTTAGTGACACAGGCTCTGACGTCGAACCATTATCATCTTCAGATGATGAAGCACAGTTGATTTCAGATGGCAGTAGTTCATTACAGACTGACCTAGCACAGTTTATGGTAACTGAAAATCTTACTCGCCGGGCACGTGACAGATTGCTTGATATTTTGCGCAAGCAGGGCCTAGACTTACCCAAAGATAGTCGAACACTTTTAAAAACTCCCCGTGTTGTACAAGTAACTGAGAGATGTGGAGGCCAGTATGCATATCTCGGTTTACAGAAATGCTTGAACATGGCTGATAAATGTGACGTGTATGAATTGAGCATTAATTCAGATGGAATGCAACTGTACAAGTCAAGTAATAAACAGGTTTGGCCCATACTATGTCAAGTTAATGCATCGCGTCCTATGCTAGTTGCACTGTATGTTGGAACGGGTAAGCCGAACTCTATTGATAATTATTTATGTGACCTAGTGACGGAGATAAAAGAATTGCAATCATCGGGGTTTGTGCCATGTGATGAAAGTGTTGCAAAACAAGTTGTTGTCCGATCCTTTGTGTGCGATGCACCAGCACGCGCCTTTCTGAAAAACATCAAGGCACATAACAGTCTCCATGGGTGCGAGCGATGCACTGCTGTAGGAAGGTCTACGAATAATCGTACTACGTTTGGCGCATCAGAATGCTTTGGTGCAGAAAAACGCACACATGACAAGTTTGTAAACCTTCAGTATATGGGTAGTCATCAGGTCGCAGGAACCCCATTGTCTGAAGTGGTAGGAGATTGCGTTAGCATGTTTGCTTTAGATTATATGCATTTAGTTTGCTTGGGAGTCGTACGACGCATGCTTCAGTTTTGGCGAAAGGGCGACCGTATTGTACGACTTAGCAGTTCACAAATGTTAATGATTTCTGAGAAATTGTGTGCACTGCGGGAATTCATACCCAGTGAGTTTGCAAGGCGACCTCGATCACTAGTAGAAATGGACAGGTGGAAAGCCACCGAGTACAGACAGTTTTTGTTGTATACAGGGCCGGTGGTGTTGAAGTCCATTTTGACACCACAGTTGTATAAACATTTTTTGTGCCTGTCTGTCAGTATCAGTATCATGCTGACGTCTGACAAGGAGAAATGAGAGGCTCACCTGGACTATGCATGCAGACTGTTGAAACATTTTGTGGCCAATTGTGAGGATTTGTATGGCAATGACTTCCTTGTCTATAATATACATTCACTACTGCATTTGGGCGACGATGTCAAGTACTTTGGAGCCTGTCTAGATGCCATCAGTGCATTCTCGTTCGAGAGCTTTTTGCAGACACTCAGACGTCTCATTCGTTGCCCATCAAATCCAATTTCACAAGTTCTGAAACGAGTTCATGAGTTCGAATCTGCTAGCTGTTCCATAGGCGGTCTACCATATGTAGAAAGACGAATGAAGGTGGCTGCAAATGGCCGAGATTCAGTCATCATGCTGAAATCTGGCAAGTTTGCTGAAGTAGTTGATGTGACAGATGATGGCTTGCTGTGTGAAGTTTACAGAAGGTCATGCTTGCAGCCATTTTACACAGAACCATGCTCATCTGACATAAATGATGTTGTGTTGGTGACATCTCGCGTGGGTTGTTCAGTACCTGTTGAGATTGCATGGACTGATATTGCACGCAAAGCAATGAAGTTACCTCATGGACAGGGATATGTTTTGATGCCTGTGTTACACAACGAATGGTTAGTGTTTCTTTGTGATTCCCCTGCAACTTGGCAATGCACGGGGATATTGGCTACTTTCCCCAAAGTTGGTTCCATGGAAACAGGTGATACATGCGCAGCACATTGTTGGCCCTTACTGGTGCCAGTATCACCCCCCTCCCAGCTCAGCAGGGATACTGCGGGGCGGCCATAATTAAAAAACTACAGTTTACATTATTAGCAGCTGGAATTTTTGTTATAAAGCTGAGTATATTTACAGATGGGGCCTGTCATATTTTTACACATCTGCCATGATACTGTTGTTTGCTTCAGATTATTTCTTGGGCAGTGGTTGCAGTTGTAATGCTTGTTTAGTACATGTCAAGGTTTCTGTTACTATTCCTGTGTAATTGTTTGGCTTATGTTGTTTAGATAAAATACCTATATTATGGCTTGGAGTCGGGCTGTGTGGAAGGAGGGAAAGCGTGAGGAAGAAGGTGTTGTACCTACCAATTGGATTGATGACGACTGTAAAATCCTTTGCTGGCCAAAAGTGTCCAATGCTGAGAAATTACTGAAGCAGGGAGCTGAGCCGCGTGCTTCATGGTGGAGATTTCCGATTATCAACATCAAATTNACGTCTGGTAAGGCTAATGAGTGCACAATGTTATTTAATAAGAATATTAGTTTGAAATTGGTGAGACTTTTTTGAGACTAGACCCCGACTGTATATAATGGTTCTAAAGATATGCTGACGTTTGACTGTGCAGACTTTATGTGCGTTTTAAGAATACATCTGCACCTGTTATTTGCCAAACATTCTCATAAGCTTGTTAACGCAATCTGGACATAGCTAGNNTTCTGCACACACACAAAAGTTGAAAGAAATAATTTTAGGCAGTTTCACCCATTTTAAGTGAGCAAAAGATAATGGCCTTTATTACATTCGTTATGGGTTGTTGTAATAAAAACCTTGTAAAGTCACAGATTGTTTTTCTCCATTGCGATGTTTCAGACAAGTATGACGAATGTGACAACTGTGGATTGACAACGNAAGTGGAAGAAGATGATGATGATAGTACAGTTAATGACAAGTCTACAAGGCGTAAACGCAAGACCGATGAAGATTTCGTGGGACATTCAGAAGGTACACTGGGNACTGCTCATACACATTCTGACTGTTATTGTTTGTGTTGCTGTTGCCGTACTTAGGCACAGATGTAGTTACAGTTTGTACAGTGCAGATCTACGGTAGCTACTGCTCTGCACTGGATATGCTATCACTTTTCTGTCTGCTTGTCTTCTCTCTTGTCACATTCGTGGACTGTGTCTATATGACTGGTGATAGAACCAAACTGTCTTCACTGCCTGTGTACCCTGTGTTTCCTTGGAAACCAGTTTTGGGGAAACTACCCAGAAATCACGAAAATGACTATAACTCGACTTAGGGCAGCTAGGTGAACAAAATTGGCGCCAAGTAGGGGTTTCTAGGGTGGTTTTACAATGCAGGCAGCAGTATATACTTACAGCATCAAGAAAATCACGAAAATCAAACAGAAATGACGAAAATCACCAAAATCACTGAAATGCCTAGAAATAACCGAAATTATCAAAAATCACATACGTCAGTAAGTCGGAGTATTTTGTCCTGTAGCTCTGCACGGTCTCTTAATGTCGCCAAAGCACGTGTGTAACATAGTAACAGACTGTGCAAATTTCACATCTTTCTGGCTCTTGTAGTCAGATTTTACTTTCATCTCAGCTGTTAAACACTCATAGGCAGTGTTCGCTTGTGAAGTTACTGTGTAGCTAAACGTCTGTAAATATATTGCATGTTTTGCTGTTCATTTTAACAGCAGAATCTTCCTGCGAATCGACTGTCACTGAGAACATAGGTGGTTAGTATAATACTTGTATCTCTATCTATTGTGTTTGTATATATATTCTTACTGTTACCATGATCAGCACAGAGTGAGATTCATTGCTCTTTAAGATGAAGTTCTTGCAGTGTGCTGCTGCGGAATATCATTCATTGTACTGACATACACGATCGGTGTGCATGATGGCTGTAGGAATGAAAACCTTTCCAACACCTCCAAGGAAGTATGCANNTTCTGCAGTGCAAGGTAATAATTGTACTACTCTATATCTTACATCAATTATTACAGCAATTTGTTCAAAAGTTAATTCTTTCACTGCTGCGAAACTAAAGTTAAGACAGAACTAACATGGTCTACTTGCTTTGTCTTGTAACTCTTTCCATGTAATCTTAGATTTTTGTATGTTGTTGCAAGCTGGAACGACTTGTGACAACATATAAAAATCTAAGATTACACGGTAAGAGTTACAAGACAAAGCTGGAACGACTGCCTTCAGTGCTTTGACACTGTTGGTTGGGCGGCAGGAAGAGCATCCGGCCTGTAAGAAAGCTGAGTGGTGGGGTTCTGGCGTGGTAGTCTCTGGAGCAAGGTGCAGACTTGCATATGGTTCGGTTGATGCCACTGCCACCCATCATCTCTTGCTTCAGTAAAATCCACAATGGTTTTACGGTTTCTGGTACCAGCTCACCTGGGTAGTCCTAGACAAAGGGCCGTTAAACGGTTGTGTGTGTGTGTGTTGCAAGCTGGAATGAAATCATCATCATCATATCCAATTTTATTTGTCATCTGCTGCGAGTGTTCCAGATACTGGGGTAGGCAGCAGGCGGCTTTGTCTCACAACAGCTCTCCAGGCATCTCTGTCCAGTGGGTCAGTGCTGACCAGGTTACAGTCTTTTATGTCACTATTGACACATTCGACCCATGTCTTCCGGAATGAAAATTCCCATAAAAAGTCATATATTGAACTTTCTGGAATTGTATAAAAATGTCTGCAGCATTTTAGGCAAACAAGCTGTTGTCTTCATTTAATTATATGTTTTCATTTCACTGTATGTCTGCAGTTCTCAAGGCCCAGCAACAGTCAGTGGCTGGGAATGGTTCGCGTCCCGGTCACAAGTCTTCTGGTAGTGGCGAGAGTGGTGAGAGGGCCAGTGGCCTGGGTGTTGAGAGATCTAGTGGTAGTTCGCAGCAGCAGTCACCAGCAGGGAACGATGCACGTCCGCGTCACAAGTCTCCTGGTAGTGGGCCGCTGCCAGAGAGAACGCCCAGAGCTGATGACCGACATGACGAGTGTCATGCTGGAGCTACTTCATCGTCTGAACTGATTCCGCAACCTCGTAAGTGTATAATGGATACAGCTTTTTAAGATTTATGATTGTCTGTCTTAACATGCTTTGACTTGGAATCAAGACTTGTTCCAGTGTTACTGACTATGCTGTTTTGTATATGACATTAGTTGTTCTCGACAACTGATTGTGGCTCCATTAATTACGTTATTTGTTATTTGCTCAACAGTTGAGAGGACGATACGGGTGTAAATTATTCTGCCATTAGGCAGCTTAGCTTGACATTAGTGCAATGCAGCATTGATTCAGACACGTATAGTAAGTGTATGCGGCATGCATGGTTATTGCTTGTTTTTGTTTGTGTAGAATTTCAGAAGAGAGTGCTGTTCCAGTTAGCCAAGTTGTCCAAGGAAGTGTCTGACGTTCGCCGTTTGCTAGAACGACAGATGACTGCTTCTCGCTATGCTGAAGACAACGTGCTGGACATCGAGGTCGCACGCGGACCACTGCAGTCGGTTGCAGCTGTTCGAGACCTCGATAACCGGTGCAGCGATGCCAACGTCCGGCAGTTCTTGGTTTGTACACGGACTATTTGCTTTGCTGACCGACGTTTTTTTGCCTGTTTACCTGCTTGTCTAAGGATGTTGACAGTTTGTTATATACTGAAATGTTAACTACATACTGAACAACACGGAAATTTTCCAGGACTGCCAGATTAGTCTGCCGTTTGCCAGTAGCAGGTTCAGTGGTTTATCAGATCAAGCAGTGGTGTCTATCACATTACATTACAGTACATTGAACTTATTTATAGTGGCTATAAGTACAAGACTGCTGAACTACTACAGTACACAGTGTACAAAACAGAACGCCGACAGTCATGCCCAAGACACACTGACCAGAAACTGGTACCAGAAAAATGGTACCGGTTTCTGGTACTTCTGTCATGCAATCTGGTACCGGTTTTTTTCTGGTACCTGAATCTGGTACCAGATAGAACATGTTCTGTTCTATGCTACAATCTGGTAATCACGTGGTACCGTCTGTTAACAAAAAAAACTGGCACCGGTTTCTGGTCAGTGTGTCATGGGCATAAGGATGGAAAACAGGAAAGTTTGGAGGCGGTTCCGGAACACAGATACTGTCAGAACTGCTCCGTAATGACTTCAGAATGTGTGTTGGTTGCATTATACACAAACTTACATCTGTTAGTTGCATTTTTCTCCTCTGTGCAGAAATCTAGCAATAGCCAGTTGGATTATATTTCCTTCCTTTCAGACAGACTCATGGTCAGCTTGTCCATGCCATAGTTCTTTGGTTCCAACGTAAACTTACTGTAAATTTTAATGTGTGCGATAATGCTTTTGCAGTTTGGTCTGGTAGTCAAGTTAGCCGGATCGTCTGTCAAGGAGTCCGTGAGGTGCATGATGAGCCGACTATGCACAAATCAAGTGATGTCCTTCCTTAGCATGAGTGGAAGGAATCTTGGCAAGCTGGCATTTGGAGACACCAACCTGTGTGATGTCGTTGTTGGTATGCACATCACAGGTGTATTATGATGTGTTTAAATTAAATTGTTTTGCACCCCGTGTTGGGTTTGGGGCACCCTTTCTGTCCCCCCTGTCCCATTCTCCTCCCCCTTTCCATTTCACGTTTTCTTTTTCCTTTTCCCTTTCTTGCTCACTTCACCGGATGTCGTAGGAGGCGTACTAAACCTGGCTTTAGTTTGTTGTGTTTATTTTGTGTTATCTGTATTACTTAGTTTCCCCCTCCCCCTCATATGGACATCATCTGAGCTGTGATGATAGTCTAGAGGGTTTGTTCGTGCTTTGCGGGCAGGAGTCAAGCCTACTCTGGACCCCAGCACTGAGGCCTGTGTAGGCCCAGTGCGCAGGCCCGAGGAGAGGGAGTGAGTGAACGGTGTGTGCTGTGTGTGCAAGTGACATGTGGGGGTGAGGAAGGAAAGTAGGCGTGAGCAGCTTGTCAGGTATTTATAACGCGCACCATCTAGGCGTGGCCTACTGTCTGGATGGGCTCTTGACTGGCACTTATTCAGTGCCAGCCACGGTCGGACGCTTGTTCAGAGGGTAGAGGGTAAGAGGGGAGATTATCAGAACTGCTCTGTGCGTGTTGTGTATGACAGTTGTATGCCGTGGTATGCACGCACCCATATGAGCAGTTCGTACAATTGAATGTTGGTTTAGGTTGATTTTTTAGTGCATTTGTTTAGGTTTAGCATTTTGTGTGTTTTCTGTTAGTTAAATGTTTATTTAAGGATGCATGCTAGTTTTTGTAATATTTGTTTTATTTTCAGGTCAGATTGTGTGACATTTATCTCCCCCTGTTGTTGGCGCTAGCGTAGTAAGTTTTTGTACTTAGGAATAAAGACATAACCCCCCTCCCTCCACTCCTATGGTGTCATCTGAGATGTGATGATTGCTTGGGAGGATAGGAGGGAAGATTATCAGAACTGTTCTGTGTTGTGTTGTGTATGACAGTGGTACGCAATGGTATGCACGCATATGTGAGCAGTTCTTACAGGACCGGGTTTTGTATCCAGTCCGCCCATTTCACACTGTGTAGTTTGTCGTGTACATGATTGTGTTTTCATTGTATTTGCATATTATATGTTTAGTATTGTAAGCAGTGTGAGGTGGGCCTGATGGGATCGAAGCCTACTTCCAAAGACCATATCTTCCTTCAGTGCTTTGACACTGTTGGTTGGGTCATTTGACCTGTAAAAACAGTCCCCGATGTGACCTATTATGTGTTCTTGGGGACGTGAAGTCCTGCTCTGCTCTATAAAGACATAATCATTGCAAGTGATGTAGTAAACTTTGTTGGTGCTTTTTCAGACTGTGTCATGCATTGCCATGGTGAGACGAATGCCAACGCCNTCCGTCNAGCCATTGGCTGCTATCTGAAGATGGCACNTTATCGCCGTGGAGGCGCCGGCAAGGGTGCCGCACTCGACACTGTGGCTGAGGATGGTTCGTCACACAGTGAACCAGATGAGACCGAGATGGACTGTTAAGCAAGGGCGTCTATCCGTTGTCAGCTGTGGGGGTCCAACGACAAAGGCACCGAAGGGGAGGGGGTATTTGTGTTATGTTTTGTGGTACACTGACATTTTGTACCCGCTTTCTACGCTGTGTAGCAGATTCTCACTGCAGTTGTCCTGGGTAAAGGCCAGTGAGTGGAACATTGCCTGTATAAATGTGATTTTTCTAATTCTACATGACATTGATGTGACTGTAGGTTTACTTAATTGTCAGTAAGTGCTGATTGTTCGAGCCTTGTTGCTTTACAGAAGTGTGCTAACATTACTTTGCACGTTTGACTGTTGCGGATAAATATACCTCGATTTACTTGCCTTGCGTGGGATGATAAACACTTGTGAGACGTTTTGATTCGTCTAAATGTGTGATACATCTCCAGACTATCAACAGTGTATGGTGGTTTTATGTTGGTGCTGTTACCTTGGTGCTGCATTTTGGCCATATTATTAGGTCATCGCTACATGATGACTTCTAATAAAGCCGGTCCCAGTGACCGTCCGTCCGTACGTACGTCCATATAAAGTTTCTCTGATCCGAATGAAATTTGGTATGTGGGTACTAGTAGTACTCGATGAGTGCTTCACAAAGGTATGACCTTGACCTGGCTNCAAGGTCAAGGTCAACTGGCCTTCAAAGTTGCGAAAAGTGCCATTTTCTAAGTCTATTTCCTCCGCCATTTTTAAACCGATCTCAAGTTTAATGACGAATTCCGAAACTGGACAACGTCTAAAGTTTGTTGGGCCGGATTTTTGAATTTCCTCTCCAGTGACCTGTCACGTGACCTTGAACTTCGGTACTATGGTTTTAATACACCACGCGATGACCTACGACCTCCGCATGGGGTTAATTTTTACTAACATTGTTTATAACTTCACATATTAGTCGTGGATGCAGTGTCATTGCACAAAGTAGTAGTGTTATTTTTGGCTTTTGGACTTGATCGGTAGTGGAAGCTCATA
>Ga0049102_10000328_pt1 | contig 10563 bp, 6 predicted proteins | sample WorMetmaBAHAMAS2_FD_55017 | JGI IMG/M metagenome (GOLD analysis project Ga0049102, IMG submission 55017) | Marine gutless worms symbiont microbial communities from Max Planck institute for Marine Microbiology, Germany - Inanidrilus... | ecosystem: Host-associated > Annelida > Digestive system >...
GCGTCCGCGGCTTCGGCGGCAGTTCTCGCAGTGAATCAACTCGATGCCGCTGTGGCGGGCGGCGGATCGTTCTCCGCCGAACTTCAGGCCTTGAAGGCAATGGCCGGCAACGACGCCGAACTGGCTGCCGCGGTCGCAGCGCTGGAACCCTATGCGGCGTCCGGTGCGCCGACCGTCGCCGACCTCACCAACAGGTTCTCCGCTGTTGCCGCCGACATCGTCCGCGCGGAGGCGGCTTTGCGTGGCGAGGGTTGGATGGAGCAAGCGGTCAATCGTGTCACGTCGCTGGTCAGCATCCGCCGGACCGGCGCGCGCGCGGCCGCCGCGGGAGGGGTCGAAGCGGCCGTCGCCCGCGCCGAGGAGCTTCTTGCCGGAAGCGACCTTGCCGCCGCGGTTGACGCCTTATCCGGACTCGACGGACCGGCGGCAGACGCCGCTGCGGGGTGGCTGAAGGACGCCCAGTCACGCCTAGCCGTGGAAAAGGCCGTGGCCTCTTTGCAGGTTCGGGCGGTGGCCCTCGTTTCCGGTTCCGACCAGTAGTTCCGCCATGCGCTGGATCATCGTCCTCGTCGTCCTCGGCGCCCTTTCGGCTCTCGCCGGCTGGCTCGCCGGCGAGCCGGGCAACCTGACCATCGACTGGCTGGACTACCGCGTCGACACGAACTTTGCCGTGCTGCTCGTCGTCGTCGTCGTGTTCACCGTTGTTGTGGCGTTTCTTTATCGGGGTTGGCGATCGTTGCGGCGCGGTCCCGGCGCATTTGCGCGGTTCCGCGAAGGCGGCCGGCGCCGGCGCGGCTACGAGGCCCTCAGCCGCGGTATGGTCGCCGTCGCAGCGGGTGACGTCGATACCGCGCGGCGTCAAGCGCGGCGAGCCGAGTCTCTGCTTCAAGACCCACCGCTGACCATGTTGTTGTCGGCCCAGGTCGCCCAGCTCGATGGCGACGAGAAGGCTGCGGCGGGCTTTTTCAAGGCGATGCTGGATCGGCGTGAGACCGAGTTCCTCGGCGTCCGCGGCCTCTTGACCCAGGCGATGAAACGCGAGGACTGGGACGAAGCACTGACACTTGCCAAGCGGGCCCATCGGCTGAGTCCCAAAAGCGAGTGGGTCGTCAACACGCTCTACGACCTGCAGAAGCGAACCGGCGAATGGTCGGGCGCCGAAGTGACGCTGAAGGAATCGGAGAAGCTCAAACTGCTGCCGGCGTCCAACGCGCGGCGCGAGCGGGCGCAACTGCACTATAACATGAGCCTCGCCAACAAAGGACCCGAGGCCATCAAGTACGCCCGAAAGGCTCAGAACGAAGACCCGTCGTTTGTCCCGGCCGTCGTCCGCCACGCCGAGTTCCTCGTCGAGATGGGCCGCCACCGCCGAGCCGGTGGCGTCATCGAGTCCGCATGGGAGCGCGCTCCGGACCCCGACCTCGCCGAGGTCTATTGGTCGGCACGCAAGGTCGAGGACGCGGTGCAGAAGGTGCAGGCGGCGCAGAGGCTCGCACGCCACAACCCCAGCCACATCGAAAGCCGCATGGCCGTCGCCGTTGCCGCACTCGAAGCCCGATTGTGGGGCGAAGCCCGCGCGCAGCTCGAGCCCATCGCCACCGAGGATGCCCTGCCCCGGGTGTGTCGGATGATGGCGGAGCTGGAGGAAGCGGAGCACGGCGACCTGGCGCGGGCGCGGATGTGGCTGATGCGCGCCGCCGGCGATGCCTATGCGCCGGAGATGTCATCGCCGGTCCCGCAAGCAGCCATCGCCGCCGATTGACGTCGTTTCGGCCTCTTTGCCGGCTCGCGACGAGAACGGTTCAATCCGTCCGGACAATGCGCTAAACAAGGGCGCCGTTGCCGCCTTAGCTCAGTGGTAGAGCAACTGATTCGTAATCAGTAGGTCCGCGGTTCGAATCCGCGAGGCGGCACCAGTTTTCTCTGCGCATCTTGTCAGGCACGGGCTGAGAAGGTCGAGAGGCCGGGTTGGGGGGTATGAACGAGCCATCCAACAACTCGGTTTCGGATGAACCTGCGATGGCGGGCGCGTCGGCCGACCGGAGTTCCTCGATATCGGCCGTGCTCGACACTGGCGCGCGAATAGCGGTTGGTCTCGCTCTCCTGGCCGTCGGCGTGGCATATGACCACACCCAGCTCATGCCGGCGTTCGAACCGCGGTGGACGGTGCTTCATGTGCTGGCGTTCGCCGGAACCGCTTTGTGGTTGATCGCGCGCGCCGTCAGCGGTGTTCGCGTCACCACCGATGTCCCGTTGGTCATGTGGGCGGCCCTCGCCTACGGCGCCGCTGTCGCGATTTCAACCATTGATGCTGTCGACGGGAATGCAGGCCGGACACAGTCCTTCCACGCCGCATCATATCTCGCGATCTTTGGTCTCACCGCTGCGCTCCGCGACGAACAATGGTATAGGGTTCTGTTCGGGGTCGTCGCTCTCGCGTTAGTTTTGAACGCGCTGTTGGGCATTCTTCAGTACCTTGGGATCGGTGACGCCGACATTGCGCGGCATGTACCGGCATGGGAACGGCTTGGGTCGGTCATCGGGCATTTCCGCCAAACGGCTCCGCCTGCGGCAACGTTCGTCAACCGGAATTTCGTGTCGAGCTTCGCGGTACTGGCCTTGCCGGCGACCCTCGGCCTATTCCTTGTCAGCAGGGGCGCGCTGACACGATACCTGTCGATCGCGTGCTTCGCCGCGGGCGCTGTCCTGATCGCCTATACGCGTGCCCGCGCCGGCTGGGTCGCGTGCGCGGCCGTAATGGTCGGGACCGCGGTCCTGTTGGCGATCCACTCGCCGAGCCGCCGAATGGTCCTTTCACGACTTCGAGGGTGGCGACTGGTTCCGCTTGTCGTGGCCGTTATCGCCGTCATCGGACTTGGGTCGTTGCCGGCCAAGATGTCACTGGGCACGAAGGCGATGCAGAAGTTCCGCGAGTCGGCCGTCACTCTGATGGCAGACGCGGCGGATGTCGGCCAGGGCTCCGCGGAATCGCGCTTGGCGCATCTTGTCAACGGACTTCGAATGGTTCCGAACCATTGGTTCAATGGCGTGGGAATCGGTTCGTTCCGGGTGGTTTATCCCCTTTATCATGACGCGGTCATCGAAACGCCGCGCACCTCCTATGCACTCCGCAGGCTGTTCAACAATGTGCATAACGATTTCCTGCAAGCGTTCATCGAACTGGGTGTTTTCGGCGGGTTCGCGTTCATCTTCGTCTTCTGTGGATCCATAATTACCGGGCTGCGGGTTCTGTGGCGGGATGCCTCAGAGGAGCTGCGGATCATCGCTTTGGCTTGCGTCGCTGGTCTCGGCGGACTCCAGGTCAATGCCCTGTTCAGCTTTCCCTTCCAGACGTCCACGGCGGGACTCGCATGGGCCTTTGCCGGGATGATCGTGGGCTGTGCGGCTCTCGCTCGTGATGGCGGCGGGCATCGTGTCGGGCGCGTAATCCCGTTCGGGAGGCCGGCCGTGGCCGTCGCCGGGCTGGTCATGGCCGTGCTCGCGGGCGTCCAGGCTCGCGACGGCCTCTCTCGCCGGGAAAGCGGCAAGCTTTTGGCGGAGGCATATTGGCGCAATCACTACCTTACCGACCTCTACCAAGCGCGGGTCCAAATCGATCGCGCGTTTGAGATCTATCCGCGCAGTAGCCTTGTCCAGGAGACACGGGCGTTGATCTATCTCAACGATGATAGTGCCGGCCGCCCGGCGCCCGATCGCGTGATCAGCGTGGTCACCGAGACCTTGGCCAACAACCCCAACTCCGGCTACCTCCTCATCGGACTGAGCAGACTCTATGTGCACAAGGCCCTTCAGGCGAAAAAGTCTGGAAATGTCGCGGCCATGCGCTCGTACGGAGAACAGTTGGCAAGCGTCTTGACCAAGCTTCGTTCGGTAGCGGGATTTCATCAGGATATCGACGCCATCGAGGGCTACGTCGCCTATTTCCGCGGCGATCTGGACTCCGCTCAGGAAGCGTTCGAGCGTGCTGCGCGTCTCGATCCCGAATCGGCGTTCGTTCGCCACGGCCTGCGGATTGTGAAGATCAAGAGATTGATCGACGGCAAGTGAGCCGCATGGCCCCCGCGACGGCCGGTCGGGCCCTTGGGTCGGGTCCATTCTGAGTGGCGTCTGCGGCCGCCGGGCAACGACAGCGCCGTCGCGGCGTGTGCCCTTTCTTGGGTCCGGACGCAAGTGCGGACCCCGATCGGGCCAGCAGCAGCGGCGAATCCTGTCGTTAGAGCGACGTATCGACGGTGACGAGAACGGCGTCCCCGGCCCCTTCGCTGATGGAATATCCCTGCAGGCTGTCGGCGTCGGTGTCGCGCACCGTCACGTTGACGGTGTTTTCGCCGCCGAACGTGATGATGGCGTCCTTGCCCTTCTGGACGATGGAGATGTCGTCGATCGGAAATTCGTCGCCTCGGAACAGGAGGGCATCGCCGGCGAGGAAATCCTCGACACGGTCGGAACCACCGCCGGCCTCGAACAAGAAGGTATCGTCGCCGCGGCCGCCGGTGAGCAGGTCCCGGCCGGCGCCGCCCTCGAGCACGTCGTCGCCCTCGCCGCCATACAGGCGGTCGTCCCCGGTGCCCCCCTCCAGCATGTCGTCGCCGCCCTCGCCGTAAAGACGATCCTTGCCGCTGCCGCCGAGGATGGTGTCGCCGAACAGGTTGGTGCCGTGAACGGTGTCGCGTCCGCCGCCCGCGTCGATCGCCTCGACACCGTCCATCATGGTGATGCGCAGGAAATCGAGGGCATCGTTCAAACCCGAACCGGTAATGATGCGGCCTTCCTCGCTGGCGATTTTGATCTCCTCTATGTCGCTGAAGTCCGGGCGGCCTGTGAAGTAGATATCGCCATCGGAGAGGATGGTATCGAAGCCGTCACCGCCGGAGATCTTGTCCCGGGCATCGTCGGCGCCCGAAACGACGAAAGTGTCGTCGCCGGCACCGCCCCGCAGGTCGTCGCGCCCGGCGCCACCGATGAGCACATCGTCGCCGTCCTCGCCGTAGATCCGGTCGTCCCCGGTTCCGCCGCGCAGATCGTCATCGCCGCCGCCGCCGTAAAGCTTGTCCTTACCGGCGCCACCGTCGATCAACTCACCGTCCGTCGTTCCCCTGACGGTGTCCTTTCCGCCACCGGCGTCCACGCCGCCGATGTTCTCGAAGGTGGTTTGGGAGAAGTCGAGGTTGTCGTTGCCGCCGGTTCCGAGGATGTCGCTCTCGGTGGCGCCACCGTCGATGACCTCGACGGAGTCGCTTTTTGAAAACCGGTTGAGGGTGATGTCGCCATCGTCTCCCGCGACGATTCGGTCGGTGCCGTCGCCGCCAAGAAGACGGTCGCGAGCGTCGTCGGCACCGGTAACGACGAAGGTGTCATCGCCCGCGCCGCCACACAGTTGGTCCCTTCCGGCGCCACCGGAGAGGACGTCGTCACCGTCCTCGCCATAGAGCCGGTCGTCGCCGGTGCCGCCTCGCAGGTCGTCGTCGCCGCCACCGCCGTAGAGCTTGTCCTTGCCGGCGCCGCCGTCGATCACCTCGCCGTCGTCGGTTCCTCGGACGGTGTCCTTGCCGGCGCCAGCGTCCACACGCCCGATGTTCTCGAAGGTGGTTTGGGAGAAGTCGAGATTGTCGTTGCCGCCGGTGCCGAGAATGTCGCTCTCGGTGGCGCCGCCGTCGACGACTTCGATGGAGTGGCCCTTGGCGAAGCGGTTGAGCGTGATGTCGCCGTCATCGGCGGCGGATGCCGTGCCGTCGTCGGCGGACCAGCGGACAACGACGTCGCTCGTCGACGGCGTAGCGAGGGTCAACGTGTAGGTTACCGCGGCGGTGCCGGCATCGCCTTCGGCGACCGCGGCCGGTCCGGAAATGGAGACATCGGGCACGATGGCCGCCGGTGCCGGTCCGCCGCCCGGCAATTCCCCTGTCCTCGGTTCGGCGTCGCCAGCGACGCCCCGACCTTCTGACTCGGTATCACGGCGCGCATCCCCTCGCGCGGCGTCGGTGCCGGATGGCTGCGGGCCACCGGGTGCCGCCGGCACGTCGACGTCGGCTGCACCCGTGCGCCCACCGGTGTAGTCGCCGCCAACCACTGGCCCCGGTCCGCTGGGACCAATTTCAGTCCCCGTGTCGGGTCCGGCATCGGTAACGAAGGCCGCCTCGTCGAAATCCAGGCCGTCCCGCTGGCCCATAGTCGTTGGCCCGACCATGGGCCAGCGGGAGCCGGGCGAGTGTCGGTCCGAACAGGTCGACCAACGTGTCCTCGTCGACGATGCCGAACGACACGGGCGGCTGGTCGAAGTCGCCGATCACGATCTTCTGAAACGCCGCGCCGGTGGTGAAGGCTCCGGCTGGGTTGCCGACGGCCGCGACGCCGACACCGCCATCGGCGGATTCCATCGCCACAACGGTCAGGCCCTCGTCGCCACCGACGTTGATGCCGATCTGGCCGCTGGCGAGGCCGATCGAGGCCACCGGCGTCTCGATCACTGTTGCCACCGGCTGGGCGATGGTCCCCGTACCTTCGACGACGGAGAACTGGCCGCCAACAGCGAACAGCGACACCGTGTCCCCGCCGGCGATCGCTTCGTCCAGAACGGCGCGGCCCGAACCACCCATGGCAAACGACGTCTCGTCCGCAAGGACGACTCCGACGGATCCGTCGGGTCCGGTTTCCAGAACGTCACCCCGATACAGGTCGGTCTCGTCGGTGACCGGTTCACGCGAACCATCCGCGCGAAGAACCGTAACAGTGCCGTCGGTAGCGGTGATCCGCGCAACGACGGCGGTGGTCCCCGTTCCGGTATCGGCGGCGCCGGCGAGGCGGGCGGCGATGTCGCCAGGAATGCGGCCGCCGTCGGCTGCCTCAAGATCGGGGCGGGGGCCGGGACCGAAGAACCTATCAACGACAACACGCTCGCCGCCAGGCCCTGTCAGCACCAGGTCGTCACCGACCCGGGCGAAGGCCGCGGTGGCGAAGGCGATTCCCGCGGGCAGGGCGACGGCGCCGTCGGCACCGGCGTCAACCGACACGGCCGATGGCGCCCCGGGCGCCGGGGTCGGTCCGCCGGGGGGCGTCGGCGTGCTCATCGACGCCTCCGGTTCGGCGCAACGGTTCGATTGTCAGCCGTCACCAGGGTCCAACCTCACGGCAGTCCGAGCAGCTCGAGCTGCCATTCCATGTCGTCTTCGGACATCGGGTATCCGCCCTTGGCATCCGCCTTGACCAGCTTCTTGGCGGGCACCTTGGCGATGTCCTTTTGCAGTGCCTGCGCGGCCGCCATGGCCACTCCGGCCTTCCACGCCAGGGCAACCAGCGGCTTGGCGTCGGCAGTGGCGATCAGGCGCTTGACCTGGGCGAAGCGCGCGCCGGTCAGGACCGCGAGGCCGGCGGCGGCGAATGTACCGTCGCCCTTGTCGATCGCCTTCGATACGGCCTTGGCCGTGAGTTTGCCGGTCTCCTGCATCTCCTTCGCCCGGCGGTAAACCGGATCGTGCTCATCATCGTCGTCTTCCGCCGCTTCGGCGGCGTCTTCGCCGACCTCACCGTCAACGGCCTCGATCTCCGCAGCGTCCAGTTCTCCCGCTTCGATCCGCTCGCCGACCACCGCACGAACCTGCTCCAGTGCCGCCGGCGGCAGGTCGTCGCGCTTCATCAGCATGTCGACCAGCTTGTTGGCGACGAACCGGGAGAGCCGAATTGCCGCGTCGTCGGGCAGCTTCGGCCGGCGGACGAGGGGCGCGTGCCACAGTTTGGCCTTGGGTGCCCGGTCCAGGATCCGGTCCAAGGTCTCTTCCTGGATCTGCGCCGACGGATTGGCCAGCATGTCGGCGATGGCCTCGGTGTCCTCGCTGGCGGCGACGGCATCGCATACCTCGGCGCTGAGCCCCGAGCGGCGGGAGATCGCCCACAACGCGCCAAACACCGGATCGGCGGCGATAATGGCGAGGATGTCGTCGTCGGTGAGCACCGGCGAGTTTTCCAGGACCGGGCCGGCGACGACGATCTCGATGTCGCGGGCAAGGCGGCGGATCACTTCGGGCGGCGCGTCGGCGACGTCCTTGAGCGCCTCGGCCAGCACCTGGCGCACCCGGGTGGCGCGGTCACGGGCGAGCTTCTCCAGCGCCTCGTACGTGAGTTGGCGCACCTTGTCCTGTTCGCGGTCGGTCAGCCCCGGCGCCAGGCGGGCAATCTTTCCCGCCAGGTCGGCGCGGACGTCCTCGGACTCGTCGTCGGTCAGCAACAGGTCTGCCAGCCGCGGCGTCGCCTCGTTGGCGGCGATGGCGCGGCGCACCTCCGGCTCGCCGTCCTCGGCGAGGAAATAGAGGATCTCCTGCCCGATGTCAGGGCGCGCCGCCAATGCTCGCCGCACCTCGGCATCGGTGCTGCGCGCCAGGGCCTTGGCCCGTTCGTAGGTGATCGGCTTGTTCCTGGGAACCGCGGTCATCGGGACTGTTTCGAGATCGGGTCGGCAGGAGATGTACGGGGAAAACGGTCAGTTTTGCGTCGAACCGCTGGCGATTTCGCGCCAGACGCCCCGGTTGCCCGCCCATTCGTTGCTCTCGGAGAGGATCGGCCGGCATGCGACCACGACTCGGGCCTCGCCGCCATCGGCGCGCCTCAGCGACAGCTCGACATCCCGCAGGGGGTGTTCGCTGAGGAAAGGCAGCGGCGAATAGGCATCTGCGTTGACGACGATCTCCTCGGGGCGGTGGCCCATCAGGTCGGCAGAACGAAAACCCAGGGTTCCCGACGGCGAGACGAAGCTGAACGTGCCATCCGCCCCGACTTCCCAGACGAAGTCGTTGGCGACCTCGGCGAGATCCTTATAGCGCTCGCGGGACGCCACCAGTGCCGCGCGCAGGTTGCGTTCCAGGGTCATGTCGCGGACCAGTACGGCGAGATGGCCGTCGAACACCTCGGGCACCACCGAGACGTCGAGCACCACCGAGCCGCGGGTGCCCCGCAGCGCAACGGTTCCCGCGGTGATCGTGCCTTCCTGCACCGCCCGCAGCACCAGCGCCGGGACTTCCGGGGCGCCACCGTGGCGGAGCAAAGTTTCCAGTGTAATTCCTTTGGTGTTGGTGGCGAGCACGGTGCCGTCACGGCCGACCAGCAGCGCCGCATCGGGATAGCCGGCGAGGAACCGCGCCGCCGAGCCGTTCATTCCGCCATTGGATTTCGAGGTCTTGTCGGACATCGCCCGCCCCATCTTTTGAAGACCGGTCTTTGGTTGCCAGACCACAAGGCGGCGGGACCAACCCGCCGCCAAGCCCTTCTTTATTCACGAAGTTTAGGGGATTTCCCAGTAAGGGGCAGAACGACCGCCGCTACCGCTCGTCGATCGGAACGTAAGGCCGCACCACGTCGCCGACGTAGCGCTGCCGGGGGCGGTCGATGCTTTGGCCCGGGCCTTCGATCATCTCTTTCCACTGGGAGATCCAGCCGACTGTGCGGCCAAGGGCGAACAGGGCCGGGAACATGGCGGTCGGGAATCCCATGGCCTGGAGCATGATGCCGGAATAGAAGTCGACGTTGGGAAACAGCTTGCGCTCGACGAAGTAGTCATCCTCGCGGGCGATGCGTTCCAGCTCCATCGCCAGTTCGAACAGGGGCTCGTCCTTTTTGTCCAACTCCTCCAGCACTTCGTGACAGGAATCGCGAAGCACCATCGCACGCGGGTCGTAGTTCTTGTAGACCCGGTGGCCGAAGCCCATCAGCCGGAACGGATCGTCCTTGTCCTTGGCCCGCTTGATGAAGTGGCCGATGCGCTCCTTGGATTCGATCTCGCTCAGCATCTGCAGCACCGCCTCGTTGGCGCCGCCGTGGGCCGGTCCCCAAAGAGAGGCGATGCCGGCGGCCACACAGGCGTACGGATTGGCGCGGCTGGAGCCGGCGATTCGCACGGTGGCGGCGGAGGCGTTCTGCTCGTGGTCGGCGTGCAGCACCAGGAACCGGTTCATCGCCCGCGCCTGGATGGGCGTCACCACGTAGTCCTCGCATGGAACCGAGAAGGACATGTGGAGGAAGTTGGACGCGTAGTCGAGATGGTTCTGCGGATAGATGAACGGCTGGCCGATGGAGTACTTGTAGGCCATCGCACAAATGGTCGCCATCTTGGCGATGATGCGATGGGTGGCGAGTGTCCGCGCGTCGGGGTCCGAGACGTCCGTGGCCTCGTGATAGAAGGCGCTCAGCGCCCCGACGGTGCCGACCATCACCGCCATGGGATGGGCGTCGCGGCGGTAGCCGTCGAGGAACGTCTTCATCTTCTCGTGGACCATCGTGTGGTAGGTGATGATCTCGTCGAACTCCCTGAGCTCGTCGTGATTCGGCAGGTGCCCATAGAGCAGCAGGTAGCAGACCTCGAGGAACGAGGCTTGCGCCGCCAGATCCTCGATGGAGTAGCCGCGGTGCAGCAGCACGCCGAGGTCGCCATCGATGAAGGTGATTGTGGAATCGCAGCTTGCCGTCGACCGGAACCCCGGATCGTAGGTGAAATAGCCGGTATCGCGGTAGATCCGTTGGACGTCGATGACCTTCGGACCGTGCTGACCACCGAGC
>Ga0049102_10000330_pt1:0-2500 | contig 10536 bp, 7 predicted proteins | sample WorMetmaBAHAMAS2_FD_55017 | JGI IMG/M metagenome (GOLD analysis project Ga0049102, IMG submission 55017) | Marine gutless worms symbiont microbial communities from Max Planck institute for Marine Microbiology, Germany - Inanidrilus... | ecosystem: Host-associated > Annelida > Digestive...
GACCATAGCCCATCTTGGGCCTCCACACATCGCAAACACTACATCATGTGGAAACATGAGGATCAGGGAACCTGATTCACGTCAACCTTGAACCGCTCTAGATTGAGAACAAAAAGTAATCAATGCCAAAAAAAACCCTTGTCCGAATAGGACAAGGGTTTCAAAGAATAAGGCCCTGGCGGTGACCTACTTTCACATGGGGAGGCCCCACACTATCATCGGCGATACACCATTTCACTTCTGAGTTCGGGATGGGATCAGGTGGTTCCAGTGCTCTATTGCCGCCAGGAAAAAGGAGACGCCCCAGTTAGTCGGCTGGGACGCCAAATACGGTTATGATCGCTCAGGCATCCACGGATACATTCGTGGCGACACCCAAAGATCTTGGGTGTTATATGGTCAAGCCGCACGGTCAATTAGTACGGGTTAGCTTCACACGTTACCGCGCTTCCACCTCCCGCCTATCAACGTCGTCGTCTTCGACGGACCTTCAGGGACCTCAAGGGTCCAGCGAGACCTCATCTTGGGAGGGGCTTCCCGCTTAGATGCTTTCAGCGGTTATCCCGTCCGTACATAGCTACCCGGCAGTGCCACTGGCGTGACAACCGGAACACCAGAGGTACGTCCACTCCGGTCCTCTCGTACTAGGAGCAGCTTCCCTCAAGTCTCGAACGCCCACGGCAGATAGGGACCGAACTGTCTCACGACGTTCTAAACCCAGCTCGCGTACCACTTTAAATGGCGAACAGCCATACCCTTGGGACCGACTTCAGCCCCAGGATGTGATGAGCCGACATCGAGGTGCCAAACACCGCCGTCGATATGAACTCTTGGGCGGTATCAGCCTGTTATCCCCGGAGTACCTTTTATCCGTTGAGCGATGGCCCTTCCATACAGAACCACCGGATCACTAAGACCTGCTTTCGCACCTGCTCGACTTGTCTGTCTCGCAGTCAAGCACCCTTTTGCCTTTGCACTCAATGCGCGATTTCCGACCGCGCTGAGGGTACCTTCGTGCTCCTCCGTTACGCTTTGGGAGGAGACCGCCCCAGTCAAACTACCCACCACACACTGTCCCTGATCCGGATCACGGACCGAGGTTAGAACTCCAAACATACCAGGGTGGTATTTCAAGGATGGCTCCACGGCAACTAGCGTTGCCGCTTCAAAGCCTCCCACCTATCCTACACAAGTAGGTTCAAAGTCCAGTGTGAAGCTGTAGTAAAGGTTCACGGGGTCTTTCCGTCTAGCCGCGGGTACTCGGCATCTTGACCGAGATTTCAATTTCACTGAGTCTCTGGTGGAGACAGCGTGGCCATCGTTACGCCATTCGTGCAGGTCGGAACTTACCCGACAAGGAATTTCGCTACCTTAGGACCGTTATAGTTACGGCCGCCGTTTACCGGGGCTTCGGTCAAGAGCTTCCCCCTCACCTAGAGGATCTGTCCGCAAGTTCATCTCGGATCCGTAGTTTCAGGCTCTGGTAAGCCTTGCCGCTACGTTTCAATCGAGCTTCTCGCCGTTTGCCGTTTCATGCTTCAGATACACTTCGTAGTAAGCGATAATCCAATTGAGCGGTTCAAGCCCGACTTATGCTCACCAAAACGCCTCTTGAGGTCGTCTGCCGAGCCAAGATAAAACTCACCCCGCTTCGCGCTATCAAAGTAGGTACACATAAAACATGCAATCGCGCAGATCATCTAGGTGAGGGGTAACCCCATCACTTAACCTTCCGGCACCGGGCAGGCGTCACACCCTATACGTCCTCTTTCGAGTTTGCAGAGTGCTATGTTTTTAGTAAACAGTCGCAGCCACCTGGTCACTGCAACCCCCTTCCGCTCTGGCCGCTGAGGCCTTCACGTACTAGAGGCGTACCTTCTCCCAAAGTTACGGTACTATTTTGCCTAGTTCCTTCACCAGAGTTCTCTCAAGCGCCTTGGGATTCTCACCCTGCCCACCTGTGTCGGTTTGGAGTACGGTCACTCATTACCTGAAGCTTAGAGGCTTTTCTCGGAAGCCTGGCATCAATCACTTCATCTCCGTAGAGACTCGTCGTCACGCCTCAGGATTGCCACCCCGGATTTTCCTAAGATGACTCCCCACACGCTTAAACCGGTCAACCAACAGCCGGATGACCTAGCCTTCTTCGTCCCCCCATCGCAGTAATGAGTGGTGCAGGAATGTTAACCTGCTTCCCATCGACTACGCCTTTCGGCCTCGCCTTAGGGGCCGACTAACCCTGCGCCGATTAGCGTTGCGCAGGAAACCTTGGGCTTTCGGCGAGGGGGCATCTCACCCCCTTTATCGTTACTCATGTCAGCATTCGCACTTCCGATACCTCCAGTGGATCTCCCAATCCACCTTCGCAGGCGTACGGAACGCTCCCCTACCATGCACCGATCCGAAGATCGGGCATCCGCAGCTTCGGTACACAACTTAAGCCCCGTTGAATCTTCCGCGCAGGCCGACTCGACCAGTGAGCTATTACGCTTTCTTTAAA
>Ga0049102_10000330_pt1:7500-10536 | contig 10536 bp, 7 predicted proteins | sample WorMetmaBAHAMAS2_FD_55017 | JGI IMG/M metagenome (GOLD analysis project Ga0049102, IMG submission 55017) | Marine gutless worms symbiont microbial communities from Max Planck institute for Marine Microbiology, Germany - Inanidrilus... | ecosystem: Host-associated > Annelida >...
GCCCGATAACGATCCAACACGGCCCGAGTCTGGCCCGGCATGGGCTGGGGCGGGAAGACTTCGGCGCCCGGCCAGCCGGGGTCTGTCCGGCAGCCCCGAGCACCCCCGGGCAGGATGCCACCGTATCTGGAGACTGCGAGGTCATAGCTGCCGAGTATCCACAGGATCGGCGGCTTGGGTTCAATCGCGTACAGGCTCTCCACGTTTCCCGCATACTTTGGGCGATGCGGCATTGACCATACCCCGGCGACCGGGCGCCTTGAATGGCCAGTTCGGGGATGCGATGCTGTCTCCCGGCTGGTCCTCAGGTCCGATGTGAGTTTCGAGGGTGGCCGCTACCAGGTCGTCTTCGCGGGCGGGGATGAAGGGCGGCTTGTAGACCAGCATACGCAGAACGGCGCGTGGAGAGAACGGATTGTCGAGGCCATGGTCACCAGTTTCGACCAGGCGCAGAAACTCGGGGTTCGTCAAGCCGCCGCCGGAACCGGCGAAATCTTCGAAGCAAGGGGTGCCTTGCACATCCTTGGTGCCGCCGAAACCATAGGGAGAGCCCGGATTGACCAGAATCACCGTCGACAGGCGTTCGGATGCCTTCATCAAGAGTCGCCAGACCACCGAACCTCCCATGGAGTTTCCCACCAGGCGGGCGCGCGCCAGCCCCAAATGGTCGAGCAGGGCCAAGGCATCGTCCGCCACATCGGCCATGCCCCGGGTCGCGTCGATCTTCTTGGCCGGGTCCGCCGCGCCGAAACCGCGCTGGTCCGGCGCGATACCCCGATAGGTATCGGGCAGACTCAGCATCACCTCCTCCCACCAGGTGGCGGAGGTAACATTGCCGTGCAGGAACAGGACCGGGGTTCCGGACCTCGGGGCCGGTGAACAGGACCCGGGTGGTGATCCGGAAGTTGGCGATCGTCTGCGCGAAGACACCGGGAAGGGTTGGAGTAGACATGCCGGTTGTATGCCGAGGTTAGGGGCTGTTGACATTTATCCGAGCGAGAACGATTGCGAGGAATTTTTCGTGCTGACAAGGCGCGTCGAGGAGGAATAGCAGGCCTATTTTGACGAGCCACAACACTGTCAGTGCGGAAAAGGGCCGCAATCGGGCCCTGAACGATGAATGTCAACAGCCCCTAAACCCTCAGCCCTCCTTTGAGTTTCTGCACCCTGCCGTAGGGCGAGTAAGGTAGGGCATCGGCGAAGACTACTCGTTTGGGGATCTTGTAGCGCGCCAGGTGGTCCGCGCAGGTCCGGAAGATGGATTCCGCGGTGGGTGTGGTGCCCTCCCGCGCCACCACGACCAGCAGCCCGCCCTACTTCTCCGAATTTGGCATCGGGCTCGGCGATAAGCGCCGCCTCCGCGACCTCCGGGTGTTCCAGGACGGCGGCCTCGATCTCGGCGGCGTAGATGTTCTCGCCGCCGCTGATAATTATGTCTTTGAAACGGCCGACAATAAAATAGAAGCCCTCTTCATCACGCCGCGCTATGTCCCCGGTGTAAAACCAACCGTCGAGGATGGCCTCGGAGCCGGCCTGTGGGTTGTTCCAGTATCCCAAGCAGACGTGGGGGCCGCGGATCAGAAGCTCCCCTACCTTGCCCACAGGTCGCTCATTGCCGGATTCATCGACGATGCGCATCTCGCTGTAAAAGATCGGCTTTCCCACCGCCACGCTCTTGGGGACAGATTCCGCGTCCGTCATGTTGAAGCAATTGGGGCCGACTTCCGTGAGCCCATACCCCTGGCGAAACACCACGCCCTTTTGCTCCCGCCAGATCTTCATGATGGCTTCGGGATAGGGCGCCCCGCCGCTGATAAACCAGCGCACGCGACTGAAGTCCGCCGCCGCGAACCGCGGCGACTTCATCCACATCCGGAAGATGGTTGGTACCCCAAGGATGACGGTGCAGCCTTCCTGCTCGGTGACCCGCAGGGATTCTTCGACCTCCAGGCTACGGGCCAGGATGATCCTGCCGCCGAGGTAGAACGGTGGCGTCAGGAAGGCGAACAGACCACCGGCGTGAAACAGGGGGACGAACACCAGCGAAATATCCTGCTCCGAAAGCCCCCAACTGGCCGCGGTGTTGATGCAGTTGAAGAGCACCTGGCGGTGTGGGATCATCCCCCCTTCGGTTGCCCGGTGGTGCCGGAAGTATAAGAGAAGACAGTAGGGATCTTCCGCATCCAACTTTGGCCGTGTCGGCTCCGCTTCCGGCATCGCTGCCAGACCTGTATCATAATCCAGGCCCCGTCGATGACGGCGCCTTCGAGCGCGATACAGGTACCCAGGTCCACGCTGGGCCCGCAGCGATACCAGCGTATCGGCGAATTCGGGCCCGCTACAACAGCGCCTATGGGCCGGCTAGTCGTCGACGATATAGGCCAGCTCGCGCGCCGCCAGCCGCTAGTTCAGGGGCGCCAACACGGCCCTGATCTTGCCCACAGCATAGAACAGATCGCAGTAGACGACACTGTTGTGGGCCAGAATCGATACCCGATCTCTCTTCTCCACCCCGAGACGGTCGCGCAGAAAATGGGCGAGACGATCAGCGCGGGCGTTGAAGGGCGGCGAAGCTGTAACGTCGCCTGCTCGCCAGTTCCACCAGCGCCTCCCGCTCCGGCGTCAGTAGGGCCCGATGGGTCAGTAAATCGGCTGCATGCATGAGGATAGGTCAGCTCCCAGGCGGTTTCGGATCCCGGTATGGTAGCCACCCCGATCGGTTTTGGCATCCCCTAGTATCCCGTTTTACTCAGGGCGAGCGCGTATAAACTTCCCCGAAAACATAGCCTCAGCGGTTCGGCCGCTGTAGCACAGACATCTCGCCTGCAAGCGAAACACTTGCAAGCGAGACTCCTATACTACGGCATCCTACAGGCTTTGCCCAACCTCTCATAGCCCGGGCAAGGGACGCAAGCGCGAACTCGTCCTGCTTACAAACGCCATCAAACGCGACCAGTTTCCGTGGATGCTGGAAGTGACCCAAAACGCGCCCCAGATGGCGATTATCCAACTGGGCATTGCCTGCAAGAACTTCTT
>Ga0049102_10000334_pt1 | contig 10494 bp, 9 predicted proteins | sample WorMetmaBAHAMAS2_FD_55017 | JGI IMG/M metagenome (GOLD analysis project Ga0049102, IMG submission 55017) | Marine gutless worms symbiont microbial communities from Max Planck institute for Marine Microbiology, Germany - Inanidrilus... | ecosystem: Host-associated > Annelida > Digestive system >...
GTCTAATTTTAAGTCTATACCTAAAATAAATACTCAGCACCAGACGTAGACGTGGCCGAGTAACTATCTATAAATTTACTTATTTGTTTATTTACCGGTATAGGATACTAAGTGTGACTACTGCTATTCTAATAGGAAACCTAATAGGAAGTCTTATCTAACTGTAGTAGAGGCCAGGTCCAATACGGCTGTTGGTGCACACCATCCTACAATACAACAAGAGAGCCTAGCAGTGGCTAGCATATACCCATGTAGCACGTCATCGACGAACCATCGTAGGCCCAACGTAGTCAATACCGTTGGCGCAACGTTGGCAATTAACGTAGACCCAACGTTAGGAATGGCCGTTGGCGTTACGTTGCGCCAACCAGTCGGTTCAACGTTGCGCCAACGATGAACGAAACGTATATCCAACGTTGGGCCTACGTTGGTCCTACTTTGCGTTAATTACTTGTTTGCTCCTATATAACTTACCTTTGCACTAGTCTTTCTCTGCATAAGCTCTTGTTGAAGCTAAAACGGAATTAAACAAAATCGTAGGCGTATATATTTTTGTGCAAGCTGTAGACAGGCTATATATAGCCTGTACACACGTGTACATATATAATTTCAACATACCTATTTAGTAGTCATTCATTTTATTTGCAAAAATAAAAAACAAATTACGTTATTCAAGTATTTATTGGCTGTGCACTTCCGACATCAAATCTACACGTATTCGAAACATATAGGCATTAGTGCCATGTATGACAATGAACATAAAACCGTGGTTACAAACATTTCTTGCCCCATACTGCACCGTTTTACCTTCTATCAGTGTTATCCTCCACTTCTCAAGACTGTTGACTCAACAACGATGGTGCTATGAGTTTGAAGGTAGGGGCATAAAGACCTAGAAGTGATAGATAGTGTAGAGGCTTAATGTCCCGCTCATAACACATTATAGGTCATTTCGGGGACGATTTTTAAAGGTCACATGACCAAATCAACAGTGTCAAAGCACTGAAGGAAACCACTTGGTCGTCGAGATCAGGCTAGAATCCCACCAGAACCACTCCACCATGTTACAATAATACAACTCTAGGCAACCGCCTCTACGCATGGCGTAAGGGTCCCAATGTGACAAACCCAATCTGTTGGACCTGTAAGAACTGCTCATGTAAGTGCTGCTGACTGTGAACATTGTGTCGCACAATCCAGCACTGAGCAGTTCTGATAATATTCGCTCTTAACCTCCAAACAATCATCATAGCTCAGATTTTGTCTAATGGAGGGGAGGGGCACCGGAGCTGAAGTGAGCAAAACTTTTCTGACCCCCACCAATGGCGTCATGGACCACTCTGGAAGTTACAGTACCGTTTACAAAAACTAACAGAAATAAAAACAGCAATTATTCAAATCATGTTTCCTGGCATAAGTTTCCCGGGAAACAATTACAGTTGGTCCCAATCCTCCTGAAATTCCCCTAATGGCGAATCCCCTGGTCAGGAACCACTGCTAGAAAACATTCAAATCACAAGGCGAATAACAAACAGTAAACACTCAGGAAAAACAAGTCAGTAAAATAACTCCATTTCGTATGTAAACAACCACTTGAGACCATGAAAAACATTCAACCGACTATCAATGTTTTGTACCATATACCAGATTCACATACGTCATCGTTTATATTTTGGGAATTACAATAATCAAAAAGTTCTGCATGACAACGATGAATTGTATACGAAGAGTGCAAAAAATTAAATGCCATCGAAGGTCATTCATGTTATCAAAAGCAGTAGTCTGATACTACAGATATAGATTCTTTTTTGGTCTCTAGAACCAACGTCTCTATAAACTATAATGCATCGTTTTCCAAGACATTATCAGTTTGACAATGATTGCCTGTGACTGCAAGAAGTCCTTCATTATTTGATTCAGTCCTTCTGAAGAAAAAATGAACAATTACACAACACTTGACAAGTTGCTAGCAACAAAAGAGTACAGAGACACAGTTTGACTCAGTGTATAATAGTGTATACAGTAATATACTCAAAAGTAGACTAGATGACTACAAAATGCAGTACTTGACTTAACAGAAATAAAATAGACTAGACTCAGAAACTGGAGTCAATTTTAAACAAACTCACTTGTGCATGTAATAGGGTGTGTAAGTTATTCAGTATATCTGTGGTTTGCCCACTTCCAATGATATGTATAATAGGTCAAGACTGCTTACATGCAGTAGGGATTTAATTATTACTTGTTTAATAATAAATTATTACAACTATTTAATCAAAAATTATTACAATTATAATGGCGTCAGAGAGCTGGCATAGTGACATCAATATTCCTTTAATCAGAAGCCTGATGGTGGATGACGAAAGGATTAAGGCCAGGCAACTGGTTATGGTTAGTGTATTGTGTTCTCTTCAGTATATTTAATACTGTAGGTAGGGTGACAGGTAAGAACATCCAGCCCATAAAACCCTGTTCCAGTGCTTTAGATTCTTATCCAGAACAGGTAAAGGCAGACCACAGAAAACAGGAAAAGCCATTAAATGTAGGTAGTAGTAGTTAGTAAATATTACTATTACTATAAGAGCATATGGGCAGTAAAACTTCGCTCCAACAAAATACTCAAGTTCATAATTAGGTGTGCTGGCTAATACAGGTTGACCTACATAAATGAAGTAAATAGGCTGTTGTTGTACTATGTAATTAGTACTATCAAGTTCAGTGGATTTTGCGTTTTATGTNCAGAAAACTGAAAAGGTGGCATGTTTCATACAAATTTTAATCGATGCAACCAAATGCCTAACCAAATAGTCTTTTATTTTTATGCTAATTTTATTCACAGCTCTGTATGCATCAAGATCTGCAGAAGTTATCAAATGGTTGAATAACAGTGCATCTGGGATAAATAATGTTCATTTACTTACACACCCGGTATCCAATTATCATGTTATTCATGTGGTGCCTAAACACCCACTCATAAACATCTGGCATTAAGTACAGTGTATGTCATGGGCTCATAGCTCTCATAAGCCATCATTAACAAGTGGTGTGTGCAGGCACAGCATACAGAAGGATTACAATGCAGTATTCTGCGCACGAATGTATCGCAGACGCCGCCCTCCATCCCGGTCTTTTGCAAACTTGAGCCAGTTCTTCATTTCATTTTCCACTTCATTATNGGTGGCTCGTGCTGTCTCTGGGTTTCGGCNAACTGCATCTACCATCCATACAAATTTCACAAACAGTGAAACACCCACAAGGACAGCCATAATTGTACACAAATTTTACTGTGTATTACACAGATGCTTCATCATTAACAGCATCAGTGGCATAGCCATGATTTTTAACCGGCTGCAGTATTCTTACATACATAGTTGGTTGTCAAACCAAAAACTAAGCATTATTCTTAACAGTATTCACAGTCAACATTTGCTAATCCAGGATGCCTGCCACATGCATTTTCTCAATACTGCTGTACCCTATCACAGTCGCTCATGCATTATAATCTATACAATATACTTAAACTATCAACAATTTCCTATGAATCATGCACTGGTATTTAGGCCAAATTTCACCGTCCACACTTAAATTTAAGTAGTGCTTAAATTGCTATTTAAGTGCTCATTAACACAAAAATACATTGCACCACTGCTACTAACTGCTAATCTCAACTTAAATATCCACTTAACTTAAATGGCAATTATTGGCCACTTAAAACTGAGGTAGAAATTTTATATAACAACTTTGACTGTTAAAAAGGCACAATGCAAAAGCTACTTTAGCAAGTCATTGTTGACAATGTATGCAAACTTCAAAAGAGCAGTAAACTAGTGTATTATCATTATTGTAGTACTACTGAAATAAAGTGAACAAAATTAATCACATTTTATTTACAAACATGGCCTGCCTAAATTTCAAGAGGCCTACTTAGGTCAACTCAGCCTTGCATCCCTCCGGGTTGCTAAATCGAGTACCAGCTTTAGCTGGGGTAAGGGCGGGAACGTCACCTATGCCGTGTGGCAGGTAACACTGTGTAATCCCATGTGACTGAGTTCTAGTAGCGGTGAGTAGTTTTCGTGAACTCCTATACACTTGTTACTTACTTACTTACTCTATGCATGGCTTTGGACTCTGGAACTTGCCAGCGGATTCATAACATCTCATCATCAGCAGCAAATAGAAAGTGATGTTAAATGGGCCGTTAAAATAATCTCTGCTTTACTAACTTGCACTTATTTTTTTCGTGGTGGCTAGTGGCTATTAGTAATGCGATAATTTCAATTTAAGCATAGACAGTGAAATCTGGTCCTAGAAAATTTCCTTGGGAACTCTAACAGTGAAAGAATTGTGAAAATGTACATGTGTGGTGTATATTTGCAGAAGTCATGATCAAAATAAAGTATCTTGTTTTTGAGACACAGCGTAAATTTAAAAAACAAAAATACAAACGTATTAACATACCACAAACAATAGTTTTCAAGCGCAAAGCAGCAAAACTGCGTTTTGTGCCTTTCCCTCTGAAGTTATATTCACGTGCCACGCTGTCACACATCAGCTTTTTCATCATACGCCGTGTTGCTTGGCCAACATCACCACCACCAACCAGAGCAAGAATTCGGATCTGCACATATATAATTCTACAATTCAAAATATTACCAATAAGAAATACTAACATAATGCCCAGCTGACACTGGGATACCTGGCAGTCTGCATGGTAATATTTAGGCTGCTTAAATTAACTTGTACACACAACAGGCATATTTGTAAGGAGTTTTAAAGCAGAACTGAAAAAAAAAACTTTGCCATCTTACAGTTCCTGCAGGCTGCAAATGCAAATGAAATGTCCATTTCTATTGTTACAGAGATATAGATATTTTCTGTTTCATGTAACAGCTGTAATGTAACTTGAAGTGACAGGATGAATCGGTAAGCATTTTTGACACTAAGATAACAGAGTCTTGGCACTTGACAAAGCCTACATCATACAGAGATGCACACTGCAGTCAGGCACACTGCTAGTATACCACTGCGACCTGCATAGAGACACACTGATGTAAACAACTTGCCTAAGGTTGTTACCCGACAGCACAGCGGCCAGGGGTGGAACTCGCAACCATTGAGTTGTTAGTATAATGCTCCAACCACTTGACTACCAAGCGACCAAAGACANCAATTAGACTTTGCACAAGATAAACCACTAAATCAGTGCAAAACTTGCTTACTAATGTAAAATTTACAAGCAAATCACATATAGGTGACACAATTTATAAGCACAAATTTTGATAATGTCTGTTTCTGTCTGTCCATGCTGTAAAAGGAAAAGCTATCAAATCAAACTTGGTAGGGATATACCCCATGCAGGTCATCAGCATGCATTGACCCAGAGGTCAAAAGGTCAAAGGCCACTGCTTCATGAAGTGCAAAAATTACATTCGCCCAGAATGGATCTGCATGTCGATACGATTGCACATTTTTCTAATCTGTAATGACCTGGAAATATAATGCAACAAAGTCACACAACTTTGCTGAAAATTAATATTATTATTTTTATTACTGTAACAATATAACAGTAAACATATAGTATGACTGTACCAGTTTGCCACGGACATCACTATCATCAGCCTCTGTACTTAAGCGTTCCAGTTCCTGGATGCTTTGCACAGGAACTTTCAGGCCTCCTGGCAAGTTATCGTCAACTTCCTGGCTGAGCGATTGTGCCANTTGCCTCTGCAGCAGCGTAATGATAGTCCGGTTCTGCTCCCGCAGCTCCTCCAGTACTCTGACGATATGCCTTTCCATTGCTTAAAACATACCATCACAAGTATCACCAAAGAAAATCTATGCACATAACGATGCTAAACAACTCCTATANCAAACCAGCTCTCTACAGGGCCACGTGAGCACACAATCTTAACACTTACATAAATACTATTTCGTTCCTGAAAAAAATCAATTAAGATCAGTTATCATTCTTAAAATAACTTCCATTCTTATTATACTTACCATTAACTGAAATTAGAAACTAATTAGTTTTGATAACCGTTAACAAATATATCAATGCACGGAACAAAAATCAGGTGAGAAAGTATTTGTAATCAGTATCTAATTATTTCAAGTTTTCAACATATAAAAAAATTAGCCAACTGGTTGATGGAAACTGCCAAAAATCCCAATTGAAAACATACCACAGTTTATGTAACAGCTATACTTAGGCACATCAATGGTAAATCATTCACCTGTGACAGTCCGTGGTGTGGTAGACACAGGTGTAGCAGCTGGTATCTGTGAGGCCTGTGATGGCGATGTTGCAGCAACAGATGATGACTGCAGTGGATCTGTGTTGGCAGTAAATGATGCAAGTGTAAGAGTCGGTGTTTGAATGGTCTGTGATGCCGTTAATATCACATACTCAGCAGACGCCTGTGGCGGTGGTGTGGCTGTGGCAACGGACAATGATGGCAGACTAGGTAATGGAGAAGGCAGTGACAAATTTGGTGGCGTGGCAATGGATGATGATGGCAGACTGGGTAATGGAGGTGGAAGTGGCAAATCTGGCTGCTGGTTCATTTTTTTGGTGTATTTTGACTTATGAGTTGACTGCACAATGTCGCGTTCTTCATCCGACGAATCTCCATACCGTACAACTGGTCTGTGAATGAAAAACAATGAAAAGTTGCATTTGTTCGATGTTCATGAATCACGTGATTATGTGTATGCGCTATGGTACTCCATTATTACCAAGGGCTGATGTTATAACTAATAACTCGAGAATGGATAGGCCCAGGACCTTAAAACTTTGGCATTAACGTCACTGGCTATGTATGACCAGCGATCATAATAATAATAATAATGCAACATTTGTATAGCGCCCTAAAGTCCGAAGATGCAGAGGCGCTGGTCAAAGGTGAATAGGTGATGCAGCTGTAACTAAAAAATTAAATAATTTTAAATGATTGAACAATAGCTGTCCTTTTACATATTATTTGTTTACACATTATTGTAACAACTGCAGAAGTTATTATTTATTTAAAATGAAAGGTCACTCATTTTAGCTGATAATCACACGTACCCTGTAAATTAAATACACATTTATTTATTTTTGATCTCAAGCAAATGTGTGTATAAACCTTCTTTTGCGAGACTGTATTGTCTCTTCCTCATCCGATGCCTCCGTTCCAATATCGGATCGAAATGTGGCTCTATTGGCCCTTTCTTCTGCATCATCATATGACTCTGTAACATACACAATAATATATAACAACATATCATNAAGGCAAAAGAACAAAACATTTATCTCCAAAGAAATGCACGCATGTCAAGACATATTTACTTTGGTGCTTTAAACAATGCTCGGTTTCCACTAGCTAAAGCCTGTTTCTACCAGACAGAAGGTTTAAACTGCAAAAATAAATAAATTCTCAGCCAATCTCATCTTAGTACTAAAAACTAAATCTAACACAACAAATACCAACATACATTGATAACTAAATACACAATAACACGAAATAAACACAAAAAACTAGCCGATTGGCTGCCTTTGATGACCTCCGGCCTGGAACGCGCCTACACTTAAGTAAGCAAGTAGTCAAGTACAGAAGTAAGTAAAGAAGAAAATGAGGAAGTAAAATAGAAGTCAGTAAACAATTTATATAGTGCCATAATCAACAAATGAATCTGGGTGCATTAGACCGCCAGAGCCTGTATGAAGAAAAAGATAAAACACACACATAAGCCAAGTATTGTGATATTTAAATACAAGGATGATGACGAACACATGAAGCAGATGTGAATTTAACCTGCAGTGCCAAGAACACGTGCATCGGTCCGGGTCCATAAGCTGTAGTCTGGCAATTCTCGATTCACAATGGCTTTCTTCAAATGGCTGAAGCGACGATACGGTGGCCACCAGCAAGCAGTTTTATCAGTAGACATCCAGTCAGATGGCACAGCCTCACATTCCTTGGTGTTGGGAAATTCAACAATTAAGTACGCCATTTAGGTAGTTTATTTATTGCTTCTTTAATTACTGCACAGCAATCAGTTCAACAAAAATCACCAACACTCGAGCAGCTGTTACATAGCACAAAATATTTGTATCCCAAAAAACACTCTACAGAAACAATAACAAAGTTACAAAACACAACAAACACTAAATAATAAAACCTATAGTATACATTACCCAGCAAATACAGACATCACATTCTGTAGTGACCCCAAATATGTACAGCCCCAGTCATATTAACTAAAATGACACAATGGAAATAATACAAAAGTATCATTGTCCTGAGGTAAACACAAGCATTTTGCAGCAACATTTGTAGCTTTACCGGCTAGTAATGGTGGGTGCAAATTACTAGCTTTGAGACAAAATCCGAGAATTTCAGATTTGCAAGGATAATCAAAGAAACTGTCAACATTGCCAAACTGTTCATACAGCACATGCACTTCACCCTCATCGCTCTGCACTATATTGCGAACAATGCCTATGCAACCATTTAAAAACTGTACACAGTTATTATTCACATTCAGTGTCAATTGATATTCATTAAACACCAATTTTGTGAACTGCTTCATGCCAGACACTTCACTGCACACAGGGCCAGACGAATGTTCTTGCTTGCAAACAATGACATTTTTGTTAACAAATGCATTGCAACGTGGTTCAACATTCCGCCTTTCTAGTATTCGTTTCACAGCCTGTTTCAATGGATTATTCGGATGTCGAACAAGCTTCTTTATTTGTTTCATGTGACTTTCATATACAAAAGCATTTATGTCACGTAACCGCCCAAAAGTGCGTGCATCATCACAGACATGTATTAAAGAATGTGTATTATACACAACAAATTCGGGACCATACAAGCTTGGTGCCTGTTCAACAAATTTGCTTAAAAGCATTTGTGCATAATCAATATGTGATGAGCACAAACGCAGGCTGTTTAAGCAATACATGGCAGTGTGCAGCAACAAGAAGTGTGTATAGTGTTCTGTGGGAAGAATTCCATGTAAAGCAACAGGTCCTAAATAAAGAAGAAATATGCGAAATTCAGTTGCCTTCCACCTGTCAACTTCAGACAGTGAACGAGGTTTTCTGACAAACTCACCGCACATGTAATGTTGCATACGAAGCAAGCGATCGGACAAAGTGCGCACTGAATAGCCCGATAATCTACATTTTTGTACAACTGGACCGCGAAGCCAAAACATAATCAACCGACGCATGACACCCAAATAAACCAAATGCATTTCATCAAGGGGAAACTGTGTTACCAGACCAATGTTTAAGGATGCTAGTGGAGATTTGCCTGTGTGGTGATCTTCATCAGTCATAGCTTTAAATGATTCATCAGTGCGGAGTGGTTTGTCTAATGAAGGAAAGGTCACTCTGCCAGTAACCCACTTACCTACCACAGTACATCGTTCACAACCAGAATAACTGTTGTGTGATTTGATGCATTTAACATAAGATCTTGCTGGTGCATCACATACTATACTATGAATCGAAACAGAGTAGTTGACACCACCCAGCATAATACCATCATGCTGCAACTGCTCAGCCTCCAATACTAAATCACGCAAAAATTCGTTGACATCCGCAGGTTTCTGATAACCACCATATAGACCAATTTCAAAGACATGTCTATGCACTGCATTGACAACAGAGCCAAGGATCGGCCAAAACTGATACCCAGAACTTTTAAACAGCTGCAGTCCATCAACATTCAGTTGCAGCATTAAATGATTTGCATCAGGGTAAAGTTCAAGTAATCGACGATTCCACATATTTTGCAACACTGTCACTATTCCAAAATGATGGTAACCACCTCCATTAGCAAACTCTGAAACAGAAACTTCTCGCGCTGTCTCCAGCAGTGTTCTAGGGTCCTTAGGTAGTGTAGGATGGTATTTCCTTAAAACAGCTAAAAGTGCACCTACATGTACTGACGAAATGTCACATTTTTTTGCCCACGCTAAGATTTCACTACCTAAACACTCATCATTCACACAATCTGAAGCACAGTCTGACTCATGACTAGAATCACTTGTGCTACTAAATACCTCTGCAACATCTTGGCCTTTTTCACAAATTTGTAGGTTGCTGTCATAAACAAACAAAGTGTCACTACATTCTGCCTGTGATTGATCAGGACATACAGAATAATGTGCCAAGACAGTATCACACATATCATCAGCCCTAGTCACATTTTCATGTTGTACAGATTCAGTATGACCAGTCCCATCACCCGGTGTTGTGATGCAAATGGAATCGTCATTAGAGATTTCTAAGACAGCTTTTTCAACATTGTCGTGGATACGTCGGCNCTTCGTCCTTGACGATTTTGAATTTAACAACTCCGATAATTCTGCCATGCCTTGCGTAGCCTACATAAATCTAGTAACTATACATACAATACGCTGCGATGTGGCATGTACAATGTGCGCTTTAAAAAAAGTTGACAGACTACCAACTTAATCTATCACATAAAACAAAAAAAA
>Ga0049102_10000336_pt1 | contig 10413 bp, 13 predicted proteins | sample WorMetmaBAHAMAS2_FD_55017 | JGI IMG/M metagenome (GOLD analysis project Ga0049102, IMG submission 55017) | Marine gutless worms symbiont microbial communities from Max Planck institute for Marine Microbiology, Germany - Inanidrilus... | ecosystem: Host-associated > Annelida > Digestive system >...
GCCGGCCACAGCATCTACTGTGAGGACACCGGCGGCGATTACTACGATTTCATCGACCTCTCTGATGTCGGCGAGGGCTGCGTCGGAATCGCCGTCGGCGACGTCAGCGGCCACGGCGTTGCGGCAGCGCTTCTGATGACCACGGTGCGCGCCCTGTTGCGGAGCCGCGCGCTGCGGCCCGGGTCGGTCGAGCCGGGGACACTCGGCGTGCTGATGACCGAGATCAATCACCAACTCGCCAATGACGTCCATCGCGGCCGGTTCATGACCCTGGTCTACATCGTGCTGGAATCGGAAACGGGAACACGGCGATGGGTCAACGCAGGTCACGACCCGATGACCGTCTATGATCCGGAAACCGGCGCGTTCAACGAATTGACCGCGGTTGGTATCCCGCTCGGCATAGAGCCGGATTGGACCTACGAAGAGCAGACGGCGCCCTTCAACCGTCCGGGCAATGTCCTCATCGCCGGCACCGACGGCATTTGGGAAACCCGCAATGCGGAAGGCGTCGTGTTCGGCAAGGAGGCGATGCTCGACGTCATCCGGTCCCATGCGGACCGGTCGGCATCCGAGATCTGCCACGCGGTCCATGCCGCCCTTGCGGCCTTCCGCGGTGACGTGCAGGCCGCCGACGACGTGACCTTGGTCGTCATCAAGGTCTCGAGCTAGAGCGCCTCATCACGCCTCGGCCGGGCGCAGCGGCCGTTCGGCGATCGGCAAATGAAGGGCCGCGGCGATCAACCCGAGAATGATCGAGGCGATCCAGATGGAGTCGTAGGACCCGGTGGCGTCGAACGCCCATCCGCCAAGCCAGACGCCGAGGAAACTGCCGACCTGGTGGCTGAAAAAGACGATGCCGAACAGGGTCGACATGTAGCGGACGCCGAAGATCTGCGCCACCAGACCGCTGGTCAGCGGCACGGTCCCCAGCCACAAGAGCCCGATGGCGGCCGAGAAAGCGAGCACGGTGATCTCGGTTTTCGGCGCCACGAGGAATACGACGATGGCCAGCGACCGCAACGCATAAAGAGCACTCAACAGGTATTTCTTGGAGTAGCGGCCGCCGAGAACGCCGCAGCCCCAGCTGCCGATGATGTTGAAAAAGCCAATCAGCGCCAGCGCGCTGGCGCCGAGGCCGGCCGAGAAACCGACGTCGGTCAGATAGGCGGGAAAATGGACGCCGATGAACACGACCTGGAAGCCGCAGACGAAAAACCCGAGGGTCAGGTAGACATAGCCCGAGTGTCCGCGCGCCTCGGTCAGCGCCTCGCCGAGGCTTTGCTCGGCTGCAGGCGCTTGCGCCGCCGCCGAGGCCGAAGACCGCGACGCTAGGACGAGCGCCAGTGGCGCCATCGCCAAGGCGATCACCGCCATGGTCGTTAGGGCGCCCGCCCAGCCCTGGGCGGAAATCAGTCCCTGGCCGATGGGCGCCATGATGAATTGGCCGAAGGATCCGCCGGCGCTGGCGACGCCCAGCGCCATCGAGCGCTTCTCCGGCGCCACGGCGCGGCCAATGGCGCCGAGAACGACGGCGAAGCTGGTGCAGCTCATCGCCAAGCCAACGAGCACGCCGCCGCCCACGTGCAAGCCGAACGCACCCGTTCCCGCCGCCATCAGCACCAATCCGCCGGCATAGGCCACCGTGCCGGCAACCAGCACGCGGAGCGCGCCCAGCTTGTCGGCAGCGGCGCCGGCGAAGGGTTGCGCCGCGCCCCACAGGAGGTTTTGCACGGCCATCGCCAGCGCGAAGGTTTCGCGCCCGGTGCCGAGGTCGATGCTCATCGGCGAAAGAAACAGGCCGAAGGTCTGGCGCACGCCCATGGCGATGGTCAGGATGGTCGCGCCGCAGGCGAGGGCGATCACGGCGTTGCGGCCCATGGCTTTACACTCCCTTCTCGGTGGCGGTGCGCGCCGCTGGGACGGCAGGGGACCGCCCCCGGCTCAGCACCAGGGCGTTGCCGCAAAGCACCAGAACCACGCCGACGGCGGCGGCGGTCGTCCACTGGAAGCCCTCGAACAGGGTCGACAGCGCCAAGGCGACGATGGGGAACATCACACTCGCGTAGGCCGCGCGGTCGGCGCCGATGCGCCCGAGCAGGGTGAGATACGTCCAGAACCCGATCACCGTGGCGAACACGGCAAGGAACAGAAGCGAGGCGATGTAGGGGAAACTGTATTCGAATACGAACGGCGTGCCCCGCGCCAGCGAGAACGCCAACAGCAGCGCCGCGCCGTAGGCCATGCCGTAGGCATTGGTCTGCACCACCGGCAGCCCGCGCTTTTGGTTGCGCCCAGAAGTGAGCATCCCCAGCGACGCCGACGCGGTGCCGGCGAGCACCAGTACGAGGCCGAGGCTGCCGTCGCTGGCGAGGTCGAAGGCGGCGATCTCGGGCCAGAACACGGTGGCGATCCCGGCCATGCCGATGGCCGCGCCGGCGACCACCCGGGGCCGGACCGGCGCGCCGAACAGCAGCACGCCGAGGACGATGTTCATCACCACGACGGAGGAGAAGCCGACGGCGACGAGACCGCTGGTGAGGTATTGGGTGGCGAGGTAGATGAGAAAGTAGTTGGTCGAGAACAGGAACACGCCCATCAGCGCCATGCGCCCGTGCTCGGCCAATGTGAACCGCATGCGCCGCCCGCTGACCACGCAGAAGGCGATCATCAGCGCCGCGGCGAGCACGAACCGGTAAACCAGCGATACCTCGGGCGCGACAGTCCCGAGCTGGTAGGTGATCGCCAGCCAGCTCGACCCCCAGACCACGACGGTCACGGCATACAGCAGAATGTCGGTCATCGACCGGGCCTCCGCGTCCGGACGCCCATCGACGGCCTGCCAACATCTAGGTCTATGTGCGCTCCCGGGCGGACGCCGACAAGCGAATAACGCTCAGCCAACGGACAAGGAATTCTCATCGGCGAGAGGCGCCTGCCGGGTCGGCCGACCAGCGAACGCGAAAAAGGGGCCGAAGGGCCCCTGTTCCGCGACACGGTTAGTCGGGATGTCAGCGTCATCCGCGCCAGAACGGTTTGGTGGCTTCCGTCTCCGCCCAAGCGGGGTCGACGCCGATGTCGGCGAGCATCCGACCGTCCAGCTTCGCCAGGGACCGACGGGACACAGCGCGGTCATGCCATTCGCCGATCGCATCGAACAGGCGGATAAAAAATTCTTCGATTCCGGTGACCCAATCGCGGGCCCGGAGGACGCGCGCCGTACCCATCTCGGTTTCGGCGTCGTAGGAAAGGCTGCAGGTGTTCATCGCAAAACTCCTTGTAGGCAGGGGGCTTGGATGACCCGTCCCCGCCGCGATCCGTTCGCGGTGGGAATAACCTACGCCTGCGCGGGCGGTTGCACAAACGACCATTTCTGATGGAAGTCATTAGAAAAAATAATATATGATCAGGGCTTGGTGGAGGCTGGCCGCGACGCCGCGCTGGCCGAACTATCGCCCCGCTTGAGGCTAGGCCATGACCCGCCGCCTGCCGCCGCTCAACGCGCTACGCGCCTTCGAGGCCGCCGCCCGCCACATGAGTTTTTCGCGGGCGGCCGAGGAGCTTCACGTCACCCAGGCGGCGATCAGCCACCAGGTGAAAGGCCTTGAGGAGCACCTCGGGATGACGTTGTTCCGCCGGCTCAACCGGGCGCTGATGCTGACCGACGAGGGTCAGGCGCTGTTCCCGGCGGTGCGCGATTCCCTGGACGTCCTCTCCGCCGCCGTCGACAGCCTCAAGGCGGACCGCTGACGGTGAGCGCGCTGCCGTCGTTCGCCGCCAAGTGGATCGTGCCCAGGATGATGCGGTTCCAGGAGCGCCACCCGGAGATCGAGTTGCGCATCACCGCTGCCGAAAAGCTGGTCGACTTCGCCCGCGATAACGTCGACATCGCCGTCCGCTTCGGCGGAGGTCAATGGCCCGGCGTCGCCCTCGATCACATCCTCGACGAGGATGCGACACCGGTGTGCAGTCCGGCAATCGCCGCCGGCCTCAAAGACCCCGCAGACCTTGCCCACCACACGCTTCTGCACGAGAGCATGCATCCGCTGCTGGTCCCGGGATGGGCGGATTGGCTGAACGTGGCAGGCGTGACCGGCATCGACGCGTCGAAGGGTCCGATGTTCAGTCATACCCACATGATGCTGCAGGCGGCTATTGACGGCCAGGGCGTTGCGTTGGGCGGTCGCGTATTGATTTCCGACGACCTTGCAGCCGGCCGGCTGGTCGCACCCTTCGATGTCTGGCTGCCATCGGGAAGCGCCTACTACGTCGCCTATCCGCCGACCGCTGCCGACCGGCCGAAAATCAAGGCCTTCCGCGACTGGGTGATGGACGAGATAGCGGCGGTGATCGGGAGCGGGTGACATTCCAGTCGAACGGGCTGGCGCCCCGATCCGAACGCGGCAGTCGCGGCCCCGATCGAGCCTTAAAGAATGAACTTCGTCAGGTCGGCGTTCTTGGCCAGTTCGCCGACGCGCTCGCGAACCAGGGTACCGTCGATGACGATGGTCTCGCCGGAGCGTTCAGAGGCGGTGAAGCTGATCTCCTCGACCAGCTTTTCCATCACCGTCTGCAGCCGCCGGGCGCCGATGTTCTCGACCCCTTCGTTGATCTCGGCGGCGAGGTCGGCGATGGCGTTGACGCTTTCCTCGGTGAAGTCGAGGGTGACGTCCTCGACCCCCATCAGCGCCGTGTACTGGCGGATCAGGCTGGCCTCGGGCTCGGTGAGGATGCGCACGAAGTCGTCGCGGGTCAGCGCCTTGAGCTCGACCCGGATGGGCAGGCGGCCCTGCAGCTCGGGCAGCATGTCGGCCGGCTTGGCGAGATGGAAGGCGCCCGACGCGATGAATAGGATGTGGTCGGTCTTCACCGCACCCCGCTTGGTCGCCACGGTGGTGCCCTCGATCAGCGGCAGCAGGTCGCGCTGCACGCCCTCGCGGCTGACGTCGGCACCGCCGACGCGCTCCGAGCGGCCGGTGATCTTGTCGATCTCGTCGAGGAAAACGATGCCGTTGTTCTCCACCGCCTCGATGGCCTCGCGGACGACCATGTCTTCGTCGAGGAGCTTGTCGGCCTCCTCGCTGACCAGCACGTCGTAGGACTCGGCGACGGACATCTTGCGGGTCTTGGTCTGGCCGCCGCCGAACGCCTTGCCGAGCATGTCGTTGAGGTTGAGCATGCCCATCTGCGCGCCCGGCATGCCGGGGATGTCGATGGTCGGCAGGTTGACGCCACTGGTGTCGGCCAGCTGCAGCTCGATCTCGCGCTCGCCGAGCTGGCCTTCGCGCAGCATCTTGCGGAACTTCTCGCGGGTCTCCTTGCTGGCCTGGGCGCCGACCATGGCGTCGATGACCCGTTCCTCCGCGGCCAACTCGGCCTTGGCGGTGACCTGCTTGCGCAACCGCTCGCGGGTCATGGTGATGGCGATCTCGACCAGGTCGCGGACGATCTGCTCGACGTCGCGGCCGACGTAGCCGATTTCGGTGAACTTGGTCGCCTCCACTTTCAGAAACGGCGCTTGGGCGAGGTTGGCGAGGCGGCGCGCGATCTCGGTCTTGCCGACGCCGGTGGAGCCGATCATCAGGATGTTCTTCGGCAGAACCTCCTGGCGGAGGTCCTCTTCGAGCTGCTGGCGGCGCCATCGGTTGCGGAGCGCGATGGCCACCGCTCGTTTGGCGTCGTCCTGGCCGACGATGTGGCGGTCCAGCTCGGAGACGATCTCGCGCGGGGTAAAGCTGGTCATAGGGATTCCAGAACCACGGAGTCGTTGGTGTAGACACAGATTTGCGCTGCAATGGCCATGGCCTTGCGGGCGATGGCCTCGGCGTCCATGTCGTCGCGGTCGATCAGCGCCCGTGCCGCGGCGAGGGCATAGTTGCCGCCCGAGCCGATGCCGATCAGACCGTCTTCGGGTTCGAGCACGTCGCCGGTTCCGGTCAGAACCAGCGAGGTCTTGTCGTCGGCCACCGCCATCATCGCCTCCAGCCGGCGCAGGTAGCGGTCCGTGCGCCAGTCCTTGGCCAACTCCACACAGGCGCGGGTCAGCTGGCGTGGGTATTGCTCCAGCTTGCCTTCCAGGCGCTCGAAAAGGGTGAAGGCGTCGGCGGTGGCGCCAGCGAAGCCGCCGATGACATTGCCGTCGGCGAGACGTCGGACCTTGCGGGCGTTGGATTTGATCACCGTTTCACCGAGGCTGACCTGGCCATCGCCGGCGATGACCACGGAGTCACCCTTGCGAACGGCGAGAATGGTGGTGCCGTGCCAGGTCGGGTTCGGTGGCTGAGTCATGGCGGGGTTGGGTCCGCGGGGGCGAAGGGTGGTCGGCGGTGTACGCCGTTGGTGCCGAGGATTTAGGCCGGTGGGCGCGGCCGGTCAAGGGTGGCGCCTGTGATCCACCGGACATGATTGCCGATCTCCTCGTAGGATTAATTGGTTTCGTCCTATTGATTTCCTCGTTTTCATCCTATAAAACACTCCCCTATGGGAGCAATCCAACACGATTTCCTACAAAAGGTCGAACGCGCGTTGGCGGAGACCGGCATGACGCCGTCCGCCTTCGGCAAGCAGGCGGTCAATGATCCTGGTTTCGTGTTCGACCTGCGCAACGGCCGCGCCTGCACGGTGGAGACCATGGATCGGGTGCTGGCCTTTGCTCACACCCTCGACGGCGGCATGGACTCCGCGACCGCTTCGGCGCACAAAGGCGCCGCACCGACCATCGGACTGGACTCCATGCGCACCGCCACCGTCGACCGCAACACCCACGAGACGCGGGTCTCCGTCACCGTCGATCTGGACGGCACCGGCAGCTACGACGTCGCCACCGGCATCGGCTTCCTCGATCACATGCTTGAGCAGCTGTCCCGGCACAGCCTCATCGACCTCACCGTTCGCGCGGATGGCGACCTGCACATCGATGGCCACCACACCACCGAGGACGTCGCCATCGTCGTCGGCGACGCGGTGTCCCAGGCACTCGGCGACCGGCGCGGCATTCGCCGGTTCGGCTCGGCGTTGTCGGCGATGGACGAAACCCTGACCCGCGTCGTCGTCGACATTTCGGGCCGGCCCTATCTGGTGTGGAAGGTGGCCTTCGACCAGCCACAGCTCGGCGATCTGGATACCGAGCTGGTCGGCCACTGGTTCCACTCGTTCGCCCTCAACGCCGGGCTGACCCTGCACGTCGAGACCCTGTACGGAACCAACAATCACCACATCTGCGAATCCAACTTCAAGGGGTTGGCGCGGGCGCTCCGCGAAGCGGTGGAGATCGACCAACGCAAGGCCAGCCACGTGCCGTCGACCAAGGGCGTGCTCGGCGGCTCACTGTAACCTTGACGTCGTTCCCGCCGCGATGACGAGGGTTCAGCCGGGCCGGAAATTGGTCTAAACCTGCGCCGGAACCCCGGAACCGGGCCGACCATGCGCGTCTATTCCGTGCACATCCGCCGCCACGGCGGCGACGTTGACCGCGATCTCGTCCTTGTCAAGGAGGGGTTCTCGCTGTGGGCAGCGCTGTTCAACGTGATCTGGGCTCTGTGGCATGGCATGTGGACCGTCGCGCTCGGCCTGTTCGTGGTTGGCGTGGCGCTGGCCTTGGTCACCTCGGCGCTTGGTGCCGACCCGACGACCAAGGCCGCGGTGTCGGTGGCGTTCGACATCATCGTCGGCTTTGTCGGCAATGACCTCCGGCGATGGACTCTGGAGCGGCGCGGCTTTGCTGAGGCCGGACTCGTCAGCGCCGGCACCACCGACGGCGCTTTGCAAAGGTTCCTCGATCTTCGTCCTGATGTCGCCGAGGAGTTGGTCCGATGAGCACCGTCGCCATCATCGACTACGGATCGGGGAACTTGCGCTCGGCGGCCAAGGCCTTCGAGCGCGCCGCTGCGGATGCGGGTTTCGCACGCACCATCGTCGTGACCGGCGATCCGGCGGTTGTTGGCGATGCCAGCCATGTCGTGCTGCCGGGGGTCGGCGCCTTCGGTGATTGCCGGCGCGGGTTGGACGCGGTGTCCGGCATGGTCGAGGCGCTGAACCGCGCGGTCATCGAAGATAAGCGCCCCTTCCTCGGAATCTGCGTCGGCATGCAGCTCATGGCCGACCGGGGCCTGGAACATGGCGTTCACCCCGGGCTCGGCTGGATACCGGGCGAAGTCGCGGCACTGGCGCCGGCCGATGCGGATCTGAAGATCCCACACATGGGCTGGAACGCGCTCGAGTCGGCCGTCAATGGCGCCCACCCGTTCCTCGCCAACCTGCCGGCGGACGCGCATACCTACTTCGTCCATTCCTATGGATTCGCCTGTGCAGACCCGGCGCACGTGCTGGCGACGGTGGACTATGGCGGCCCGGTGACCGCGGTCATCGGGCGCGACAACATGGTCGGCACCCAGTTCCACCCGGAGAAGAGCCAGGCGGTGGGCCTTCGGCTGATCACCAACTTCCTCGGATGGCAGCCGTGAATTTCTATCCCGCCATCGATCTCAAGGGCGGACACTGCGTGCGCCTCCTGCACGGCGTCATGGAGACGGCGACGGTGTTCTCCGACGATCCCGCCGGCCAGGCCCAAGCCTTCGAGTCGGCCGGATGCACCCGCCTGCATGTCGTCGACCTGGAGGGTGCGTTCGCCGGAAGTCCGGTGAACGCCGCCGCCGTCGAGGCCATCGTCGGTGCCGTTGGCATGGCGGTGCAGTTGGGCGGCGGCATTCGCAACCGCGCCACCATCGAAACCTGGCTCGGCCTCGGCGTCGCACGGGTGATCCTCGGGACCGTCGCTGTCCGTGACCCGGCGCTGGTTCGCGAAGCCTGCCGCGCCCATCCCGGCCGCGTCGCCGTCGGCATCGACGCCCGCGACGGCCGGGTCGCCGTCGAGGGCTGGGCCGAGGAGTCCGAGATCACCGCGCTTGAGCTCGCCCGCCGTTTCGAGGACGCCGACGCGGCGGCGATCGTGTTCACCGACATCGGCCGCGACGGCGCCATGGCCGGACCGAACGTCGACACGACGGTAACCTTGGCGAACGCCATTTCGACCCCGGTGATCGCCTCGGGCGGCGTCTCGTCGATGGCCGACCTGGAGGCGCTGAAGGCGTCTGGCGAGGGCATCCTCGATGGCGTCATCTGCGGCCGGGCGCTCTATGACGGCCGGGTCGATGCCGCCGAGGCGGTGGCGCTGCTGTCGGGCGCCGAAAAGGCTGCGGCATCATGCTGAAGACCCGCATCATTCCGTGTCTCGACGTCGAGGGCGGGCGCGTCGTCAAAGGCGTGCGGTTCGTCGATCTGGTTGATGCCGGCGATCCTGTCGAGCAGGCCCGGGTCTACGACCGGGCCGGCGCCGACGAACTCTGTTTCCTCGACATCACCGCCAGCCACGAGGACCGCGAAACCATCTACGACGTCGTCGCCCGCACGGCGGAGCAGTGCTTCATGCCGCTGACCGTTGGCGGCGGCGTGCGCACCATAGAGGACATCCGCCGGCTACTGCTCGCCGGTGCCGACAAGGTGTCGATCAACACGGCGGCGGTGAAGCGCCCCGAGTTCGTTCGGGAAGCAGCCGAGAAGTTCGGCAGCCAATGCATCGTCGTCTCGGTCGATGCCAAGTCCGTCGGGCCGGATCAGTTCGAGATTTTCACCCACGGCGGACGAACGCCGACAGGCATCGACGCCGTCCAATGGTCGCGGCGCATGGTCGACTACGGTTCGGGCGAGATCCTGCTGACGTCCATGGACCGCGACGGCACCAAGCAGGGATTCAACCTGCCGCTGACCCGCGCCATCGCCGACGCGGTGCCGGTGCCGGTCATCGCCTCGGGCGGCGTCGGCACTCTCGATCACCTGGTCGAGGGCATCACCGAAGGTCACGCGTCTGCGGTGCTGGCGGCCTCGATCTTTCACTTCGGCACCTACACCATCGCCGAGGCCAAGGCGCACATGGCGGCGGCGGGAATCCCCGTGCGGCTCGACGGGGGAGGCTGACCGATGGCCGAGGACCGTACCCGACCCGACGTGCTTGAGCGTCTGTACGAGGTCATCGCCGGCCGGCGGGGCGCCGACCCCGACAGTTCCTATACGGCGCGGCTGTTCGCCGACGGGCGGAGTGAAATCGCCCGGAAGACCGGCGAGGAAGCGATCGAGACCATCATCGCCGCGCTCGGCGAGGACCGGGCCGCCGTCTCGAAAGAAAGCGCCGATCTTCTCTACCATCTCCTCGTGCTGTGGGCGGAAACGGGCGTCGAGCCGGCAGACGTTTGGGCAGAACTGGCCCGGCGCGAAGGCACCTCGGGGCTGGCCGAGAAGGCCGCGCGCACCAAGACCTGACGGAACCGGAGAAATGGGATGGACGCCTCCCACCCCTGATGTTCTCGGGCTGGAGGGATTGGTTGGACCCTCACGGGCCGACGGCATCAAAGTACCGAG
>Ga0049102_10000342_pt1 | contig 10258 bp, 10 predicted proteins | sample WorMetmaBAHAMAS2_FD_55017 | JGI IMG/M metagenome (GOLD analysis project Ga0049102, IMG submission 55017) | Marine gutless worms symbiont microbial communities from Max Planck institute for Marine Microbiology, Germany - Inanidrilus... | ecosystem: Host-associated > Annelida > Digestive system >...
CACCACGATGAAGTCATACGCCATCGCGGTTCATGACTGCCGGGACGCCTTGTCCCGCTGCACGATGATGCTGAGCAGCGCCAGGGCCCCGGAACCCACCATCAGGAAGAACGAGACGGCGTTCAGCACCGGTGTGGAGCCGACCTTCACCATCCGGTCGTACATGGTGATCGTCAGCGGCGCGTCCGATCCCACCAGCATCAGCGTGGTGTTGAAGTTCTCGAAGGATACCAGGAAAGCCACCAGCCCGGCGGCGATCAGGGCGGGCCGGAGATAGGGCAACGTGATCGTCCTGAGCACGCGCGCCCGGCCGGCGCCCAGGTTCTGCGCCGCTTCTTCCATGGCGTAGTCGAACTTGCGCAGCCGCGCGGTGATCACCAGCGAGGTGATCGTGGTGATGAAGGAGAACTGGCCCAGGATGACCAGCAGCAGGCCCGGCCGCAGGAATTCGAGCTCGTAATCGAACGCCCCCTCGATGCCGTTGGCGACCGAACTGGCAAGCACCAGGATCGAAATGCCCAGAATGACGCCGGGAATCACCAACGGCAAGACCATCAGCATGTAAAGCAGGTTCTTGCCCGGAAACTGGCCGCGCACGAACAGAAAGGCGTTGCTGGTGCCCACGGCGACGGACAGGCCGGAGACGAACAAGGCGATCACGAAAGAATAATAAAGCCCGCGCAGCAGCCGTCGGTCGTGGAACATGCCCAGTTTGGGCTCTGTGTCATTGAAGAACCAGTCCAGCGTGAAGCCGCGCCAGGGCAGGGCGGGAAACAGGGAATCGTTGAAGGCGAACAGGCCGGCGGAGAACAAGGGTGCCGCCAGGAAGATGAAGAAGGCGAGCACGTAGCAGCGGAAGGCCCAGGTGAATGCCACGCGGGTGGGGTCGGGTGCCGCCATGGCTCAGTCCTTCGCCACGGTGCTGGCCAGGGTCTGGCCGCTGAGTTTGAGGCCCAGCCAGACGACCGCCGACGTGAAGGCAAGCAGCAGGATCCCGAAGGTGGCGCCCGATTCCCAGTTATAGCGCGTGATGAACTGGTCGTAGATCTGTTCGGTGAACCAACTGCTGTTCTTGCCGCCCAAGAGGATCGGCGTCAGGTAGCTGCCGGCGGTCAGCATGAAGACGATGATGCAGCCCGCGACGATGCCCGGCATGGCATAGGGGACGATGATCCGCCGCAACACGGTAAGACCGTTGCCGCCCAGATTGTAGCCGGCTTCGACAAGGCTGTTGTCCATTCCGTCCAGCGTCGAGACCAGCGGCACGATCATGAACAGGATCACCGTATAGATCAGGCCAACGATGACCGCGGCGTCGTTGTACAAGAGCTCGACCGGCCCGCCGATCAGCCCCAGCCATTGCAGGGCGCCAGAGATGATGCCGGTCTCGCGCAACAACAGGATCCAGCCGAAGGCGCGGATCAGGTCGCTCACCCAGAGCGGGATCAGGCAAAGCAAAAACAGCGCGCCCTTGGTCCGGTTGCCCGCGATCTTGGCGATGTAATAGGCGACGGGAAACCCGACGAACAAGGTCAGCGCCGTGACCAGCAGGGAAATGGATGCCGTGCGCAACAGGGTGTTCCAGTAGATTGGCTCATTGAGGAAGTCGATGTAGTTCGCCAACCCGTACTCGTAGACGCGCGGCGCCACCTTCTCGCGCACCGACAATACCGCGATCCCGATATGCGGCAGGACGATCAGCAGCACGATCCACAGGACGAACGGCGCGAACAGCAGAATCAAAGTCAGGCGTTTGACGTCTTTCTGAACCATTGCCGCCCGTTGCCGGTCAGGCGTCCGACCGGAAGCAGGTGCCGCGGGCATGCTGCCAGGAGATCACCACGCTGTCGCCCTGCCGCAGGTCCTCCGCGCCGCCCGTCAGTTGCAGGCCGGCCTCGATCAGTTCGTCCTTTTCGGTCCGCACCAGGACCCGGCTGTTCGCCCCGTTGAACAGCAGGCTGTCGACCGTTCCGGTAAGGCTGTTGTTGCCGTCGCCCGGTGCCGGCGCGCCGGTCCCGCCGCGGGCGACGGCGATGAATTCCGGACGCACGAAGACCTCGACCGGCGTCCCTTCCGCGATCGTCTGCTTGCCTGTCGACGCGCCGACGATGGTCAGTCCCGTCTCGGTCTCGACCTTGACCTCTCCGTCCTGGACCGTGACGGCGCGGCCGCGCCAGCGGTTGCTGTCGCCAACGAAACCGGCCACGAAGGCGGTCGCCGGGTCGTGATACAGCTCCTGGGGCGTTCCGATCTGTTCAAAGGCGCCGTCCTTCATGACCGCGACATTGTCGGACATGACCAGCGCCTCGGACTGGTCGTGCGTGATGTAGACGAACGTCGTGCCGAACTGGTGCTGCAGGAGCTTCAGCTCGATCTTCATGGCCTCGCGCAGTTTCAGGTCCAGCGCGCCCAGCGGTTCATCCAGAAGCAGGACGTCCGGATCAAGCACCATGCAGCGTGCGATCGCGATGCGCTGTTTCTGACCGCCGGAGAGCTGATGGATCTCTTTCTTGCCGACGTCCGGCAGGCTGACGCGCTCCAGCACGTTGGCGACCGCGCGTTTCACATCCTCCTTGCCGACCCCGTTGCAGCGCAGCCCGTAGGCGATGTTCTCTTCCACGTTCATCATCGGGAACAGCGCCAGGTGCTGGAACACCATCTTCACGTTGCGTTTGTTCGGCGGGCGTTTGAGGACCGACTGGCCCTTGATCCTGATGTCGCCGCTGGCCGGTTGCTCGAACCCGGCGATCATGCGCATCAGGGTGGTCTTGCCGCAGCCCGACGGTCCGAGGATGGAGAAGAAGGAACCGCTCGGGATCCCGAAGGAGACGTTGTCGACGGCCGTCAGGTCGCCGAAATTCTTGGAAACGCCGACACACTCCAGATCGTAGTCCATGGTCATCACAGGAAAACAGGGGAGGCGGTGACCGCCTCCCCTTGACACTCCCAATCACGCGGTTCCGTCAGCCTCCGGTCGCCGCCTTGATCCTCTCCAGGGTCTTGCCTTCCATGTCTTCCACACCCGGCGGGATGTTGGCGAAGAACTTGAGGTTGGCGATGTCTTCGTCGGAGAAGGCGGCCTTCACGGCTGACCGCTTGTCGTCGGGCATCAGGTCGGTGCCGCCCTTGACCGCGGCGATGGCCCCGGAACTGCCGGAGATCAGCGTCACGATCTCGGGCTGCATGACGAAGTTGATCCACTTGTAGGCTGCATCGTCGGCCTTGCCCTTGCGCGGGATCGTGAAGGTGTCGATCCAGGCCAGCGCGCCCTCTTTTGGGGGAATGAAGACGATGTTGGGGTTCTCGCTGAACAGCCGGTAGGCCGTGGAGTCCCAGGTCTCCGATGCAATGACCTCGCCCGACAGCATCAGGCTGGACAGGTCGTCGCCGCCCTTCCAGTAGGCCTTGATGTTGTCCTTGCAGGTGATGAGCTTCTCCGCGACCCGGTCCAGGATCTTCTGATACTTGTCCAGGTCGGCATAGGCGGCGAACGGATCCTCGCCCATGGAGAAGGCCGTGCCCAACAGGATCGTGCGCTTCAGGCGCATCGAGGTCTTGCCTTTGTATTTCGGGTCGCACAGGTCGGCCCAGCTCGAGAACTCGGGCGCCTTCGTCTTGTCCGCCATCAGGCCGGACGTGCCCCACTGGTGCGGAACGGAATAGACCGCGCCTTCGATGGTGGTGTTCGCCTTCACCCCGTCCAGCAGGTTGGGGTCCATCACCGAAGTGTCGATCTTTGACAGGTCCAGCGGCTTGTAGATGTCGTATTCAAGCTGCGCTGCATAGACGCGGTCATGGCTGGGCTGGGCCAGGTCGTAACCGGCGCCGCCGGTTGCCCGCAGCTTGGCGATCATCTCCTCGTTGTTCGAGAAGGTCACCTCGACCTCGATATCGGGATATTTCGCCTCGAACATCTCGATGACCTTGTCGGGGACATAGCTGCCCCAGGTCAGCAGCCTGAGCGTCTCGGCACCCGCGGTGCCGGCCGTCGTCAGCATGGTCGCAGCCAGCAGACCGCCGACCATTGTCTTGAGATTGATCATGGTACCTCCCTGTACCTGTTTGAGGGGCCAGCGTTCGGAGCGCTCTGATCGGGTTGACCCCCACCCAGCGTCCGTCGCAATGAGCGTTATTGCGACAAGACGACGCCTTTCTGTCTTGTTGGCCCAAGGCCCGGTCATACAATCCGGTTCCAGGCCGCCCGCATTCTGCCATGCTGGCGGCAGGTTGCCAGCATTTTTGCCAAGCTGCCGCCGCCCTGATAAAGCTTCGGTCCAGGTGCCGCCGGAAATGCGCGCATTGGGGTAATGGGGTGGACGGCCCATGAAAATCAAAAGCATCGAGACCTTTTCCACGGAATTCGTCTGTGTTGTGCGGGTGACGACGGACGACGGTCACCAGGGCTGGGGGCAGGTGGCCCCCTACCATGCCGACATCACCGCCCAGGTGGTCCACCGGCAGGTGGCCCCGTATGCCCTGGGGGCGGATGCGCTGTATATCGACCACCTGGTCGACATCATCCCGGAACGGGAGCACAAGTTCCCCGGCTCCTACATCTGCCGGGCCATCGGCGGGCTGGACACGGCCCTGTGGGACCTGCGCGGCAGGCTTGAGGACAAGCCCGTCTGCGAACTGATCGGCGGCACGCCCGGCCGGCTCCGGGCCTACGGATCGTCCATGAAACGCGATATCACGCCGCGGGACGAGGCGGAGCGGCTGAAGGCATTGCGAGACCGGGACGGGTTCGATGCCTTCAAGTTCAGGATCGGGGCGGAATGCGGCCGTGACGTGGACGAGTGGCCCGGCCGCACCGAAGAGATCGTGCCCACCATGCGCGACGCCTTCGATGACGAGGTCGCGTTGCTGGTGGACGCCAATTCGGGCTTTTCGCCGGCCCGGGCGATCGAGGTGGGGCGGATGCTGGAGGACAACGGCATCTCCCACTACGAAGAACCCTGTCCCTACTGGGAACTGGAACAGACCAAGCAGGTAGCGGACGCCCTGGACATCGACGTCACGGGCGGCGAGCAGGACTGCCTCTTGCCCACCTGGCGGCAGATGATCGCCATGCGGGCGGTCGACGTGATCCGGCCCGATGTCTGCTATCTGGGCGGCCTGACGCGCAGCTTGCGGGTGGCGGCGATGGGCGAACAGGCGGGCCTGCCCTGCACGCCCCACTGCGCCAACCTGTCGATGGTGACGCTGTTTACGATGCACCTGCTGCGCGCCATCCCGAACGCCGGCAAGTACCTGGAGTTCTCGATCGAAGGCCGGGACTACTATCCCTGGCAGGAGGGCCTGTTCGTGGAATCGCCCTACGGGATCGAAGACGGCATGGCTACCGTGACCGACGCGCCGGGCTGGGGGGCGGAGATCAACCCGGACTGGATTGCCCGGGCGAAATATGAGATCAGCGAGGCGCAAGAGGTCGGCCTGCGTCCGTAGGCTCGGCTGGCGACAAATGCCTGGTGCAAGGAGCCCTCTCAGTGGGAGACGCCGTCGACAGAACCTTTTCCATCGCGCCCATGATGGACTGCACCGACCGGTTCGACCGCTATTTCCTGCGGCTGATCACGCCGCATGCGCTGCTCTACACCGAGATGGTCACGACGGGGGCGATCCTGCATGGCGACCGGGACCGGCATCTGTCCTTCCATGACGCCGAACACCCGGTTGCGGTGCAGCTCGGCGGATCGGACCCGGACGACCTTGCCCGGGCGGCGGAAATCGCGGCGGGATACGGCTATGACGAGGTGAACCTGAACGTGGGCTGCCCGTCCGACCGGGTGCAGTCGGGACGGTTCGGCGCCTGCCTGATGCAGGAGCCCGACCTGGTGGCCGATTGCGTGCGGGCGATGCGCGCCGCCGTTTCTGTTCCCGTTACCGTCAAGTCTCGCATCGGTGTCGACGACCGGGACGACTACGAAGACCTCAAGGCGTTCGTTGAAACCGTGGCCGCGGCCGGTTGCGAGACCTTCATCGTGCATGCCCGCAAGGCCTGGCTGAAAGGCCTGAGCCCGAAGCAGAACCGCGAGATCCCGCCCTTGCGTTATGCCGTCGTGCACCGCTTGAAACGGGACTTCCCGAGGCTGGAAATCATCATCAATGGCGGCATCGCAAACCTGAAGGAAGCCGCAGACCAGCTGGAGCACGTGGACGGGGTCATGATCGGGCGCGCGGCCTACAACGACCCCTACATGCTGGCCGATGCCGGCCGGGCGCTGTTTGGCGATCCTGCACGGCCGCCGTCGCGCCATGCGCTGTTGGAGCGATACGTTCCATTCGTCGAGGCCGAGCTGGCGCGCGGGGTGCCGCTGCAGCGCATGACCCGGCATATCCTCGGTCTGTTCAACGGCTGCCGCGGTGCGCGCGCCTGGCGCCGGTTTCTCAGCGAGAATGCCTGCCGGCCGGGTGCCGGCATCGCGGTGATCCGGGATGCGGCCGCCTTGGTCGAGGCAGACCCGGAGGGAGCCCCGGTCCGCCGGTCGGCCTGAAACGACTGTCTATTTGAAACGGTAGGTGATGCGGCCTTTGGTCAGGTCGTAGGGCGTCATCTCGATGGTTACCTTGTCGCCCGCCAGCACGCGGATGCGGTTCTTGCGCATCTTGCCGGAGGTATGGGCCAGGATTTCGTGTTCGTTTTCCAGCTTCACACGGAACATCGCATTCGGAAGGACTTCGACAACCGTTCCGTTGAACTCAATCGGGTCTTCTTTCGCCACTCTTGCGACTTCCTTCCGCCGGACGAAACACGATGCTGCGTGCGCACGTCCTCCCGGGTGCCTGCCGCGAGCCGGAAAAAATCTCCGATTGGTTTTGATATTACAAGTGGTTTGAACCTGATGCGGGACAGTTTGATGCGGGTCCAAATCGGTGGACGGACACGCCGGCGTGTGCCGTCGGTCCGGCGTGCAGCGTTTGGCAAGAGCGTCGTTGCGAATCCACACGCGATGGGGACATCACGTTTGTCGAGGGCGGTGCCGATTGCAGGCCCCGGTGTGCGATTTAACCAAGACTCTGCGCGTGCAGCGGACAATAATGCCGCGATCGTGTGGTTAATCGCATAACGGGTGACCGCCCCGTGGAAGGGCAATTCGATGTTGCCACGGCGGTGCGTCAGTGGTGAATAGATGCAACTCAGAAACGGTGCCCGAGTACGGGCATTCGACCGCCGCACCACCATGTCTTGGATTGTGCGATCGGCCCGAAAGGGTTGAAGGGCAGAAGCCCGGTTGGTGAGGCTCGCATGGCCTCGCACCGGCGTAGCAGGGGAACGTTTTGGGGAGTGACGAGTCGGGGGAGCTTGGCAGCGCTTGTCATCACGCTGACGGTGTTGATGGTGGCTGCCCTTGTCGGAATCGTCGTTCTGGCGAACGAATTACGCCAGACAGCGAAACACGACGACACCGCTACCGTCCATTTGGCGCAGCTCAACGAAGTCAGCCAGACCGTCTAGCGCCTCAGTGCCGGTATCCAGGAAGAACTGGCTCGCTCGATCGTGGGCCGGTCGATCGGCGGATCGAAAATCCGGAACGTCGTCGTTGCCCATACCGCCGACATCGACAAGCAGCTTTGGCAAATGGCGGACTATGCGCCCGAAGCGGCGCTGGATCTGAAACAGGACATTTCCGCTCTTGTTTCGACGGCGGTGCAGGCCGTGGAGGCCTACGAACGTGGCGATGACGGTGCCGGCGAAACACGCCTGGCCGACCTCAGACGTCTTGTCGACCGGCTGGATGTGCAGTTGCGCGAAGTCTCCACGGCCCTGGCGGTTCAGTCCGCCGAATCCAACGAACAGATCCGCAAACGCGAGGAGACGATCTGGAACAGCATTCTGGCCGTGCTGCTGGGATCCGCGGTGGTAGCGGCCGGTCTCTGCGTCGCTGCCCTGCGTGATAGCCGTGTCGGGCATGACGAGCCAGGCGAAGCGGATGCGGTTCTTGCCCAACCGCTGCCGCTTCCGGTCCCAGCGAACGCCGGCGGAAGCCTCAGCGACGACCAGGTGCGCCAGTTCGCCATGGCACTGAGAGGTTATTTCGAGGACCGCGACCGCCGCCGTATCGTCGACCGCGTCAAGGCCGCGGCGGAGACCCGCTATGGTGCGCTCTTGGAGGCGGGCCGGATCGGCGCGCTCAGGATCGTCGGCGACAGGCTGGAAGACGCCAATGACGCCTTTGCGACGATGCTCGGTTATCCGGACGTGCCGCGCCTTGTGGAGGTCCACGGGACGTCGGGGACCAGTGTGTTCGCCGACGAGGATGCGATCCGGAAGATGTTGGCCGAGGCCGGCAACAAAGGCGCGGTCCACGGCGTACCGCTGCGCCTGGTCGGTGCGGACGGCGCGACCGTCTTCACGCTGATGTCGGGCTACGCCATAGCGAACGGCGGCCAGCCGCGCTGTGAGCTGCTGGCCCTGGACGTGACCGAAGCGAACCAACGCGAAACCCGGATGAAGTCGGCGCTGGAGGAGGCGCGGTACGCCGACCGGGCCAAGTCGGAATTCCTGGCCAATACCAGCCACGAGCTGCGCACGCCGCTCAACGCGATCATCGGGTTTTCCGAGGTGCTCCTGGACCGCAGCCTCAGGCCACGCAATCCCGACACGGTCGAGGAGTACTTGGGCGACATCCGCGAAAGCGGTCTGCACCTTCTATCGCTTGTCAGCGACCTCTTGGACGTGTCGCGGATCGAGGCCGGCAGGACCGAACTGCGCGAGGAGGAACTCGACCTGGCCGATATCGCGGACTCTGCGATCCGTATGGTGCGCCGGCAGGCGACCGAGGGCGGGGTCCGGATCGGCTTTGCGGGCGACCGATCCAATTGTCTGTTGCGCGCCGACCGCCGGGCGGTCAAGCAGATCCTGGTCAACCTTCTGTCGAACGCGGTGAAGTTCACGCCGTCGGGCGGATCGGTCGCTGTTCGTTGCGACAGCCGGCCCGACGGGGCGCTGCACGTGCTGGTCACCGACACCGGCGTTGGCATCTCCGAAGAAGACATCCCGCTGGTTCTGGAGCGGTTCGGCCAGGTCAACGGCACGCCCAGGGTGAATGGCGAGGGAACCGGCCTGGGCCTGCCGCTGGCCCAGGCACTGGTCAAGCTGCATGGCGGCGAGTTGACGATCAACAGCAAACCCGATGCGGGCACCACGGTCCGGGTGCATTTCCCGGCCGAACGGCGCGTGCGCCAGACCGCTCTGGGGATGGTCTAGGACTCCGGCAGCGGAACACCCTCATCCGGCCCTTCGGGCTGCCTTCTACCCCATGGGGAGATGGGACCAAAAGCACTTGCAATCACCCTCATGGCTCGAGGAGCGACGCGCAGCGTCGCGTCTCGAAGCAGGTGGCTGCATGAGGCACAGCGGTGCTGGCCGCTGCCAGACCCTTCGAGACGGCCGCTTTGCGGCCTCCTCAGGGTGAGGCGCATATGGAGGTGAGGGGGTTCCGGTGCTGCGTTTGTCCGCAGACCCCAGCCTCAGGCCCTGCCTTCCTTGACCATCGCCTTGTAGATCGCCGTGATCGCGTCGGACTTGGAGGCCTCGCCGTATTCCAACGCCTTGGAGCCGGCCCGCAGCATCTCCTTGGTGGGTTCGATGGGGACGACAGCGTATCCGGACTTTCGAATCGCCTGCAGCGCGGCGTCGGCCTGCTTGCCGTAGTCCTCGAAAAACAGGCGCCAGTCGGCCGCCTTGATCGCCGAGGCGATGCGTCCGCGGACCTTCACGTTCCGGCCACCGTCATGCCGTCGATGCGGACCGTCGGCGCATCCACGCCATAACGGAATTCCAGGTCGTTCGCCGGCGCCAGGTTCAGGAACATGTCTTTCAGGTTGCTGGCGATGGTCATCTCGCTGACGGGGTGCGTCAGTTCGCCGTTCTCGATCCAGAAGCCGGAGGCGCCCCGGCTGTAGTCGCCTGTCACGCCGTTGATCCCCATGCCCATCAGATTGGTCACGTAGAAGCCGGACTTGATGTCGGCCATCAGGTCTTCTGGCGAGACCGTGCCCGGGGTGAGGTAGAGGTTGGTGGTTGCGGGCGATGGCGGGGAGGAGGTGCCGCGCGAGGCCCGGCCGGTGGATTTGAGGCCGAGCTTTCTTGCCGCGCCCAGATCCAGAACCCAGCATTTCAGGACGCCGTCATCCACCAGGTTGAGGGCCCCGTTCGCCAACCCTTCGGCATCGAAGGGCTTCGACCGCAGGCCCCGGTGCCGGTGCGGGTCGTCGACCAGGCAAACGCCCTTCGTCAGCACCTGCTCGCCCATCT
>Ga0049102_10000345_pt1 | contig 10245 bp, 4 predicted proteins | sample WorMetmaBAHAMAS2_FD_55017 | JGI IMG/M metagenome (GOLD analysis project Ga0049102, IMG submission 55017) | Marine gutless worms symbiont microbial communities from Max Planck institute for Marine Microbiology, Germany - Inanidrilus... | ecosystem: Host-associated > Annelida > Digestive system >...
CTTCGGACGGGGCCACGGCGCTGATCGGCGGAGCGGACGCCCGGCTGTTCGCGGCGCCCCCGACCCCCTACCCCATCGCCACCGCCGGCCCGGATGCCCTGGCCGTCGACGACGACAGCCCGCCCGCCGACCTGCGGTCGCTGGTGCTCAGCAACGACTCCGATGCCGGCGACGGTCCCCTGGAACTGATCGGGATAGACACGGCCGGAACGGTCGGAACGGTAACCTTCAACCGGGACGCTCAGACGCTGAGCTATGACGCCGGCCCGCTGCAGAGCCTCAATCCCGGCGAAACCGCCCCCGACTCGTTCGGCTACATCGTCCGCAACGAAAGCGGCGCCCTCGCCCGCGGCACGGTGGACGTCACCGTGAGCGGCACCGACAACGCGCCGGAGACGTTCCTGGCCAACCACCAGACCGTGGCCACAGGCACAACCCTTCTTTTCCAGCGGATCGATGGTGACAATCCCGGCAATGCGCCGTTCGTCGTCGACCCGGACGACGGCGAAGTTCTCACCAAGGTAGTGCTTTCGGTTGATGTCGGAACATTGAGCGTTGCGCAAGGCAGCGGCGCGATGATCGACGACGATGGCACGGCAACGGTGACGATCAAAGACGCCACCGTCGACCAGGTGAACGCGGCGTTAGACGGCCTGACCTTCGACCCCGGCGGGTCCACCGGGATCGCGACGCTGACGGTGACGGCCGACGATGGCGTCAACGCGGACAGCGCCTCGACGACCATCGGCATCACCGGCGCCGGCGACCTCTACGGCAACGTCCCCGCCGACGCCCAGTTCGTCGGCAACCTCATGGTCGAGCCATTCCGTGCCGTCGAAATCAGCGAGTCACTGACCCCGGACGAAGGCTATCCGGCGGGGCCGGATCCGCAATACTGGGCAGACTGGTTCCGGCTCGATGTCGGGCCCAACGATCAGACGGATATCGACCAGTACCTGTTGTACGTTGAGATCGATACCAAAGGCAGTGGCGACGTGCTGCTCAACGTCGCCGAGGCCGGCGAAGTGGACTGGGCGCTGCGCCAGGCCGGTCCCACGGGCAACAAGGTCATCGCCCTCGACGCCGGCCCCAACCGCGGCCTCTACATCGGCGTTGCCGTACCGTCGGCGCCGGCATCGACGATCAGCTATGATCTGATTGTCAGCCTGTTGCCGCGCGGGTCCGGCGGCCTTCCGGACGAGCCGACCCCGCTGAGTGCGCTGCCGGTCGCGCAGACCGCGGCGGTGGACGAGGATCGGGTTGGGTCGGGTCGGCCTCGGCCCGATGGCGACACGGCTTTCCACTTCGGCTACGCGGGTAGCGACACGCTGACCGGCACAGCGCTACAGGACATTCTGTACGGCGGATTCGGGGTCACCGACGGCAGCTTCTCCGACCGTGACAGTATCACCGGCAGCGATGCCGACGACCTGATCATCGGCGGGGTGGACGACGACACCGCCGACGGTGGCTCCGGCGAGGACGTGGCATACTTCAAGGGCGGGCGGTCGGACTACGCCATCACCAAGGCGAACGGCGTCTTGACGGTCGTGCACCAGGACGGCGGCCTGTTCGGGACCGATACCCTGGTCAACGTCGAGTTTCTGGGGTTCGGTCCTGGAGACGAACCAATCGCCGACGACGTGGTCGGGGTTGGCGATGTCGGCAGCGACTACGACGACTTTTGGGTCGGCACCGCCGGCAGCGATACCGTCAACGGCCTGGCCGGCGACGACACGCTCACCGGACTGGACGGCGACGACACGCTGATTGGCGGTGACGGCGACGATACGGTGGATGGCGGTCCCGGCGCCGACCTGATCATCGGCGGATCGGGCGCCGGCGACGACACCTACGCCGGTGGGGACGACACCGACACGGTGAGCTACGCCAGCACGACGGCCGGCGTGGTGGTCGATCTGGCCGCGGGGACGGCCACGGGTTCGGAGATCGGCACCGATGGCCTGAGCGGAATCGAGATTGTCGTGGGTGGATCGGGAGGCGACACGCTGACCGGCAGTGCCAGCGACAACGAGCTGTCCGGAGGGTTTGGCAACGATTTCCTGGTCGGCGGCGCCGGCAACGATGTCCTGCATGGCAACGACGGACGGCCGCCGCCGCTGCAGGCCTTTTCCGATCCCGGTGTGTTTCCGGAGGTCACCGAGCTGGTGGACATTGGCGACCTTCCGGTGCCCGGCGACGGCGCGCTGGGACTGCTGCCGGCCGACACGGCGCTGGGAGAGGACGCCGTCGCCACGCTGACCTTCGCCGGCGGCATCTCCGGCTACCACAACTCGATGGGCACCTACACGGTCGCCGGCGACGGCACCATCGGCGATGTCTCGATGGCCTTCACCGACGTCAAGGCTTTGGATGTCGGCGACACCGCCAGCGTCGGCCTGCCGGGCGGCGGCGGTGCGGCGTTCGGGCTGTTCCTCGTCGTCCACGGCGCCGGACTCAACGGCGGATATGCGGGACTGGACTTCGACGTTGGGACCTTGAGCTTCATTTTCGACCACGGCGGCGGAGGCGAACGCGCGGCCAAGATCACCGATGCGCCGGGAGAGATCTCGCTGGTCTTCGACGACGGCGCCAGCCAAACGGTGCTCGAGGGACCGGTGGTCCATGCCACCGATCGCGGCGGCCCCGCCGACCTCAATCCCGACGGCGACGTGCATGTCGCGGGCGGACGGATCACCGCCGGCGAAACCACCGCGCTGCGGGTCGGCTTCGAAGATCAGCCCGGCGGCGGCGACGGTGATTTCAACGACGTGATCGTCGACATCGCCATCCATCCCGGCACGGCTTCCGCCGACGACACCCTCGCAGGCGGCTCGGGCGACGACACCCTCACCGGCGGCATCGGCGAGGATCTCTTCCAGTTCGGCGCCGGCGGCGGCACCGATCGGATCACCGACTTCCAGGTCGGCAGCGACCGCTTCGAGCTTCTCGACGGCCTGACCATCAGCGCCATCGACACCGTGGATGCTGATGGCGACACCCTTGCCGACGATACCACCGTCACCCTCTCCGACGGCGCCGTCGAACTCATCGGCGTCACAGGCGTAACTGAAAGTGATCTGTTGGGGGTTTGACCGGATTCCCGGTGCCCCGGTCCCCTCAATCACCTTCGTGATCAGCCGCCCGCAAGCGGTACCAGACACCGTGGGAATCCTTGGAGAACAAGGTGTAGTGCTCGTCGAGGCGCGCCTGAAGCGGCTGCCAATCGTGTGCCGACGACCTGCGGAAAGCGGTCTCGATATAGACATAGGACGGCCGCGCGGCCGCCAATTCGCCGGGCAATTGCTGCCACATGGAGCCCGGAGACCATTCGTAAACGGTCTCCGGGCTCCATGTCAGCCGCTGGCCGCCGGCGCCTGGGGACGGCGGGAGAGATATTGCACCAGGGGATCGCCGAGCACGTAGATGGGGCCTGGCAAGGCCCCGCCCCGTCGCAGGAACCGGACCGCCCTCGAGGCCCACTGATAGCGGGGGATAACATCACGCTGATAAGCGGCAATTCCCGCCTTGGCCGAGATGAGGGAACCCAGCAGCTTGTCCGCCTTGCGCAGCAGCGGCGTGAGCTGGGAGGTCGCCAGGGTCACGGCCAGAACGGTGGCCACCATCATGATCGTCACCGGCCGGCCATCGGACCGCTCGTGGAAAAAGGTCACCGTCCGGTCGATGCCGAGCACCGCCAGGATGCCCATCGGCGGGAACAGCAAGAGCGCGTGATACGTCCACCAGGAGATCGACTGGACGAGGATCAGGGCCGTCGCCGCGCCGATCCAGACGACCATCAGGGTGACAACTCGATTCCAGGCAACCAAGGCGATCGCGACGAACAGCAGCCATGGGGCAAAGCTGCCGGTGAGCCAGCCGCCGGCGGTGAGCAGCCGCGACACGGATGCGCGGCGGACGTCGCCGATGGCCTCCAGTGGCCACACAAACGACGTCCAGAGCATCGGCTTCAGGGCGCCCGCAAGCCAGAAACCGCCGGCCACCAGGACAAGCACACCGACGACGCCGACGGACACCGGCACCCAGGCGTGGAGCAGAATCTCTGTCCAGGTTGAGCGCCGCCGCACCAACAGGTCCGCCGACACGACAAGCCACAGGACGACGAACAGGGGTGCCAGAACGAGCTTGAACGTCACCGTCACCGCGGCGCACGCACCGGAGGCCAGAAACGCCGCCGCCATCCGGCGAAGGCTGTTGTGGTCCTTTGCGGCAAGCCAGACCGAGAGGTACGTCGGCAGCGCGATGAGGATCTCGGGCTTGGTCAGCACCTCCTCGAATGCGTTGGCATAGTAGGCCCCGACGATGGCAACGGGGGCCAATGCGGACAGCCAGCGGTTCCGCAGCCACGGCCGCAGGGTCACCATGAGGACCAGCGTCAGCAGTCCCAGCCAGATCAACTCGAGGGCGTGGAGGCCGGCTTCGGTGAATCCGAACAGGCGGCCCGCCGCATAGTAGAACAGAAAGATCCCCGGCTGCTTGTTGTTCCAGAAGTCGATGTAAAGGGTGGCGCCATCGCGCATGGCCCGGGCGCCGGTCATGTAAAGGGCCTGATCCTCGCCGAAAGGATGGAACAGGTTGACCAGCCCCAGGCCCGCCACGGCCACCAGGGCGGCGCCGTACCAGGCCGCCGCTATCAACGGGCCCCAGCGGCCCGAAGGTGCCCGCGATTCGGTCATGACGGTGCGTCCTCGGGTTCGGCGATGGGGCGCGGCAGAACCAGCGTCTCGCCGAGGGTGGGATGACGATGGACTGGCTGGAGGACCGGGCGCAGCTCCTTCAGATCCTCCAGATCGGTGACGGGCGCGCTGCGCGGCGGGTCCCGGAACACATCGTCAAACAGCACCAGCCGGCCGCCGCTCCGCCACGTCGCGGCCAGGAGATCGGACAGCGGCCGGTCCATGAAGTCGCGTCCGATGGTACGGACGTCCTTGGTCCAAGCGCCTGTCAACAGGGCGCGGGCGACCGGGCCCATGTAGTGGCCGCGAATGATCGCCACCTCGGAGCGTCCCAGATAGCGCAGGCTTTCGCCGAGACCGGCGTTGTCGGTTACCACAACGAGGTCCGCGGGCTGTCCTTCGGCGATGACCCAGGCCCCCTTGACCCGGTCGAATTCGTTTGCCGGATCGCGGACGATCATCATGCCGCCGATGGTGTTGTGGGCGAACACCAACGCCACCAGAACGCCGAGCCATCTGCCGTGACCGGCGGAGATGCAAGGTTCGACGACGAGCACCGAGAACAGCAACACCAGCGGCAGCAAAACCATGATCCAGGGTTCGACCCCGGCCGGATTGAGCCGGCCGATGATCGCTCCGACGATCAGCAGCCAGACAACGACGGTGACGACCCGCCCGTCGCGCAGTCGGTGCCACGGCAACGGCCACGCACTCCGGACCGACATCATGAACGCCACCGCGACGAGCGGCAAAAGGATGAGCGGCGGAAACACCAGCCAGCCGGCATGGCTGGCGGTGAACACCTCCTCCTGGATGACGTTCCTCGAAAACTGCTGGCGGATGAACTCCTCCGCCGGGGCGAAGCCGAACAGCCAGTTGGCCGACACGATATCGTGGCCGAGGGCGAACGCCGATTTCAGGATCGACGGCACGACCACCGAGAGCGACAAGGGCGGCGGAGCGAACTCCTCGGAGCGCTGTGCGAGGAACTTGGCCATGGTCCGCAGGGTCAGGGGAGCGTCCTGGGAGACGAGGTAACCGGCGAGATAACCGGCGACGACGACGGCGGCGGCAATCCCGCCGTAAGCGATCAGCCGGGGCAGGCGCCGGCGGTCCAGCAGCAGGATCGGAAAGGCGCCGAACAACGGCAGGACGTTCGGTTGGTAGACAAGCACCGCGACCCCGGCAAGGATCGCCGCCGGCACCACCGACGTCCAGCGGCCGTCGGCGGGCTCGGCGGCGCGCAGCAGAAGGGTCCAGACTCCCGCCAGCAGCAGCGTGGCGAGGACATAGACGTCCGCCTCGACGGCATAGCGCCAGAAGCCATAGCTGACCGCCAGGACACCGGCGCCCGTCAACGCCGCAACCGACCGAAGGCCGTATCCCCGCGCGAGCAGGCGGATCACCAGAATCAGGCACAGCGCCGCACAGCCGGCCGATACGGCACGCATGACGACGAGGGCCGACAGCGGCAAGCCGGCGGCCTGGCTTGCGAGATAGAGCACCCGCATGGCCATGTGATAGAGCATCAGGCGGGGATCGCCGATGTCGCTTACCGGAAAGGCTTCGGCCCTGTAGGCGAAGGTATAGACGTCGTCGGTCTCGGCCAGGTTCCCGGCCGCCGTTACGGCGAAGAACAGGGTGAGGACGAGGAAGGCGGCGACGCCGACGCGACGATCCCCCGCGGCCAATCGTTCGACAAATGCCTTCATGACATCACCGCGCCGGCGAATCGAGGTTCCACAAGCGGCAAACGTAGGCCATCGAAGCCATCGACGAACGTGCCGATGGGCCCGACACGGAACGCGCGGCAGTAGTCGTCCAGGAGTTCGCCGAGGAAACGCATCTTGTCTACGGCCGAGCGGCGCATGCCCAGCAGAAACCCGGGGACATCCGGGTCGTCCCGCCCCAGAACGTCGGTCCCGTGCAGCAGAAAGGACGGCGATACCCGGGTCGCTCGGCACAGGCGGAGCGTGGTGCGGAAGTACGCCCGCGCCAGCGCCGGCGATCGGTCTGCGAGGAAGTTCAGATACGTGGCATGCACCGGGACCCGCAGCAGCGGCAAGGTCGTCACCGGCACCTCGGCGAGCGGCCCACCCGACAGGTCCCAGCGGTAGGGGTTGAGGGGCCTGAGCCCCTCGCGGAGCCCGCCGAACAGCCCGTCCTGACGCCGCCGTTCCTCTGCATCGAGGCGTGACGTGGCCCGATGGTAGGCCCGGGCGAGCGGACCAAGGATGGTTGGAAAAGTCGTGGCATCGTACCGGTAGCCGCGGTCGTTGAGGACGTCGAGGACGGCGGCGGAAAGGGAAAAGGCCGGTCCCCTGAAGCCGGAAGGCCGCTGCCCGGTCGCGAAACCGATGGCCTCCTCGGCCCGAGCGATGTCCTCGGCGATGCGGTCCTGTGGGTGCCGGTGAAGCCAGGGCGCGTGATCATATGAGTGGTTGCCGACCTCGTGGCCGGCCGCCGCGATGGCCTCGAGCAGCGGCCGGTGATCAGCCTGTTCCGCGTCGCGGCCAACGACGAACACGGTCATCCGCAGGCCGCGGCGCGCCGTTGCTTCGAGAAACCGGGGGACGGCCCGATGGAGGAAACTCGGATATGTCCGCCACTCCTCGTCCCCGTAGCTGCGCAGATAGGCCCAGAGGTTGTCGAGGTCCAGCGACAGGGTCGCACTTGGCGTTTCAGAGGGCGTCATGCGGCGGCCTCTGCCAGCAGCCGCGCCGCCGCGGTGTTGGCCAGGCCCACGGTCTCGTCGACGGCCAGCGCGCCGCTGGTGATGTGGGCGGAATTGACGATGAACAGCCCCGGGACCGAGGTCGCCATCGGCGGAAGGCGGCTCGAGTAGCCGACCGTGGGGACGGCAACGACATGGCGGGTGCGTGAAATCTGCAGGGCCAGGACGTCGTCGTCCGTAAGGTCGGGAAACATGCGAACAAGGCCGGCCATGAACCGGCCGCGGATGGTCTCGTCGTCGAGCTCGAACCAGTCATCGTCCGCCGGCACGTACCGCGGCACGTACACCAGGTGATGGCCGCGGAACTGGGCACGGTCCACCAGGGACGACATCTCGACGACGGCGGTGAACGGGATGGTTTCGTCGGCGATGTAGGTGAGATAGGCGCCACCCAAGGGCCGGCGCAGTAAAAGGGAGGCACAGATCACCCCCTGGTACAGCACACCTTCCAGCAGCGTCCGCTCCCGGTCCGCGAGCCCATGGCAGATGCGTGCCGCGATCGGTGCCGCAAAGGTCGCCACCACACGGTCGAACGCATACGGGCCGCTGGGCGTCTCGACCGCGAAGCCATCGTCTTCGCGCCGCACCGCCTGCACCGGACGGCCGACGTCGATGCGCACGCCCGCGGTGCGGACGACATCGCCGAGCACCGAGAGGACGCGCGGATAACCGCCCTCGACCGTGCCGAACATCTCGGTCTGGCGTCCGCCACGGCGGGCGCCATAAAAGCGGCGGATCACCCCCCAGATGAAGGCGGCCGACACCTTGTCGTGGTTGCTTCCCAGCTTGGCCCGCAGGAGGGGTCGCCAGACACGTTCGTAGGTGCGCCGCCCCGACCACCGGATCAGCCAGTCGGCAACGGGGATCGCCTCCAGCGGACGGCCATTGGACCGCCGCGACGCGCAGAGGATGGTCGCCGCCAGTCTGGCCTTGTCGAGCATGCCGATGACCGGCAGGCGCAGATAGTCGAAGACGTTGTCGAGAGGGCTGAGCCCCTGCCCGTCGAAATAACTGGTCCGCGTTTCCCCCCACCGGATCTCAGATTCCAGGCCGATCTCCGCCAACAGGGCGCGCAACCGCGCGTCCGAAAGGGTGATCACGTGGTAGTAGCGATCCCAGACAACGTCTCCCAGCGACCAGCCGGCGGTCAGCCCGCCGAGTTCGGGTGCCGCCTCCAACAGAGTCACCCGCTGGCCGCCCTGGGCCATGCGGAGCGCCAGCGTCAGCCCGAGCATGCCGCCGCCGAGGATCCCCCAATGGGTGGGAGGCGCCATCACCGCGCGCCCGCGCCGCGACCCGCCGGCAAGGGTGTGCCCAGCCATCGGGCAGCTGCCAGCCGCGCGATCAGCCGCAGATGATCGGCGATGGTCCGCACCGTGTTGATCTTCGACCGTCCGAGCAGGCGAGCTTCGAGCACCGCCGGACACTCGACGATACGCGCGCCGGCAAGGTCTAGGCGGCCGAGGATCTCGGCCATGCCACAGAAGCCCTCGTTCGCCAGGGTCATGCCGGCGACCGCTTCCCGGCGGTAGATACGGAAGCAACTCGTATAGCTCGCCGCCTTATGGTGAAGCACAAGGCGGTACAGGAACGCAGCGCCGTGCGACAAGGCGAGGCGCCAGGCGGGAACGTTGACCACCTCGCCCAGACGGTGCATCGGCGAAGCCGAGACGACGTCGACGCCGTCCTCCATCAGCGGCATCATGGTGGCGATCTGGTGCGGATCGAAGGTGCAGTCGGCATCGATGACAGCGACCACGTCGGTTGTCGCCGCTTCGATGCCCGTCAGCACCGCGGCAGCGACGCCGCGATTCGTCCCGTGGCGCACGAGCTGGCAGTCGGCGCGATCGCCGAAGTACTCGCCCAGGATGGTCCACGTGGCGTCCTGGCTGCCGTCGTCCACGAACACGAAACGGGTGTCGTAGGGGGCACCGGCGGTGGCGGCGAACCGCTCCAAGGTGCGTTTCAGGTACGGCAAGGCCGTTTCCTCGTTGTAGCACGGGATCACCACCGTCAATGGCCGGCGCGTTTCAACCGCCGCTGCCGGCGCCTCGGCGGCCGTACTCGTGGCCGCCACCTCCCGGTCCGAGCTCAAGCCAAGGTGGTCGGCAATACCGGTGAACGGGAAGGCCTCCAGGAATCGCCGCACCCGCGCCGTCATGGCGTCCAGATTCCGGTAGTGACGCAGCCTCTGCAACCGCCCTGCCGCGGCGATGCTGGGCTGGTCCGCGTCCAGTTCCCAGACATGGAAATACATGACCAGCGGCGCGGCCTGTCTGCGTACCCATCGGTCGGCCGCCCAGCGCAACGGCCGTTCGGGAAGCTGCCGCAGGTAGTTGCCGCCGGAAATGGGCACCGACCATCCGGCGACGCCCAGCGATGATACCGGCACCTCCCACAAGGGACCCGCTTCGGTGGGGTGCTGGTGAACCGTCAGCCACCCGGGTTTGTCGGCGAACGCGCGGCCGATGGGACCGAGGCTCGCATCGTAGGCGAACCCGACCTCGGCCAGCACGCCCAGCGCCCACAGATCGCGTGGCCCGATCCAGCCGCGGCCGATGCGAAATCCCTGGACGGGCAATCCTGTCGCCTGCTCGACCGCGTCCCGCGAGCGGCGGACGTCGTCGCGGAAGGTCTCGGGCGTCATGTCGCGGATGTTGTGGTGGACGTATCCCTGACAGGCCACCTCGTGGCCGCGCCGCGCCACCTCGGCGAGGATCTCGGGATGGTGGTCGGCGATCCAGCCGCAGGCGAAGAACGTCGCGCGGCAGCCCGTCTCGTCGAGCAGATCGAGGGTCGTCTCGGTGTTGCCTT
>Ga0049102_10000347_pt1 | contig 10197 bp, 7 predicted proteins | sample WorMetmaBAHAMAS2_FD_55017 | JGI IMG/M metagenome (GOLD analysis project Ga0049102, IMG submission 55017) | Marine gutless worms symbiont microbial communities from Max Planck institute for Marine Microbiology, Germany - Inanidrilus... | ecosystem: Host-associated > Annelida > Digestive system >...
GCGTGCCACCGCCCTGGCACGCGCGACCACCGGTGACAGACCGTGGTTGTTGACGCCATCGCCGGAGATGTCGATCACCTGCCGGGCACCGGCGAAGGCGTTCCCGGCCATCAGCTTGGCGGCATAGTCGATGGCCGCCCCCCAGCGCCGTGGGTCCGCCGATGATGGCGCGCTTGGTGGCGGCAATCCGTCCGGCCAGGAGATAGGCGGATGTGGCATCGTTCACGAAGGAAAACGGCACCGTCTGTTCCTGCCACCCCGCTCCTGACCATTGCACCAGGCTGACGGCGATCCCGTTCGGTGCGCTGTCTTCGATTGCGGCGATGACGGCCGGGTCCTGGAATGCCTCGGCCAGACCCAGGACCTGCAGCGCGAACTCATGCTCGGACACGCTGGAGGACGTGTCGACGGCCAGCACCAGTTCCAGGTCGACCAACCCATCGCGTCCGGCCAGCGGCTGACTTGCCGTCAGCGCCAGGAGTGCGGCGGCAGCCCAGACAAACCGCGAGAGAACGCGCGTCACGCCACCTGCCCGCCGCAAGGTTCTGTGTGTGGAGTCGGCACCGGATCGGTCATATCTATCTGGGGTACCGGATTGATCGGGGATAACGCGGTACCGGCACCAGTGGGCCAAGATGGCGCCCCTGCCCCGACTCGGCAGGCCGCGCGGAACGTGCTAAGCTTGCGTCCGTCATTGCCCGGCCGAGGGCCGGCGATTGGAAAGGAAGGTGTAGTGTGATCAAGCGTTTATCGGCCGCCATCCTGTCGGCTCCCTTGCTGGTCATGGGCAGTTTGTCCGCCCAGGCGCCGCCGCAGGTGCTTGGACTGGTCGCGACCCTGGAGCCCATCGAATTGCAGTGCGACCGCAGCGTCTGCAGCGCCGACCTGAGCACCATCTGCCTGCAGCAGCATCGCGCGTCTCCCGCGAAGGGTCAACGCTACCTGATTCACGATCCGGACGCCATGACGGCGGTCGGCGAAACCGTGGAAGGCAGGCGCGTTGCGCTGTCGATCGACGAGCGGTTCACGGTGCGCTCCCTGCGCGGGCATTCGGCAATCCGCATTTCGGCCCCGGCGCACCTTCTGCGCAGCCTGGGTGTGAAGCGGATCGCGCTTTCGGTCGACCGCCATGTGGCCTTGGTGCCCGAGCCGGTTCCCGGTGATCCGCGTCCGCAGACCGACGCGGACATCCAGATCGCGTCCGGGCCGCTGTTGGCCATGGCGGGCAATGTGCTGGCGGAACGTAAGGAACGGATCGATGCCGCCCAGCTGACGGCCAGGATGGCGAACAGCCTGCCGCCGCTGGGCCGCGCCAGTGATGCCGCGCGCGATGCCGTCTGGGACGATGCGATCGGCGAACGCACAGGCCAGGGTGCGGCCGTGGAAATGGTCCGCGACGCCTATCAGCGCTGCCATGCCTTGACGCGCGCGGGCAGCACCAGCCTGCGCAACTGCCTGGGAAGTGCGCACGATATCTTCATGGGACGGGTCAACACGGAATACTGGGACCGTTCCGGCGCCGGCAGCTAGGCGCGCTCCTGGTGAAACGCAAAAAACGCGGGCCCCACGGCCCGCGTTCTTCGTTTCCGGCCCGCGTGCGCAGGCACCTCACCCCATGATGTGATAACCGCCGTCGACGTAGATGGTCGCACCGGTCAACAGCTTGTCCGTCGGGGTCGCCAGCGAGGCGTTGATGATTCCCACATCCTCTATGCTGACGAGCTGTCCGGCTGGCGCCTTCTCTGCCGCCTTTTCCAAAAGCTCGTCGAAATCCGAAAGGCCGGAGGCGGCGCGGGTCTTGATCGGCCCCGGCGATATTGCCAGGACGCGGATCCCCTTCTTGCCCAGTTCTGCCGCCATGTAACGACAGCTCCCTTCCAGCGCGGCCTTGACCGGGCCCATGACATTGTAGCTGTCGACCACCTTTTCCGCGCCGTAGAAGCTCATCGCAAACAGGGCGCCGCCGTTTGTCATCAGCGGTTCGGCCAGCCGCGCCATGCGGATGAACGAGTGACAGGAAACCGCCATCGCCTCGAGGAATCCCTCCTCGGAGCAATCGGTGAGGCGGCCATGCAAATCCTCGCGCGGCGCAAACGCGATCGAGTGCAGCGCGAAGTCGATCGTGCCCCACTTGCTCTCCATCTCTTCGAACACGGCTTCCAGGTGACCCGGCTTGGTCACGTCGCATTCCATGAAGATCGGCGCCTCCAGCTTTTCCGCAAGCGGCGCGACGTGGGGTTTGGCCTTCTCGTTCAGGTAGGTCACGGCGACGTCGGCGCCCAGGAACTTGAACGCCTCAGCGCAGGCGTAGGCGATGGAGTTTTCGTTGGCAATGCCCAACACCAGCCCCTTCTTGCCGTCCAGGCGGCGGTCTTCCTGCGTGTACAAAGTCCTTACCCCTTCGTTGGTTCAATGACGGTCGGACCGAGCGATCCCCGCTGATGGCCGTCTAGGATTGGCCGAGCACATCCGCGGTGTGCATGGCGATCATCATTTCCTCGTCCGTGGGGATCACCAGGACGGTCACCTCGCTGGTCGAGGTCGATATGACGGACTGCCCCGCCTGGTTGGCGGCTTCGTCCAGAACCACCCCCAGCCATTGTGCCCCTTCCGAAACACGCCGCCTGATCATGGGTGAACGCTCGCCAATGCCGGCGGTGAAGACGAGCGCATCGAGACCGCCAAGCACCGCCGCCAGGGCGCCCAGCTGTTTGCCGATCTGAAACACGAAAACGTCCAGCGCTTCGGCGGCGTTCGGGTCGTCGCTGGCCTCCAGGTCACGCATGTCGTTGCTGATGCCAGAAACGCCCTTGAGCCCGCAATCGCGGTACAGCGTCCGTTCGATGTCGGCCGCATCCATATCGTAAGCACGCATCATGTGCAGCAACACGCCCGGATCGATGCTGCCACACCGCGTGCCCATGGGCAGGCCGTCCAACGCCGTGAACCCCATGGTGCTGTCGATGCTGCGCCCGTTCTCAATCGCGCACATGCTGGCCCCGCTGCCCAGGTGACAGGTGACCGCTTTCCCGGCGGCAATTTCCGGCGCCACCGAGGGCAGGGTCCGGGCGATGTATTCGTAGGACAACCCGTGAAAGCCGTAACGCTGGACCCCGTCGTCGGTTATCGCGCGCGGAATGGCGAACAGGTCCACCGCGCGGCGGTGGCCGCGATGAAACGCCGTGTCGAAACAGGCCACCTGCGGGATGTCAGGCATGGCCGCCCGGATCAGCCTGATCGGCGTCAGGTTGTGGGGCTGGTGCAGCGGTGCGAGCGACACCAGGGAGTCCAGTTGTTCCAGGACCTCATCATCGATCAGCACCGGTCGGTCATAGTGCTGCCCGCCGTGCACGACGCGGTGCCCCACCGCCTTGAGCTCGTGGTCCGCCAGGAAATCGCCCAGCCAGTCGCCGAGAAAGGCGAACACCTGGTCGTGGCCGATTGCTGCATCCTGCGGCCAGCGGTGTTCGATCAGGACCGCGCCTGCGTCGTCTTTCGCCTTGAAGGCGTGATGGGTGCCGATCCCGTCCGCCATGCCGTTTGCCGCCAGTCGTTGCTCGCCATCCGCCGACGCCAAATAGACCGAGAACTTGACTCTGGACGAGCCCGCATTCACCACCACGATGGCATCGGACATGGGGCCTCTCCTCAGACCACGGCCGCTGCGGAACGCAGGGAATGGGCGAAGATGACTGCGGTCGCACAGGACGCCATGCGCGCGCGCACTGTGTCGGCGCGGCTGGTCAGGATGATCGGAACCCGCGCCCCCAGCACAATCCCGGCCGACTCCGCGTTGGCCAGGAAGGACAACTGCTTGGCCAGCATGTTGCCGGCTTCCAGGTCCGGGACCAGGAAGATGTCGGCATCGCCGGCGACCTCGGATTCGATGTGTTTGGTCTTAGCAGCTTCGGCGCTGATGGCGTTGTCGAAGGCCAGTGGTCCGTCCAGAAGCGCGCCGGCGATTTGGCCGCGGTCGGCCATCTTGCACAGCGCGGCCGCCTCCAGGGTGGAGGGGATCTTCGGGTTCACGGTCTCCACCGCCGAAAGGATCGCCACCTTGGGCCGTTCCAGGCCGAAGGCCTTCGCCAGTTCGACCGCGTTCTTGACGATATCGGCCTTTTCCTCCAGGCCGGGATAGATGTTGATCGCCGCGTCGGTGATGACCAGTGGCTTGTGATAGGTGGGAACGTCCATCACGAAGCAGTGGCTGAGCCGCCGTTCGGTGCGCAACCCCTTCTCACGGCTGACCACCGCGCCCAGCAATTCGTCGGTATGGAGGCTACCCTTCATCAAGGTCTCCGCCTCGCCGGCCCGCACGATCTCCACGGCCCGGGCCGCGGCGGCATGGCTATGCGGTGCGTCCTCGATCCTGTAGCCGTTCAGATCGATGTCGAATTCTTCCGCAACGCTGCGGATCTTGCTTTCGGGGCCGACCAGGATCGGCTCGATGAGACCGGCCTCGGCTGCCTGGATCGGACCTTTCAAGGACGACTCGTCGCACGGGTGCGCGACGGCGGTCGAGACCGGATCCAGCGAGCCGGCATGCTCCATCAGCTCGCGATAGCCGTCGTGCCGGGTCACTTGAACGTCCGGCGCATCGGGCCGTTTGACCTTGATCTTCTCGATCGGCGCCACCACACGGGCCGACCCCTCGAAGACCTCGTTTCCGTCCTGGTTGACGCCTTTGCATTCCAGCAACACCGTGCTCTCGCCCGGCATCTTCTCCCGCACCTCAAGGGTGATCGTCAGCGTGTCGCCGACCATTACCGGCCGGCGGAAGGTCAGGTCCTGGCTGCGGTAGACGGTGCCCGGCCCGGGCAGTTCGTTCCCCAGCAGGCTGGAGACCAGGGCACCCGCCCACATGCTGTGCGCCGCCTCGCCGTTGAATCCCTTTTCCTCTGCGAATTCGGGGTCCAGATGGGTCGGATTGAGATCTCCGGACACCGCGGCAAACAGCGAGATGTCGTCACGCGTCAGGGTCTTGGACAGACTGGTCGAATCGCCAACCCGGATTTCATCGAAGGTCTTGTTTTCAACCCACCCAGGCCCGCCATCTTTCTTTTTCTCTGCCATGTCGTCCTCCTATGCCGCTTGCCGCCTGCGGTGCCTGGCGCGTGCCGACCGTCTTTATCTGCCGACCATCGACCATGCGGGGTTTTCAAACGCGAATCGATAGAGTGTGCGCAGGGTCTGGTCCCGCAGCCGGAACACTGTGGCGAGCACGGTCCGAAGCCGCTGCGCACACGCCTTTTCGGCGGCAACGAAATCGTTGTCCTGTGCGGCGGGCCTTCGATCCTCGCGCACCAGGTCCGCGACTCTGTTGATCGTGGCCATCACCGGGTTGATGTCCGATAGGAACGCGCGCCAGGCCCGCACTGGATGCAGGTTCCGACGTATCTCCGAAAGGCTGCGGGTCGCCCAATTCCTGAGCGCCGGCCGCAGCGTGATCTTGTAGAACCAGTCGGCCGCCTCGGAGAAATCCGCCGCCCGCGCGAGCGCCGGCTCCGGGGCGCCCGCCCGATCCTGGAAGAGCGCCGCGCCGCGGAACGACCGCGGGACCAGCGTCACCTCTATATCCCGCTGAACCGGTGTTCCACCAGCATCGGGGTGCGATACCGGCCTTGCCACAAGTTCGTAGAGACCTGGCCGCGGCCCGCTGCCGGCGACGACCGGCATGATCAGGGCCGCCAGCTGGCCTGTTGCCTCGTCTTGGCGGAAGATGACCGCCCGCCCGGCGTCCTTGATCGCTTGGACGGATCCGAACGCCTCTTTGACCTGGCGGGCCAATGCCTCGGGCGCGCCGGCACGGCCGTGGTCGGTGGCAAACAGCAGCACGGGGCGAGCCGCCGTCCGGATATCCAGCATCCGGCCGTCGTCCAGCACCATCGTCCCGGCGGGCGCGCCGCCCCCTGCCAGCCCCGGTCCGCCCACATGAAACCGGACGGCATCCGTGCGCCGCCGGAACTGCGTGTCGCGCCGCCGCGCATGGCGGAGATAGGTCCGCTCGGCGGTATCGATGTCGGCATACAGGGCGTAGGGTTCGGTCCACAGACGTGTGGCGGTGTCGGTCAGGTAGGGCACCGCCGCGGCGGTGCAGCCATCCTGCCGCCCATTTCCAAGATCGCGGTCGAGCGATGCCAGCCACTGGCCACCCAGGAGAGCGGCGGAATCCCGGAACGGGCTTGCCGGGTCGAGTCCGCACCAATAGGACGACGGGACCGCATCGATCGGTTCGGCGCCGACGCATTCGGCCTCCAGCAACGACAGGGCGGCAAGTGCCGGGATGTCGGCGCACCGTCCGATCCTGCAGGGCGGCCGGGTCGCCGCGGGATGCCGCGACGCAACCTGTTCCAGGATTGCCGCTTCCGCCGTCTCAAGCGTCTCGCGCCCAGGCCGATTGTCGTCATCGGTTGCGGCGAGATGCACTCGATAGACGAAATGGCCCGCATAGAGCGACCGGCGCACGGTGTCGTTCAACTCCCCTGCCCCGGCCTCGGTGCCGGCCCGCGGGTCGAAGAAGACGATCGGTCGTTTCGCCGGATCGAGCTTTATGTCGTCGTCCGGGCGCACTGCACGAACGGTGAGGCCGTCGACGCTCCAGTCATCGTAGACGGCGTCATCGGCCATGCGGCCTGTTTCGTCCGACGATGCCTGAACTGAGTCGGGATCGGTTTCGAGAAACGCGTTGCCGGCGCGGCGCAGGCAGTCCCAGTACAGGAACCAGCGCTGGGTGCTGTCGATCCAGTAATCGGCCGCGTCGGACATGATGTCCAGGCCCGGGATCGCCATGATGTCGACGGCCGGAAACGTGGCGGCACTGCCCGTCCCAGCGCCCGACGTCAGGGCGGCGCCCGGCAACGGCAAGGCCGCGAAGCCCATGGTCGCCGGGCTGCGCCCAGCGTCGACCGGGTCCGTCGATTGGACGGACCCGGTCATCGCCTGCAACATGTTGAAGGCTTGTGCGAACATCGGTCAGGCGGCGTCTTCGAACGACAGTTCGAGTACGTCGCAGATTTCCCGCGCGATCTTCGCTTCCTCGGGCGTCATCTTGCCAGAAACCATCCGGACGGCTGCGAACAGTTGGTTCGCCGACTCCCGGTCCTCTTCTGTGGGCAACAATGCCGGCAATGTCTTCAGCGCCAGGTCGTGGTCCACCCAGACCACATAGGCCTGCTCCCGGACAATCTCGTCGATCTCTGCGTCGCTGAGCCCGCGGAGACGTTCGTCGTGTGGCAGGATTTGATCGGCCATCCGCATCGAACGTTCGTCGAACCAGCCGCGCGCCTCGAACATCAACATGACAATCCGTGCAAGACCGTCCACAAAGCCGCCCTTGTCGGCCATCTCGCGGATCTTCTCCCGGGCGAATTCGGCGAGTTTCCGTTCGATCGGGCTCCGTTCGCGGCCCTTCCGCTCCGCTTCCTCCAGGCCGTGCGAGAGTACGTTTTCCAGCATGGTTGATCCGTACATGGCCTTGAACATCGTCTCATAGCCGGCGTCGCGCACATCGCGATAGGTGTTCAGCCAGCCGACAATCTGGTCGGACATGTGCCTCTCCAGGCCAAGGAAGAAATTCTCCTGGCCGACGGGTCGTCGCTGGCCACGCACCTGTTCCGCGGCGGGTTTCAGCCACCACATCCACGGGTTGCGGTCGGACATGGTCAGGATTTCCATGCGCTTGGGGTTGGACCAGCGCAAGGCTTCCGCCGTCTGGTCGTTTGACAGCGCACGGATCACGGGGCTGACCGTCCGGTCGTAGAGGCGCTGGTTGATTTGGGAAACCAGTGCCCCACCGAGCGGAAGTCGTCCTCCTCGGTCGTATCCACGCCGAGGTTCAGGATGTCGTCGATCTTCCGTTTCTCCAGACGCACGTAGTACTGGCTGTCCACCAGGTCGCCGTGTTCGGTCGCGGGTGTCTTGTCCTCGATCACCATCTCGTAGAGCCCCGGCGGCAGGCTTTCGATGTCGCCCAGGACGCTGACGATCTTGGCGTGCTCCTTCTCGGCAACCTTGCCGGAGACGAAGATGCCCAGATGGCCGATGTCCTCGTGCAGGATATAGACGATTGTCTGACCCGCGATCTTGATGTCGGCTTCGTCGCGGTAGACCTGGGCGATCCAGTTGAGCGCCTGTTGCGGCGGCGTGATGTTGTCGCCGCCCGAGGCGAAGACGATGATCGGTGCCTCGATGTTGCGCAGGTCGATCAGCTCCCGATCAACGGTGGAGATCAGCCATTCCTGCAGCTTGTTGCCGATGAACAGGTTCTCGACGATGAAGTCCATCTCTTCCCGGTTCATCAGGAAGAACCCGCCCTACCAGCGTTCGAAGCTCAGGAAGCGCGGACCTTCCGTATCGATCCTGGAATAGAGGTTGTACTGCTTCGACCACAGGGTATTGGCAGGATTGAGGTTTTCGAAGTTGAGCACCAGCCAGGCCCCATCGAAGATGCCGTTGCCCATGTCGCTGGCCAGCGAGGCGAGCCAGGTGCCGCCCAACAGGCCGCCGGTATAACGCATCGGGTTCTTGCCGTCGGCGCCGGCCCAGTAGGACAGCGGCGCGCCGTTCAGCACGATCGGGCCGGTCACGTCGGGCGCCGCGGCGCTGAGCATCGCCACCGCCCAGCCGGCCTGACAGTTGCCGATGACCACGGGCTTCTTCGCCTTGGGATGGCGCCGGGCAACCTCTTCCAGGAACAAAGCCTCGGCGGCACCTATGTCCTGAAGCGTCTGGCCGGGTTCGGGGTCCGGGAAGAAGGTGACGAAGTAGGCCGGATGGCCGTCGCGCATGGCGACGCCGACCTGGCTCGATTTTTTGAAGCCGCCGATGCCCGGGCCGTGGCCGGCGCGCGGGTCGACGATGACATAGGGCCGCTTCTGCGGCAGGATCGTCACGTCCTCGTCGGGAATGATGCGCAGCAGCGCATAGTTGACGGGCCGGTCCAGCGTGCGGCCGTCCATCAGCATCTCGTATTCGAAATCAAGAACCGGCGGTTTTCCCTTCTCCTTGTGTTCCAGCAGCATGTTGCCGCGCTGGCGCATGGTGTCCCAGAACAGGACCTGGCGCTGGGCCGCGTCGACCCAGTACTCCCACGCATCCGCCCCAAAGCCGGCCTGCCAGCCGCCCGCGGGTTTCGACAAGGCCTCGGAAGCTGCCTTGAAGGGCTTGAGCCAGGTCTCCTGCATCGCTTTCAGGCCCTCGGCCGGCGCCGGCATGGCCAGCTGAATGCCTGCATCGGTCCAAGCCAGGCCTTTTGCATGGCTTCCAGGCTTTCGGTAGGATCGGGCATCGCCGATTTCCCGCCACTCAGGGCGCCTGACCATGCCTGCATCGGCCCAAGCCAGGCGTTTTGCATGGCTTCCAGGCCCGCGGTGGGGCCGGACATGGCCGCGCTCTGACCGGACATGGCGCCGCTGACGTTCTTCTGCCAGGCCGTCATCGTGTCGAACCACGACAAGCCAAACGCCGCGGCCTGCTTCTCGGCCGCCTTGTCGGTCCCGGCAGGCGTGTTGGCCACGATGGTGGTCACCGCGCCGTCCGTCCCTTTGACGCTGACGCCCTTCTTCGCGGCCGCGGCGCGCGGTGTGCGTTTGCTGGGCGTGGACCGCGTCCGGCGCTTCCGGACGCCGCTGGTGGGCTTGTCAGCCATTTTCGTTACTCCTCGAACGCTGTGGTGACGGTGGGTGCGTGTGCGGCACCATGCGCTTCTAGTCTGAAACCTGTCTCAATCGTGTGACGACCGGCGAGACCGCAAGACACAGGATTGTGCGGTGCACAAATGTACGCCTGGTTGGGCAGGGATACAATCGGGATTCGCTGCCCCAAAATGGTCAGATCACGGGCACCCGCGGCTCTTGCGGCCACGTTATCCGTTTTTGCCAAAGCCAATTGTGCAGTGCATTGATGCCGGTCAAAGTGCAGCCGAAAAACACCGGCGTCGGGTGCCCGTTGTCGGTGCTGCGATTTCAGCCTTCCCGCCTGCTCGGCCGTTTGCTAAGCAGCGTCCATCTCAGCGCGGATGGGTGGCCGAGTGGTTGAAGGCACCGGTCTTGAAAACCGGCAGGCGTGAGAGCGTCTCGTGGGTTCGAATCCCACCCCATCCGCCACGCCTCACGGGTCCATTCCGGACGCATGGGTTACAGATTATACCGAAGACATGGGTAACACTTTTGCGTCGAATGGGTTTTCGACGGGTTCCAG
>Ga0049102_10000349_pt1 | contig 10140 bp, 8 predicted proteins | sample WorMetmaBAHAMAS2_FD_55017 | JGI IMG/M metagenome (GOLD analysis project Ga0049102, IMG submission 55017) | Marine gutless worms symbiont microbial communities from Max Planck institute for Marine Microbiology, Germany - Inanidrilus... | ecosystem: Host-associated > Annelida > Digestive system >...
ACCCGGGCGTTGCCGCGCAGTACCNGTNCCNNCNCCGCCACCGTTCTGGCGGCGCAGGAACTGGTACTGCGCGGCAACGCCCGGGTTGCGGGCCGGGAAGTTGTAGCCTCCACGGCCCATCTGCTGTGCGGCGGCGGGCGGTGTGAGCTCGATCATGAAGGCCGTCGCCGTGACGATCGAGATTGCGATAAGTGCTAGCTTGTTCATGACTTGCTCCATCTCTTGGGGGTTTGGGGAAGACGGCAATGCCGTCTCCCCCTCCCCATTGCTATGCTGTGGTTACTGACTGAACGGGCTGGTGACCGTGATGGTCTTGTTGTTGCCCACAGCGGTCGCCACCGAACTCACGATCGGGCGGCCGATCGCGGTCTCGGCAAGACCCAGGTTGGTGTAGTTGTTGAGCTCGACGTTGCTGACGAGCGAGTCGGCATACACGTTGGCATGCGAGTACTGCACGATATCCGCCAACACCAACGCATCCGACTGGAAGTCAGCGTCGACGTCGACCGTCAGGTTGTTCGCCACCGCCGTCGCCGAGCTGTCCACCGACGCGTTAAAGATCTCGTCGACGTCGGAGATCGCCTGGACCTGAGCAGGCACGGTGGAGCCGTTCAGGGCATACCATGTCAGCAGAGCCGCCCCACCGAGGTTCGTATTCTGGTCCGGGATCACGCCAAGGGCGATGTCGGGAACATCCTTGATGTCTCCTTCACCGCCGACGTTGAAGGCAAACTGGCCTTCATGCAGCTCGACCGAAACCTCGGACGAAATAGAGGCGTTGTTCGCAACTGCGGTGGCGGTGCTGACAACCTCGGGGAGTTCCGTGACCGCGTCGAACTGCACGCCGACCAGCTCGAAATCGAGTTCGGCGAGATCCACGGTCAACGTGACCGTCCCGTTAATGTCGGGCGCTTCGTCGGTTTCGTCCACGAACGCATCGACGACGGCGTCGGACTGGAAGCCGTTGTCGAGAAGTGCGCCACCGATTGCATACTGGAACTGGAGTTCCCGCGTTCCCGCGACTTCGGCGTCCTCGAGGATCGGCTGGTCGTTGTAGACGCCGGACACCTCCGAATAGGCATCGATGTCGCCGATGCTGACCTGAAGGTCCTCGACCATAACCATGCCGGTGGGGACGAGGTCGATTGTCACGGTGACGTTTTTGGTGACGGTCTCGGTGACCTCTGCGTCCCACGACCAATTCACCACGTCGAATGCACTGGCCGGGGAGATGGCCGTCGAAACAAGCGCAAACGCTCCTACGCTTGCCAGAAGGCCTGTTTTCAAACTTCGCGTCATCGTACTGCTCCTATGGTGTTGTTAACGCTTCTTTTGCGTAGTCCACCTGCACAAGCTGGCACTCAGGCGCACTCGGCAGGCTCAGGTAATCCGTCATGATCTGGTAAACGGCCATCTCCACGACGGACCTCACGCCGAGCTGAAGCGGTTCGTTCTGAATACGGCCCGCATCGAACTCGACTAGAGTGGTGCCGAAGAAACGAAAGACGTTCGCTTCGACTTCGTATCAGAAGATCTGTTTCTGAAGAGAGCTGACGTAGGCGACGTCGAAGCTCTGGGAATTGACCACGCGAAGGTCCAAGGCGACGTTGATCACCACCGTCCGTGCACCGCCGCCGATGCCGTCGATGGACAGCCGCGCGCCCTCGCTGACGATGTTGTAGTTGAGCTCGGTCAGCGCACCCATGACGACGAAGTTGCTGGCCCGGATCGGGGCCGCCGTCTGCTGGGGCTTGACCGCGAGCTTCTGCTGCACCATGCGCGCTTCGGCCAGCGGAATACGCAGGTCGAACCGTTCGACCAGGGCCACGCGGCGCGTCTTGTAGAAGGCGCTGATCACCATTTCGGTGATCCCCTGACTCAGCAGCATGCTGTCGCTGAGGCCATCGAGCTGGCCCGTCTTGTCCGCCACCTCGCCGATCGCAAACACCGGCAGGTTGTTACCCGGCAGGACCGCCAGCTTCTCCAGGCATTGGGTATAGGGGGTGTCATTGTTCGTGACGGGCAAACCCAACGTCGGGCGGACGCCCTCCTTGGGATAGACGTTGTTCGCCGAACACCCAGCGACCAGGGGAAGCGCGAAGAGCATCGAATATGCAAGAAGGCGTCGCATCGTTTTCCCTTCCGGTGTCCCACTGCGTACGCAGTGGGACCTAAAGACGGTGCCCTGCCCACGCACTATCGAGGATGGAAGTCAGCGTACCTTCTTTTTCGGCTTCATATAGGAAGCAGAAGGATAAACAGAATCTCTTTTGGGGTACTTCTTACGATATCAAATAACACGAATTACTTATTACATTTGAAATCTTGTTCTTTTCTTATGTTCTCGGAAATGATCTCTAGAATTGACTAGACTGGATGGGACCTTGCCCTCGGGCATAAGAACCCTTGCGCCCAACAGAGGGCGAAGGAAGGCCCGCCGTGAGAGGAATGTGCGATCGTTGCCCCGCCGCTTGCCGGACCGTGGCCTCAACGCAACACAAAGAGCAATGGCCGGCGGTCGCCGTGTCCTGATCGTCTCGCGCGAAGCCGGCATCGCCTGGGCCTCGCTCCAGAGCCTGACGAAGGACAACAAGTGGCGGGTCGTCGGGATCGTCGATCCGCACGGCGGCGCAACGTTCGATCTCGCATGCGAAGTTGCTGACATTGTCCTGATCGAGGCCAGGGACCTGATCTGGTTGTTGGACAATCGCCCTTCGCAAACGAGAAACGCGTTGAAGAAGGCACCCCCGATGGTGCTGCTCGAAGAACGCGACATCCTGGCCATCGTCACCCGCAGCGACTCCAGCTGGGGATTGCTGCCAAGCCAACGATTGGCAACGATCACGCCAGACCGGTTGGACCTCGCTGTCCGCGGCTACCTGGTTATCGCGGATCCGCTGCTCCAGGCTCTTCGGCGGGACCGCCAACGCCTCGAAATCGCAACCCGGCTTTCACCGGACGAACGTCACGTCCTGTCGTATCTCGGGACTGCTCTTTCCAATCGCGGAATCTCCAGGCTCTGCGGAATGACCGAAAGCCGGGTAAAGACGTTAGCCCGGGTGCTCAGCCGCAAGCTGTGCCTACGCAGCCGCACCGCTGTGGCGATCTTCGCCATCAAAAACGGGTTCGCCCTACCCCATTCGCCCGACTCATTCCCAAATGCGCCCCATCACGAGAGTGCACTTTCGGATGAAGACGAGTTCTTCGGGTAGGGGCGGTCGAATTGATTGGTCGGTGGACGCGCAGGAGCTTATATGCGTAAGGGCGATGGGCTTACCCCTGGGAAGCGAGGAACTGACCATGAAAAGCGGACCCGCACTGATACTCATGCTCGGGCTTGCTCTCTTCGGCAGCGCCTCAGCGGCGGCCCAGTCCATGAACCGGCCTTATGTGCCCGGAGGCTTCGGGGGCGGCACAGGGTTCAGTTTGGCAGGACGCCAGGCGATCTTGAACGAGGAATTCACGGGCAGCAGACCGAACGTCCTCATTCGCGGGCCGAACGGCGGCCTTGTCGACCTTCTCGAGCGCGACAACAACGCGTTCCTGCCGGAACCCGGTGGCGGCAACTTCCTTCCCGGCGCACGACCCGGCAAGGGCTGGCCGACGGGTCTTGGCACCGGTCTGGGATGGAACAATGCCGGCTATGGGTCCGGCGGATCCGGCAGCGCGTTTTTCCGGCCGCCGGCAAGCAGCCTCAATGGGTGGATTGCGCTGATCCCGGCCGGACTGGACGAGGACGGGGCCGGCGGCGGATACGTCCGCTCGGGCGGAACGCCGATCGATACCTGGATTTCGCAGCTGAACCTGCTTTAAGGACTCGCTGGCCCCTCGGGCCGCCGCGCACCAACCGGATCTACATGAAGGGCGGGGCACCCGGGAACGGCGTCCGCCGTCCAGGTTGGTCGCGGCCCGCAATATCCTTGAACCGGGACGCAACCGCCAGACGGGCCAACGCAGGCAGCGACTTGGACCCTGTCTTCCGCATGATTGCCGCGCGATGGTTTTCCACCGTTCGCCGGCTGATGCCCAGATCGGCGGCAATGATCTTGTTCGGATGACCGGCAAGCACGAGGTCCAGGATCTGGCGCTGCCGGGGCGTGAGGCTGGCAAGACGTTCTTTTGCGTCTTCTTGCCAGCTGTGGAGTTTGCCCGAATAGCGTGACCGTTCGAGAGCGTGCGCGACGCGTGCGCACAAATCGCGATGGCCGATTGGCTTCTCGATGAAGTCTGACGCTCCTGCCTTCATCGCGCGGACGGCCGTCGTTGTATCGCCGTGCCCTGTAATCATGATGGATGTCAGACGGTTGTCTTCGTCGCTGTCGTTCATCCGCTCAAGCAATTCGATCCCGCTCATACCGGGGAGGGATGCGTCGATCAGGAGGCAGGCGACGTTTGCAGGTCGATAGGCCTTCAGGAACGCTTCACTGGACGCGTAGGTCTCGACCCTGTGGCCGCTTTTCTCCAGCACACGCCTGAACTGCTCACGAACGTGCAGATCGTCGTCAACAACGAAGACAGCCGCCGGACTCGGCAGGACGGCCGCATCGCCCGAGTCTGCAAGAGCTTGAACCGTCGCGCGATGTGATTTGCCCAGAAGGCGCTGGATGATTCGCGTCAGTTCCTTCGATTTGACCGGCTTGCCCACATGGACAAGGCCATGCCGTTCGATCTTTCGAACCGTGTTGGTCGAGATGTCGCCGGTCAGAATTGCCGCCGGCACATTGCGATGAAGTCTGCTGCGAAGGTCTGTGACAAGTTGAAGCCCGCTTACCCCAGTCGGCAGTTTGTGGTCCGCAAGAATCACGTCGGGCTGGACTGTACCGCCCTCCACGCTTTCCATTGCCCCAGTGCCGTCGGATGCCGTAACGGCATGATGCCCCTCGCTTTCGAGATGGAGCGTGAGCTGCTCGCGGACTTGCGGGTCATCCTCGACAACCAGGATTGTGCCGGTCCGCCATTCGCTTTCCGCCGCACCACGGCTGGGCGAAGGCCTTCGGCTTTTTCGCCAAAGGCCGCCCGCGCCGGGCGCAAGCATGACTTCTATGGCGAAGGACGAGCCCCTTCCGGGCCAAGAGCGGACTCGAATGCGGTGGCCCAACATATCTGCAATACGCTTCACGATGGACAGCCCAAGCCCCAGACCGCGGCCCGTGCCGCCCGTGGAGCTCTCGAGCTGATAGTATTCCTCGAAGATCAGCGGCAACGCCTCGTCCGGGATACCGACGCCCGTGTCCCAGATCTCGATGCTCAGGACTCCGGCGCGCCGGCGGCAACCGAACAGGACCTTGCCGCGCAGCGTGTACTTCATTGCATTTAAGAGCAGGTTGCGGAGCATTTGCTCCAAGAGCCTCGGGTCGCTGCGAATCGAGAGGCTGCAGGGCACCACGTGAAGAGCCAAACCTCGAGACTCGGCGTGATAGCCGAATTCGTTCTTCAGCCGGTCCAGCAGGCCCCCTATCTGATGGTCAACCGCCTCTACCTGGATACCGCCCGCCTCGATCTGATTGATGTCGAGCAGGGCGTTCAGCATGTCTGACATGCCGCCCACCGCGTCGCCCATTTGTGCGACCAACCCTTGAGCGGCATCTCCTTCCACCGTCCTTGCCAGCCGGGCCTGGAGGAGAATCAGCGTCTGAAGCGGCTGGCGGAGGTCATGGCTGGCAGCAGCGAGGAAACGCGATTTCGCGGCATTGGCCCGCTCGGCCTGCCGCCTGGCGGTCTCCAGTTCATCCGCGGTGCGTTTTCGTTCGGTAATGTCCGCAAAGGTGATGACAACGCCTTCGACAGCGTTGTCCTGCCTACGGTAGGGGAGTATTCGACGGACATACCAGATCCCTTGCGAGTCGAACTCACGTTCGATCGCCGCGTGGGTTTCCAGAACCGTTCGCGCATCCGCCAGGAGAGAGGTATCGGCATCCAGCGTCCCGAGATCCTCGAGTGGCCGTCCAACGTCGGCGGCTATGAACCGAAAGAGCGACTTTGCGGCCGGCGTGAACAGACGAATCTCAAATCTGGTGTCGAGAAAGACCGTCGCCATGTCCGTGCTGTACAGGACATTCTGCAGATCGTTCGCGGTCGTCTGCTCCCGCTCCAGTGCCTCTTGCAGTTGGCTGTTCAGTGCGGAAAGCTCCTCGTTCAGTGACTCCAGCTCTTCCTTCGAGGTCAGCAACTCCTCGTTTGCCGATTGGAGTTCTTCATTCAGCGACAGAGCCGCCTCGCTGGATTCCCTCTGCTCTTCCGCCGAGGTCTCCAGGTCATAGATGGCTCCTTCGAGCTCCATCCTCGTAGCCTGGAGTTCCTGCTCGAGTTCGGCCACGCGCGAAAGGTCTCGAGCCGGCTTGGCACGCCCTCGGCTTCGCTCATGCTCCGGCGCCTCCACGAAGCAGACCAGCATCAGCGCCTCGCCCTCGTGAAAGACGGGCTGCACGACGACATCGAATGAGACGGTTTGATCGTCCTGTCCCCGACCGCGGCCGGTCGTCACAGTCCGTGCGTTCTTGCGGGCTGCACGGCTGATCGCGGAACGAAGCTTGGATCGCAGGTCCCGGGGCACCATGGCAAGCACGTCGCGGGTTGGCGGTCCCGGCGCGACCCGCAGATAGCGGTCTGTCGGGCCGAGCGAATAGACACACTCCCGCTGTCGGTTGATCAGGACCGCGGCCGGAGCATAGGTCTCGATCACCAACCGCCGACACAGGCTCTCAAGTTCGGTCTGGCGGGAGGCCGCTGGGGGTTGTTTGGGGCGCGGAGAGATCTTCGCGCCGTCGCCGGTCGTTGTCGGACCCAGGACATCTCGCGGCCGGCTAAGGCCGATGTGCCGATAGATGTGCGCCACCTTGGAAACCGGCTCGAAACGATCCTCGGCGCCGCCGACCGTTTCCGATGTGCCCAGAACCAGGATACCCGCCTTGCGCAGGGCAAAATGAAAAAGCGAGATCGCCTTTTCCTGGGCCTCGGGCCGGAGGTAAATCAGCAGGTTCCTGCAAGATATCATGTCCATGCGCGAGAACGGCGGATCGTTCAGAACATCGTGCACGGCAAAGACAACCGCCTCGCGCAGGTCCGGCAGCACTCTGTATACGCCGGCCTCTTTGGCAAAAAAACGTGTCAGCCGCGGCAGCGATACCCGCGCCTCGATCGATCTCGGATAGAAGCCTTCCCGTGCCTGTTCGACGGCCTCCGGGTCAATATCCGAAGCGAAGATCTGCAGTTTGATGTCCCGTTTCGCCGCGGCGATCTGCTCAAGAAACAGCATCGCAAGCGAATAGGTCTCCTCACCGGTGCTGGACCCGACAACCCAGAGACGGATAGGTCGATCGAGCGGGTGCTGGCGGACGAGTTGCGGAATGACTTCCCGTTCCAAACGATCGAAGACGGCCCGATCTCGAAAGAAACTGCTCACTTTGATAAGAAGGTCTTTGGCAAGCTGGTTCCGTTCGCCTACGTCTCGTCCCAGGATGTCGAGATACCGGTCCATATCAAGAACCTCGATACCTGCTGTCGCCATGCGCCGCTCGATCCGGCGCCGCAGCGTCCCTTGTTTGTAGAGGGTGAAATCAAAGGGCGTCGTCCGCCGCAGGAGATCGACGATCCGATGAAGGTCATCCTGCAGGGCCGGCCTCGTCGGGGTCCTGCGCAATGGTCAGCCCGCCCTTCTCCCTGATGGCTTTACAGCCGATGCTTCCGTCGGTCCCCGCTCCGGAGAGGATCACACAGGCGGCGCGTCCATCGAGATCCTCCGCCAGTGAACGCAGCAGAAAGTCGACCGGTTGCTGGGGGCCGTGAGAAGACCGGGGGTGATTCAAATGAAGGACACCGTCACGCACAGACAGGTACATTCCCGGTGGGATAACATAGAGATGGTCACGCTTAATCGGGATGCCGTCGCTTGCCTGCACCACGCACATGGTTGTGTGGTCGGCCAGAAACTCGATCAACGTGCTGTCCTGGCTTGGATCGAGGTGCTGCACCAGGATCAAAGCAATCCCGCTGTCTGCCGGCAGGGCGGCAATGACCTTTTTGCAGGCGTCCAGACCGCCTGCCGAGGCGCCTATGCCCACAACTGGAAACGCATCAGACATTTTGCTGGATTGGATGCTGCGACACGCGGCCGGAGCACCGAATCAGTCCAAGGCGACTTGTCTTTCCAACTTCTTGAATGATCGTTTCACAGACATACTGTTCCCCCGGAGTATCTTATATAATCACACAATATTACACATTATCACAAACTCAAGTTGCAGGAAATCCCCGCGTTTGTCGTCAATGGATGATGGCGCGTTCGTGCATCGCGGGAAATCTTCCATGGCGTTCATTTCGTAATGCACGAAAACCGACCAACCAACGCAGAGTGCTTGCATGACCAAGACAGAGAACTTCGAAAAGGTCGAGGTGACATCCCTTGCGCAATTGCGAGATTGGCTGAAGGCCAATCATGCGCAAGAGGAGAGCATCTGGCTCGTCACCTACAAGAAGCATGCAGACGAGAAATACGTCTCGGTTCAGGACGTCCTGGACGAGGTCTTATGTTTCGGCTGGATCGACGGTGTGCGGCGCAAGCTTGACGACGACCGGACCATGCAACTGCTCTCGCCTCGCAAGACGCAGCATTGGGCCAAGAGCTACAAGGACCGCGTGGCCCGGCTCGCAAAGACAGGCCGCATGCATGCCGCAGGACTGAACGCCGTCGCGGAGGCCAAGCGAAACGGCCTTTGGAACTTCATGGACGATGTCGACGCCCTGATCGTGCCGGACGATCTGGCCGCGGCGTTGGGCGCGAACCCGCCGGCGACTGTCCATTTCGAAGCTTTCGCGCCATCGAAAAAGCGCAACACCCTGCGATGGATCAAACTGGCAAAGACGCCGGAAACCAGGACCCGGCGGATCGAGACGACCGCGGCGCTGGCTGCGGAAAACAAGACCGTCCCGCATATGTGACGCGCTGTTTGTGTCGACGAAGTGCGCCAGAGTGCCCACGGGCGCCGCGGTCACAACCTTCTGTGCGGTCGCAATCTGGCCTTATGGCGTGATCCTGGATTTTGCGGAGCGGGCTCAGTACACGTGCAAACACACTTGGTCGATGCGCCATCCGAATTTCATCTCGCTCGCAATAGAGACATCGTTCGAGTAGATGAAATGAAGGAAGTCGGAGGAAATCCCGATATTCAGCCACTCGTCTTCCGAGTACGACCGTTCCGAGCGGAAATGGACATAGTATGGCCCATTCGGCGTCGGATAGTGAGTGATCCACTGGCCGTCCGTCACACCCGAAACCACCATATCAAACATCCTGACCTTGTGCGTTTCGAGTGCCTGTGCGCCGGTGTTGATCCGCATCCCGATAAAGGTCCTCTGAACCACGTTGGCGTCCGAGAAACCAAACTCGTCCATTAGAACGCAGTAGTGCCGGCCCTCAAGATTGGTCACCTTGACTAAGCAATCGACTCGACCGGTCTTCGGCATTTGAAAGGGGATTTGGAATCCCGTGTCGGATTCCACAAAAGCAGTGTCCAGGTCTCCGGCATCTTCTTTAATGAAGCCCTGCTGATGCCAGATTTCCCCTGTGTCGGGATTGGGGAGCAAGAACTCGGAATCGACAGTGTAGTCTGTAAAGATCACGCTGTTCACGTGATCCCATTTGCCGCTGTCTTCAAAGGGCGGTTCGAAGACCGCCCTCACAATGGGATCGAGCGCCGGCCCCAGGATCGTGTCCGGGCTCGTGTCCGATGCAAGGATCGGCAACCGATCGGAGACGTTCCTGGCAAGACGCGCACCCGTCGCCGTCATGATTGCTTCTGCGGACCGCTTCCGTGCTTTTTCCAGTCTGGCAACATCGATCTTTCGTTTCTCCATGAACCGGCGGGCCTTGCGTTTCTTTTTTTTCTTGGCCTTTCGCAAGTCCTTAGGGCTCAAGTTCGGACCATGCGGCAGTTCCAGCGCCTTTCGGGCTTTCTTCCTTTCCTGACTGGCGAGCCTTTTGTATTCAACGAACTTCGATGGACCGAAGATGCCCTTCCTCAATTCCTTCAGGTATTTCGATCTCGCCTTCTCGGTCTTTTGCGCCAACCGAGACCAGGTCGGCTGTATCGTCATTTTCGTAAGCGTTGTACCGCGCAAGCATTCTTTGCCGCTGGCGTGGGG
>Ga0049102_10000367_pt1 | contig 9881 bp, 10 predicted proteins | sample WorMetmaBAHAMAS2_FD_55017 | JGI IMG/M metagenome (GOLD analysis project Ga0049102, IMG submission 55017) | Marine gutless worms symbiont microbial communities from Max Planck institute for Marine Microbiology, Germany - Inanidrilus... | ecosystem: Host-associated > Annelida > Digestive system >...
TTCGGGAACGTTTGCGGTCGGGATAATCGCATGGTGAACCCCTACCTTGGCCGAATTGAAAGCCTTGCTCTTGCGCTGCGGATCGGCATTGGCGGCATCCCCGGCCAGCGCCGCCAGGAGTTCCGCCGCCGCCGCATGACGCTCATCGTTCAGGTAGCGACAATCGCTGCGGTTGTAGGTAATCGCCCTGTACCGGTCGCGCCACGTTTCATCATTCGTTTCACTCAGCAAACGCGAATACTTGTTCCTCCCCGATCCCATACCTGATTCGTCTGTACCCGATTCATCCAGCGTCCGGTCCACCCTCGCTTGCGAAGCGTTCGCCAACGACTCGAAATCTTCCCGGAACAGTTCGCTGGCCCGCGCCACCGTCTGGTCACGCCACGCCACAGTTCGGCGGCTCCGATCGCTCCCTGCCGCGCCCCGAGGTTCTGCCCATAGCGGAACGGCTGGCCGGCGGCCAGCTCGCTGGCCACCGCCGCGCGCCCAGTGGTCCCGCCACGTGTGAGCTGTTCGGACGCCTCGATGGCGTCCGCGCCAGCCATGAGCGTCGCCTTCGTCTGGCCGGCCTCGAAGAACGCGCGCGCGGCCCGACTCGGAACCACCACCCACCCCCCGGTCGGCCATCGCCTGGGTAAAGCTGTTATCCGCCTGCGCCCGGAAGCCTTCCGCCGCAATCGCCTCCCGGCTCGTGAATTCGCCAGCCTTGGCGATCTCGCCGGCGCCCAAAACCCGGAACGTATCCCGGAGCGCCGCGTTGTCTGAGCCGCCGTGGGCCGTTTGGTGAGCCTCCACGGCATCGCCCGTCGCCGCCGTCCGGGCCACGCCGAACTCCGCCTCCCGCACCGCCGGCGCCAGCGCGTCGCCGTAAAACGCAGAGCCAAGATCATGCCGCGCTGATGCGCTCACATGGCCCTCGCCGGCGGACTGGGCGATGGCGCCAATCGCCGACTCCGCGTAGCCACGGCCCGCGTGCGCTGCCGCTGCTGCATAGCCTTGATCGGTGCCCACCGTATTCACCGCTGTGCTCCGTGCCTGCAAGGCGTTGTAGTGGCCACCGCTCATGCTCAGCTCGTTCGAGATATATGACGAGAGCTTTCCCTGCTGCATGTCCCCCAGTGCCTCAGCGACCCACGGATGCCGAGTTATGTGCGAATAGCGCAGTCGCATCTGAAAGACTAAGCTGCCGACTAGCTCAGCCTCCACCTACGGCGCCATACCCCCGCTTGCGTTTGCGGTGCGCCCACCGGGCTAGGGCCGCCTGACCGTCTTCCAGAGCGTCAAACCAGTCCACCCTGACCTGCCCTGGGCTGCCGATCCGCCCCCACTCACGCACCAGTGACCAGCCCCCAAACAGGGTCGGCATCACGGTGAGCGCATAGAAGCGGTACTGGTTCTTTGCCGGGTCACGCTTTTCCAGATACGCCGCCAAGGTCCCCATACCTTTCGTCTCCTCTTCCATTTCCCTCAAATCTCCAGCTTCTTGGCGATCTCGAGCGCCCGGCGCTTGCCTATAAATAAAGCGAAATAAAAGGCAACCAAGAAAAGGGCCGTCTGGCCTCAAGCAACTGATTATCCTCACGTTTACCACTGTCCTTCTTGTTTCGCTTTTAGACAAAGCGAAACTTCAATAGACCCTTAAGCTAATCCTTAACGCATGTGAACCATCTTTCGGTAGCCAGATGTGTTTTTGTCAGCCAAAAACCATCCGCTCCGCGCCCGTTCTTTGCCACATAAAACATAACTCGACCTGTCAGGTCCAGTCGGCCGTCTTGTGGCAGGCGTGGCTCTTGGGGATTGCCGAGATCGAGCGCGAACATATCCGGGAACGCCAGACGGCAGAAATTGCCGCCGCAAAACAGCGAGGTGTCTACACAGGGAGAAAACAGGGTGCAACGAAGGCGCCCACAGGTCCGGAACAGGCCCAGGCGCTCCGTGCGCGTGGACTGAAAAACCGCGAATTCTAAAGGTGACGGAGCGTACTGTCGGCAATTATCTTAAACGCCATACCGGCACGAACGCACGGTGACGTTCGACTACCCTCGTAAGCCTCGCCAGGAAACGCCTCGCCGCGCTTCTTGAGCAACTCCTCATACGCCCACATCAACTTGTCCTCCCGATAGCCAGCCGCCGCCAGCCGGCGCAGATTGGCCTCCACTTCCAACTGTTTCTCCACCAGCAACGCGCGGACTTGCTCCCGCCTGCGCTTGTCGGCTTCTTTCCGGTCTTCGTACTCCAGGAACACAACACGTCCCCATTATTGATCGAAATTGATATTTACGACCCGCGACGAGGTCTCTTCGTCTTCTTCTCTCTGAGACAACAGCTTCCCGAGCAGCCCAACAAATTCGTCCTGTCCTTTGCTCCACGAGATCAGACGGCGGCGCGCCGACTGGTGGGGACGACCGGAGGAGTCTGGCAGCGTTATCTGCCTTTAAAAATCGCCAAGAAACGCACCGTACTCAACACGGCCTCACGCTTTTAGCGAACTTTTCTTGTCGGGGCTCTCATTCAGCATAGGCGGGGGAGGATGTCAGCAGAAGAGGTCATTCTGCAGGCGTTTGCCTTCCAGGCACCCAAGAGGCCACTTCGCGGCGTTTCCATGGTGCAGACGGCGAGCGGGAGCCTAGTGTTACAAAACGCCGCTACGGGCCTCTCTCTAGAGACTCCGAGAGACGGTGCAATCGCAGGGATGCGCGCGCAGGCAGGATGCTGAAGGCTACAGGGACGTAGGGGAGTCAAAGTGTGGGAAACCAGGAGAAAAGTGTGGATACTTGCTAGCAAGTATCCACACGTTCGCGCAGCGATTTCCCAGGTTTTCTACGCGGAGACCTTGAAGCATTCCTAGCTGTCGCCTTCCGAAGCGGCCCGATTTTCCACAGACGCGTCGGTTCTAACTAGCGATAGCTACCGGAGACTAAAGGTATGCGTTGCAAAGCAGCCGTAGATTCCGTTGAACAAATTTAGGCTATGTCTGTCGACGAAATATCGCCACCTCCAAAAGTAGTTGCGTTAATATCGTCTGCATCTGACTGTTTTATATAAAAAGGTGAAGCACTATGTTATCGGTCTTTTGTTCCCCAAGCCGTTATACCCAAGGAAAAAATGCTACCGGTTTCCTTGGCCAAGAAATGGCCGGTCTTGGCTTGGGAGGTCCGGCCCTGATCGTGGCTGGAAAGTCTGCCATTCGTCAGTTGACGGATATATGGAAGACGACGTTGGCCGATGCCAAGATTGAGTATGTCGTCTTTCCTTTTGGCGGGGAATGCTCCCTGGCCGAGATCGAGCGCGTTAAGACCATGGCTCGACAACACAAGGCGCAAGTGATTATCGGCTCCGGAGGCGGCAAGGTATTGGATACAGCTAGGGCGGTGGCCAACGACTTAGCGTTACCGGTCGTCAATTGCCCTACTGTAGCCTCCAGTAATGCTCCGTGCAGTGCCTTATCGGTAATCTACACGGAAAAAGGCGTAGTTCAGGAGTATCGGTTCTACCGCAAAAACCCTGATCTGGTGCTCGTCGATACTCAAGTGATTGCCCATGGACCACCCCGATTGCTGGTGGCTGGAATGGGTCACGCCCTAGCCACCTGGTTCGAGGCGAACACCTGTGTTGCTGGTCATATCCCCAACATGCGGGGTGGCGCTTCGACCCGTAGTGCCTCAACCTTGTCCAACCTGTGTTACCAGACCTTGTTGGCCGATGGAGTCGAGGCGTTGCGTGCTGTCCGGAACCAAGTAGTCACTCCAGCTCTTGAACGACTCGTAGAAGCGAACACCCTTCTTTCGGGTCTAGGTTTTGAATCGTCGGGTCTAGCGGCAGCTCATGCAGTGCATAACGGCTTAACTATAGCCCCTGAGACGCATGTCTATTTTCACGGAGAGAAAGCCGCCTTCGGCTTACTCGTGCAGCTGGTTCTCGAAGGGCAACCTCGATCTGTCCTGAACCAAGTGTTGGCTTTTGCTACCGAGGTGGGCTTGCCAATTACCTTGGCAGAGGTCGGGCTAACCCAGATTTCTAAAGAATTGCTAGAGCAAATTGCCAATCGAGCCACAGCCAAGGGTGAAACGATCCACAACGAACCTTTCGAGGTGACAGCCGACATAGTCATTGATGCCATCCTGGCCGCCGATGACCTCGGACAATGCTGGCAAAAGTCAACACGCGTTTAGAACCAGCGTGATTCAGTGACCAACATGACCTGCCAAGGATGGAATGTGAAGACCTTTTTCTAAAGAACTAAAGTAGGGCGTTATCCCGCGCGTGGTGAAAGAGGTAGCTCCCCTTGCGGGGGAGCAAGTTGGTAGAGAATGTTTTCTCTTCCAAATCGATGGTTTTTAGGTCAGATTGTATTTTGGGGTTTGGAAAGATGGTGACACAGAGCTCATTCCTTCGCTAAACTCTAGCAATGGAATACCGACCTTTTGGAGGGCCAGCCGTTTCACGGAATCTCTGGACTCCACATTTCCCTGAAATGGACCGCTTCCATGATACTCGATAGCTAGTAACGGATTCCAAAATGGGCCGATAATTAGGAAATCCACATGTTTGCAATTAAATGTTCGTTCTCTGGGCCTTCATTGTTTGGATTTTTACTCATCGGAAACGGGAGACTTTACTGTCTCGGTTAGCCGAGCACTGGAAGGTCGAGCAGCTCTTGCAGAACAAACAGGCAGCGAAAGCCAGAACAAAGGAGTGGGGAGATCAAAAGAAGGAACAAGATCTCAGTGATTATTCAAACCAAATAAAATTCATTGAAGAATTTACTCTTCGTAGCCATCTGCCTCCCCCTTGGAACAACCACTTAAACCAAAATATCGAATAAAGGCTCCGAGAACGAACCCAGTTAGAAATTCCGGCATGGTGCTTTATTCCTTCTTCCTGCGGGAAGACGCCGATGCACAGCAGATAGGCGTACTGCCGGTCGAGGCGGATATGCTTCCTGAGCGCGCATCCCTGCGCTTCCGCCCGGACGATTGTTCCGCATGACGACAAAGGGGCAGTTTTCGGCAATCCACGCCGGTTTGAAGGTCTGTTGCTCGCAGGTCGTATCCTTCATGGCGCCATGTGAACCATCGCTCTGGCGGGCAAAGATTGCCATGCGGTTAGGTTACTGCGAGCTGCTCAAGATTTCATGGCATGGCAAAACAATGCCAAGAAATGGACCTTGACGCGCCACTTGGCCTCTGCCCTTTTCCCGCCGGCGTTCGGAAAGCTAATTTTTCCTGGAAAGCCTCCCCAACAGGAGAGGGTACTTAGAAAGAGGTGTGGATCTTTAAACGAAGTTAACCGGCGCGGTCCATAAGGCGCTGGGAAGCGCGGCACTTGGCCACCCTTTCTTTGGCTTTTCGCCGTTCGTGCTCGGAGTCACCGATTACGTTCCAACCAGGCCACCAGATCACCAGGCTGTCCGAAATCCAGCAGCGCCTCGGACAGTTCCGCTAAGCCATCACGGCTGAGTTGTCCGATCTGTTGACGGCTGGCTTCCGGGAGTTGTCCGGTCACACGCTGGAGCTGCCGCAAGACCACCGCAAACTCGCCCTCTTCTCGACCTTCTTCTCGGCCTTTGTTCAACACGGCCTCAAGGTCTCGGTAACCGCGCCCTTGGAGCAGGTTTCGCGACGTGGCCTCATGCTCCGCTTTGGGTCGGTTTCCAGGGAGAGAGCCCGCCACTCAAATTCGAGTTGGCATGCTGGGCGCCGTGCGCGCCAATGCGCTTGTGGACGAGACAGGGGTGGTTCTCTAGTGAGGCCGGTGGTACGGTGAGTGATCTAGCCGGTAGGGACCGGTATCTGGAGACGGGAAATGTGATTGCCAGCAACCTTGGAATCCACCAGGCTCTGGTTGCCAAACTCCGGCCATTCCTTAGCGATTCCCTCAAGGCCTGAAAATTTTGTGGGTAAACGCCCAAATTAGGGCCTCCGCGCGGTCCGGCGCTGCCTCACCCACGTACCTGATTAAGAACCCAAAAGGTATGATCTCGGAGCTACGCACATGCACTACCTCTACTCCAGTCTCCGGTTATTGTTGGCAGCAGCGGTAATACTCGGCCCCTCCCAGTCGGTTGCAGGCAGCATCAACGACGAGCCTTTGCGCGAGAATTGGGCGCCGAGCGAATGGGGCGCTGCGGATAAAATCGGTGCGGCAAACCGGATTACCCCAGCGGTCGTTCTGCGTGCTATTGGCCTCGTCAAACAAGGCAAAGTGGTTACGCTTGGGAAACTCTATGCCCAGGACATACCCACGTTCAGCGAACGGAGCTGGCGTATGATAATCCCCGGACTACCCACCGGTGGCCCCTACGGACCCCAGCAGCTCGTCTACAACGATGAATACGTCGCAGCCGAGCTGGGGCAGATTGGTACCCAATTCGACGGGCCAGGACACATCGGCGTACAGACCTCTAAAGGCCAGTTCTTCTATAATGGCCGATTCCTCGAAGACGAGAGCATCACCCCCTATGGCTTAGGTCCGTTAGGCGTCGAGTTCGTAGCCGAAAAAGGCTTCGTATGTCGAGGCATCGTGCTGGACGCCATGGCACTGCGCGGTGGGCCGCTGCCCACCCCCAAGCGCAACAGCAGCGACGATCCGGGCATCGTCACCGACACCGATATCCGAACTATGCTCAAGCAGCAGGGCTTGAAACCGATCGAGGCCGGCGATTGTGTTTTCCTCCACACTGGCCATGGCGATCTGTGGCATCCGACCAACTGGGATCATTTCGACGCTGCCGAGAAGGCACGACGGGTGGCCGCATTTAACTCCGGAACACCAGGTTTTGGATACTCCGCCTGCGAATACCTTGCCGAACGTCGGATCAGCTTGCACGGAGCTGACAGTTGGTCTATCGAAGCCGCGCTGAAAAACTTCACCGGTGAACATCAACAACCGTTCGAGTGCCACATCCGCCTGCAGACCAAACGTGGTATTTGGGGTTTAGAAAACCTCGATCTCAGCAAACTTATCGCCGATCAGGCTTACGAATTCCTGTTCGTTTACGCACCACTCAAAATTAAGGGTGCCACCGGCTCACCCGGAAATCCAGTGGCCATTTACTAGGGGGCGCTCTCAATAAAACCACCCTGGGAGGGGACTAGCGACCGCCTCGTCCATATGTGAATGTGACAAATGATAGATTAAAGCAGGCGGTCTTGGAGGAACTGTTAGAGAAAGTTGGATGACGATAATAGGAAACATGTTATCCGCGCCACGGGCATTTCTGTTGAGTCGATAGTGGGCCTGGTACCGAATCAGACATTCGGTATCATGTCGGTTTTCCATACTGGTCGTTATCACGATGCTATCTTTGGACCTTCGTCCGACTTTGGACCTTCGTCCGATCCCCCGCTAAGCTGCCTCTGCTGCGACGTGCTCTACAAGCTGGCTGACAAACCGCCGAAAACCGGTAAATTCGCTGAGCTCTTCATAATCCCCGCTATCAGCAGAAGTGCGCGGAGAAAGCAGAACAGAAGCGGCTGTGTATAGCTTCTCCTGTACGAGCTTCCGGCACAGGATTGTTGTAACGATCTGCATAGGATACGCCCTGGAACTCGGGAAAGACGGGGAAATGAGGGGACTTATCCCGTGCCAGTGAGCGTGATTGCGGCGCGTCCTCAACAAAGATCATCCATCCGGCAAAAGGCGCGGGAGAATCCCCGAAACCGCCTTCCCGGAACACTTTCCAAAAATCAACCGCAGTTCCCAGGGCCTCCTCGGTTCGGTTGTTGAAGTTATTGCCGAATGACGGCCCGACCTGCGATTTGAACTCCACGGCTGCCACAAGATGGCCCTGGTGCGTTACCAACATTTCCCAGAGTTTTGTGGGGCGGAAAAACCCCGGCAAGGTGAGAACGCGGTGCTGTACGCTAATTTTCTATGAACGTCGGTGTCTACATCCGCGTTTCGTCCCACACACAAACGAGCGATAGCCAACGGATCGAGATTCAACGTTGGTTGGATGCGCAAGGTTGTCAACCGGACAGCGTGCGTTGGTTCGAGGATATCGAAAGCGGCGTCTCGATGAACCGAAAACGCTTGGATGCGCTGCACCAGGCGATTTTCACGGGCGAGATTAAAACCGTCGTTGTGTGGAAGCTGGACCGGCTGGCGCGTTCGATGCGTGAAGGCATCAATACACTTTCCAGTTGGTGCGAGGCTGGCGCGCGTGTGGTTTCCGTCACGCAACAACTCGACCTGTCAGGTCCTGTCGGCCGTCTTGTGGCAGGCGTGCTCTTTGGGATTGCCGAGATCGAGCGCGCACATATCCGGGAACGCCAGACGGCAGGAATTGCCGCCGCAAAACAGCGAGGCGTCTACACAGGGAGAAAACAGGGTGCAACGAAGGCGCCCACAGGCCAGGAACAGGCCCAAGCGCTCCGTGCGCGGGGACTGAAAAACCGCGAAATCGCAGCAATTCTAAAGGTGACGGAGCGTACGGTCGGCAATTATCTTAAACGCCACACCGGCACGAACTCACGGTAAGCTCAGGCGAACCCAAGCGCACAGTTCTACCCCACTGTGCCTTTTCGTCCGGTCGCAATGACCTCCGCTGCGCCCAGAGGTTCACAGAGAGTGAGCAGGTAGCGGTACGTGAAGGCCATTGCGTAAAAAAGAAACGCCGATCCAGACCTGGCGCAGTGAGGACACAACACGCTTGACCTTCCGGCCACGATATCAGCGAGAAATTCAACGTCGATAATGGAGCGGCGATTCCGCCCAATCTGATCGCCATCCCGAACACAGAAAGCAACAGCTTCTATCTGCGCTACTGCGAGGAAAAAGGCTTCAAGCCTCACCCTGCTCGCTTCCCGGCGGAGCTACCGGAGTATTTCGTGCGGATGCTCACCGAACCCGGTGATGTTGTGGTCGATCCTTTCGGTGGGGGCTGCATCACCGGCGAGGTCTGCGAGCGGATCAACCGTCGTTTGGCCGCTTCTTCCGTGATCCGCGAGAGATGGCCAAGCCCGTCACCAACCCTGAAGCCTCATCCAATTTCTACCGAGTGCCTCGGCCCAGCATCCTGTGGAATGGCGACCATGGCAAGTCCCTTCCAAAGGACGGCGGAAAGAAGTACCGTCTCAAGAAGAAGACCGCTAGTACAAAATCTAAGTCGGCTTCGCGGAGCGGGAGTCGTGGCTGACCAACATCGCATGAATTTAGCACGGCCGATCCAGAAGCCATCTACCGGGGTTTTCCCAGTGGTCGAGGCGGCGCAAGCGCAGGGATGCGCACGCAGGCAGGATGCCGAAGACCATAGGGATATAGGAAGACTGGGCGTCTGGCTCACTATCCTCCTAAAGACTCCATTCCGCCGAATGGCGGACAAACGCAAGCGGTAAGGAACGGTGAAAGAAGCGTTGACGTAGTTGTGGGAAAGGCGCTTGTGCAGCCAGCGGGCAAGCTGGGTGCTATGGGACATCATCAGATGATAGTTGTATTGACGGTAAGAGAGTGTGTCGATGCCCTCCGTGACCAGAGGATGAAACTGAGCGGCCCACCGGGCCTTGGGGTCCTCCGCAAGCATGGCTCGTGAAATTTCCGCTAGGGCGGGGAGATAGCTTGTTTGGGCAAAGCCCTTTCCGTCCGGCAATAGAATCTCGATGTGGCTCCCGGCCAGGACATGCAGGCTTCGGATGATCTCCTGGTAGGAGCGGGTGTGTCCGCGCTTTTTGAGCTCCTGGCGCAAAATGTGGATGGAAAAAACAACGCTGCTTTTGAAAGCCTGCGTGTCGAAGAACCCTTTGTACTGGCCAGCGGCAATCTTCCGTAAGGCGTCTTCAATAAGTTCTTCGTTAGCGCTGGGATAGAAGGCTTTATCGCCGCCCTCCTCCGAATCGATGATGGCCGGCGATATGCGGACCTTGTAGGAACGGTCCCGGTAA
>Ga0049102_10000372_pt1 | contig 9778 bp, 8 predicted proteins | sample WorMetmaBAHAMAS2_FD_55017 | JGI IMG/M metagenome (GOLD analysis project Ga0049102, IMG submission 55017) | Marine gutless worms symbiont microbial communities from Max Planck institute for Marine Microbiology, Germany - Inanidrilus... | ecosystem: Host-associated > Annelida > Digestive system >...
CTTCCAGGGTGAAGGCGACCTTGCCCTGTTCCAGGGCAAGCGCGATGCCCAGCGCCCGGCGGATCGTCGGCATGTCGTGGCCGGCAGGCAGGCGGACCTGAAGGCGCGGCTTGCGGCGCCAGGGCTTGCCCGCCTGGGCGCCCGACTTGAGGACGACGGTCTCCCGATCGTCCAGGCCGGGACCGCCCGGATCCGGGAACCCGGCGATCACCTTTTCGGGCAGGGTCAGCATCACCGAACGGGCGAGGTCGCCCGCATTGACGCCGCGCGCGTTCGCCAGCACCTGCACGGCGTCGCGAAACGCCGAGGCGCAGGGAATGACATAGGATCTTTTCGCCGCCGGCCGGTCGCCTTGCGGCGGCGCCGTCCTGCGCGCGTTCATGGAAGTCACGTCCCGCCGTTACCCGTTGCCAGAAGAACCGCCCGCCGCACCGTCGTCAACTGCAAATGCAGTACACCGGCGCCGATCCTTCCATGTGAGGGTTAACGAAAGCTGAAGCCGACCCAACTGGTCAGGCGCGCAGGACGCCGCCGGTGTGCTTGGAAACCGCCGCAACCACCTTCTCGGAAACCGCGCCGATCTCCTCGTCGGTCAGCGTCTTGTCCGTAGGCTGCAACGTCACCGAGATGGCGACGGACTTCTGTCCTTCGGCGAGGCCGGTTCCCTGGTAGACGTCGAAGACCGCGACGTCTGCAATGAGTGCCTTGTCCGCGCCGGCCGCCGCCCGCACGACCTTCTCGGCCGGGACCGTGTCGTCCAGGACGAAGGCGAAGTCGCGACTGACCGCTTGCAACGCCGAAACCTCCAGCGCGGCCCTCAGCTTGCCCGATGCCTTCGCCTTGGGCTGCGGGATCGCCTCCAGCCGGATCTCGCAAGCCACCATCGGGCCCTTGACGTCCATGGCCTTCAGGATCCGGGGATGGAGCTCGCCGAAATGCGCCAGCTCGTTCGGGCCCAGGCGCAGCGTTCCGGACCGGCCGGGGTGGTACCAGCGCGGGGCGTCGGTGGTGACCTGAAGATTGCGAATGGGCGCGCCGCACGCCTCCAGCACCGACAGTGCGTCGGCCTTGGCATCGAACGCATCGATGGGCCGCGGCCGAGTGTCCCAGTGGCGCGGACCGCTGTTGCCGCTGCGCACGGCGCCGGCCACCAGTGCCTCGCCCTCGGGCGTGTCGTCGGAATAGGCGGGACCCACCTCGAACAGGCCGGCATCGGCAATGCCCCAGTCGGCGTTGCGTCCAAGCGCCTCGATCAGGTTGGGCAGCACCGACGGCCGCATCACATCGAGATCGGCGCTGATCGGGTTGACCAGCCGAAGTGTGTCCTTGGACCAGTCGAACAGCCGCGCCACCCGTTCCGCAAGGAACGAGAAAGTGACCGTCTCGTTCAACCCGTTCCAGCTGAGCGCCGTCCGCGCCGCGGCCTGGCGGTGCTGGCGCACCGACAATGCCGGCAGCGGCAAGGTGGTATCCAGCACCATTCCCGACTGGGGGATGCTGTCGTAGCCGTGGATCCGCAGGACCTCCTCGACCAGGCAGGCCTCGCCCTCCACGTCCGGACGCCAGCCCGGCACCGAACAACTGATGGTCTCGCCGTCCCGCTCGGTTCCAAATCCCAAGGCCTCCAGGATACCCACCTGTTCATCCGCCGGAACAGTCACCCCGCCCAGCGTTTCGACGCGCGACGTGCGCAGCGCGATCGTGCGGGACGTGTCTGGCACTGTACCGGCGGACACCACGTGGCTGGTTTCGCCGCCGCACAACGCGCCGATCAGCCGCGCCGCCACCTCCGGGCCCCAGACCGCGCTTTCGGGATCGATCCCGCGCTCGAACCGGTACCGCGCGTCCGACTGGATCCCCAGCTTGCGCCCGGTGCGTGCGGCGACCACAGGATCGAACAGCGCCACCTCCAGGAACACGTTGGTGGTTTCCTCGGTACAGCCCGACGGCTCGCCGCCCATGACCCCGCCGATCCCTTCCGGGCCGTTCTCGTCGGCGATGACGACCATGCCGTCTTCCAGCGTGTATTCCTTGCCGTCCAGCGACAGGATCGTTTCCCCGTCGCGGGCGAAACGCATGGTCGGGTCGCCCTTGACCTTGTCCGCATCGAAGACGTGCAGCGGCCGGTTCAGGTCGTAGGTGACGTAGTTGGTGATGTCGACCAGTGCCGAAATCGGCCTGAGCCCGATCGCCTTCAGCCGGGTCTGCATCCAGGCCGGGCTGGGCCCGTTCTTCACGCCCCTGAAGTACCGGCCCGCAACGAAGGGGCAGGCATCCCCATGGTCGGCGGGGAGGTCCCGTTTCCAGACGATCGGACTGTCGAAACTGCCTTCCACCTTGGGGATATCCAGCGGTTTCAGCCGGCCGTGCCCGGCCGCCGCCAGGTCGCGCGCGATCCCGCGCACACCGGCGCAGTCGCTGCGGTTGGGCGTGATGCCGATTTCGATCACCGGATCGTCCAGCCCCATCACGGCGGCGAACGGGGCGCCCAGGGTCAGGTCTTCGGCCACACAGCCCTCGGCCTCCAGGTCGATGATGCCTTCGTGCTCGTCGCTGAGCCCCATCTCGCGCTCGGAGACCAGCATCCCGTTCGACTGGACGCCGCGGATGACGCCGGGCTTCAGGGTCATGTCGGTGCCGGGGATGTAGCTGCCCGACGGCGCGAAGACGCCCCACATGCCGGTGCGCGCGTTCGGCGCACCGCACACGACCTGGACCTCCTCCGTGCCGGTGTCGACGGTGCAGACCCTGAGGCGGTCGGCGTCGGGATGCTGCTTCGCCTCCTTGACATAGGCAACGGTGAACGGCGCCAGGGCGGCGGCGCGGTCCTCGACCGCCTCGACCTCCAGGCCGATCTGGAACATCGTCTCCAGCATCGCCTCCAGGGGCGCGTCGGTTTCCAGGTGGTCCTTCAGCCAGTTGAGCGTGAACTTCATGGCCTACAGCCCCCGCACCACGGACGGCGCTTCCAGCGGCACGAAGCCGTAGTGGCGCAACCACCGGAGATCGGAATCGTAGAATGTGCGCAAGTCGGGAATGCCGTATTTCAGCATCGCGATGCGCTCGATCCCCATGCCGAAGGCATAGCCCTGGTATTCGGCCGGATCGAGCCCGCAATTGCGCAGCACATTGGGATGCACCATGCCGCTGCCCAGGATCTCCAGCCAGTCCTTGCCCGGACCGATCACCAGCTGGCCGCCTTCGCGCGAACAGCCGATGTCGACCTCCGCCGACGGTTCGGTGAAGGGGAAGTAGCTGGCCCGGAACCGCACCGGCAGGTCGTCGATCCCGAAGAAGGCACGGCAGAATTCGATCAAGGTGCCTTTCAGGTGACCCATATGGGTCGTCTTGTCGATCACCAGGCCTTCGACCTGGTGGAACATGGGGCTGTGCGTCGCGTCGGAGTCGGCGCGGAAGGTGCGGCCCGGCGCGATAATCCGGATCGGCGGCTCGTGCGCCTGCATGTGGCGGATCTGAACCGGCGAGGTATGCGTGCGCAGAACCAGCCGGGTGCCGTCTTCGCGCGACGGCAGATAGAAGGTGTCCATTTCCTGGCGCGCCGGATGCTCGTCGGGGAAGTTGAGCGCGCCGAAGTTCAGCCAGTCTTCCTCGATATGCGGGCCTTCGGCCACCGAAAAGCCCATCTCGCCGAAAATCGCGATGATCTCGTCGATGGTCTGGCTGATCGGATGGATACGGCCCACCGGGCGCGGCCGCACCGGCAGCGAAACGTCGATCGATTCCTTCACCAGGCGCGCTTCCAGCTCCGCATCGGCCAGGTCGTCGCGCCGAGCCTCGATCGCCTGCTGCACGGCCTGTTTGACCTCGTTCAGCCGGCGGCCCGCCTCCTTCCGCGCCTCGGGCTCCAGGCTGCCCAGCGCCTTCATCAGGCCGGTCACCCGGCCTTTCTTTCCCAGGGCCTCGACCCGCAGTGTCTCAAGCGCGTCTAGGTCCGGCGCGGCGCTGGCCGCACCGACCAGCTCGGCCTTCAGCGCTTCGAGGTCCTGGTTCGCAGTTTCGGTCATCTTCCCCACGCCTTCGACAAAAACACAGACGGGGCCGGCTCAAGGCGCGGCCCCGCTGATAAACGCATGTCCCGGAGGGACGGGTCAGCCCGCAGCGAGGGCGTCCTTGGCCTGATCGACCAGCGCCTTGAAGGCGTCGGGCTCGGAAACGGCCAGTTCGGCCAGCACTTTCCGGTCCAGGTCGACTCCGCCCTTTTTGATCCCGTCGATAAATCGGGCATAGGTCAGGTCGTGTTCCCGCGCGCTCGCATTGATCCGCTGGATCCACAGCCGGCGGAAATCGCGCTTGCGGGTACGCCGGTCGCGGTAGGCATATTGCAGGGACTTCTCGACGCGCTGGATCGCCGCGCGGGAGGTGTTCTTCGAACGCCCGCGGGCGCCCTTTGCCTGCTTCAGGATCTTCTTGTGACGGGCGTGGGTCGTCACGCCCCGTTTGACACGTGCCATTGTTCGGTTCCTCGGACTGTCGGGTCGGGGTCAGCTATGCAGGTAGTTGCGTTTCACCACCTTGGCGTCGGCGGCGGCCATCAACTGGCTTCCGCGGTTCTGCCGCTTCATCTTCTGCGGCCGCCTGGCGGTGTTGTGGCGCAACCGTGCGCTGTAGAAGCGCACCTTGCCCTTGGCGGTCAGTCTGAACCGTTTCTTGGCAGAGCTTTTGGACTTCAACTTGGGCATTTTGGCATCCTTCCGTGGGACCGGCCCGCCGCGGTCGATGCCGCGATAACGCCGGTCTGGCCTTGTTTCGGCGGCGGGGCATACCCATCGGCCCACGCGCGCCGGTTTCATGAACGCGCGGGTTTATAGAAGGATGCGCGGGCGTTTGCAAGGGCGGACCGGGCCCCGAGGGCCCGGTGCCATTCAGTCGGTTTCGCCGTTCAGGTTCTTCAGCGCCGCGGCGGTGCGCCGCTCCATCGGCGCCCAGCCGTCGCGTGCAACCCTGGCGGCAAGCTCCATGACCTTGCGCGCCTCTTCGAAGTACTCGCGGGTCGCGGTCTCGGCAAACCGGCGCTGAACATGGAACGCCTCCTCGGGCGTCTTGCAGGTCATCAGCGATTGCGACGCGTCCATATCCTCCTGCAGCCGGCGGCTCATGAAGGTCATCACTTCCTGGCCGATTTCGGCCATGCCGTCCAGGATCGCCCGTTGGCTTTCCAGGGCCGTTTCGATGCCTTCGCCGCTGCCGGCCATGAAGGCGGCCATGGGCGCCTCGGGCTCCTGGGTGGGCTTGGTGCTGGTTGGGGTCTGGCGTGCCATATCTGTTCTCCGGGGATCGGTTCGTCAAAACGGAAGATGCCAAGGAGACCGGTCTTACGCGTGCCTGGTCATCACGGCACGAATCGCCGGTGCGTGCACTAGTGTGAGTTAAGATCGCTTCCAGATTGTGACAGCCCCGAACGCACCGCCCCTTCTTCGGGACGGCGCAACACACGGGTCGATGCGCTTAAGGGGGCCGCGGGGCGGCCGCGGCGCCTATTTCGGCGCCAGCACCATGGTCATCTGCCGTCCTTCCATGGACGGAAACTGTTCGACCTTGATCTTCTCGCCCAGATCCTCGCGGACCCGCTCCAAGACCCGCCGGCCCAGCTCCTGGTGGGCCAGCTCGCGGCCGCGGAAGCGCAGAGTGACTTTCACCTTGTCACCGGCATCAAGGAAGCTGTTCACCGACTTCATCTTCGTGTCGTAATCATGCGTGTCGATGTTCGGCCGCATCTTGATCTCTTTGATCGTGATGGTCTTTTGTTTCTTGCGCGCTTCGTTCTTGCGTTTCTGCTCTTCGTATTTGTACTTGCCGTAATCCATGATCTTGCAGACCGGTGGATCGGCGTTCGGCGAGACCTCGACAAGGTCAAGCCCGACTTCGACGGCGCGTTCCTGTGCTGATGCGGTGTCGACGACCCCGACATTCTCTCCGTTCTCGTCGATGAGACGGACATTCGGGTTCGTGATCATCTCGTTCACGCGCGGCCCCTCGCGGACCGGCGCGGACGCAAAGAACGGACGGCGTATAATTCCTCCTTCGCCCGGATCACCGGGCCGTTGACTACCCTAATACACGCGGCGGGACTGCATTCACGAAGCCGGCGAGGCTCCCACGAAAAAAGGAGCCGGCCGATGCCTGGCCCCTCCCTCCTAGTCAGAACCCGGCATCTCCGCTTCGACCTCAAGCATAGATATCGCGTTGTCGAGCGCAAGGATTTCTTGTGCCTTGCCACCGAGACGACGCAGCGCGACCGTCTCGTATTCGGCTTCGCGTTTCCCGACGACGAATAGTGCGGGCACTTTCTTAACGGAGTGCTCACGCACCTTGTAATTGATCTTCTCGTTGCGCAGGTCGGCCTCGGCCCGCAGACCGGCCGCTACCAGTTTCTCCAGAACCGTGCGCGCATAGGCGTCGGCATCCGACGTGATGGTGGCGACGACGACCTGGCGCGGCGCCAGCCACATCGGAAACTTGCCTTCATAGTGCTCGATCAGGATCCCCAGGAAGCGCTCGAACGACCCCACGATGGCCCGGTGCAACATCGCAGGCCGGCGCTTCTCGCCATGCTCGTCCACATAGGTCGCGTCCAGCCGCTCGGGCAGCACGAAGTCCACCTGATGCGTGCCGCACTGCCATTCGCGGCCGATCGCGTCGCGCAGCACGAATTCAAGCTTGGGTCCGTAGAACGCCCCCTCGCCGGGATTGAGCACGAAGTCCAGGCCGGCGGCCTTGGTCGCCACCATCAGCGCTTCTTCGGCCCGGTCCCAGGTGGCGTCATCGCCGGACCGGACGGGCGGACGGTCGGCGAACTTGACGGTGATGTCCTCGAACCCGAAGGCCTTGTAAACCGACATCAGGAGTTCGCAGACGTTTTTCGTCTCCTGCACGATCTGGTCTTCCGTGCAGAAGATATGCGCGTCGTCCTGGGTGAAGGCGCGCACGCGCATCAGGCCGTGCAGGGCGCCCGACGGTTCGTTTCGATGGCACGAGCCGAACTCCGCCATCCGGATCGGCAGGTCTCGGTAGCTGACGATCCCCTGCTTGAAGATCTGCACATGGGCCGGACAGTTCATCGGCTTCAGTGCCAGCATGCGGTCGTGCTCGTCCTCGGCCAGGAACATGTGCTCGCGGAACTTCTCCCAGTGCCCGGACTTCTCCCAAAGGGTCCGGTCCAGCAGCACCGGCGTCCTGACCTCCCGATAGCCCGCCTTGTCCAGCCGGCTGCGCATGTAGCTTTCGGCCGTACGGTACAGCGTCCAGCCCTTGGGATGCCAGAACACGGAACCGATCGCTTCCTCCTGGAAGTGAAACAGGTCCAGTTCACGGCCCAGACGGCGGTGGTCGCGCCGTTCGGCTTCTTCGAGCCGCGTTAGGTAGGCCTTCAGTTCCTTTTCCGATCGCCAGGCCGTCCCGTAGATCCGCTGCAGCATCGGGTTGCGGTGGTCGCCCCGCCAATAGGCGCCGGCCAGCTTCATCAGCTTGAAGGCATGGCCGATCTCGCCCGTCGACCGCAGGTGCGGCCCGCGGCACAGATCAATCCAGGCGCCGGTGCGGTAGATCGAGACGGGCTCTCCGTCGGGGATGGCGGCGATCAGCTCGGCCTTATAGGTCTCACCGATGTCCGTGAAATGCTGGACCGCCTCGTCCCGGTCCCAGACCTCGCGCTCGAACGCCTCGTCGGCATCGACGATTTCGTGCATACGCGCTTCGATGCGTTCGAAGTCGTCCGGCGAGAAGTGCTCGTCGCGGGCGAAGTCGTAATAAAAGCCGTCGTCGATCGCCGGTCCGATCGTCACCTGGGTGCCGGGATAGAGCTCCTGCACCGCCTTGGCCATGACATGGCTGCAGTCGTGCCGGATCACCTCCAGCGCCTTGTCGTCGTTCCGGGTGACCAGCGCCACCGCCGCATCGGTCTCGATGGTCCGGGTCAAGTCCCACTCCTCGCCGTCGACAAGGGCGATCACCGAGGCCTTGGCCAGCCCCGGTCCGATCGAAGCAGCGACCTCCGCGGCCGTCACCGGGCCGTCATAGGAGCGCACGCTGCCGTCTGGGAGCGTTATCGCAACCATCTGTTCCATCTCACTCTAGCGGTTTTGGTGGGATCCGACCCCGGACCCGAACGCGGCTGTTTATCGCAGACTCAGGGCTGTCGCAACCTCATCCACGCCGAGGTCTGCAAGGTCGGCGCGCGTCAGCGCCGTCACATGATCCCAGCGGGGCTGGGTGATCGAGGGGTGCGTCGCATCCGACAGCAACATCAGCGTCGGACAGCCGGACAAGGCGGCGATGTGCACGGGCCCCGTGTCGTTGCCCACCGCTACCGCAGCGGATCGGGCCAGCGCCGCCAGATCGAACAGCTCGGTCTTCCCGCCAAGGTCGATGGCGGCTGGACAGGCTGCGGAGATCGTGCGAAGGGCCTCCCGCTCGGCGGCGGTTCCAATCAGGACCGGGACCGCCCCGCGTTCCGCCAGGCGCTGTGCCAGCGCACCGTAGCGCTCCGGCGCCCACCGCTTGACCCCGCGATGGGTCGTCGCGCCCGGGACCAACAGCGCAAACCGCGGCGGCAGCGCGAACCGGTCGATGTCGCCCACCATCCATGAAAGGTCCGGCGGCGGGACGGCCGCGATCCCGGCAACCGCAAGCTGGTCGGCCTGGCGGTCCAGCGTGTGCAGGGCATTTCGCTGGGGATTGGTGTGGCGGAAGGCGCAGCCGCGGGAGATCCCGGACCAGGCGGGCGGACGCGGACGCATCAGGTGGAAGTAGAGGGACGACCGGTCCGAGGTCTGGAGATCGTAGACCATATCGAAGTCGCCGCCCTTGAGGCGCCGGCGTAGCCGCCACCACGCCGCCGGGTCCGAATAGTGCGGCCTTGTGTCGATCCAGACGTCGTCGAACCAACCGCTGCGTTCGCACAACTCCACGAAAGGCGCGGTCGTCAACAGCGTGATATGGGCCTCGGCATGCGCCTGTCGGATGGCCTGAAACGGGCCGAAGGACATGACCATGTCACCCAGCGCACCGAGCCGGATCACCAGAACCCGTCGCGCCGATACCGGGGTCACGCCGCGATCGGATTGCCGCTTTCCGCGGCCGCCTCGGCCATCACCTCGCGGTACAAGGCCAGGGTCTCTTCGGTCATGCGTTCCTTCGCGAAATGACGCCGGACGTTGGCGATGGCGGCCTGGGCCATGGCATCGCGTTCGTCGCTACCCAGCGCCAGCGCGATTTCCAGGTTGCGTGCCAGGTCCTCCGGGTTGCCCGGCTCGAACAGCCAGCCGGTGGCATCGGGGATCACGATCTCCGGGGCTGCGCCGTGGGCCGGGGCAACGACGGGCCGCCCCATGGCCTGACCCTCTGCCACGACCCGGCCGAACGCTTCAGGGTCGGTCGATGCCGAAACCACGACGTCCGACAGCATGTAGGCGGCCGGCATGTAGTCGCATCCGCCGACCACATGGACCACGGAGTCCAGGCCCAGGAGGCGGACGGTGGATTCGATCTCCCTGACAAAGCCGCTGCGGCCCTGGTCCGAGCCCACCAAAAGACAGCGCAGGTCGTCACGGGCCATGCCGGCCAATGCCTTGACCAGCAGCAATTGGCCCTTCCAGCGCGTCACCCGGCCCGGCAGGAGGATCACCGGCACGCCGTCGGGCAGGCGCCATTGCTTCGCCAGCTTGATCACCCGCTCCTGGCTGACCGCGGACGGACTGAAACGCCCCAGGTCGATACCGCGGTGAATGATCCGCACGCGCGCTTCGTCAACATCGTAGGT
>Ga0049102_10000375_pt1 | contig 9620 bp, 10 predicted proteins | sample WorMetmaBAHAMAS2_FD_55017 | JGI IMG/M metagenome (GOLD analysis project Ga0049102, IMG submission 55017) | Marine gutless worms symbiont microbial communities from Max Planck institute for Marine Microbiology, Germany - Inanidrilus... | ecosystem: Host-associated > Annelida > Digestive system >...
CCGCCACATGAGGGCCGAGGTGGTGTCCCATGACTACCTTCGCGCGCTCGGCTTCGCTCTCATCGTCGAAATGCTGCGCCTGCCGCCGCGCCAGCACGCGACCGGCCGCGGGACAACGCTCAGCGACCGGGTGCTGCGCACGATCCTCGGCTACATCGACGCCAACCTGGACGCCAATCTGTCGCTCGAATCCTTCGCCGGGCTGGCGGGGGTGCAGACGCATCAGTTCGGCCGGAAAAGCGTGGGCCTTACGGCCTATCCGACCGGGCTGGCGGGGGTGCAGACGCATCAGTTCGGCCGGGCCTTCAAGCGCAAGGTCGGCGAGCCGCCGCACCAGTACGTGCTGGCCCGCCGGATCGAGGCCGCCCATGCGCTGCTGCGGACGACCGACGATGCCATCGCCGACATCGCCTACGCGACCGGGTTCTCGTCCCAAAGCCACATGACGACGACTTTCCGGCGCGAGATCGGCGTCACGCCCGCTCAGATCCGGAATCGAGTCAGCCCGTAGCCGGTCATGCCTGGAGCGTTTCCCGCGTCAGCCAGGCGACGTGCGGGGACACGGCACGGTCTGGCCTGTCTCAGCCAGCGGCCTCAATCTCGTGCTGCCAAGGTGGATTCGCGCCGGCGCGGCCGACGACAACGGCTGCAACGTGCGTGGCGAAATCCAACGCCGAACGCAAGGTGCTCTCATCAATCGACTTGAGGACATCTTTGCGCAGGGCACCGTGCCGTCGCAGGCTGGCCAGGAACCCCGCATTGAAGGTGTCGCCGGCGCCGACCGTATCGACCACGGTCACCGGCATCGACGGCACCGTGACGTCGAAGGTTCGTGTCACGGATCGCGCTCCGTCCCCGCCCATTGTCAAGGTGACGATCGAGACTCCGGCATCGATCCAGCCGCGAGAAAGCGTCTCGAAATCGCCATCCGGGTGGAGCCAAGCCAAGTCCTCCTCCGAGACCTTGACGATGTCGCTCATTGCGATCATCCGCTTCAGGCGGCCGCGGTAGGCCGCTTCATCAGTGACGAAGCCGGGCCGGATATTGGGGTCCAGCGACATGACCGATGTCTCGTGGTGGCGCAGCATCACGTCCTCGAACGTTGCGCCGCAGGGATCCGGGATCAGGCTGATCGCGCCAAAATGAAAGGCCTGGATGGATGCCGGCAGGTTCGGAACGGCCGACGTTTCGAGCATCCGGCCGGCCGTGTTCTCGTCGACGAAGGTGTACTGGGCGTTCCCGTTGTTGAGGGTGACGAAGGCGAGGGTGGTCGGCCTCGGACTGCGCACGCAATAGGCCGTTCCAACGCCGGACTCGTCCAAACAGGTGATCAGATTCTCGCCGAAAATGTCCGTCGATATGCCGGACAGGAAACTCGTCTCCTCGCCAAGTCGGCCAAGGGCCACCGCGGTGTTGAACAGCGCACCGCCGGGTACCGGAAGGAACGCCGCGCTGCCGTCGTCGAGGACCCGGGGCAGCATGTCGACAAGGGCTTCGCCGCAACAGAGGATCACGAAAGACCTCCGTTTACATAAGTCTCGAGCGTTCCCGCGGTGCCGTCCCGGTACAACGCATTGACGGCCCGGGTGAAGGCGGCCGCGAAGGTGGCGTTGTCGGCCAACGGTCCGAAGATGTCGGTCATCGACAGGAATGCGGTCGGGTCGTGTTCCGCGCGGCGTGCGTTTTCGGTGAGGCGCTCCGCGTTCTCGTCGTCGACGGTGAGCGGCTCACCGTCCGCTCCTTTTCCCGCGCAATAGCGGCACCAGAGGGCGACTTCCAGGGCAAGGCCATCGATACTCCGGCCGGCCTCCAGGCGGTCGGCGAGGGTCGGCAGGATGAACTTCGGTTGACGGTTCGAGCCATCGAGGCAGAGCCGCGGAACGGTGTCGCCGATCTCGGGATTGGCGAACCGCTCAAGGACCGTCGCCAAGTAGGCCGGAAACTCGATCCCGGATATGGGCGCCAGCGTGGGGATGATCTCCTCGCGTTCGAGCTTTTCGAGATACCCCCGGATCAGGGGATCACGCGCGGCGTCATGGGCGAAGTGGTGTCCCAGCAACGCGCCGGCATAGGCAATCGCGGCATGACCACCGTTGAGGATGCGGAGCTTCATGAGTTCGTAGGGCGCGACATCGGCGACGAACTCGACGCCGACCTTTTCCAGAGCCGGTCGCCCGGCGGAAAAGCGGTCCTCGATGACCCATTGCCGGAAAGGCTCGCAGACAACGGGCGAGGCGTCCTTGATACCGAACTGTGTCGATGCTAGGCGCCGCTCCCGCTGGCCGGTGGCCGGCGTGATGCAATCGACCTTTCCCAACGGCATGGTCGATTGCTGCCGTTGGGAAAGGCGACTTCCGAGTCGACCCAACGTGCCAGATCCGCCGAGTCTGCTCCCGCCAATCCCACCATGGCCTGACGGGTGACGTTGCCGTTTTCCGGCAGGTTGTCGCACGAGAGGACGGTAAAGGCCGACAGTTTCCGGCGGCGCCGAAGTCTCAGCCCGGCGAGGAGAATACCGAAAACGGTACGGGGGTTGGCCGGATCTTCCGTGTCATGGACGATGTCGGGATGACTGGTATCGAAGCCGCCCGTTTCGGCGTCGATATAGTAGCCGCCTTCCGTGACCGTCAGCGAGACGATACGGATGTCCGGACGGGCCAGGGTCTTGACCAGCGCATTCGGGTCTACCGGAAAGTAGTCGATCATCGCACCGCAGACGCTCGCCGTGTATCCGGTGGGGTCGAGCTCGATAACCGTCGACAGGCAATTCTGGTCCAGAAGCAGGTCCCGCATCCGGGCGTCATTGGGGCGTACACCGGCGCCGACAATGCCCCAGTCGTGATCGCTGCCCACGTTGAACAGGCGGTTCACGTAGATGGCCTGGTGGGCTCGATGGAAGTTGCCGACCCCGATATGCATGATCCCGGGGGTGATCTTGGCCCGGTTATACCGCGGCACGGAGACGTCGCCCGAGAGATGATCGAGCGATTCCTGATTCAGCTTGATTGCACTCATCAGCTCATCCAATTCCCACCATCGACGTTGAACGTCTGGGCCACCACGTAGTCGCTCTCCGCGCTGGCGAGGAAGATCGCCATGCCGGTAAGGTCCTCAGCCGTGCCCATGCGGCCGATGGGAACCTCGGCGCCGACGAGGCGTTTCTTTTCGCCTGGCGGACGGTTCTCGTACTTGGCGAACAGCGCATCCACGCCGTCCCAGTGCTCGCCCTCGACGACACCGGGCGAGATCGCGTTGACGTAGATGCCGTGCTCGATGAGGTTCAGGCCGGCCGATTGGGTCAGGCTGATGACCGCCGCCTTGCTGGCGCAATAGACGGCGACCAAGGGTTCGCCCCGTCGCCCGGCCTGGCTCGCCATGTTGATGATCTTGCCGCCACGGCCGCGGTCGATCATCGACCGGGCCACCGCCTGAAGAGTGAACAGGGTTCCCAGCACGTTGATCGCGAAGACCCGGTCGTAGCTCTCGCGGCTTATCTCGACGATGGGCGCCATGTCGAAAATGGCCGCGTTGTTGACCAGGATGTCGATGCCCCCGGTCTTTTCGGCCACCGCTTCGACCGCGCGGTCGATCGACTGCTGATCGCGGACGTCGAGGGGAACGGCGAAGCAGTCCGATCCAATCTCGGCGGCGGTCGTCTCGGCCCGCGGTGCATCGATGTCACCGATCGCGACGACCGCCCCTTCGCGGACATAGGCTTCGGCGAAAGCCCTGCCGATGCCGCGAGCCGCGCCGGTGATCAAAGCGGACTTGCCCGCCAGCCGTTTCACCGGATCGCCTTTCCGTCCTTGTCGAAGCGGTAGATCTTGTCCTCGGGCGCGATGATGCCGATTTCGTCGCCGTAGCTCGCACCGACCTCGCCGGACGCGCGCACGGTCAGGTTGCCGACGCCCGCCACCGTCACGTGGAGGAAGGTGTCGGAGCCCAGGTGCTCGGCGACGCCCACCGTGCCCCGCCACAGGCCGCCGTCCTTCGACAGCTCCAGGTGCTCGGGCCGCACGCCGATGGTGTGCGCATCGTGCTTGCCCGCCTCCGGCCCATCGATGAAGTTCATCTTCGGTGAGCCGATGAACCCGGCGACGAACAGGTTGGCTGGCGTGCGATAGAGCTCCAACGGCGAGCCCACCTGTTCGATGAACCCGGCCCGGAGAACGACGATCTTGTCGGCCATGGTCATCGCCTCGACCTGGTCGTGGGTCACGTAGATCATCGTCGTCTCCAGGCTCTTGTGCAGCTCGGAGATCTCGAGGCGCATGTTGACCCGGAGCGCCGCGTCCAGGTTCGACAGCGGCTCGTCGAACAGAAACGCCTTCGGTTCGCGGACGATCGCCCGGCCAATGGCGACGCGCTGCCGCTGCCCGCCGGACAACTGCCCGGGCCGCCGATCGATGTAGTCCGACAGATTCAGGACCTGGGCGGCGCCGTCGACCTTTCGCTCGATCTCGGCGGCGNCCANTCCGGCCATCTTCAGCGGAAAGGCGATGTTCTTGCGCACCGACATGTGCGGGTAGAGAGCATAGGTCTGAAAGACCATGGCGAGACCGCGCTTTGCGGGACGGATGTCGGTCGCGTCCTGGCCGTCAATCTCGATCGTGCCGGACGACACGTCCTCGAGACCGGCGATGAGCCGCAAGAGGGTCGATTTCCCGCACCCCGAGGGGCCGACAAAGACCACAAACTCGCCCTCGTTGATCTGCAGGTCCAGCGGCGGGATGACCTCGGTGTCGTCGAAGCTCTTGGACACCTGCTTGAGAGTGATGTTTCCCATTTCAAATTCCTCCCGTCTTACGGGTCTATTTCACTGCGCCGAAGGTCAATCCGCGCACGAGCTGCTTCTGGCTGAACCAGCCCATGATCAGGATCGGCGCGATCGCCATGGTCGAAGCCGCCGAAAGTTTGGCGTAGAAGAGGCCTTCGGGACTGGAGTAGCCGGCGATGAACGCCGTCAGCGGCGCGGCCTCCGCGGCCGTCAGGTTGAGGGTCCAGAACGCCTCGTTCCACGCCAGGATGATGTTCAGCAGCAGGGTCGAGGCGATGCCCGGAACCGCCATCGGCGTCAGCACGTGGACGACCTCGGACCACAACGTCGCCCCGTCCATCCGCGCGGCCTCGAGGATCTCGCCCGGGATCTCCTTGAAGTAGGTGTAAAGCATCCAGATGATGATCGGCAGGTTGATCAGCGTCAGCACGATGGTCAGCCCGAACCGGGTGTCGAGCAGGCCCGCGTCCCGGAAGATCAGGTAGATCGGGATCAGGACGCCGACGGGCGGTAGCATCTTGGTGGACAGCATCCACAGCAGCACGTCCTTGGTCCGCTTTCCGGGCACGAAGGCCATGGACCACGCCGACGGGATGGCGATCAGCAGGCCAAGAAGGGTCGAACCCAACGAGATCACCACCGAATTCATGAAGTGGCGGAAGTAGTTCGACCGTTCCTGGACCTCGCCGTAATTCTCCAGCGTCCAGTCGAACGCGAGGAACAGAGGCGGCGAGGCGATGGCTTCGGCCTCGGTCTTGAAGCTCGTCAGGACCGTCCACAGGATCGGGAAGAAGATCAGCAGGCCGACGCCCCATGCCAGGGCGGTGGTCACGGCCTTGCGGCGATTGGTGACTTGGCGTGCCATGGGTCTAGGCCTCCAGGTTCTTGCCGATCATCCGCATCAGGAAGATCGCGACGATGTTGGCGAGAATGACCGCGATGATGCCGCCGGCGGAGCCGCTGCCCACGTCGAACTGCAGCAGCGACTGCGCGTAGACCAGGAAGGTGATGTTGGTCGACGCGTAGCCTGGGCCGCCGTTGGTGGTGACGAGGATCTCGGCGAAGATCGACAACAGGAAGATGGTCTGGATCAGGATCACCACGGTGATCGCCCGCGAGAGGTGGGGCACGACGATGAAGACGAAGCGATTGAGCACGCTCGCGCCGTCCATCTCCGCCGCCTCCAGCTGATCCTGGTCCAGGGATTGCAGAGCCGTAAGCAGGATCAGGGTCGCGAACGGCAGCCATTGCCAAGCGACGATCAGGGTGATCGAGAACAGCGGCGCTTGGCCGAAGAAATCGAACGGTTCGAGGCCCACGACCTTGGCCGCGTGGGCGAACAGGCCGTTCACCGGGTTCATGAACATGTTCTTCCACACCAGCGCGGACACGGTGGGCATGACGAAGAACGGCGCGATCACCAGAATGCGCACGATCCCCTGGCCCCAGACCGGCTGATCGAGCAGCAGCGCGAGCGCCGTGCCGCCGGCGATGGTGATGAGGAGGACGCCACCCACCAGGAGCAGGGTGTTGCCAAGCGCCTCGAAGAACGCTGGATCGGTGACGAAGAACTCGTAGTTCAGGAGGCCGATGAATTCTTCCGTTCCGGGCGAGAGCAGGTTGTAGCTCTGGAAGGAAAACCAGATCGTCATCGAGAGCGGCACGATCATCCAGCCCAACAGAAGGACGACCGAGGGCGAGATCATGAATCGCGCGGCAGTTCGGGATTGGTCGGTAGCCATGGGGCGTCTCCCTAGACTCGACGCGTCTCGCGCCGAAAGAGGCGTGGGGCCGGCCGGCTGACCGGCCCCACCAGTTGGGGGAGGTTGGACTACTTCGGATAGCCGGCCTTGCGCATGGCCCGGTGCGTCAGGGCCTGGGCGTTCTTCAGCGCCTGGTCGGCGGAGATGTTGCCCGCAAGGGCGGCCGCGAACTGTTGCCCCACCGCCGTGGCGATCCCCTGGAACTCGGGGATGGCGACGAACTGGATGCCGACGTATGGAACCGGATCGACGGTCGGCTTGGTCGGATCGGCCGAGTTGATGCTCTTCAAAGTCATCTCGGCGAACGGCACCTTGGCGTACTCGGGGTCGGCGTAGAGCGACGCCCGGGTGCCCGGCGGCACGTTGGCCCAGCCTTCCTTGGACGCCACCAAGGCGAGGTAGTCCTTGGACGTCGCCCAGGCGATGAACTTCTTCGCGCTGTCGACCTTTTTCGAGCCGGCGGGAACCGCGAGGCTTCAGGCCCACAGCCAGTTGCCGCGCTTGCCGAGACCGGTATCCGGGGCCAGGGCGAAGCCGACCTGGTCGGCGACCTTGCTGTCCTTCGGATTGGTCACGAACGAGGCGGCAACGGTGGCGTCGATCCACATGCCGCACTTGCCGGACTGGAACAGGGCCAGGTTCTCGTTGAAGCCGTTGGACGAGGCCCCCGGAGGGCCGGCGTCCTTCATCAGACCGAGGTAGAAGGTCAGGGCCTTCTTCCAGGCGGCGGTGTCGAACTGCGGCTTCCAGTCCATGTCGAACCATCGGGCGCCGAAGGAGTTCGCGGTGGCGGTCAGGAACGCCATGTTCTCGCCCCAGCCGGCCTTGCCGCGCAGGCAGATGCCGAAGACCTCATTCTTCTTGTCGGTCATCGCGCGGGCGGCCTGGGCGATGAAGTCCCAGGTCGGCGCCTCGGGCATAGTCATGCCGGCTTTATCCATCAGGTCCTTGCGGTACATGACCATGGAACTCTCGCCGTAGAACGGTGCCGCGAAGAGCTTGCCGTCGACGGTCAGACCGCCCCGGATGGCCGGCAGGATGTCGTCGACGTCATAGGCGGCGGGAAGATCGTTCAACGAGACCAGCCAGCCCCGTTTGCTCCAGATCGGCACCTCGTACGTGCCGATGGTCATGATGTCGTACTGTCCACCCTTGGTGGCGATGTCCGTTGTCACGCGCTGGCGGAGCGCGTTTTCTTCCAGCACGACCCAATCGAGCTCGATGTCGGGGTTCTTTGCGGTGAACTCTCCGGACAGCTTCTGCATCCGGATCATGTCGCCGTTGTTGACGGTGGCGATGGTCAACTTGGTGGCGGCCGCGGCCGTGCCGGCGAGCGATGCCGCGAGCATCGCTCCGGTCAGGATTCTGAGCGGGGTCTTGAACATGCAGCTTCTCCCAATCTCGTTCTCAATGAGTGTGAGCATTTGCTATACGTTTGAGCAAATGCTCACACATGGAAAGAGGGCTGTCAACGGCTTTTTTTGCCGCCGGGCCGAGGCAGCATGCGGATCGCCCCATCCTGGGCACAAGAAAATGTCTGAAGATCAATGGGTAAGGGCTTGGGTGGGCTGAGAAAATGTCAGCCGACCAGGGCTTCGGCCGTCGATTCGTCCGTTATGAGACCCGTTATCCAGCGACCGGCAAGCGCGCCCCGGATGGCCCGCAGCTTTTTCGGACCACGCGCCACGCCGATGATGAGTCGTTCAGCGGGTTGATTGAGCGGAACGCTGGCGACGCGGTCATTGGTCTCTCCGGCGATCAAGGCGCCCTGATCGTCGTAGGCCCAACCGACGATCTCCCCGGCACCTCCCGCGACGATCAGATCGTCGAGTTCGCTTTGGGTGATGAAGCCGTCGGTCAGCAATGGCGGTTCGTCATCGATTTCGCCGATGCCGACGAACGCTATATCCGCAGACTGTGCGAGGGCGATGTTGCTGCGGATCGGTTTCTGGGCGCACAGGATGTCGCGCTCTTCCCGCGATGTCGCGACGACGGGGACCGCCATGGGATAGTGGGGGGCCTGCGTGGCATCGCCGATCCTCATGATGACATCGTTGAAGCTCGCCGAGCCATCCGGCGCGAGGTTGCCGACAAGCGATACCACCTTGTGATGAGGGCAATTCATCGCCGATATCTGCTCCACGGCATCCTTGATTTCACGACCGGTGCCCAGGGCCATGACGATGGGGCTCTTGGCCTCGAGGGCCTTCTCCATTTCGACCGCCGCAACCTGCGCGATGCCCAGCGCCGGATCATCCGACGACGGATCGGCCAAGGTGACTTCGCAGAAGTCCAACCGGTACCGGTCCTTGAGGCGGTGCGCCAAATCCATGCACTGCGCAATGGGATGGTCCAGCCTGAACTTGATCAGGCGTTCGCGGGCGGCCAAGGCAACGAGCCGCTGCGCCGATTGCCGAGATATACCCATCTTTTCGGCAATCTCGTCCTGGGTGTTCTCGGCGACGTAATAGAGCCAGCCGGCACGTGCGGCATCGTCCAGGCGGTTGTGCTCATTGTGACCGTGTTTTGGCATCGCAGAACGATATCGCTGTGGTCTCGGGTGCCCACCGAGCAACGTAGGCATTTGCTCAGCGGAAAAGCAATTGCTCTACTATGTAGACGCGATCTCGGGCGTTTGGTCAACACCGGACCCACACGGAAGCGGGAAATGAGGTCAACGACGAGCCACGGCCGCAATATCAACCTCAAATCACGCGATTCGCCAGGTCCTCGTCGTTCTTGAGCCGCCGGCAGGTGTCGACGGCGACGGCGACGCTGCGCTCCAGGGTCTCCCGCGTCAGCCAGGCGACGTGCGGGGAAACGACGACGTTGTCGAGCGCGAGGATCGGGTCGTCCTCGGGCAGGGGCTCGGCGGCAAACACGTCGAGGCCGGCGGCGCCCAGGTGCCCGGACATCAAAGCCTCGTACAGCGCTAGCGGTTCGACGACGCGGCCCCGCGCCGTGTTGATCAGGATGCTTCCCGGTTTCATCTTGGCGATCGCGTTCGCATCGATCAGGTTTTGGGTGTCCGGGGTGAGCGGGACATGCACCGAGACGATGTCCGCGGTCCTGAGCAGCGG
>Ga0049102_10000376_pt1 | contig 9597 bp, 2 predicted proteins | sample WorMetmaBAHAMAS2_FD_55017 | JGI IMG/M metagenome (GOLD analysis project Ga0049102, IMG submission 55017) | Marine gutless worms symbiont microbial communities from Max Planck institute for Marine Microbiology, Germany - Inanidrilus... | ecosystem: Host-associated > Annelida > Digestive system >...
GCAGTGGTGAAGTACATAGAAGATACTGGCTCGTTCTGCATGCGGCGCGTGGTATATAATTTAGCATGAAAATATTCTTCAGTTTTGTTTATTTTGGACACGAGGTGTCTGGTTGTCTGTGACGGCCAAGTAAATGGTCATTTATCCTCTTGCAGTTAATAAATGTTTGTTCTGTGTTTCAATAAATACTCTTAAACACTCTCAAGCGGACTTTGTTGAATTGATAAGCTTAGTCTTCGAGGTTGGTACCGGCTTGGGTGTTGGTTCTTCCTCGTATAATAAATAAGTAAAACTCATTTGACCTAATACTTTATAGAATTATACCACGCTTAATTGTTGCTTAGACGAGGTACCGGCTTTAGTGTTGGTTATTCGTCTCACACGTGCAAGGACTGGTACCGGCTTAAGTGCTGGTTCTTCCTCACTCACATGCAGAGATTGGTACCGGTTTAAGTATCGGTTCTTTCTCAAGAAGAAAGAAGGCTGAAGATCCTGCACACGGGTGGAACCTGCACGGAAGTCGAGTACTCATCCCTGTGAACGAGGCAAAGAAAATGGAAGGAGTCTATTACGAAGTGAGTGACCAAGAAGACTCGCAAGACTCGGAAGATACTTTGAAGAAGACGGTCCCCAATCCCAATGGAGGTTGGGAAGAAGATGCTGCTCCGGTGCCAATGCATCATTCCATTGCTTCGGCGTGGGACCCCGGATTACATGACGAACTCGGCCCACTTCAACCTGTCGTTGACGCAAGGAAGTATGAGTCCCTTCCAGTTGAAAATGAAGACCCGGTGCCCCAGTCTTGGTCGGCGATAGGTGTTGAGGGCCCGTTCCGTCATAATGGCGCCCAACGTGGGGCTCGAGATGCAACAATCGGAGCAGCGAGAGTTCTGCACGAGAGTCCTTTCAACGGAGGAGCTGCTACTCAACGTGTGGCCTCTGAAGCATGGAAAACTTCGACGAATAATGAAGTTCAAAAAGTCCGACAAGATGTAGCCACTCCTGAAGATGCTTCGAGGGACAATGAAGTGTGGACTACCGGCCAGCAAAGTATGAAGGCTACGCAAGATAAAGCTGTCGAGGGTGAGAAGAATGAAGCTCAAAGAGGAATTAAGTCAAAGATTACTGGATTAAACTTTGAAGATGCAGGTGAAGTCGAGAGTATGGACGAAGTCCAAGAAAGAACGAAGGTCGCTGAATGGATTTCAGAAGATGCAACTAACTTAAAAATGGAAGCCAACAGCAATATAAGAAGACTTCAGAAGCCACACTGGACTGAAGCTGATCATTATGACGACTACCAATGCGAGCAACGAGAAGTGCAAGGAATTTACGATATTCAGCCAAGTCAAACGACGATGAAGTCTACTGGTCTAGCACGTGAACTGATGACAACTCGACATGGTCTCCAATCATCATGGACAAGCAGCCACAGAAATAGCAACTATGGTGATGATGGATCCGGAAAGCAAGTTGATGGAAGAATACGGAAGTTGACAAGTCATCAATCATTGCTCACAGAGGGAGGAAGATCACTGTCCAGCTCCAACGAATTTCTGGAAAACAACCAACCACCACAGGCCTGCATCATGCAAGGACGCCCTTTAAGTTGTGCATCATCTGACATTGAACAGTATTTGTCAAGTGTGCAACGTCCGAAGTCCACTGCACAACGACAGCAACCGGACGCAAGCTCGGCAAAGGAGGGAAGCATGGAATATGGAAGAATATCACGGAAGGCGTATGAAGGTCAGCATCAAAGACTGGGACAGCTACGTCTGATGACACCGCCTGATCATTCAAGAACGTCAGCCAGCCCTAGGAATTCAAGTATTACTGGCTCATTCCATAACATGGATCAGCCAAGGGTACGCACAATCACAAGACTACAATCAACAGATACGGCAACCAGAGTGCGACAAGGGGAAGAAGGCAACTGTCAACAGTCACCTGGAGTCTTCCACAGTGTCTCGAACTCAAGTTTGATGTCAGCGGAACAACACGCGGATCAAGTTCGAAGAAAACGCGAACAAATAGCTGAACATCGTCGCATCCTGGAACAACTACACAGAGAATATCAACAGCTCTGCGATGCTGGAGTACAAGAAGCGGAAGTATTGTCACATCCACGACAGTTGGATCCGTTTCAACTACAGCACTTCGACGCAACGTACAACGCTACGTGGGGAAGTGGATCTGAGCCTCGGCCACCACACCGACTACGATCCGAAGTCACTGTACCGCCATGGTCAACTTTTAACCGAAATAGGTCAACTTTACTCCAGCAAAGTCCTCAGCCAGGAGGCGTGGAGCAGCAAAGGGTCAAGAACGAAAAGAAGGAGGTGGGATACTACGAAGCGGACAACTCTTCGGAGAGGCGCAGCAAAACAGGAAGTAACAAGGAAAATCTTGAGAAGAAGGAAATTCAGAAGAAAGAACATTCTCGCAAGAATCATAAAGAATCTAAAAAGGATGAAGAACCTTCGGACAAGGACAGCAGCGACGCCAGTAATGACAGCGATGGAGGATCGTCGGACGGTGGCCGCTCATCCAAACGTCACGACCGCAAAGACGAAAGCGAATCGGAAGACTCAGCCTCGCCTCATCGACGTCGTCATCACAAACGTCGTCGCTCTTCAAAGAAAAGAAGAACACATCGAGATCTGAAGGTGGACAAGTACGATGGATCGACATGCATAGAAGCTTATCTCATCCGGTTCGAATCCATTGCCGAATACAACGAGTGGAAAGAGAAAGACAAGGTCATCCACCTCAAGGCTGCTCTTAAGGGCGGTGCGGAGAATTTGCTATGGGAAAGCAAAGGAGCAAGCTTTGAAGAAATCGTCGAGAAGTTACGAAGAAGATATGGATCAAGAGACCTACACGAGAAGTACAGAGTTGAACTGAAGTACAAGAAGAGGAAGCCTGAAGAGTCGTTGCAGGAGCTCGCAGATGAAGTCGAAAGACTGGTGGCACTTGCCAATCCTGGAGATGATCGGAAAGTCCGCGACCGCATCGCGAAAGACGCCTTCATCGATGCAATAGGCAACCCCGGATTTGAAATGAAAATCCGAGAGAAAGAACCGAAGGATTTCAACGCAGCACTGAAGACGGCTATGAGGCTCGAAGCTCTATACAAGTCAGCTCAAACTCAACGAGATCAACAAAGATCGAAGCTCGTCAGAGAAGCGCACCAAGAAGACTTTTCAGCCGGCCCAGCCGATGAAAATCATCGTCTGGACCGTGAAGACAAACAACAGAACCACGGCACGCCAATAAAAGGACAAGGTAAAAGTAAGGTAAGATCATCAAGGTATACAGCCAAGCCTGGAAGTACTCAGCACGAGGCAGCGTCTGCTACGGTCAAGGATAAAGACATTAGACCAAGCAACAGCCAGAAAACGGAAGAAGTCAGCACGAACTTGGAGCAACTCCGGGTGACTACGCCTACATCGGTTCAGCAGCAGCCAAGCACAGCGCCATATACTCAAGTCTACTATGGATCAACGCCGCGACAGTCAGGACCGACGTACGCAACGACAATAGTCCCAAGTCACCCTCAAGTTGGAATGATGTATCAGCCTGGGGGATATCGACCGACATCGTATCAATCAAACATTGGACAGTACGGGAGCGCACCACCTACATCACCGATGAGATGCTTCTTCTGCAACGAAGAAGGACACTTCAAGCGTGACTGTCCTAATCGTCCTCAAGGTGGCTATGNAAGCAGCGGACATCAGCAAGACTTCAATCAGCCTCCACAGAACATCAGAGGGGCAACCGTGACTGCATCTTCGACGTCTTCCAACATGGAAAGGGTCTACCTCAACGTCAGGATCAGGAACAAGACTCAACAGTGTCTTCTTGACAGCGGATGTGAAGTAACAGTCATCCCATCAAGACTGGTGGAAAAGAACAAAGTCAAAAGAACGGACAAGGATCTACTTGCAGCCAACGGCACGAAAATACCGGTTCTTGGATCAACGGTCATAAAGGCATATATTNATGGAGAAGAGATTGAAATCGCTGGATTAGTCTCTGATCACGTCTCGGTGATTATGTTGGGGATCGACTTTCTCACCGACTACAACGTTCAGTGGAACTTCGCGAAGGCTCAAGTTAGTATCAAAGGCAAGCCTTACAAGTTGTCTCCAAGAAAAGGACGAACAGGTACAATGTGTCGAAGAGTGGTCGTGGCTCAGGAAACAACCGTCCCAGCAAGATGTGAGTACAGTCTACCAGCGAAAACAATCTACAATAACATGCATCGAAATTTGGAACTGCCGTCAGCGGAATGGTCAACAGAACCGACGATGATGAAGAATGGTCTACTGGTAGCAAGAACTCTACTTCCGAACAGACCTCAACAACTCTTCGTCAGAGTTCTGAACCCAACAGAAGCTGACGTCATTGTCCACAAGGGAACAGAAGTCACCGAACTTCAACCAGTGGCACCGATGGAGAAGCATCAAGCGTCTCAACAGAGTCAGCAGAAGCCTACACCGACGGAAGAAGACATCATTGAAGACATGGTCTCCAGAGTCGACGAATCTGTCAGCACAGCAACGAAGCTAAAGTTGAAGGATCTGCTCAGGAGACATGCTTCAGTCTTTTCGAAGTCTGAATGGGACCTTGGAAAGACCGATCTCGTGACGCACAGCATCGACACCGAAGGTCATCCACCTTTCCGTCAACCTCTACGAAGGTATCCGCCGGTTCATCAGGAAGCGATTGACAATTATATCGATAATATGATCGAGAGCAATGTCATCGAACCAACCTCCAGCCCGTGGGCNTCGAACATCGTACTNGCAAGGAAGAAAGACGGCTCGTACAGGATTTGCGTTGACTACCGTCAGCTCAATAGCATCACTAAAGGTGACGCCTACCCTCTTCCAAGAATCGACGACTGCCTCGACACCCTGAAAGGAAGCACACTCTTCTCAAGCTTGGACTGTCGAAGTGGATTCATGCAACTCGGTGTTAAGGAAGAAGATCGACCGAAGACAGCCTTCATCACTAGAAGAGGGATGTTTCAGTTTCTTCGGATGCCATTCGGCTTGACCAATGCGCCAGCGACATTTGAACGACTCATCGACCTACTTCTGAGAGGGTTGAATGAAGAGATCTGTTTGAGCTACCTTGACGACATTCTATGCTTCAGCAAGACGGAAGAAGAACACCTAGAGAGGCTAGAACGTCTACTCGTCCGCCTAAAGGAAGCGAATCTCAAGTTGAAGCCCAGCAAATGTTGCTTACTTCAAAAGAAGATCCTCTTTCTTGGATACGTTGTGTCAGAAGAAGGAATAGCGACGGACCCGGAGAAGACAAGACTGATTGAAGAATGGCCTGCACCGACCAACCTACGACAACTTCGTGGATTCCTCGGACTGAGTGGATACTACCGAAGATTCGTCAAGGGGTATTCCGCCATCGCAGCGCCACTTCATGATCTGACGAAGAAGTCTCGAGCCTTCACGTGGACCGGAGAGTGTCAAGAAGCTTTCGACCGACTGAAGACGGCTCTCTCGTCTTCACCAGTTCTGGCTCTGCCGAACGACACAGGAACGTTTGTGCTGGATACTGATGCATCAGACTATCAGATCGGCGCCGTCCTGAGTCAAATTCAAGATGGAGAAGAAAAAGTGATCTACTACGCGGGAAGAAAACTGAACCAGAATGAAGTCAACTACTGTGTGACGAGGAAGGAGCTGCTAGCCATCATACACTTCACGAAGCTCTTCAGACAGTATCTACTGGGAAGAAGATTCGTCATCCGCACCGACCACGCAGCACTTCAGTGGCTACAGCGAACACCTCAACCGATTGGTCAGAACGCTCGCTGGTTGGAACAACTTGGGGAGTATGATTTTATCGTCCAACACAGAAAAGGAACTTCACACGCCAATGCCGACGCCGTCTCAAGACATCCGTGCCTACGAAGACCGTCGTGCACAGCATGCCACCCGCCAGCAGTAGAAAAGGAAGTCGGAGGTAACGAAAGAGGCGCAACATGTGCGGCAGTAACAGAAGAGCAGAAGTCAGAAGCCGAGCAGACCGAAGGCAAAGAACCACCGAAGGACATGCTTGGGTGGACAGTAGTAGAAATCCGAGAAGCCCAGCACCGCGACCCAGAGATTAACTTCATCTTACAGCTTATTGAATGGTCTAAAGAGAAGCCGTCATGGAGCGTGGTCGAGGGTCAATCGACGGAAGTGAAGACTTTATGGAACGAATGGCAAAGACTGGTGAGGAAAGACGACATTCTGTTCCGAAAATGGACAAGCATCGATGGATCACCAAATCGTCTGCAAGTCGTCCTACCAACGGAATATCGTCAGCAGTTCATCAGAATGGCTCACTCTGGAATGACCGGAGGTCATCTCGGACGATCGAAAACGGAAGAGCAAGTACGCCAACGCGCCTACTGGCCGAATTGGAGATCTCAAGTTGCCGAAGAAATCCAGAAGTGTGAGGCCTGTGAACAGTATCACCGAGGAGGTGCGCCGAAGCAAACACCATTGAAGCCATTCCTCGCTGGTGACAGTTTTGAAACGATCAGCATTGACATCACTGGGAAGCATCCGAAGTCGGCAAGAGGCAACGAATACATCATCACGATGGTGGATCACTTCACGAAGTGGGCAGAAGCGTTTCCGGTAAGAGTGCACACAGCACCAGTTGTCGCCAGAGTCATCGTTGACAACGTCTTCAGTCGCTTCGGATTTCCACGGCGAATCCTCACTGACCAAGGAAGAGAATTCGAATCGCAGCTATTTCAGGAACTTTGCAGAAACATGGACATCGAGAAGATCCGAACTTCGCCCTACAGACCGTCAACGAACGCCTGTGTCGAACGTTTTCATCGGACTCTCAACAGCATGCTCGCAAAGGTTATTGAAGCCAACCAACGCAATTGGGACGACTGCATTCCAGCCGTTATGGCTGCATACAGAGCCGCCAAGCATGACTCAACCGGATACTCACCGAACCGTCTCGTCTTGAGCAAGGAGAATAGAGCACCTGTTGACATCGTGCTGGGAGTCCCGTCAGAAGAGGAGCAGCACTACGACAGCTACAACGACTACGTACAAGATATGCAACAGAGAATGAGAGAAGCGTACGCTATCGCTCGAGATCATTTAAACGCAGCTGCACAAAGGAGAAAGAAGGAGTACGACATTAAAGTCAAATCAACGCAGTTCCACGAAGGCGACTGGGTCTGGTACCTCTACCCAAGGAAATACGTCAATAAGTCACCGAAGTGGAGCCTCAACTACCATGGACCGTTCCTAGTCATCAAGGTCATTGCTCCATGTGACTACGTGGTCCAAAGAACGAAAAGGTCAATTCCGATCACTGTTCACGGCGATAAACTGAAGACATTCCATGGCGACCCGCCCAAGTCCTGGCTACAACCGTCGTCGGAAAGTCAGCCAAGTTCAGCGAAGAACAAAGAACAGGAAGAAGGAAGAGCTAGCAACGAAGGCGACCAGCAACGATACAGCATGGATCGGCCAATCAGCTACTCGGAAGAAGATAAAGAAGACGACACCGGCAACCGACAGCAGAACAGTGAAGAATTGTCTGCCACTTGTTCAAGTCCGCCTGTTCGTCAACAGGAAAAAGCGATTCTTCAGGAAGGTCAAGATGAAGAGCCCGAAGAATACAGAAGTATATTGAAGCAAAGTCAGAGGAACAGAAGACCTGGAGATCGTCACGTCATGCGGAGTCTGGACGAGGAGCAAATCGCCAAAGAACTCCCACGACGAGAACGACGGCTTCCGTCTTATCTCTCTGATTTCAGGTTACATTGAAGAAGCCTTCGGGGCTATGGGTGCGGCTAGTCGCGTGAACGGCTACACAGAAGATCCAGGAGAAGAGATCTTCGCCCTGCCGCGATCTTCTCCACCTTGGTCGCTACAGCAACAAAGGCAAGTAAAAAAAACGCAGAAGAGGACTCGTCAGAAGATCGAGACTGATCACCTCACGTCATCTGGAAGAGTCGTCGGAAGTCAAAAAAAAGCGACCGGAAAAGGAAGAAGTAAAGTGCTAGTTTCTGTACGACGATGAGACCGGCCGCTCGTCCTCCCAACACAGAAACTTACAGCAGAATGGATAAAGAAAGAAAGGAAGTACGAAGTCAATATCGGCTAAAAGAAAGCTGAAGAAGTTGGAAGTGGGACTTCCGGATAAAGAAGAAGAAGTGAAGGGGAAGCTAAGAAATTTTCGTGACAGTCAGCATTCATCGCCAAGCAGTTTAGACTGCGGCCTAATCTGTAAGAGCCTTAAGTTCGTCGTCGACGAGAGGATTCCCAACTACGTCGTAAAATGCAACTCGTCAGAAGAACAGAGAGGTCAACACAGAAGAACGGCCAACGAAGAAGCTCACGTTCATCACGGAAGAAGAAATCGGAGCAGCTGGACATTAGCTGGAAGAAAACTGGAGGACAAAGAAAAAGGGAGAAGAGTACTCGACTTTCACGTAAAAGGCTCCACCGTGTGCAGTTACCGTGGTCGCCAATACCTCTGATATGTGTCGTGTCTCTGCAACAGGAAGAAGTCGTCATGGAAACAAAAGAAAGCGAAGTAAGAAGAGAGGTGTCAGTACCGGTCATGTTGACGGAACATCCAGTATTCGAGGAACTCTGCAGTTCATTCGACTCGCATGTAGCGGCGAGCGAGGAAATTCAACGTCCAGTCGTACCACCGATCAACTCGCCAACAGAAGATTACTCGATGGGACATCAAAGGCAAGTCAGTCAGAGTTCATCAGAAAAAGGACAAGAAGGTACATCGGGGAGGAGAATTCAAGTCCAGAAGTCAACAGGGAAGCGGCTGTATAAAGGAAGATTCAGAATAAAGAAGTCTAGCAAGAAACAGCCTGAAGCGGCAAGGACTTCGACCATTCTACCGCCAACAACCAGCAGACCCAGCTTTCCTCCACCGTTGGTTTGGGTCGCAGCATCTGGGAAGTCGAGGAGGCGCTCAGTGGGCGTCGTGCAGGTTCCTCGTGAGGGAGCGCCACTGGTAATACCAACTCACAGGGAGAATCGGGTGGTCGGCTGTCGTCATTGTAGGTCGAGCGACTACTACACAGCACCAGCATCGCGCAGAGCACAAGTCGAAATACAGTATTGTGATCGCGACCCGAGGGTATCGTCCACGTCGTCGTCCCAGCACTCGACAGACATAGAAGAGGAGGACCGAAGCCGTCGTCGCGAATCAATACCCAAGAGGGAAGCACGTCAAGCTAAAGGCGAACGTCATCATGGAGAGAGACCACGTCGGGAAGAACGAAGACCAAGCTCAAGGGAGAGAGAAAGCTGTCTACGTCAACAGGAACGTCAGCGCTCAGAGGAAACACGCCGAGTGAGTTCTACCAAGGATCGACAACGTCGAGAGGAGAGTCAAGCACGTTCAAAGGGAAGAAAAAGAGGTCATCGGGAAGAATCACGCCAATCCAGTCCGAAAGAATACAGATATCGCAAGAAGCGTCGAGAAGAACCAGGTTCACGAAGTTCTAAAGAAGATCGTGGGAATAGTCGGCGTCAGGAAGAATCAAGTAAAAGGAAGCTACAAGGAAGTTCAAGA